>Ga0310810_10009824_pt1 | contig 11096 bp, 14 predicted proteins | sample NCmetagenome_FD_207641 | JGI IMG/M metagenome (GOLD analysis project Ga0310810, IMG submission 207641) | Soil microbial communities from experimental microcosm in Duke University, North Carolina, United States - NC | ecosystem: Engineered > Artificial ecosystem > Soil microcosm > Unclassified ... | reverse complement strand
CCGACGCGTCGCCTTTGGGTCCTCGCTAACATCTGGCGTCTAAAAGGTAAGATTCTTGCCTGTTATTGTTGCCCTAAGGGCTGCCACGGGCATAGTTTAGCGAGGCGTGCTGATTCTTGTCAATAGGACAGGAACATTGAGCATTCGTATGGTATAATATGAATAGCGCGAGGGGTTATCAAGCCCCGAGGCACATTCGGTTCCGACGGCCTATCATGGCCTGGAGGGGACAATGATCAACATCGGCACGCAGGTTTTCCAACGAATCGTCATGGAGGCGAGGGAGGCTGGCCTCAAGGAGGCCAGGGCCGCCGGCATCAGGGCTCTGACCGACACGATGCACCAGGAGACCGTCCGCTTCTGCACGTTCAGCCGCGAGTACGTTGAGGGCTGCGCCACGGACAGGATGGACTTCTTCCTTAACGATCCCCAGAACGCCAACATTCTCAACCAGGTCTTCCCGAGTCACAGGGAAAATAAAACTCTCCCCGCTTGAACGGGGAGAGTTTTCGTTTCACGCGAACGCCCTGACCTTTCGCCTGAGTCTTGACTTGGCGACGGCGAAGACGTTGTCCAATATCTGCAACGCTCGCTCGTTTGCCATATTCTCGACCAGGCTGCCTATCTCGGAGAATGGGGACCCTGCGGGCTTTGGCTTGTTCTTGCTGCCTGCCGGCCTCCCGACGCGACGGCCGGTCCTCTTCTTGACCAACCTCTGTAGGGCCATTGAGGAACTGGAGTAGCCATGCTCCTTGGCTGCTACCAACGCGTCGTTCCACGTCCCGCCTTTGGCCCTCGCGGCCAACGCCGCAGCCAGTATCTTGCTCCGACGCTCCGAATCGTAGCGTCTATACATATTTATTCCTCCCAAGGAAAATTAGGGCATCAGCCCTTTCTTTACCTTGGGATATACCAAATTTCGTCTATGTCAAGGGAAGGTTTTGATCGTAATTTCCTCGCCGTCTATCACTGCGTAGGAATTATGGAACTTCCAATCGCCGCTGTTGGCGAACTCGATCTGCCCCTTGCTCGGCGGGACGTGCGTTGGGGCATGGGTATGGCCCATGATCAGGGCGTCGTAGCCCCTCTTCAGGTAGTACCTTTGGGCGGCCTTGTGGATCTCGTTGACGGTGTCGCTGTATTTTGGCTCCCCGCGGGAATCGGTAACCGTCTTGCGGAACGTCTTCATGCTGATTCCAAGAATCCTGCCGGCCGTCGCGTTCAGGACGGACGACAACTTATATAGAATCATGTGCCTTTTGTAGATGAAGTCAAACTCGTGGCCGTGGATGATCTTGATTTTCTTGCCGCCAGGAGTGATATGCTCCCATTCGCTGACGATCGGCAGGGCCGCGGCCGACATCAGCGGGTTCTTGGGATATTCGAGATCGTGATTCCCGAGGATGTATTCGACCTTGATGCCGCGCTGCGAGAGTTGGAATATCCTAGCTTTGGTGTCTTTGTGCTTGCGAAGCTCGCCGTCGCTGGCCTCCCAGTAGTCCCAAAGGTCTCCGGCGAAGACGACTTTGTCGCATTCCAGGGTGGCGAGGAATTCGTCCAATGGGCAGATGTTGGCCTCCGGGCTCCCAACGTGGCAGTCCGAGAGGATGACTATCTTCATGTTACTCTGCCGATTCGATCGTGTAGAACGTCGCCGTAGCGAGCTCGCCGCCGTGGCTGACGTCATCCTTCATCTTGACGACGATCTGCATGCCTGCCGCCGACGATATCTCCGTTCGGGACAAGTACTCCCACGGCAGGGTGATCACGGGCTGGCCCGATGACCTCCAGCCGCTGCCGCCGAACGCCGGGATGATCGGGTAGGTCCCGTTGGACTCGTTCATGTAGTCGGCAGCCGACTTGTATACGTACGACGTGCCGAGAGGGATGAGCGTGTTCAGTGGGTAGGGCGTCGGGCAGTATTGCGGGGCGAAGACCTGCACGTAGCCGTAGGCTTGGAACACGGCAGAGTCGTTGAGGACGATGTCTTGAGAGAACTGTACCTCGACCCTCATTAAGGTCAGCTTATACCCCGGGCGCGGCTTGATGGTGTACTGCGAGCCTGCCGCGTACCAATAATGGGCGACGACCGTCTTCCCCGCCTGAGACGCGTTGAACGTGATCGTTCCTGCGTCGTAGTCCACTTGGTAGTCGTGGTCAATCGTCCCAGGGGTAGATTCGGTCTTTGCCACCCCGTCTGACGTGACGCTTACCACCCACTTCCCGGGGTTGGCCGCCAGGATCGCGTCCTCGAATGTCATCCTGCCGTGCTTCATGTCGATCCAGTGAGTATGGGCCGAGTTGAAGAGGAGGCCGTTGCCGGAATCCGTCAATGTCTCGGAGGTGACCTCCGTGGAGCCCTCGTACCAGGAGCACTTGTCGCACCAGTTGACGCTGATGTAGTTGACCTTCTGCCCGGAGGGGGCGATGATCGTCGTTTGGAGATAGCCGTCAGAGTCAATCTTGGCAGGCTGAGTATTGCCGTTCTTGTCGAGGAATTGGATGGCCGTGGACGGGGCGACGATGGAACTGTCGTGGGCTGCGATCAGCCCGCCCGCCGGGTTTTGGGTGTCGTTGTCGAGGGTCGTTCTGTCCGTTGAAGAGAGCTGGTCCTTGAACATGACCGATACGACGTCGCCGTCCCTCTCGATTCCGTTGAGGGCGGTGACGATGCTGCTCGCCGCGATCTCGTTGACCAGGGTTTGTATGACCAGCCCGTTGGGGAAGTCTTGGGTTGCCGAGTACGTGTAGGTGGTTGGCGTAGGCATGGGTTATGACTTTTTCCAGATTCTGATGCGTGCATTTTGCATTGTCATGGTTCCGCCCGACGGGTTGTTGCCTCGTACGACGAATGTCTTCGCTGCGCCGGTGAAGGTTACCTCAAAGAAGTTTGAGCACGCCGCTGACCCGGTCGAGCCGTTGGCAACCACGGATACCGAATCCATTGTCACGGTGTCTGTCGTGTTCAAGAACGAGATTGTCGTTACCTTGTTCGTTGCTGTTTGCCCAGCGGTTACGCCGTACTCCACCCAATAGGTGCCGTTCAGTGCCCCCGTCGTCAGCGTAACCCTGTCGTTGTTTCCGACCACGCTCGTGGACAGTAGCGCGTCCGTGCTTGCGTATTGTGCGTCGTTGCCGAAGAGAGAGGCTCCGCCCGTCGTCGTCATGAAGGAGCCGACGAAGACGGAGGATGTCGTCCCGTTTGATACGTTCTGGGCGAACCTCGGAGCGAACGTTCCGCCTGCGTTCACCGTGATTGTTCCAGCGATGACGATCCTCAGGACCGCCGCCGTCGAGCCGGCTGTGGTGGCGAGTGCTGTCGCGTCGGTCGAGTTCGCGATCGTCGTCGCCGTCGAGAATGTTGCATTCCAGTTGAGCGTCGTCGCCGTCGCGGTACCGCCGTTCAGGTCAACCTTAACGCCGCCGGCCGCACCGGCTGTGGTCAGGAGGATGATCTCGAACGGGTAGGTGGTACCTGCCTGAAGAGTCAGGCTGAGGCCCGTGATCGTCGCGAGGCCGGTATCGTTCGTCTTGTCAAGTTGTGCCGTGCTCGTGGCGACAAGCCCGGTGATGGCGGTGCCTGCTTGGCCGGAGAATCCAGACAGGCCGGTCCCCGAGAAGCCGCTCGTCCCCGAGTATCCAGAAATGCCCGTGAAGCCGCTGAAGCCAGACACGCCGCTTTGCGAAGAGAAGCCGCTGACGCCAGAGTAACCTGACGTGCCGCTCGTGCCGCTCGTCCCCGAGATTCCGCTGGTCCCGCTCAAGCCGCTGTAGCCTGAGAGTCCACTGAATCCGCTTAGCCCGGTAAAGCCGCTGAAGCCAGACGTTCCGGACTCCCCGCTGGTTCCCGAGGTGCCGCTGGAGCCAGAAGTCCCAGACAGGCCGCTGTAGCCAGAAAGCCCCGAGTACCCGCTGTAGCCAGAAAGCCCCGAGTACCCGCTGAAGCCAGAAATGCCGGTGAAGCCGCTGAAGCCGGACGTCCCGCTCGTACCGGACGTCCCGCTGGTTCCCGATAAGCCGCTGTACCCGCTGACGCCAGAGTCGGCGCTAAACCCGCTCGTACCGCTCGTCCCTGAAAGGCCGCTGTAGCCCGACAGGCCAGAAAATCCACTCAGCCCGGTGAAGCCGCTGAAACCGCTGGTTCCAGACGCGCCGCTCGCCCCCGAGGTGCCAGAAGTCCCTGAGGTGCCGCTTAGTCCGGACGCCCCGCTGGTCCCGCTTTGGCCAGAATACCCCGAGTCTCCGCTGAAGCCAGAAATGCCGGTGAAACCGCTGAAGCCTGACGTTCCTGACGTGCCACTGGTACCCGAGGTTCCGCTGTATCCTGATCGGCCGCTGAAGCCCGACCCGCCGCTTGCCCCGGAATAGCCCGAGAGGCCCGAGTCCCCGCTGAAGCCGCTGTAGCCAGAAAGCCCCGAGTACCCGCTGAAGCCAGAGAATCCGCTTGTGCCAGCACCGCCCGGCTGCCACGTGGGAATGCCGCCTACGGTCGTCAATACGTCGCCGTTAGAGCCGGGCTCGACCTGCTTAACGCGGATTTTGTTCATTGATGCCCCTGTTGCAAAGACCCTTACTGCTGTGTACAAAAATCAGGCCCCCTGATCCTTGATCTAGTGCGTTTTTCGCTTGACCTCGTGGAAGGAGAATGGTATCATTGCACAGGCGTCGTACCCTAAGGAGATCACATGCTTCCAAAGTTGCCAGATACCAAGCCGGAGCTCGTCGAGACTGGGGAGGCCACGGCCATCCTGCCTGTCCAGGGAGGCAAGCCCATCACCGTCATCGGGACGAAGGCGATCCGCGACGGCTTTGACGCGTCCGCGCTCCAGCAGGCGATCAACTCGCGCATGGCGCCGGGCGTCACGGAGCTCGTCCTTAACCCTGACGCCCACGCGGGATACGGTGCTCCCGTCGGATGCGTCATGGTGGCGCCGGACCACGTCTACCCCGGCCCCGTCGGCGTTGACATCAAATGCTCGATGAGCTTGCTCCAGATGGACATCCCCGAGGACCAGTTGAAGGAGAAGGAGTCCCGCAGGGCGGTCATCAACGCCATCCTTGAGCGCATCCCGACCGGCCCTGGCCGAGGACAGCGACATTGCAAGAAGAGCAGGAAGGTTGGGACCGAACTGGGTGCCTCGATCGCGACGGAGGGAGCCGCGGAATGGGTGCTTAACGCCCTTGGAATCCCCACGTCTTGGGCTCAGCGCTGCGAGGACGCGTTCCACGCGGGCACGAGGGGAACCCCGGGCCTGATGGACAGGCTCCATCGTCACCTCGGTGCCGCGACCGGCGGCCCCGCGTTCGACACCTTCACGGGGAAGCAGTTCGAGGACAAGATTGAGCAACTCGGCTCCTACGGAGGAGGAAACCACTTCGGCGAGTGCAACATCGTCAGGATGGGGGACGGCGACAGGGCACGCAAGGCCGGCGACGTCTTCGGCTTGAAGAACGGCTGTGCCGCGTTCCTTTCCCACTGTGGCTCGAGGGGCTTCGGATTCAAGCTCGCCAACCACCAGTTCGCCACCTTGCAGAACCACTTCAAGAAGTGGAGCATCCCGCTCCCTGGCGAGGACAAGGAGCTCGTCTACGCCCCGATCGGGACTCCCGAGGCCGACGCGTACATCGACGACATGTCCTTGGGGGCGAACTTCGCCACCATCAACCACCTGCTGATCAATGCTCTGGTCTTGGAGGCCTTCCAGGAGGTCTTCCCGGGTGCGAAGGGCGACCTCGTCTACTTCATCAGCCACAACATCGCCCGCGAGGAGGTCGTCAGCGGCCGAAAGGCGTGGGTTCACAGGAAGGGCGCGACCCGTGCCTTCCCGGGCGGGCACTTCGCCCTCAAGGGGACGATCTACCAGGACACGGGGCACCCGATCCTTCTCCCGGGCAACCCGAGGGACGGCTCCTGCGTCATGGTGGCCGACCCCGGCGCCGAGAAGTCGTGCTACAGCGTCAACCACGGCGCCGGCCGCGCCATGGGCCGAAAGGCGGCTACGCGCGCCCTGAACCAGGAGAGGGTCGACAAGGACTTCGAGACGTACGACATCCTGAGCAACTGCCGCAAGTACCCGATCGACGAGGCGCCGGCGGCGTACAAGGACTTCAACGAGGTCTTGGCGTCCGTCGCCAAGGCGGGGCTCGCCTCCGAGGTCGCGAGGCTCCAGGCCCGGTTCGTAATCAAGGACAGCGATCAGTCAAACAACGGAGCAGCATGATCTACGTAGCGAAGCGAGGAAAGCCAGACGGCGTCTACGGGCGCAGGAGTTCCATCTGGCTCTTCTCGTCCAGGTCGAAGCTGAAGTTGCCGATCACGTGGTGCCACCCGATCGCCCAAAAGTATCACAACTGGGGCGACATGGAGGCGTCGTCGTCAAACACGTCCCTCTCCATCCTGAGGCACCACTTCAAGGAGCCGGCGGACCGCGAGTACATCTTCGGCTTCAAGCATCGCAAGATCGGCTCAAGGAAGAAGCCTAAGAAGTTCCTGTCCCCGCTCCTCTTCTGGCGCTTCAAGCGCGACGTGATCTCAAAGATGCCCGACGACGGGTTCACCTTGACGACTGCCCAGATAGACGAGTGGGTCAAAAGGCAGGTCAAGCGCCGCCGCACGGCGGCCGAGGTCTTTGCCGAGCTGGACCTCAAGGCAGTCCACGAGAACATGCTCGCCGACGAGAAATGGGATTGGAAGCCCTCCATCGAGGAGGTCAAGGCCAAGGTTCTCGAGTTGCTTGAGCAGGGGGAGCAATGCAGGGACGAGTATTGCACGAATTGCCAGTGCATGGGCTTCCAGATGGAGAAGCCCCTCTATTCGGACCTCCAGATTGAGTACGACTTTGACTCTGCGAGGTCAAAGGCGATGTTGGAGTGGATCAAATTACTGGGTGCCGCGGGCGCCTTCGGGAAGGACTAGAAAATGACAAGACCGCACGTTATCAGCCATCGGTACCACGAGGCCGCCTACAGCGACTTCTCGTTCAACGAGACGATCTTGTTCTACGAGGGCCTCGGGGTAGTGCTCGTGGTCTGCAAGTACGACTCGGGGAAGACGCACGTCGTGTCCCACGGGGGCACCGACGAGAACGTCGCCGCGGCCAAGGCGGCCGCCGAGCGAGGAGCCCCCTATGTATGAGTGCTTCATCATGTCGGAGGACGCCGCGAAGACGTGCTCCGCCAGCGAGCCTCACGTCTCCATCGTCATCACGAGCCCCGGCGACGACGAGATCGCCCTGCCGGCCAACCACCTCAGGGTCGAGACCCTGAGGCTCTTCTTCCACGACATCGTCGAGGAGAGGATGAGGGACAAGGGGATGGACGTCGAGGACGTCACCAGGAAGTTCCTGGAGAGGCACAACGTCCCTCTGGTCTTCTTCGGCGAAGAGCACGCGACGCAGATCGTCGGCCTGCTTGAGCGCAACCCCGAGGTCAAGATCGTCCTCGTCAACTGCCAGGCGGGCATCAGCCGCAGCTCCGCCGTGGCTGCCGCCATCTGCATGGCGAAAAACGGCAGCGACGACCACATCTTCAAGTCCCCGCTGTATGATCCCAACAAGCAGGTATACACAATCCTCGTCAGGGCTCTCGGGTACCATGGGGAGATAGACCCCCGGAAGTTCGTGCCCCAGCGCTTTGACGGCCAGCCTTTTTGAGGTCATGCAATGAGCCTTTTCAAGTCGCCGACGCTCGCCCAGATGCCGGCCGGCGGACCCATCTACATGGTCTTCAAGTACATCCCCGACATGATCCGCATGGAGCCGAGGAACATCGGCGTGATGCTCTGGAACGACGGGGCGATCGCCGCCAGGTTCTTGGACAAGCCCGACTTCGTCACGTCGGAGTCGGCTTACGCCCAGTGGATCGACTACTGGTCCAAGGAACTGAAGAAGATGGAGATCACGTCCGCCATGACCGGCGAGAAGGCCCCGGTGACGTCCCCGAGGTTCCTCGAGGTCTTGCAGGAGTCCAGCAAGGGCAACTTCTACCTTGCCCTCGGCGGGCAGGTGTTGCAGAAGGTCGACGACGTGCAGGACGCCGTGGAGTACCTCTTCAAGACCATCGTGCTATAGCGTATAATCCCTCGCTAGGAGGGACACCATGCGCCTCGACCATATCGCTTACCGCACGATTGACCGGGACAAGACGGTCAAATTCTTCAAGGAAGCCTTCGGCTACAAAGAGCAGGCCGAGTTTGACATCAAGCTGGAGGATGGTAGCACGGCTCGCTGCAAGGCCTTGGAGCCGCCCGAGAAGGTCCTTCCCGGCCTTGAGTTTTCCATGGGCTACATGGCTCCTTGCCATTTCATGTCACAGGGCACGATGCCAGTCGAGTACCACATGGCTCCCGAGATTTTCGTCTCCGACGGCCCCGAAGACACCCTGATACACAAATGGGTCATGCAGTGGACGGGCGGCCGCGGCGGCGTACACCACATGGCCTACCAAGTCCCGTCCGTGAAGGATACCATGAAACTCTGGCTCGACAAGGGCTGGGCCGAGTTCCTCTCGGCGGCCCCGTTGTCCTGCGACGACCTGGACCAGGTGTTCACGAAGCCCTGCAAGTATACCGGGATGATCTACGAGTTCATCGAGCGCAAGGGCCAGCACGGCTTTTGCAAGGACAACGTGGCGAAGTTGATGGGCAGCACTGCGAGCCTTCTGGAATGACTCTACCGAGGATGATGAGGGTTAGGCAGAACTTCGATGGCCAGTTCATCGACGACATCCTCACGTCCGTGGAGAACTGCTTCCAGAACATGTGGGTCGGCTACCCGAACTGCGATCCGATGCCAGACGTCAGGGGCAAGACTGTCGCCATCACGGCCGGCAGCCGAGGCATAGACAGGGTCAACCTCCTGATCAAGGCCGTCGTCGACGCCTTGGAGCTGAGGGGGGCCAAGCCGTTCATAGTCCCCGCGATGGGCTCCCACGGCGGGGGCACCGCCGAGGGCCAGCTCGCCGTCCTCAAGTCCCTCGGGGTGACGGAGGAGTTCTGCTGCGCCCCCATCAAGGCGACGATGGACGTCGTCAAGCTCGGCGAGACCGAGGCGGAGAAGATGCCGGTCTGGCTGGACAACAACGCCTACCAGGCCGACTACATATTCGTCGTGAACAGGGTCAAGCCTCATACCATCTTCTCCGGCAGGCATGGCAGCGGGCTCCTGAAGATGCTCGCCGTCGGCCTCGGGAAGCTGGTCGGGGCGAGAACCATCCACTCGTTCACGAAGAGATTCCAGTTCGACGACGTCGCCGAGAGTGTCCTCAACGTCTACAGGGCCTCGGGGAAGCTGCTCGGCGGCCTGGCCGTCGCCGAGAACGCCTTCGACAAGATCCGGTTCATGAGGGCTTGCAGGCCCGAGGAGTTCTGGGAGGTCGACTTCGAGATGCACACGGTCGCCCGCGAGTTCCTCCTCCCGAGGATTCCCTACCCCGAGATCGACCTCCTGATAGTCGACGAGATGGGCAAGGACATCAGCGGGACCGGCATGGACCCGAACGTCGTCATGAGGATGAAGACCGAGCACTGGCTCCAGAAGGCTCCCGGCAGCAAGGATGGCGTCAGGCTGATCTACGTCCGCGACCTGACGGAGAAGACCCACGGCAACGCCGCGGGCATCGGCTACGCAGACGCCTGCACCGAGAGGCTCGTTTCCAAGATTGACAAGGCGTCGACCTACACCAACGTCCTGACCAGCGGCATGCTGTCCAAGGGGGCGATCCCCGTGTCGTTCAAGACCGACAAGGAGGCCATCGACGCCCTCGTCGCGGCCCTCCCGGACCCGGCGAACCCCGTCATTGTCAGGATCAGGAACACAGCCGACCTCGCGGAGTTCTCTATCTCCAAGAACATCGTCCACGTCCTGCCCGAGGCCTGCTCCGTGGTCGGCGAGCACGACATCGAGTTCGACGAGGAGGGCAACCTCAAGTGAGACTCGCGATCGCTTGCATCCTGCTTTGCTCGGTCGTCGCCGCGGGCGAGCCCAACCCCGAGGCCGAGACGCTCAAGCAGCTATCCAATCGGATGAACCAGTTGGAGGGCATGCTCCGGCAGGACAGGCACGACGTCGCCGTCCAGGTGGAGGGCAAGCTCATCGAGTCGTCCATGGGCGTCATGATCGAGAAGATGGAGAAGGAGCAGTCCCAGCAGCAGCAACAACAGCAGCAGCAAAACAAGCAGGACAAGAAGCAGACGCAGCGGCAGCAGAGGGAGCAGCAGCGAGAGCAGTCGATGAGCCCCCAGCCGCAGCCTGGGGGAGGGCAGAAGAGCTCGGTCCCTCCGGGCGACGTGAACCCGCCCGCCACGGTGACGGGGAAACAGAGCCCGTGGGCACGACTCCCCAAGGCACAGCGAGACGAACTTTTGCAGGCGTACGGGGACGACATCCCAGTCAGGTGGAGAAAGAGGCTCGAGGCCTACTTCTACTCCATCGCGATCGAGGAGGAGAAGGACAATGAGCAAAGACACAAATGAGCCGAGGTTGAAGACCGGCGACCGAGTCTACGTCGGGATGCCCGAGCCCCAGAAGGGCTACTACATCCGCGACGACAACGGCTACTCCGAGGTTGTATTCGATGATGGTGGCAGTTGCACGATCGCCCCGCGCTTCGTTTACGCCACGGGGGAGGATGTTCCCAGGGTCGTCAGGACGCTGTGCGAGGCCTTGGAGCTCGAGAGGCGACGCGAAGGCTTCTCAATACGCGACAATCACAGGCTTGACAACGCCAACCGCGAGCTTGAGGCCCAGATTGACGTCTGCGTCGACATGGCCATGGACGTGCTCGCCGGCAAGGAGGTCTACGACGAGTACGGCAAGGCGAAGATCCCGATGAGCCACATCACCAGGAAGGACACCCTCAACAAGGAGGACATCTGGGACCGCTGCATGTTCATGGCCGCCGTCAGGAAGAAGGCGGAGAGCGAGACTCGCAACCGCAGCATCGCGGAGTACGAGGAAGAGATGAAGCACCAGACCCCTCGGGAGCGCGCCCTCGGGGAGTTGGCGGCGGACGGCCTGGCGCACGGGCTTTCCAAGATGATGGAGGACTTCAGCGACAATGCCGTACCACAGGAAGAAGAGAAAGATAACGACTAAGGG
>Ga0310810_10009823_pt1 | contig 11097 bp, 12 predicted proteins | sample NCmetagenome_FD_207641 | JGI IMG/M metagenome (GOLD analysis project Ga0310810, IMG submission 207641) | Soil microbial communities from experimental microcosm in Duke University, North Carolina, United States - NC | ecosystem: Engineered > Artificial ecosystem > Soil microcosm > Unclassified ... | reverse complement strand
GATGGGTGGCCAGATCGAACGCTACCGACAGGCCCATCTGCCCAGCCGCAAGGTTCTTGCGGTAGAATGCGTTGGATTCCTCCGCAGTTGAAAAACCCGCGTACTGACGAATGGTCCAGGGACGGCCCGCGTACATCGTCGAACGCACACCGCGCATGTAGGGCATCTGGCCCGGCAGCGAGTTGGCGGCTTCGAAGCCCTCCAAGTCGGCAGCGGTGTAGAGCGGCTTGACGTCAAAGCCCTCCGGCGTGTGCCAGGTCAGGCTCGAAAGCGGCTTATCCCTGAGTTCCTTCTGTGCGGCTTTTGCCCAGCTTTCCGGTGTCTTGTCGGTACCCATGCGTCCGCCCAAATCGTTTTAGGGCGCGGAGTATCGCAGGTGCGAAATGGTCGTCAAACGTGTCATCCAGTTGTTGTCGTTCCGTAACAAATGTTCCGGGTACGGAGTATTCGGTGGATAAGCCGGATCGGCTCTACGCTTCGGTCCGTCCACAACATGTTGTGGTCCGGGATTCTTGACTTTCTACTAAACGTATGAGAACAAAGGATGATATAAGGACAGTTAGTGATTCGAGCACTATTCGTTCGATGACCGTTCCGTCCGTAAACGGACGATCCACACCCGGGTGAACAGCGGCGTTTCGCGGCTTGTGTGACAAGGGCCAGGAACCCATCTTCGGCGAGCGATGAACAACAAAACGGCGCGGCGTGCGCCTGACGCGGTGAGCCGCACAACGGCTGTCCTCGGCCCCACCAACACCGGCAAGACGCATTTCGCAATCGAGCGGATGCTGGCGCACAGGTCGGGCATGATTGGCCTGCCGCTGCGCCTTCTGGCACGCGAGGTCTACGACAAGGTCGTGCGACTGAAAGGCGCCAATCTCGCCGCGCTGATCACCGGCGAAGAGAAAATCGTTCCCAGGGACGCGCGCTATTACATCTGCACCGTCGAAGCCATGCCGATGGACATTCCCGTCGCGTGCCTGGTGGTGGACGAGATCCAGCTCTGCGCCGATCCCGAGCGCGGGCATGTCTTCACCGACCGGCTGCTGAACGCGCGCGGCGAGGAGGAAACCATCTTCCTCGGGGCCGACACGATGCGCGGCGCGATCCAGCGCTTCATCCCGCACGTCTACTTCATGGCGCGGACGCGCTTTTCCGATCTCGCCTATACCGGCCACAAGAAGCTGACCCGCCTGCCCCGTCGCTCGGCGGTGGTCGGATTCTCCGCCGACGACGTCTATGGAATCGCCGAGCTGATCCGTCGCCAGCGTGGCGGCGCGGCGGTGGTGTTGGGCGCGCTCAGCCCGCGGACGCGCAATGCGCAGGTCGAGCTCTATCAAAGCGGCGACGTCGACTTCCTGGTGGCGACCGACGCCATCGGCATGGGTCTCAACATGGACGTCGACCATGTCGCCTTCGCAGCCATGGAAAAGTTCGACGGCTACGGCATGCGGCCGCTGAAGCCGGAAGAAGCCGGCCAGATTGCGGGCCGCGCGGGCCGCCACATGAACGACGGCACATTCGGCACCACCGGCGAAGCCGAACCGCTCGACGAAGAACTCGTGAGTCGCATCGAGGGCCACCGCTACGATCCCGTGCGCGTGTTGCAATGGCGCAATTCGGCGCTGGATTTCGGCTCGCTCGAACGGCTTCTCACAAGCCTCGACGAACCGCCGCCGCAGCGCGGCCTCGGCAAGGCGAGGCCGTCGAGCGATTACACCGCGCTCAAGCACCTCGCGACCTATGATGACGTCCTCGCACTGGCCACCGACCGCACAGGCGTGCACCGGCTGTGGGATGCCTGCCAGATCCCGGACTTCCGAAAACTGTCGGTGGACGAGCACATCCGGCTGGTGCAGTCGATCTTCCTGTTCCTGATGAGCGATGAAGGCGTGCTGCCGGACGACTGGCTGGCTCGTCAGATCGAACGCCTGAACGTCACGGACGGCGACGTTGCGACGCTCTCCGGCCGGCTCGCCCAAATCCGCACCTGGACCTACGCCTCGCACCGCTCGGACTGGACCAGGGACAGCGCGCATTGGCAGGGCGTTACGCGCGCAGTCGAAGACCGCCTGTCGGATGCGCTGCACGAACAACTCACACAGCGCTTCATCGACCGGCGCACCTCGGTGCTGATGAAGCGGCTGCGCGAGGACGATGAGATCGCGCTGACACTCGACGATTCCGGTGGTGTCGCGATCGACGGCGAGGTCGTCGGCAAGCTCGAGGGCTTCCGCTTCGAGCCCGATGCCCGCGCGGAAGGCGTTCACGGCCGTACCCTGCGCGCCGCCGCGATGCGCGGTCTGGAAGGCGAGTTCTTCGCCCGCGCCCGCCGCCTGGTGGAATGCGAAGACAAGGCCATCACGCTCAGCGAGCACGGCAAGCTGTGGTGGGACGGCGCGATCATCGGCCACCTGAACGCCGGGAGCGCGCCGCTCGCGCCGCGCGTCGAGATCCTCGCTGACGAGCGCCTCAAGGGCGATCTGCGCGAGCAGGCACAGACCCGCCTCGACGCCTTTGTGCAGACCCGTATCGGCACACGACTCCAGCCGCTGCTGGCGCTCGGAGAAGGCGTGGAAGCGAAGGCCGGCACCGAAGACGCCCTGCCCGCTGCTGCGCGCGGCATCGCCCATCAGCTCCTGGAGAATTTCGGCTCGCTCGAGCGGGCCAAGGTGCAACTGCCGGAAAACATCGGTTCGCTGATCCGTGCTCTGAAGCCGTTCGGCGTGTGGTTCGGCCGCCGTTCGATCTATCTGCCGAAGATGCTGCGTCCCGACGCATCGTCGTTGCTCGCGCTGCTGTGGGGCGTGTGGACAAAGCAGCCACGGCTTTACACGCCGCCGCAGGCCGGCCTCACGTCCTTCGTCAACGACGGCGGCATGCCAGCCGCCTTCCTTGCGGCGGCGGGGTTTCGCGCCATCGGACGCCGCTGCATCCGCCTCGACATGCTCGAACGCCTCGAGGACGAACTCGAGAAAGGCGCTGCTGCAGGCGCCAATGCCGAGACGCTGCTGCCCAAGCTCGTCTCGCTCATCGGCTCCAGCAATGAGGAGTTGAAGGGCACCCTTGCCCAACTCGGCTGGCACATCGTCGATGTCGCCGACACGGGCAATGGCGTGACGCAGGTTTGGCGCAAGCAGCGCGAGAAACCACAGCGTCCACAGAAGCATCGCCGCGACCGCCGCGAGCACGCCGCGCCCAAGATCACTGTCAATCCCAACTCGCCTTTCGCGAGCCTGGCAGCGCTCATCCGCAAATGAGCGGTGACGAAAAGGTCGAGCGCATCCGCATCGACAAATGGCTGTGGCATGCGCGCTTCTACAAGACGCGGGCGCTGGCTCAGGACGCGACCCAGTCCGGCATCGTGCGATTGAACGGCGCTCGGGTTGTGAAATCGGGTCACGGCATCAAGCGGGGGGATGTGCTCACCGTGCCGCAGGGGCGTGAAACTTTCGCGGTGCGCGTCGTGGCGTTCGGCCTGCGCCGCGGGTCTGCAACCGAGGCCCGGACGCTATACGAAATCGTCGCGGGACCGGGACTTGATCCCCAAAGCCCATCCCCTTAAGTGACCAGCCACAGCATTCCGTCACGGGGCACCGTTTTATGACCTATGTCGTCACCGAAGCCTGCATCAAGTGCAAGTTCATGGACTGCGTCGAGGTCTGCCCCGTCGACTGCTTCTATGAAGGCGAGAACATGCTCGTCATTCATCCGGACGAGTGCATCGATTGCGGCGTGTGCGAGCCGGAGTGCCCGCCTGAGGCGATCAAGGCCGACACCGAAAGCGGCCTAGAGAAGTGGCTGGCGCTGAATGCCGACTACGCCAAGAAGTGGCCCAACATCACCCAGCACGGCACCGCCCCGGCTGACGCCAAGGAATGGGAAGGCGTAGACAACAAATTTGAGAAGTACTTTTCAGAAAAACCCGGTTCCGGCTCGTAGAATTAGCCCTCCGCAAAGGCCCGAACGCGCGCCGGAGGCCGCATTAACCGTCCTCCACAATCAATTTAACCGTTTGAAAACGTGGCTGAATTCGTCGTGAATCAGAATAAACGCTATTAATTCAACGGCTTGCAACTTTGTCCTTCCGTTTACGGACGAAGTATGTTATATAATTTCCACGATCAGAAACGCGTGAAAGGCACCCTCTCCGGACTGGCAACAATCCGGCGCCGTAATCTGTTTCTGTCCCACGCCAAGCAAGGACCCCAGGGCGCATCCTACGAGACGCGACAGTGGGCCAGACGAAAGTGAAGTAATGACCGCCGCCAAGACCGCGCCTGCACCCACCGCCCCCAAGAAGGCCACGCCCGCCAACTCCAACGCCAAGACAAAGCACGAATTCAAGGCCAACGACCACGTGGTCTACCCGACCCATGGCGTCGGCAGGATCATGAAGATCGAGGAACAGGAAGTGGCCGGCATGAAGCTGGAACTCTTCGTCATTACGTTCGAGAAGGACAAGATGACGCTCCGCGTTCCGACCACCAAGGCGAAGGCCGTGGGCATGCGCAAGCTGTCCTCGAACGACGTCGTGACCAATGCGCTCAACACGCTGAAAGGCCGCGCCCGCATCAAGCGCACCATGTGGTCGCGCCGCGCGCAGGAGTACGAAGCGAAAATCAACTCGGGCGACCTGGTGGCGATCGCGGAGGTCGTGCGCGACCTGCATCGCGCCTCTGGCCAGCCGGAGCAGTCCTACTCCGAGCGTCAGCTCTACGAACAAGCCCTCGCCCGCATGGCGCGCGAAGTCGCCGCCGTCGAGCGCACCGACGAGCCCACCGCCGTCAAGCGCGTCGAAGGCATGCTGCTGAAGAAGGCGGCGTAAGGCTGCGCAGATTTTCGCGAACGGCCCGGAGCGATCCGGGCCGTTTTGCTTTGGAGGGTCGGATGGCGACCGCGCATTGCGAATGGGGTCTGAACGGCGTGCGCGTCCTGCGCGAGCGCTGCGCTGTTCTGGTGATCGTCGACGTGCTCTCCTTTTCCACGGCTGTGGACATCGCAGTCGCGCGCGGTGCAGAAGTCGTTCCCTTCCCGCTCAATAACCAGAACACCGCCGCGAAGGCCGCAGCGGCAGCCAACGCCCAGCTGGCAAGCCATCGCCGGGCGGGCGAGCAGCTCTCGCTGTCTCCAGCCTCGCTTCAGGCCATCGCACCCGGCACGCGCCTGATGCTGCCTTCGCCCAATGGCTCGCGCCTGTCGCTGGAGGGTGGAAGCGCGACGGTGTTCGCCGGATGCCTGCGCAACTGCGGCGCGGTCGCCCAGGCGGCATCGGAGGCCGCCAACGGCGCGGATGTCGGCGTCATCGCGGCCGGGGAACGTTGGCGCAGCGACGACAGCCTGCGCCCCGCGATCGAGGATTTGATCGGCGCGGGAGCCGTCCTGAATGCGCTGGCGCTGCCTCTGACGGCCGAAGCGCGTATCGCACGCGATGCATTCCGCTCCGCCGAATCCGTGCTCGCTGAAACCGTCCGCGACTGTCTTTCCGGCCGCGAATTGATCGAGAAGGGTTTCCCGCTGGACGTCGAACTCGCCGTGCAACTTGATGTCAGCCGCAGCGCACCGGTCCTGCGCGACGGCGCCTATCGCGCCTACTGAACAACCTCGACGCTTTGCGGATTGGCGACTTCGATCTCCGGGCCGTTCAGCCACTGCACGATGCCGCGCACCCGGATGGTTTGACCGACATAGTCGCGCGGGTCGACGCCCGTGTTGCGGAAGTTCTTCATGTCCTCGGGATCGACGGTCATCGTGAAGTCCGTCTTCCAGTCCGTGCCGAAGTTCAGATAGGCCCGGCCGTTCCTGAGGCTCGCGTTCAGCACCTTGCCCTCGACGATCTGAAACGCGCCGACATCCTTGCGCAGGTTGTCAGGCGTGCGCACTGCGTAAGCCGCGTTCGACCAAAGGCCAGCCTTCGCCATCCTTGCCTTCGCCTCGATCGCGAACAATTCGCGCGCGCATTCTGTACGATCCGGCGCGATCATCACCCGCGCCAGCCCGCGCGCGAGCAATTCTGACTGCACCCACGCCTTGGCGTTGAACAGCTGGCCTCGCACACGGTCGTAACGGTCTTCCTTGGGCGGTACGGCCGTGAGCTTCAGGGGTCCCGCCTTCGCCATCGTCGTCAATGCGATGAGCGCCTGGTCGGCAAAGCTTTGCGGCGCCCTGTCGTCGGTGCCCGCCGGCAGCCGGATGCCCTCGAGATGGGCTGCGCGCCCGTCCGTGAAGACCACAGAGCCGTTCCGCTCCACCCGCAGCAGTTGGACACCGGCGATCTCGACGTCGCCGGCACAAGCGGGGATGGACGGCGCCGCGAGAACGCGCGACGGGCACGTCGCGAAGGCGGCAAGAACGAGAAGGGCTCGAATCCTCATCCTTCCTTTCTGCACCGCTTGCCCCGTGCTTGCACGCACCACCTTGGCGAAAGGTAACCGTGCGGGAGCACATAACCTGTTGATGCGTTTTCCCTATTTGAAGCCGTGCTGGCGGCGACCATTGCCGAGCGATTGCGACATGACGACGGTCCTTCTTCTCGCCGCACAGGCTGCGGCCACGGCACCCGCCAAAGCGGCATTCGCCGCACCGGCTGACGCCATGAAAGCGGCCGCCCCCACGATCACTTCGATCGTCGTCAACAACGCCTTCAACTTCGTCGCGGCCATCATCATCCTGATCATCGGCTGGACGCTGGCCGTCTACACACGCCGTTGGATCCGCAGCGCCTTCGCCCGCTACCACCATGTCCTCGATCTGTACCGAGGGCGCGCAGACTGCCGTTCCGACTAGGCGTCAAATCGCCTCGTACCAGTTAACGCCGGTCTTGTCGGCCGTGCGCAGGATGCGACCGCGGGCGCGCAGGCAGTTCAGGTGCGCCAGGCTTTCGCCGGCCGCCATGCCGTAGTTCCCCTGCGTGATGCGGCTGCGGAAGAGCGCCGGAAACACGTCCACGGCCCGCTTCGGCTCGGCACAGAGGGTCAGCAGCTTTTCCATGCCCTCCTCGTGATGGTCGATCAACTCCTGAAGGCGCAGCGTCGCCTTGCGGAAGGGCTCGTTGTGCGAGGGAAGCACCAGCGCGCTGTCAGGCACGATGCCCTTGAGCTTGCTGCAGCTGTCGAGCCAGTCCTGGAGGGCGTTCGCCTCGGGCTCCGTCGGATGGATGGACACGTTCGATGAGATCTTCGGCAGGAGCTGATCGCCTGAGATGAACACGCCCAGCTCCGGAGACCACAGGCAGGCATGCTCTGGCGAGTGCCCGTTGCCGCCCACCACGCGCCACTTGTTAGGCCCGATCTCGATGACGTCACCTTCAACGATGCGATGGAATGCGTTGGGCAGACGATAGACGCCCATGCCGAACCCGCCGAACCGCGTGCGGTAGTTCTCGAGCAGTTCTTCGGGAAACCCTGCCGCGCGATAGAAGCGGAGCGCCTCGGTTGGCGCCTCCTGGCCGGTGTCCGATGCGAGATTGCGGCACATGAGGTATTCGGTGCGCGTGATCCACAAATCCACGTCGAACTTGCGTACCAGCCAGCCGGCCAGTCCAATGTGATCGGGATGCATATGCGTCACGATCAGCCGTTTGATCTTGCGGCCGGCCATCGGACCGGCAAACAGTTTCTCCCAGGCCTGCTGCGTCTCTTCGTTCTTGATGCCGCTGTCGACGACCGTCCAGCCGTCACCGTCCTCCAGCAGGTACAGGTTGATGTGGTTGAGCTGCATCGGCAGCCGCATGCGCACCCAATGGATGCCCGGTGCCACCAGGATGCTTTCTCCGGTACCAGGGCGATTGTCGCCGAAAGGGTAGTCAAGATTGCTGCCGGGACGGACCCGGGCTTCGGCGGTGCTCAAGAGGGATTCCCGGAAGATTGCTCCAAATCAACTCGACTATGGGTAGCGCGCTACAGCATCGTCAAGGTTGCACATTTACCGCGTTACCTCGCTGCAGATGGCCCTGTTGTGCGTTACACAGGGGAACCTGCCGTTACGGAGTCGCCATGCAACGCAAACTCGCCAGCCTGATCTTTTGCCTGATGGCCGGCGCGGCCCAGGCCGCAGGCGTCTCGACCGATCCCAAACAGGCGCCGACCGGCGCCTATCAGATCGATCCCCGTCACACGATGGTGATCTTCGCGATCCCGCATTTCGGCATTACCGACTACTACGGCCGCTTCGAGAAGGTGAGCGGCACGCTGAATTTCAATCCGACCGCGCCGGAGAGGAGCGCCGTCGACATCAAGATCGATATGGCGAGCGCCAATGTGATGAACAGCGCGCTCGTCACGGAGTTGGCGGGGCCGAACGTGTTCAACACCCGCGACTTCCCGCAGGCGACCTTCAAGTCGACGAACGTCGAGCGCACCGGACCGACGACAGGCAAGATGACCGGCGACCTCACGTTGCGGGGCATGACCAAGCCGGTGACCTTCGACGTGACGTTCAATGGCGGGCTGCAGTCGCCGATGGGCGGCAACGGTTACGATCTCGGCTTCCATGCCACCACGGTGATCAAGCGCAGCGATTTCGGTATGACTGCCATGGACTGGACAAACTTCGTGGGTAACGAGGTTAAACTCACTATTGAAGCGATGTTCGTCCAGCAGAAGACCTGATCCGCATGAGCGTTCGCAACACCTCTCAGCGCTACGGTAGCGTGGCGATGGCCTTCCATTGGGCCATTGCGCTGCTGATCATCGCCAACGTCGTGCTCGGCCTGTGGTTGGGCGAGTTCATGGAGCGCGGCGATCCCCTGAAGTTCTCTGTCGCCCAGTGGCACAAATCCATCGGCCTGACCGTGCTGGTGCTGAGTGTCCTGCGCGTTGTATGGAGGCTGATGAACCCCCATCCGGCGCCGCCATGGACGAGCCCCCTGATGCGCAATCTGTCCCTGGCATCGCACTATGCGTTCTATTTCCTGATCGTAGCGATCCCGATTACCGGCTATGTGATGGCGTCCGCCTCGCCGCTCGGCAACGGCACCGAATACTTCGGCCTGTTCACTTGGCCCAACCTGCCGTTTTTCAACGGCATGACTCGCGAACAGCTTCACCCGATCCATGAGACATGGGAGGACGTCCACGTCATCCTGGCGTGGTCGGCAATTGTCCTGCTCCCGATCCATATCGGCGCAGCGCTCTATCATCATTTCAATCTCAGAGACGATGTGTTCAGGCGCATGCTCCCGGGAACGAAGGTCCCATGATGAGAACGATCCTCGCGGCGGCCGCAGCCCTTTGCATGTCCGCCGTGCCCGGAATGGCTAGGACAGCCTGGAGCGTCGATCACGCCAAAAGCAGAGTCGGGTTCTCGGTGCAATGGAGCGGCCAGGCGTTCAACGCGACGTTCCACTCCTGGAAGGCGGACATCGCGTTCGACCCCGCCGACCTCGGCCACTCCAAGGTTGTCGCCACCATCGATTTGAACAGCGAGGATTCCGGCTCGGGGGACAACGACGACGGTCTGAAGGGGGCGGAGGGCTTCGCCGTCGACAAGTTTCCGATCGCGAAATTCGAGACCGCCAGTTTCGTTGCAAAGGGCGGCGACGCGTACGTTGCCAACGGCCAACTGAACCTGCATGGCGTGACCAAGCCGATCACCCTGCCCTTTACGCTCACCATCACCGGCAACACGGCGCACATGACCGGTAAGGCGGTGGTCAGCCGCATGGATTTCGGCCTCGGCCAGGGCGAATGGGCCGCCGACACCCCAATCGCGCATTCCGTAACCATCGTCGTCGACCTGACGGCGACAAAGGCGCACTGACTTCGCTATAGAGGCGGCCATGGATACCCGGGCCGCCTCGCGGATTCGCCGCGCCGATGACGCCGCCATCGCCGACGCCGCGCGCGTGCTGTGCGGGGGCGGCCTGGTGGCGTTCCCGACGGAGACGGTTTATGGCCTCGGCGCCGACGCCACCAACGGGCGCGCCGTCGCGCGGGTGTTCGAGGCCAAGGGCCGGCCCGCCTTCAATCCGCTGATTGTCCACGTGCGCGATCTCGCCGACGCCGAGGCGCATGCGATCTTCAACGACAACGCCCGCAAGCTGGCCAAGGGATTCTGGCCCGGCCCTTTGACGCTGGTACTGCCGCGCCGGGCAGATTGCCGCCTGTCTGAACTGGTCAGCGCAGGCCTGGAGACGGTAGCGCTGCGCGTACCGTCCCATCCGGTTGCGCGAAAGCTTCTCGCTTTCGCCGGCCTGCCCGTGGCCGCGCCCAGCGCCAACGCCTCTGGCAAGATCACCGCAACGACCGCCGCCCACGTGGCGCAGAGCATCGGCGAGCATGTCGATCTCATCCTCGACGGAGGCGCCACGCCACTTGGGCTGGAATCCACCGTCATCGGTTTCGATGGCGACCGGCCGGTGCTTCTGCGCAAAGGCGCCATCCCGCGCGAGCACATCGAGGCGGCCGTTGGCCCACTCGTGACAGCGGCCAAGGCGAGCGTGCAGTCGCCCGGCCAACTCGCCAGTCACTACGCGCCGCGCGGCACACTGCGCTTGAACGCCCGCGAAGCACGTGCCGGAGAGATCCTGCTCGGCTTCGGGGCGGATGCGCCTGCACAAGCTTTGAACCTCAGCCGGGTCGGCGATCTGCGCGAAGCCGCCGCAAACCTGTTTGCCATGTTGCACGCGCTGAACGACAAGCCGGCCATCGCCGTCATGCCGATCCCCGACGAGGGCCTGGGCGAGGCGATCAACGACCGGCTCCGCCGTGCCGCCGCCCCGCGAGACAGGCCATGACGCCCAATACGCTCGCGCGCCTCAGGGTCGCCGCCGGACCGAATGGTTTCTCCGAGGATCCGGCAGAGATCGCGCCGCACCTTGAGGAGTGGCGCAGCAAGTACAAAGGCCACTCGTCTCTGCTTCTGAAGCCGGCGACCACAGCGGAGGTCTCAGCAATCCTTGCCATCTGCAACGAAACCAGCACCGCCATCGTGCCACAGGGCGGCAACACCGGCCTCGTCGGCGCGCAAATCCCCTTCAACGGCGAAGTTGTTCTCAGCCTCGCGCGCATGAACAAGGTCCGCGCCCTCGACAGGGCCGCGCACACCCTGACCGTCGAAGCGGGCGTCATCCTCGCCAATGTTCAGAAGGCTGCCGAC
>Ga0310810_10009820_pt1 | contig 11097 bp, 12 predicted proteins | sample NCmetagenome_FD_207641 | JGI IMG/M metagenome (GOLD analysis project Ga0310810, IMG submission 207641) | Soil microbial communities from experimental microcosm in Duke University, North Carolina, United States - NC | ecosystem: Engineered > Artificial ecosystem > Soil microcosm > Unclassified ... | reverse complement strand
GCGCTGCGCCTGCCGTTCGACCAGCGCCAAAGGAGCCGGCTGCATACGAAGCTTGTGTCGGGCGAGGAGGTCGCGCTGATGCTGCCGCGCGGCGAGATCCTCCGTGGAGGCGATCTCGTGACCGCATCGGATGGAAGAATCGTCGAAGTGGTTGCCGAAGTCGAAAAGCTTGTGCATATCGAATGCGACAACCCGCGGGCGCTCGCTCGCGCGGCGTACCACCTCGGGAACCGCCACGTGCCGGTCGAAGTCGGCGCCGGCTATTTGAGGATTGCGGTAGATCGCGTACTCGAGGAAATGCTGAAGGGCCTCGGCGCGAAGGTCTCGCACATCGACGCCGCGTTCGAGCCCGAGGCGGGCGCGTACGGCGGCGGGCACCAGCACGGCGAGATGGGCCACGGCGGGAAGATCCACGAGTTCGGCGAGCCGCACGATCACGATCACCACGGTCACGATCATCATCATGACCATGCTCATGATCACGACCACGGTCATGACCATGACCATGACCACGACCACTGCGACCATCCCGATCACAAGCATGACCACAAGCGCTGAGAGCCTCGCGCGGCTGCTGCAGCTCGCGAGCCCGACGCTGCCGGTCGGCGCGTACAGCTATTCGGGCGGGCTCGAAGCGGCGGTGGAGGCGGGGATCGTTCGCGACGCGCAGAGCGCCGAGTGCTGGATCGGCGGCGTGCTCGCGCATTCGGTGGCGCGCATGGAAGCGCCGGTGCTGTGGCGGATGATGTCCGAAGATGCCGACGTGAAGCGCTGGAACGAGTTCTTCCTCGCGAGCCGCGAAACCGCCGAGCTGCGCGCCGAGACGGTGCAAATGGGCTACTCGCTCGCGCGGTTGCTCAAGGACCTCGGTGTCGGAGCGATCGAAGTGGAAGAGCCTTCGTTTCCAGCGGCGTTCGCCTTTGCCGTTTGCTCGTGGAAAATCGACCGCCGTGCCGCGCTGCAGGCGTATCTCTGGGCATGGCTCGAGAACCAGGCAATGGCCGCGGTGAAATCGGTTCCGCTCGGGCAGACCGAGGCGCAGCGGATGCTGCTGTCGCTGGGCTCGAAGCTCGATGGCACCGCGGCGCAAGCGAGCGCTCTCGAAGACGACGACCTCTTTAACTTCGCGCCTGGACTGGCGATTCTCTCGGCGCGCCACGAAACGCAATACTCCAGGCTCTTCCGCTCATGAGCCTGCGCGTCGGCATCGGCGGCCCGGTCGGGTCGGGAAAGACCGCCCTGACGCTTGCGCTGTGCCGCGCGCTGCGGGGCCGCTACAACATCGCGGTCGTCACGAACGACATCTATACCGAGGAAGACGCGCAGTTCCTGGTGCGCAACGAGGCGCTTGCCCCGGAGCGCATCATCGGCGTCGAGACCGGCGGCTGCCCGCACACCGCCATCCGCGAGGACGCATCGATCAACCTCGAGGCGGTCGCGCGGCTCAACCGGCGCTTCCCGGCGCTCGACCTGGTGCTGATCGAGTCCGGCGGCGACAATCTCGCCGCCACGTTCAGCCCGGAGCTTTCCGACCTGACGCTCTACGTGATCGACGTCGCCGCGGGCGACAAGATCCCGCGCAAGGGCGGGCCCGGCATCACCAAGTCGGACCTGCTGGTGATCAACAAGATCGACCTCGCGCCGATGGTCGGCGCGTCGCTCGAGGTCATGGCGCGCGACGCGAAGAAGATGCGCGGCGAGCGGCCGTTCCAGTTCACGAACCTGAAGACCGGGCAGGGCCTCGACGCCATCATCCAGTTCATCGAAAAGGAAGGAATGCTATGCACCGCGCAGGCCTGATTCTGCTTTTCCTTGCCGGCGAGGCGCTGGCGCATCCCGATCACGGCGCGAGCGGCTGGGTCTCGGCGACGCTTTCGCACCTGCTCAGCGAGCCGGATCACCTGGCGCTGATTCTTGCGCCGGTCGCGCTCGGACTTGCCTGGCTCGCGCGGCGAGTGGTGACGCTTCGCCTGAAGCGCCGGGAACACTGATCACGCCGCTCGACCGCCTCCGGCTGACCAGCGCATAATCGCGGCCGGGGAGGTAACGACATGAAGATCTATTGGCGTGGCGCGATTCTCGCCGCGGCGACGGTGCTTGCGGCCGGGATGGTCCAGGCGCAGACCCGCGGCGGCACAGTGACGCTCGGCGTGGAGCAGGACATCGCGGGCTTCGATCCGCTGGTCGTCGGGGTCTACGATACCGGGCAGATCGCCGTTGCGGCGCTCCTGCTCGACACGCTGACGCGAATCGACGATTCCGGCAAGCTGGTCCCGCGGCTCGCGCTCTCGTGGACCCCATCGGAGGATTTGAAGACCTGGACGTTCAAGCTGCGTCCCGGCGTCGCATTCCACGACGGCTCGCCGTTCAACGCAAAAGCGGTCGTCTTCAACTACGAGCGCATGCAGGATCCGAAGAACCGCTGCCGCTGTGCGGTCTATATCTCGAACATCGCCAAGGTCGAAGCGCCGGACGACCTGACGGTCGTCTTCAGCCTGAAGGCGCCGGCTCCGGGGTTTCCGGGGATCATCGCGCCGGCCACGGTGACCAACGTGATCCACTCGCCCAAGGCAATGCAGGAAGCCGCGCAGGGCGCCTACAACCGCAATCCCGTCGGCACCGGTGCGTTCAAGCTGAAGTCCTGGGCATCGGGCGACCGCCTGGTAGTCGAGCGCAACCCGGGCTACTGGGACAAAGGCAAGCCGTACCTCGACCAGGTCACGATCCGCCCGCTCCCCGACGGGCCCGCGCGGTTCGCGAGCATTCTCTCCGGCGAGAGCGACATCATTTGGCATGACATCGCCGACGACATCGTCAAGGCGAAGAAGAACAACGCCGTGGTCGTGCATAGTTATGTCGGCTCCGGCGCGACGATGTATGCGTTCAACACCAAGAAGCCGCCGTTCGACGATGTGCGCGTCCGCCAGGCGCTGCGCCACGCGATCGACATGCAGGCATTCGCCGATACGCTGTACAACGGTCTTTGGAAACCGGCGAAGGATCCGTACGGCCCCAGCTCCTGGGTCAACTGCAAGGACACGAAGCCGCTCGCCTACAACCCGGAGAAGGCAAAGCAACTGCTCAAGGAATACGGCAAGCCGGTCAGCTTCAAGCTGACGGTCACGGCGACGCCGCGAGGGCGGGCGAACGGCCAGATCTTCCAGGAGTACTGGCGCGCCGTCGGCGTCAATGCCGAGCTGAACCAGATCGACCAGACCACGCTGGTGACCAAGGCGTTCACGCGCGATTTCGATGTCACGCCCTGGCGGATCATCGACCTGGCCGATCCGGATCCGCAGATGTACGCGAATTTCCGCACCGGCAGCCCGGTCAACCTGGCTAGCTATTCCGATCCGGAGCTCGACAAGATGCTGGACGACGCGCGCGCCAGCGCCGACCAGGCGAAGCGCAGCGAGCTGTATTGCCGCATCGCGCAGCGCATCAACGAGCACGTGCAGTGGTTCTGGACGCTGGAAAACCTGTACTTCTCCATCGCCAAGCCGGCCCTGAAGGGGATTCCGAAGCAGCGCAGCGACGAGATCGATCTCTCCGCAGCCTGGTGGGACCGGAAGAAGTAGGCGAGCCCTCTCCCCGCGGCAAGACAGAGGCTGGCGCGTAGGCCGTGCTGCGCTTCATCGGCCGCCGGGTGTTGTATCTCGTGCCGGTCCTGCTCGCGGTCACGCTGCTGACCTTCATGGTCGCATCGCTGCTGCCGGGCGATCTCGCGCTTGCGATGCTGGGCGACCAGGCGACGCCGGAAAACGTCGCCGCCTTGCGCTCGAAGCTCGGCCTCGACCTGCCGGCCTGGCAGCGCTACCTGCATTGGCTTTCCGGCGTCGTGGTGGGTGATTTCGGCCAGTCGCACCGTACCGGCGAGATGGTCCTGCACGCAATCGCCAACCGGCTGCCGGTATCGATCGAACTCATGCTGCTCGCGCAACTCGGTGCGCTCGTGGTCGGCGTGCCGCTCGGGATCCTCTGCGCGGCGAGGGCGGACTCGACGCTCGACCGCGTGCTGTCCGGCGGCGCGTTCGGCCTGCTGTCGATGCCGTCCTTCATGCTGGCGATCCTGCTGATCTTTGCTTTCTCGGTGCATCTCGGCGTGCTGCCGGCAACCGGGTACACGCCGTTCACGCAGGACCCGGTCGCGAACCTGGTCAGCATGGTCCTTCCGGCAGCGTCGCTTGCGCTGGTCGAATGGCCGGCGCTGATGCGCATCCTGCGTTCCGACATGATCACCACGCTGCAGGAAGACTTCATCGCCATGGCCAAGGCGAAGGGCCTGAAGCGCCGGCGCATCCTGTTCGTGCACGCGCTGAAGCCGTCGTCGTTCACGCTGGTCACGGTGACCGGGCTCAACGTCGGACGGCTGATCGGAGGCGCGCTCGTCATCGAGACGATCTTCGCGCTGCCGGGTCTTGGTCGCCTGCTGATCGAGGCGATCTACTCGCGCGACTTCATCGTGCTGCAGGGCGGCGTGCTGTTCGTCGCGGTCGCCTACGTGCTGGTGAATTTCATCGTCGACCTGCTCTACACGGTGCTCGACCCGCGGATCCGCCATGGCCGCGGCTGAAATGACCGGCGTGACCGACGCGCCGCGGCGCGCCCGCCGGCGCTCGCTCGGCTGGGTGTTCTGGCTCGCCGTCGTGTGGATCGGCGTGGTGCTCTTTGGCGCGCTGGCAGCAAACCTGTTGCCGCTCGAGGATCCCTCGAAGATCAGCCTGCTGGCGCGGCGCCAGGGGCCGAGCGCGCTGCACCTCTTCGGCACCGATCACCTCGGGCGCGACGTGCTGTCGCGCGTCGTGTACGGCAGCCGGGCGTCGCTCGCGGTCGGCTTGATCTCGGCATTCCTCGCCCTGCTTGCCGGCGGTACCCTGGGTCTGCTGGCAGGATATTTCCGTGGCAGGCTCGAAAGCCTGACCATGGCTGCCATGGACGTTCTGCTCGCGTTCCCGCCGCTGGTGCTGGCGCTCGCGATCATCGCGTATCTCGGCCAGGACATGGTCAACCTCACGCTGACGCTCGCGCTGCTCAGTGTGCCGGCATCTACCCGTGTGGCGCGGGCAAGCACCCTGGCGATCGCCGAGCGCGAGTTCGTGGTCGCCGCGCGTGCGCTCGGCGCCAGCCATTTGCGCGTGATGCTGCGCGAACTGCTGCCCAACGTGGTGCTGCCGCTTTTGGTTTACACGCTGATTCTCGTGGCAGTGCTGATCGTCGGCGAGGGCGTGCTCAGTTTCCTCGGGCTCGGCGTGCCGCCGCCGATGGCGAGCTGGGGCAGCATGATGTCCGAGGGGCGCGAGCAGCTCGACGTCGCGCCGCATATCGCGTTCATCCCGGCGATCGTGATGTTCCTCACGGTGCTGTCGTTCAACCTCGTCGGCGATACGCTGCGCTCAATGACCGACCCGCGGCGCGCCGCGCTGTGACCTTGGCGCTGCTCGAAGTCGACAACCTTTGCGTCGAGCTGCCGACCGTCCGCGGGCCGCTGCGCGCACTCGCCGGCGTCAGCTTGCGCCTGGAGCGGGGCAGGTCGCTCGGCGTGGTCGGCGAATCCGGCTCCGGCAAGACCATGCTGTCGCGCGCCATCCTGCAACTGCTGCCGCCGAGGGCGAAGGTCTCCGGCAGCACCCGGTTCGACGGCAAGACGCTGCAGGCGCTGGCGCCGGAAGCGCTGCGGGCGCTGCGCGGGAAGGAGATCGCGGTCGTCTTCCAGGATCCGATGACGTCGCTCAACCCGGTGCTCACGATCGGCAGCCAGATCGTCGAGACGCTGCTCGAGCATCTCGGGCTCGCGGCGAGCGCGGCGCGACTGCGTGCCGTCGAGCTGCTCGCCTCGGTCGGCATACCGGAGCCGGAGCGGCGCGCCGGCCAGTACCCGCATCAGCTTTCCGGTGGAATGCGCCAGCGCGTCGCGATCGCGATTGCGCTCAGCTGCGAGCCGCGCCTGCTGCTTGCCGACGAGCCGACCACGGCGCTCGACGTAACGGTGCAGGCGCAGATCCTCGACCTGCTCGCGCGCGAGCGCAGCCGCCGCAACATGGCGATGATGCTGATCACGCATGACCTCGGCATCGTCGCGGGCCGCACCGACGCCGTCATCGTGATGTACGCGGGCCGCGTGATGGAGCGCGCGGCGACGCGCGTGCTATTCAAGCAGATGCGGCATCCCTACACCGAGGCGCTGCTCGCGGCGATCCCCAAGGTCGAGGATGCGCCGCACACGCCGCTTGCGGCGATCGGCGGGACTCCGCCGGATCCGACCCGGCCCGCGCCGGGCTGCCCGTTCGCGCCGCGCTGCCGGTACGGCCGCGACGATTGCCGGGAGGCGATGCCGGGGCTCGCCGGCCTCGGCGACCACCAGTTCGCCTGCTGGCATCCGTTGGCGCAGCGCCCACTTCCATGGCGGCGTGATGGCCGGTAGCGGTCTCGCTCCCCTGAGATCCGAGCCGATGCTGCTGCGGGTCGAGAACCTCGTCGTCGAATACCGCGCCGCGGGCCACACGGTGCACGCGGTGTCGGACGTGAGCTTCGATGTTGCGCGCGGCGAAACGCTGGGCCTCGTGGGCGAATCCGGGTGCGGCAAGTCGACGCTCGGCCGCGCCATCCTGCAATTGCCGCGGCAGACCGCCGGCCGCGTCGTGTTCGAGGGCATCGAGCTAGGCGAGCAGCGCGCGGAGGCGATGCGCAAGCTGCGCCGGCGACTGCAAATCATTTTCCAGGACCCGATCGCCTCGCTCAATCCGCGCCGCACCGTTGGCGACATCGTCGCCGAGCCGCTGATCATTGCAGGCGAGAAGGACGTGGCCACGCGCAATGCCAAGGTGCGCGAGGCGCTGCGGGCCGTCGGCCTGGATCCCGAGCTGGTGGCGCAGCGCCGGCCGCACGAGTTCTCCGGCGGCCAGTGCCAGCGCATCTCGATCGCGCGCACGCTGGTGCTGGAGCCGCATCTCGTGATCTGCGACGAGCCGGTCTCCGCCCTCGACGTATCGATCCGCGCGCAGATCATCAACCTGCTCGAGGAGATGAAGGCGCGCTACGGCCTGACGCTGATCTTCATTGCTCATGACCTGGCGGTGGTGAAGGTCATCAGCGACCGGGTCGCGGTGATGTACCTCGGCAAGTTGTGCGAGATCGCGCAGACCGAGCAACTGTTCCGCGAGCCGGCGCATCCCTACACGCGCGTGCTCCTCGCGGCGATCCCGAAACCCGATCCGGATGCGCCGCTCGCCGACACGGTGCCCGTCGGCGAGCCGCCTTCACCGATCGCGCCGCCGAGCGGCTGCCGTTTCCGCACGCGCTGCCCGCGCGCGGCCGAGCGTTGCGCAAAGGAAGAGCCGGTGATGCGTTCGATCGGCGAAGGCCATTTCATCGCGTGCCACTTCCCGCACCACGGCGGGTGAGCAGCGTCAGGCCGTAGCGATGCGAGCGCTCTGCGAAGTGGTATAGACTGGTTTCACCCTTCATCGGTGGACGGGAGGCTGCCATGGCACAGGGAATCGACCGGCGCGCATTTCTTCTGCGATCGATCGCCGCGGCAGCGGCCGGGCCAGCACTTCTTCCGCGTACTGCCCAGGCACAAGCGTGGCCGGCGAAGCCGGTGCGCGTCATCGTTGGCTTTCCGGCCGGCGGCCTGACCGATCTCTACGCGCGCGCCTACAGCGATTACATCTCGCAGCAGACCGGGCAACCGTTCGTCGTGGAGAACCGCCCGGGCGCAGGATCGATCATTGCGTGCGAGGCCGCAGCGAAGGCGCCGAACGACGGCTACACGCTGCTCTTCACGATCTGGACCGCGATCGTGCAGAACCAGGTGCTCTACAAGAAGCTGCCGTATGACCCGAACAAGGATTTCACCTTCATCTCGTCGTTCGATCCGGGGCACCTGCCGCTCGCAGTGCATGCCGAGATGCCGGTGAAGGATTTCCGTGGCTTCGTCGAGTACGCGCGCAAGAACCGGGTGACGTTCGGCACGTACTCGGCGGGCTCGTACCCGCACATGGTCGCTGCGCAGTTGAACAAGTACTACGGCACGCAGATCGAGCCGGTGCACTTCAAGGGCGAGGCGCCGATGTGGGTCGAGGTCTCGACCGGGCGCATCCACGGCGGGATCGGCAGCCAGCCGGTGATGGGGCCGCATCTGCAGAAAGGCACGATCCGCCCGATCGCGGTGCCGACCCTCAGGCGCGCACCCAAGCTGCCCGATGTTCCGACGTTCGCAGAGCAGGGGTTCAACGAACCGGTCTTCAAGATCGCCGGCTGGATCGTGCTGCTCGGTCCGGCGGGGCTGCCGCGCGATATCACGCAGCGATTGGCCAAGCTCGCGATCGCCGCGGCCGACACGCCGCGGATCCGCGAGATTCATTCGACGTTCGGCATCCTCGACAATCCGTCGACGCCCGAAGAGTTCGAGCGCCGCTATCGCGACGACGGTCCGGTCTGGCTTTCGATCGTGCGCGAGCTCGGCGTGACGCTCGACTAGCGTCGACCCCCTCGCAACGGCGACGTGCCCGGCGCCTGCGGCCGCTCCCGGTCGGGCCGCTCAGGAATTTCCGGGGTCTTGAGCGGCTCGCTGCTCGACAACCCGGGTGCACTCGGCTCGGCCGGATGCTCGCTGGTGCCCGGTGTTGACGCAGGACGCATGCGCTCGGATTCGATGCGCTCCAGTTCGCGGCGATCTCTTTCAGCGCGCTCCTTCGCGTCCGCGGCGTTGCGCTCTTCCAGCGCCCGTTGCTCCGCCTCGAATTGCGGATTGATGGTACGGACGACCATCCCTTGCGAGTTGAGCAATTCGACCGTTACCCCGGTGCACTGCGCGGGAATGGTCTGACCATAGTGCTTCTTTCCGTCCTTGCCGGTGCAGCGATACGTTTGCGCCCCGACGGCGAAGCTACTGGTCGCAAGGACGAGAGCAACTAGAAGGCGCACAACCCGTTACCCGCCTCAAAGCTTCAGGAACCGATGCGCGTTCCCCGAAGTGATCGCGGCGACGATGTCCGGCCCGAACCCCGCCTGCTGCAAAGTCGCGAGCGGGTTCGGGTCGCCCATCGCGAACGGGTAGTCGCTGCCGATGATCAGCTGCGACACGCCGTAGGTGTCGGCGAGGAAGCGCACGGCCAGCGGCGAAAACACGAGCGCGTCGTAGAAGAAGCGGCGCGCATATGCGGTAGGCGGCTCGGGAATCGACTCCTTCGCCTTCGGCACCATCTTCCACGCGTGGTCGATCCGCGGCAGCAGGATCGGCAGTGCTCCGCCGCCGTGACTAAAGGCGATCCGCAATTCGGGGTGCCGCGCGGCGATGCCGCCGGTGATCATCGACGCGGCAGCGAGCGCGATGTCGCCGGGGAAGCACACGGCCTGCTCCGGGAAGTGCCCGACGATGCGATCCTGGCCGGCCGGACGGAGCGCGTGGACGAATATGCACGCACCGCGCTGCTTCACCGCGGCGAAGAACGGCTCGAACCGCGGATCCCCTATCGACGTGCCGTTGACGTGACTTGCGATCTCGACACCGGGACACTTCAGCGTGTCGAGCACGTATTCCAGCTCGCGGATCGCCGCATCGACGTCCTGCAGCGGTACCGCTCCGAGGCCGATCAACCGATCCGGCGCCAGCGCGACCATTCGCGCGATCTCGTCGTTCAGGTAGCGGATCAGGACTTTCGCGTCCTCGAGCGGCAGCCAGTACGACAGCAACTCCGGCATCGGCGAAATGACCTGCCGGGCGACGCGCATCGTGTTCATCGCCTCGATCCGCCGCGGCACGCTCCACGACCCATCAGCCACGGTGCGATAGACCTTGCCCGAGATCATCACGTGCTTGTGGCAGGCGTGCGCGTCGGCCATCGAAGGCCACGGCACGTTTGCGCCACGCCCGGCGTACTTCGGAAACTGCTCGGGGACGATGTGCGTGTGCAGGTCGATGCAGGTCGGCTTCATGCGGGATGCCTCGGACGGGAAGCCCTGATTCTACCGGCGGACCTTTGGTACACTGCGCGCGCCACCGACGGAGGAGGGATTCATGGTTTCGATGCACCGATTCGCGCTCGCCGGCCTTGCCGGCGCTGCGCTCGCGCTGCCTGCGCAGGCCCAGCAGACGCTGACGTTCTCGACCTGGGTGCCGCAGACCCATCACCTGAGCATCTGGCAGGCCAACTGGGCCGCGGAAGTCGAGAAGGCGACCGCCGGGCGCGTCAAGTTCACCTACCTGCCGAAGCATCCGTCGGCGCCTCCCGGAACGTTCGACGCGGTCCGCGACGGGCTGATGGACCTGTCGTACGTGACCGCGAGCTACACGCCCGCTCGGCACGCGCTGCCGCTGATGGCCGAGTTGCCGGGCGCCGGCGCGACCGCCGAGATCAATTCGGTCGCCTACAGCCGGATCTACTGGAAGCATTTCCACAAGGTCGGCGAGTACAACGGCGTCAAGCTGCTCGCCGTGTGGACGCACGGCCCGGGCCACATGTTCAACACCAAGCGCCCGATCGGCAGCCTCGCCGACCTGAAGGGCATGAAGATCCGCACCGGCGGCGGGATCGCCGAGAAGTTCGGCAACCTGCTCGGCGCCTCGGCGTTCGTCAAGCCCGCGCCGGAGTCGTACGAGCTGCTCTCCTCGGGCGTCGCCGACGGCGTGTTCTTCCCGCTCGAATCGGTCGTCTCGTTCAAGCTCGACAAGGTGCTGAAGCACGCGACGCTCTTCCCGGGCGGCTTCTACAGCTCGGCGTTCGGCTTCTTCATGAACCAGGACAAGTGGAACAAGTTGCCGAAGCAGGACCAGGACATCATCGAGAAGATGGCCGGGGAAGCGGCCGCGCGCAGCAACGGCAAGTCGTGGGATACCGCCGACCAGGTCGGTCTCGATGCGCTCAAGAAGGCCGCGGTGAAGATCGACAACGCGAGCCCGGCGTTCGTCAAGGAAGTCATGGCGCGCGCCAAGGAGCTCGACGACGAGTGGATCAAGGCGGCGAATGCCAAGGGCGTCGACGGCGCCAAGGTGCTCGCCGAATTCCGCGAGGAGCTCAAGAAGGTTGAATCCGGCAAATAACCGGACTCCCGCGGTGAACGAGGGCGCGGCCGACGGCCGCGCCCTTTTCGTCTCGT
>Ga0310810_10009819_pt1 | contig 11098 bp, 13 predicted proteins | sample NCmetagenome_FD_207641 | JGI IMG/M metagenome (GOLD analysis project Ga0310810, IMG submission 207641) | Soil microbial communities from experimental microcosm in Duke University, North Carolina, United States - NC | ecosystem: Engineered > Artificial ecosystem > Soil microcosm > Unclassified ... | reverse complement strand
CCGTCGAGATAGGCGACTTTGCGCTCGCGTGCGTTGTAGATCAGCCAGAAGGCGTCGCCGCCGATGCCGCACATGTGCGGATAGATGACGCCAAGTGTCGCCGCGGCCGTGAGGGCGGCATCGACGGCCGAGCCGCCGGCGCGCAGCGCATCCACGCCCGCCTTCGAGGCGAGCGCGTGCGGGCACGCCACCATGCCGTGCCGCGCTATTTCAGCTTTCTCCTGGCGAGCTTGGTGCCTTCGACGAGCGCTTCGAGCTTCTTCAGCGCCACCTCGCGATCCATCGGCGCCATGCCGCAGTTGGTGCAGGGGTAGAGGTGCTTGAGCGGCACGTACTTCGCGGCCTTCGCGATCGTCGCCGCCACTTCGGCGGGCGTTTCGATCTGATCGCTGGCCACGTCGATGACGCCGATGAGGACATCCTTGCCTTTGAGCAGCCTCAGGAGTTCGACCGGCACCCTCGAGTGAATGCACTCGAGCGAAACCTGATCGATCTTGCTCTTCGCGAGCGCGGGGAAGATCTCCTCGTACTGCCGCCATTCACCGCCGAGCGTCTTTTTCCAATCGATGTTTGCCTGGATGCCGTAGCCGTAGCAGATGTGCACGCAGGTCGTGCACTTGAGGCCCTTGGCAGCGCGCTCGAGCGCGGCGATGCCCCACTTCTTCACATCGTCCATGTAGACGTTGAAGGCGGGCTCGTCGAACTGGATCACGTCGACGCCGTCCTTCTCGAGCGCGCGTGCTTCCTGGTTCAGGAGCTCGGCGAACGCCATGGCGAGTTTCACCTTGTCGCCGTAGTGCTCGTCGGCGAGCGTGTCGACGATGGTCATGGGCCCGGGCATCGTGATCTTGAGCTTGCGGTCGGTGTGCTTGCGAGCGAGCACCGCCTCGGTCCGGTGGACGCGGCCCTTCAGCTTGAGCGGCCCGGTGACGACCGGAACCATCGCGTCATAGCGGTTGTTGCGGATGCCCATCTTCACCTTGCGGGTGAAGTCGATGCCTTCGACAAACTCGACGAAGCCGTGCACGAAGTGCTGCCGCGATTGCTCGCCGTCGGTGACGATGTCGAGCCCCGCGTCTTCCTGCGCCTTGAGCCAGAGCAACGTCGCGTCGCGCTTCGCCTGCTCGAGCTCCTCGCCGGCCGCGCGCCAGGTGGGCCAGAGCTTCTTCGGCTCGGCGAGCCAGGCGGGTTTCGGCAGGCTGCCGGCGATGGTGGTCTTCAGCATTCTGGGTCTCCTCGTCGCGATTATTATGGCCATTCATGTCCCGGCTGCGGACCGCGTTCGCTCTGGCGCTACTGACGGCGTGCGCCTCGCCTCCCGAGCGGAACGAGCGCGAGCAGGCGCTGCGTGCGGCCATCGCCCCCTGCCTGCAGCGCTATCCGAGCGTGAAGCTCACCGGCATCGACGATTACGGGCAGGTGTACGCGCGGGCGCCGGAGCATGACAACGTCAACGGTTTCGAGGAGTGCGCAAAGGAGGAGATCCAGCGCGCGGGACTTTCCCGGATCGGTACCGGCAAGCTCGCCGACAGCGCGAAGCTGAGCACGGTTGCGATCCGCCAGATGTACTCGGCCTTCCTCGTCCCGGTGAAGATCAACGGCATCAGCACGACGCTCGTTCTCGATACCGGCGCAACGCAGACGCTGCTCAAACCGGAAGCCGCCACTCGCGCCGGCCTGGAGGTCAGCTCCGGTGCGCCGATGGTCCGCGGCAACGTGGTCGGCGGCCGCCGTCTCGCAGTGCCGCTTGTGCGCGCTCGCACGGTGAGCGTCGGCGACGCCGCCGTCGAGGACATCGATGTCGGTGTCTACGACGCGTTGCCCGGGCGTCCCGAGATCGACGGGCTCCTCGGCGCGACGTTTCTGCATCACTTCAAATTCACGGTGGACCGAAAAAACCTGCAGCTAATACTCGAGCCGGAAAAGTGAGCGTCGCCAATTAGCGACGGGTGACCGGCCGCTTTCTATCGTTCATAATGCGACAGCTCGTAGGGAGGAATCTCCAATGTTGTTTTGCAGCACGCTGGGCGCGCTTGCGTCCTTTTTGATCGGAATCATCGACCCGCGCGTCTTCAACAAGGCGGGCCCCGACTGGCTCTGGATGGGCGGACGCGACGACGTCATCCGCAATCTCTATTTCAAGCCGAACGGTACGTTTCGCCGGTACGGCCGCCTGGGTCTCTTCCTCACGCTCACGGTGGGTACGATCACCTTCGCTTGGGTGCTGCATCCGCTGATGTAACGCACCGTGGCGGCTGCCATTGCGGCGCCGTCCGGTTCGAAGTCGAGGCCCCGGCCGAGATCACGGTTGTCGACTGCAACTGCTCGATCTGCCAGAAAACCGGCTACCTGCACCTGATCGTCGAGAAATCGCGCTTTCGCCTCGTGCAGGGCGAGGAATCCATCACGACCTATCGCTTCAATACGGGTGCCGCGCAGCACACCTTTTGCAAAGTCTGCGGAATAAAGTCATTCTATGTACCGCGGTCGCATCCGGACGGGTACAGCGTCAACGCGCGATGCCTCGACCCGGGAACCGTGAAACGGATGCAGGTCAACGCATTCGACGGAGCCAACTGGGAGTCTTCGGCGAGGGAGAGAAAATGGGCAAAGTGATCGTAGCGGCGGCAGTCCTGGGCCTTTCCACCTTGGGGATCAATGCGGCATACGCGCAGAAGAAGGATTGCGCCGAGCTGAAAACCGAGATCGAGGCCAAGATCAAGAAGAACGGCGTCGACAAGTTCACGCTCGACATCGTCGACGCCGACAAGCAGGCCGACGGCAAGGTGGTCGGCACCTGCGACGGCGGCGCGAAGAAAATCGTCTACAAGAAGGGTTGAAGAAGCGGCTCATCGTCGGCATCACCGGCGCCACGGGCGCGATCTACGGGATCGCGCTCCTCAAGGCGCTGAAGCAATTGGGCGGCTGGGAAAGCCACCTCGTGCTGACCGACGCCGGTGTGCTCAACGTGTGGCACGAGCACCGGATGAAGCGCAAGGACGTCGAGCGCCTTGCGCATGTTGCCTACCACCCGAAGGACATCGCGGCGACGATCGCGAGCGGGTCGTTCATCACCGAAGGCATGGTGATCGCGCCCTGCTCGATGAAGACGCTCGCCGCCGTGGCGCATGCCCACGCTGACGACCTCGTCTCGCGAGCTGCGGATGTCGTCCTGAAGGAGCGGCGGCGGCTCGTCCTGGTTCCGCGCGAGACGCCGCTCAATCTCGCGCATCTGCGCAACATGGTGGCCGTCACCGAGATGGGCGGCATCATCATGCCGCCCATGCCGGCGTTCTACGCCATGCCGAAGACGCTCGACGACCTCGTCGCGCACACCGTGGGCCGCATGCTCGATCTCTTCGGCGTGCGCACCACGAAGGTCAAGCGCTGGTCAGGTATTAAAGGAAATCCCTCAGCGCCTGATTGAACTTCTCGGCCTGCTCGACGTTCGCGATGTGGGCCGCGTCCTTCAGCATCACCAGCTTCGCACCCGGCACGTTCTCGCCGATGTATTTCGTCCCCGGCGCTGAAGGATCGGCTTCGCCGGCGATGGCGAGGACCGGCAGCTTGATCTCCTTCAGGCGCGGCGTCGTGGCGAGCTTCATGATTGCCTGCGCGCAGCCGATATAGCCGTTGACCGGCGTATTGGCGATGAGGGTCGCGATCTTCTGTGCTTGCGGCGACTCGCGGAAAGCCGGCGTGAACCAGCGTTCCATCGTCGGCGGCACCAGCGCCTTCATGCCTTGAGTTTGCGCGGTCTTGATGCGCTCGTCCCACTGCTTCTGCGCTTCCGGCGGCTGCGCATGGCTCGTATCGGCAAGCACCATCTTGTCGAAGAGCCGGGTCTGCCGGAGCGCCAGCGTCTGCCCGATCATGCCGCCGATCGAAAGACCCATGTAGGTCGCGCGCTCGATCTTGAGCTCCTTCATCAGGCCGACGACGTCGTCCGCTAGCATGTCGAGCGTATACGCGCCGCTCGGCGCCGCGCTCGCGCCGTGGCCGCGCATGTCATAGTTGAGGATGCGGTAGCGATCCTGGAACGCCGCGACCTGCGGGTCCCACATGCGCACGGTGCAGGCGAGCGAGTGGCTGAGCACCAGCCATGGCTTGCCCTCCTTCCCGTTGACCTCGTAATAGAGCTCGGTGCCGTTTACTTTCGCTTTCATGCTTCCTCCACGATAAGGGGGATCATCATCTCGTCTTCGTGCGTGCCGCCGTGGTTGCCGATGTGCAGGTGCCGCGACTCGCCGGTGATCCAGTCTTTCACCGTATAGCGGTCCCGCATCACGAGCGCGACGTCTCCGATGCGCTCGCTAAACCGCGGATGCGGCTCGCCCGGGCCGAACCAGCCCTCGTCGACCAGCCGGCGGCTCGGCATCACATCCGCTTTCTCCTGCAGCCAATCCTGCGCGCGCTTCGCAAAATCGCCGGGCGAGTGCACGTGGCAGTAGACCACACGTCGCTCTCCGCACAGTGGGAAGCGCAACATCGGCGCGAATTGCGAGGGCAGTTCGAGCGATTGCTCCGGGGCGACGTCGACGAAGCCGTGGTCGGCGGTCGCCACGATGACGGTGTCGGTGCCCGCCAGGCGGCGAACCAACCCGCCGAACGCGGCGTCGATCAGCTCGAACTCCCGCGTGGCCTGCGTGCTCTCGCAGCCGTAGCGGTGGCAGATCTGGTCGTATTGCGGCCAATAGGCGTAGACGAACTTGCGCTCCGCACTTGATTTCACCGCGACCTCGACCTGCGCGACGAGCTCTTCGGCATTCGAGTAAGCGCGCCGCTCGGCGCCGCTGCAATGCACGCTGTTGTACTCGGAGTTGATGATGTCGCGATGGGTGACGACGATGCTCTTCACCGGCAATGCACCGAACAGGGAAGGCGAAGTGAACAAGCGGTCCGGCGTTACGCCGCGCGCCGAAAGCGAAACGAAATCGCCGCGGCTGCGAAAGGGGAGCAGCGCAGAAACGCATCCCGCTTCGCCGAAGTAGGTGAACCATCCAGTGAGACCATGTTCAAGCGGTGTGCGACCCGTGTACGACGTGGTGATCGCAGATGCAGTGGTGGAAGGAAAAACTGAAGTGAGCGATCGGCGCCGGCGACACCCGAGCTCGCTGCCGCTGCCGTATCGCGCGAGATAGTTGTCGCCCAGACCGTCGATGATGAAGAGCACGACGTTCGTCGCATCGGTCGCGAGAGAAAAATTCCGCAGGCTTTCATGCAGTGGTTTTCCACCGCGCGAAGCGACGACCGAGGCGACCAGATTGACGAGGCTGCCGCCCTCATAGTCGGGTCGCATGCATTGATTTTAGGGGTAGAATCTTGCATCCCCATTCGAGGTTTTCGCCATGCGGCACGAAGTGCACCTCCACGCCGATATTCCGATTCTCGAAGGCGTCTCGCGGCGACAGCTCGAGCAGGCCTTCGGGCCGCTGCTCGAGTACCTGGATGCCGATGGCCTCGCTGATGTGAAGAGCCTCGAGCAGGACGAGCCGGGCTTCAAGTACGACGAGAAGGAACTCATCCTCTACATCTGCTGGACCGGCGAAGTCGGTCGCAGCTTCCACGGCGCGCTCGAAGCGGCACTCGAAAACGTCGGCCCCTATTGCTACGAAGCGGTCGAGATCGACTTGACCGTCTATCACGAGAACGGCGAGCAGGAGTCGAAGCTGCTCTTCGTCGGCCCCACTCCGCAAGCGATCCACGAGGCGCAGCGGCGCTGCATGATCGAAGATGTCGCGGCGATCCTCGCGCGCCAGTTCGAGAAGGACAAGATCACCGAGGTGACGGCACTCGTGAACGATCTGTTCGATCGCGACTGGAAGGACAAGGCCTCGCAGCAGAAAAAGCCCGAGCGCGCGTTCGAGAACTACACGCGGCCCTCGCGCAAGAACCTGCATTGAGCCGGGGCCATGGCCGGCCCCAAGTACCCCGGTTTTGACACGCTCGCGCTGCACGCGGGCCAGTCGCCCGATCCGGCGACCGGCAGCCGCGCGGTGCCGATCTACCAGACCACTTCGTACGTCTTCCGCGATACCGAGCATGCCGCGTCGCTCTTCAACATGGAGCGCGCGGGGCACGTCTATTCGAGGATCTCGAATCCGACGGTAGCGGTACTCGAGGAGCGCATGGCGGCGCTCGAGGGCGGCGTCGGCGCGATCGCCACGGCCTCCGGCCAGGCGGCGCTGCATCTTGCGATCGCGACGCTGATGGACGCCGGCAGCCACATCGTCGCCTCCGGCTCCCTCTATGGGGGCTCGCACAACCTGCTCGCCTACACGCTCAAGCGCTTCGGCATCGAGACGACGTTCGTCTCGCCGCGCGACCCGGAGAATTTCCGCCGGGCGATGAAATCCAATACGCGGCTCTTATTCGGCGAAACGCTGGGCAACCCCGGCCTCGACGTGCTCGACATTCCATCGATTGCCGAGATCGCGCATGCGGCGAAGCTGCCGCTCCTCGTCGATGCGACGTTCACCACGCCGTACCTGATGCAGCCGTTCAAGCTCGGCGCCGACCTGCTGTACCACTCCGCCACCAAATTCCTCGGCGGCCACGGCATCGCCATCGGTGGCGTGCTGGTCGATTCCGGTCGCTTCGATTGGGATGCCTCCGGCAAATTCGCGACGCTCACCGAAGCGTACGCCGGCTTCCACAACATGGACTTCGCGGAGGAGTCCGGCACGCGCGCGTTCCTCTTGCGTGCACGGCGCGAAGGCCTGCGCGACTTTGGCGCCTGCATGGCACCGATGACGGCGTTCCAGATCCTGCAGGGCGTCGAGACGCTTCATCTGCGCATGCCGCGCCACGTGGAATCGACCCGCAAGGTGGTCCAGTTCCTGGCGAGTCATCCCGCGGTGGGGAAAGTCATCTATCCCGAGCTGCCCGACCATCCCGACCACGAGCTCTGCGAGAAGCTGTTGCCGAAAGGAGCCGGTGCGGTGTTCTCGTTCGAGATCAAGGGCGGCCGTCCAGCCGGCAAGGCCTTCATCGAGTCGCTGCGCATCTTTTCGCATCTCGCCAACGTCGGCGATGCGAAGTCGCTGGTGATTCATCCGGCGACGACCACGCACTACCGCATGAGCGACGATGATCTCAAGAAAGCCGGCATCACCGCCGGTACGGTGCGCCTGTCGATCGGCCTCGAGGAGGCGCAGGATCTGATCGATGATCTCGACCGCGCGCTGAAGGTCTCCCAGAAGTGAAGCTGGACGAAGCCTTCGCCTACACGGCGAACCACGACATCGATCCTTCGAAGCGCACCGTGGTTTTCATCCACGGTGCGGGCCTCGACCATTCCTGGTTCGGCCTGCAGAGCCGCTACTTCGGCTACCACGGCTACAACGTGCTCGCGCTCGACCTGCCCGGCCACGGTAAGTCAGCGGGCCCGCCGCTCACCAGCGTGCCGGCGATGGCAGACTGGGTCATGGGCGTCCTCGACGGGGCGAAAGTGCAGCGCGCGAGCCTCGTCGGGCATTCGATGGGCACGCTCATCTCGATCGAATGCGCCGCGCGTTATCCGCAGCGCGTGGAGCGCATTGCTCTCATCGCGACCGCGTTGCCGATGAAGGTGGGTGATGCATTTCTCGACGCGGCGAAGCGTAACTCCTACGACGCGTTCGACATGAGCACCATCTGGGGACACGCGCCGCAGGTGCCGCTCGGCGGCAATCCGAATCCCGGCATGTGGATGTACGGCGACACGCAGGCACGGCTCGAGCGGTTGGCGCCCGGCGTGCTGCACGCCGATCTCAAGGCATGCAACGACTTCGCCTTCGCGGGCGAGGTGAAGTGCCCCGTGCTCTTTATCCTCGGCAAGCGCGACGTGATGACGCCGCCGCGCGCGGCGAAAGGACTGCAGGAGAAGATTCCAGGCGCCAAGACCGTGGTGATCGATTTCTCCGGTCACTCGCTGATGGCGGAAGCCCCTGATGCCACCCTCGACGCCCTGATAGAGTTCCTCAAATGAAGACCTTCATCGCGTTCCTTTTCGCGGCGATATCGCTCGCCGCCTCCGCGCAGTCCTATCCGACGAAGCCGGTGAAGATCCTCGTACCGGCCCAGCCCGGCGGCGGGCTCGACCTCATCGGCCGCACGATGGCCGACCAGCTGAGCAAAGCCTTCGACCAGTCGTTCATCGTCGAGAACTCGGCGGGCGGTGGCGGAGCGATCGCCTCGCAGGCCACGGCGCGCGCCGCGCCCGACGGCTACACGCTGATGGTGGCCTACGTCGGCACGCACGGCACGAATCCCGCGGTGCGCAAGCTCCCATACGACGCGATCAAGGATTTCACGCCGATCGCGATGGTCGGCGGCACGCCGAACCTGGTCGTGATCTCCCCAGCGGTGCCGGCGAACGATCTGAAGAGCTTCATCGACTACGCGAAGGCGAATCCGACCAAGCTTAACTACGGCACCGGCGGTATCGGACTGCTGAATCATCTCGCCCTCGAACAGTTCCGCGCCGCTGCGCAGCTGCCCGATGCCGTCTACGCGCACTACCGCGGCATCGGCCCGGCGATCCAGGACAAGCGCGGCAACCAGATCCAGGTGCTGATGCCCGGTCTCGCTGCCGCGCTGCCGCACATCCGCGCCGGGAAGCTGAAACCGCTCGCCATTACGGGATTGAAGCGCCATCCACTCGTGCCAGACCTGCCGACGTTCGAGGAGCTCGGCTACAAGGGCTTCGACGGCGTTCAGTGGTACGGCATTGCCGGCCCGGCAAAGCTGCCCGCGGACGTCACGCGCACGTTGAATACCGCGATCAACAAGGCGATCCAGTCGCCGGCGCTGCAACAGCGCCTCGCCTCCGAGGCGATCACGGTGATGCCGATGACGCCGGAGCAGTTCGGCCAATTCATCCAGGCGGACATCGCCCGCTGGAGCGCGCTCGCTAAAGCGCGCAACATCCACCTCGACGACTAGCGGAAGCTTTTCAGATCCACGCGCGCGTCGAAGGCGCCGCGCGCATAAGCAAGGAAGCGATCGGCCTGCGCGGCGCTCCAGCCGCCGTATGCGCAGTTCAGCCTGAACTTTTGCTCGACATCGGCTCGCGTGAGCGGCTCCTCGACGCCGCCCCGCATGTGCGCCTGCCTCTCCTCCAGAACGCGCCCGTCCTTCAGCTTCACCCGCACGTGACCGGTGAAGCGGTCTGGATACGGGTTTTTGGGATCGATCTCATAGCGCACCTTACCGGCGAGCGCGCGCAGGCGCGGGTCCCGCGCTCGTTCTTCCGTGAACGCATCGAGACCCGCATGTCCGAGGACGAAGCCGGCGGCGATGCAGTAAGGCGTGCTGAACTTGCCGGCGTAAGCATTCGGTGGCGATTGCTTGTCGGCGAGCGGCTCCCATAGCCGGTGCACCGTGCCTTCGCCGACCTCGCACACCACTTCGGTGATGGCGTCCACGTCGACCTTCTTTGCCATCCGTGCCGCGCAGTCGACGTAGGGTTGCGTCATCGTGCCGCAGGCGTAGGGCTTGAATGCAATGCCATTGGCCACCCACTGCTCACCGAAGCCGTCGGTAAGCTTTTTCCAATTGCCGTCTGTTCCATGCGCGAATGCATGGTAGAAGCCGTGCGTTCCCTCAAGCACCGTGCGCGGCCCGATGAAGCCGGCACGCGCAAGGTCAGCGGCGCGGATCGCCGACTGCGCCGCCCAGCCCGGATGCATGCGCTTGGTCCACGAGCCGTCGGCGAGGTATTCGATGATGCCGGAAGCCATCGAGCCGACGATGCCGAGCGCGTTGACGCATTCCTGCTCCGGCAGCCGGAGCGCCGTCGCGACGCCCGCTGCCGCGCCGAGCGCGCCGAGCACGGCGGTCGGATGGAAACCTGCCTTGTGAATGCGCTTCGGCGCGACGAGGCTTGCGCGGCACATGAGCTCTGCACCGACCGCGACCCCGGCGAGCGCATCTTCCCCTTGCAAGCCGTCGCGCTCGCAGACGGCCAGCACGGCCGGCACGATGACCGCGCCTGCGTGTACCGGTCCGCCCTCGAAGGTGTCGTCGAAGTCTTCGCCGTGCGCCGCGGTGCCGTTGACGAAAGCCGCGCCGGCCGAGTCGAGCCCGCGCTCGTGGCCGATAGCCGTGCAGGCGCCCGAAGTCTCCCAGCTGCGCACAGCCGCGTGGACATAATCGTTATGACGGGCTGCGACGCAAAGACCGGCGATGTCGATGAGGAGCTTTTCCGCCGTCGGGCGAAACTCCTGCGCGTTATCACGCGCGCGGGGCATGGCGCGGGCCAATTGCTCTGCGATGCTCATGGATTCCAGGTCGCCCGCGCCACGAACCAAATCATAAGCGCAGCGGCCACCGCGATACCGAGCGCGATCACGCCGAAGATCGCGCCCAGCGAAAGGGCGACCGCGCCGCCGATGAGGACGACGACGAGGCGCACGCCGGCGGCGAGCACAGGCCGCAGCATTTGCCCGGCGCCTTGCGAGGCGAAGTAGAGAGCGACCTGCACGCCGAGCAGCGGGTAGAACGGCGCCACGGTATGCAGGTAGCGCGTACCCGCATCGAGCACTGCCGGGTCTGCGCTGAAGAGTCCCACCCACGCGAGGGGAAACAGCGCGAACGTCCAGCCGATCGCGAGGCAGATGGAAGCGGCGAGGGCGGCTCCGGTCCAGGTAATGCGCTTCGCGCGCGCGGCGTTGCCCGCGCCGATGTTGGTGCCGACGAGCACAACCAATGCTTGGCCGACGGCAAAAACGAGAGGGATCTGCAGGAGCTCGAGGCGCACGCCGACGCCATAGCCCGCGAGCGCCGCGGCGCCGAAGCGGCCGACGAAGCCTGTCAGCGCTACAGCAGTGAAAATCGTGAGTACTGAGTTCAGCACCGACAGACCGCCAACGCGGAGGATGTCGGCAAAGAGCCGCCGCTCCAGCTTCAGGTCCTCGCCGCGCGGGCGCAGCGTGCTTCGAAGCACGGCTACGCCCATCACCAACGCGGCGAGACCAAAGGCCGACACGTAGGCGATCGCCGCCCCGGCGATGCCGAGTCCTGAAACCAGCACCAGCCATCCGGACAGCGGAACCTGGAGGACGGCGGCGCCGATCAAGGCAAGCGCTGGCACGAGCATGTTGCCGCTGCCGCGCAG
>Ga0310810_10009818_pt1 | contig 11098 bp, 10 predicted proteins | sample NCmetagenome_FD_207641 | JGI IMG/M metagenome (GOLD analysis project Ga0310810, IMG submission 207641) | Soil microbial communities from experimental microcosm in Duke University, North Carolina, United States - NC | ecosystem: Engineered > Artificial ecosystem > Soil microcosm > Unclassified ... | reverse complement strand
TATCGCCAAGGGCCACGGCGGCGTGTCGGTGTTCGCCGGCGTCGGCGAGCGGACCCGCGAGGGCAACGACCTCTACCACGAGTTCCTCGATGCAGGCGTCATCGCCAAGGACGCGGACGGCAATCCGACGCCGGAAGGCTCCAAGGTGGCCCTGGTGTTCGGCCAGATGAACGAGCCGCCGGGAGCGCGCGCTCGCGTCGCCCTGTCCGGCCTCACCCAGGCCGAATATTTCCGCGATGTCGAGGGTCAGGACGTTCTGTTCTTCGTCGACAACATCTTCCGCTTCACCCAAGCGGGCTCGGAAGTGTCGGCGCTGCTCGGCCGCATCCCCTCGGCGGTCGGCTACCAGCCGACTCTCGCGACCGACATGGGCACGCTTCAGGAGCGGATCACCTCCACCAACAAGGGGTCGATCACCTCGGTGCAGGCGATCTACGTGCCCGCGGACGACTTGACCGACCCGGCGCCGGCAACGTCCTTCGCCCACCTCGATGCGACCACCACGCTCAGCCGCGCGATCTCCGAGCTCGGCATCTACCCGGCGGTCGACCCGCTCGATTCGACCAGCCGCGTGCTGACTCCCGCCGTCGTCGGCCAGGAGCATTACGAGACGGCCCGCGCCGTCCAGGAGACGCTGCAGCGCTACAAGAGCCTGCAGGACATCATCGCCATCCTCGGAATGGACGAGCTCTCCGAGGAAGATAAGCTGATCGTCGGCCGCGCCCGCAAGATCCAGCGCTTCCTCAGCCAACCGTTCCACGTCGCCGAGGTCTTCACCGGAATCCCCGGCAAGTTCGTGCAGGTCGAAGACACGGTCCGCTCGTTCAAGGCGGTCGTGAACGGCGAGTACGACCACCTCCCGGAAAGCGCCTTCTACATGGTCGGCGGGATCGAGGAAGCGGTCGCCAAGGCCGAGAAGATGGCGCACGAGGCCTGAGACTTGGCCGACGAGCTTCGCCTTGAAGACTGCGTGAACGATGTCTGCCCCTGGTCCGGCAAGCCGGTCAGCGCGGACAGCCTGACGCTCTATCGGGGCAAGGTCGTCGGCTTCTGCAACACTGGCTGCCGTGACAAGTTCGAAGCGGCCACAACCGCGCTCGACGCCGCGATCGAAGGTAGGAAGTAATGGCCGCTCTGCATTTCGAGCTCGTCACGCCGGACCGGCAGGTGATGGCGGAGGACGTCTACATGGTCGTCGTTCCCGGGACCGAGGGAGAGTCCGGAATCATGGCGGGCCACGCGCCCTACATGACCACGCTGAAGAATGGCGAGATCGCGGTCTATCGCAGCGCCGGCGCGAGTCCCGAGCGAATCCCCGTCAGCGGCGGCTTCGCCGAGGTCAGCGACCGCGGCCTGACTGTGCTCGCGGAGAGCGCGGGCTGATCAGTCCGCCAAAGCCGGCGCCGGCACCGTCGAAATGCGCCGCCTTCCCAAAATTTTCCGGCGCAGCGATTTGAGCATCGGCTCTTCGACCAGCCGGTAGCAAGCGAGCGCCAAAGCGACGTTCACCGCGAGAAGCAGAGCGATCACAAGGTCCGCGTTGATGCTGTTGGTCGGTGCGAGGTCCTCCCACGCGAAAATCACCGTCAGGTGGATTAGGTAGAGGGAGAAGGAGGCGTCACCCGCCGCCAGCAGGAATCGCCACGGACGGGACTGCGTGACGTTGAGCGAGGTTTCCGAAAGCCACAGCAGGCTGAGCAGGATGAGCGAATAGGGCAGGGCCCACCAGACGGGCCGCGCAAGCCCGGCATTACCGTCCAGGATGCCCCAATGCGCTGCCTCGAAGGGAAAGCCGATGGTGAGCGACAAGCTGAGTCCCGCCAGGCCGACCAGCCCAATGAGCAAGCATGCCGACTTCGGGACCGCCGATTTCGGCCGCCTCCACAGCCAGTGGATGAAGATCCCGAGCAGGAATTCGAACCACATCGGGTTGGCCCAGATCGCAAGCAGGTCGGTACGCGGCTCAAGGATGATCCCGCCAATAGCGAGAACCGCGACGGCCTGTGCGACGACGCGGATCCGGCCCGCCGGGTTCGGAGTGCTCCAGATCGAAAAGCTGACGATCGAATAAAAGGCGAGCTCGAAGGTAAGAGTCCACCCGACGATCAGCGCAGGCGGGACGAACTTCGTCGGATCGTAGAGCGGGAAGATCGTCAAATTGTTGAACAGAGCTGCCGCGTCGTAGCTTCTGCCCGTCACAGTCGTGACAGCCAGGAACAGCAACGAAGCCGCCCAGTAAAAGGGCACGATCCGGATCAACCGGTTGATCATGAACCGCGAGGCCGACGAGGCGCTCGGGTTCGAGATGGCGTGCGCCATGACGAAGCCGGAAAGCACGAAGAACAGGTCCACCCCGCTCGCCCCGAACTCGTTGAAAAGGCCGGACCCGAGCCAGCTTCGCGGAAGATCCATGCGGAAATCGTTCGAGTTGATCGCGTGATCCACCACGACCAGCATGGCGGCGATTGCGCGCATCACCTGGACGGCTTCCAGCCGCGAAGAGTCGAGCCTGCTTGCCATGGTCGGCACAGCCTACGGCGGAAACATTACCGAAAATGCCACCCGCAAGATTTGGTTAGCCACACTTTAACTGCCTGTGCTTAATTCGGCCGGCGCAACAGCCAAGGATTCGCCCTCTGTTCGACCGATTTCTCGAGCAGCGCCGCAACTGGATATTCTGTGCAGTTGCCGTCCTCGTTCTCCAGTCCGTCCTCGTCATCACCCATCAGCCGTGGCTCGACGAATGGCAGGCGTTGCAGATTTCCCTGCAGTCGCCGAACCTTTCCGCGCTGCTCGACAACCTTCGCTATGAGGGCCATCCGCCGGTCTGGTACCTGCTTCTTCGGGGTGCAGGGACGGTCCTCCCGCCGGAATGGATTCTGCCCGCGGTGCAGCTTCCGATTGCGCTCGGCATCCAGGCGCTGATCCTGTTCCGGCTTCCGCTCCGCCGGCTCGAACTCCTTCTGCTGGCGTGCAACCCTTACGTCCTGATCGACTATGGAGCGATCTCGCGAAGCCTCGGGCTGGGCGTCCTCCTGCTCCTCGCCGCGGTGCTATTCCGCCATCGCCGCGCGGCCTGGCTAGCCGTCGCGGCCTTGCCCATGATGGACTTCCTGTTCGGTGTTCTCTCGATAGTCTGGATCGCTGTCCTGTGGCGTCAAAAGCGCCTGTGGGCGCCGGGACTTGCGCTCTGGGCCGCGTGCGGAGCTGCCGCGGTCTGGTTCGTCCGGCCGGCACCGGACATGATCCCGGCGCTCTGGCTGAACGGACTGGTGCTCGACGGAACGGTCGAGCTGAGCCGATTCGGAGCGTTGCTCGTGCCGCTGGCGCTTGCCGAAGGCCATCTCATCTGGAACGAAGCCCCGCCCGTCGCGGCGGCCCTTGTCGCCGGAATGGGCTTCATCGGCTTGGGCCTCTGGCTCCTTCGAAGGGACCGCTTCTCGCAGTCGCTGTTCGGTGGGTTCGTCGCCCTCGTCTTCGCCTTTTCCATCTTCGTGTATCCGCTCGCTATTCGTCACGTATCGCTCGCGGCCGTTCTTCTGATCGTCCTCATTGCGACGCTCCATGATCGGGGGCCGCAGGAGCAGCGGATGCTGACCGCATGGCTGACGCTCGGGGCCTGCTGCGGCATCGCGATGGCCATCGCCAACTTCGTTCGCCCTTTCGACACGGCGCGGACGGCCGCGGCCTTCATCCTCGACCACCACCTCGAGAACAAGCATTGGGTGAGCTTCCCGGATTCGAGGGCGCAGGGCGTCAGCGCACTGACGGGCATCGAGTTTGAACGGCTCGAGCGCGGCTGCACCCAGAGCTTCATCCGGTGGAATTACCGAAGCCGCATCAAATGGCCGTGGGACCTTGAGCTCGAGCTGAACCGTGTCGCGTTGCGCAGTGGGAGCTTCTATCTTTTGACGGACTTCGAGCTCCTCGACGTGCCGCTTCACAATCGCGCCGCGTACCGCGAGCTGCTGTTCGTTCCGGCGGGCGTCGACGGGCAGCCCTTCTATCTTTACCAGGTCCGGCCGGGTCTTCCGGAAAAGCGCGAACGCCTGCCCCAATGCGCGCCGGAGCGGCGTCCGCTGCGGATCATGCGTTAACTCTCCGGCTAACGTCGGTTAGCTTTTTCTAAAAGTTTCGCATCTATTCACCCTTCCCGAAAGCAGCAGCAGCGTTTGCAGGGACGGGCATGAGCGCATTTGGAAAGCGTGGCGGTGTGGGCGGCGGTGGCCGCCCGAGCTTCGGCGTCGCCAAGCCAATGAAGGGCGGACCCGGCGCAGCCGCGGTTCAACCCTCCTCGCCCCCGGAAGGCGGCGACCAGTTCCCGCCGATCGACGAGCTGACACCGCCTGTCGATGCGCCCATGGCCGACAGCGGAGCGCCGCTCGGCGCGATGGACCGCCTCACCGCGCGCCAGAACCTCAGCGGCGAACAGGGCAGCAGCAAGGCCGAGGGCTTCGAGGCCTCCGTCCATCGGATCAAGGAGCAGGTGCTTCCGCGCCTGCTCGAGCGCGTCGACCCCGAGGCCGCCGCGACGCTCAGCAAGGACGAGCTCGCCGAGGAATTCCGGCCGATCATCTCGGAAGTGCTCGCCGAGCTCAAGATCACGCTCAACCGCCGCGAGCAGTTCGCGCTCGAGAAGGTGCTGGTCGACGAGCTTCTCGGACTCGGCCCGCTCGAGGAGCTTCTCGCCGACCCGGCTGTCAGCGACATCATGGTCAACGGCCCCGACCAGACCTACGTCGAGCGCAAGGGCAAGCTCGAGATCGCTCAGATCCAGTTTCGCGACGAGGAGCATCTGTTCCAGATCGCGCAACGGATCGTGAACAAGGTCGGCCGCCGCATCGACCAGACCTCGCCGCTGTGCGACGCGCGTCTCCAGGACGGCAGCCGCGTCAACGTCATCATTCCGCCGCTGTCGCTTCGAGGCACGGCCATCTCGATCCGCAAGTTCTCCGAGAAGCCGATCACCCTCGACATGATGAAGGGCTTCGGTTCGATGTCGGAGAAGATGGCGACGATCCTGAAGATCGCCGGCGCGTCGCGGATGAACGTCATCATTTCGGGCGGTACCGGGTCGGGCAAGACGACGATGCTCAATGCCTTGTCGAAGATGATCGACCCGGGCGAGCGCGTGATCACCATCGAGGACGCGGCCGAGCTCCGGCTTCAGCAGCCGCACTGGCTGCCGCTCGAAACCCGGCCTCCGAACCTCGAAGGCCAGGGCGCGATCACCATCCGCGACCTCGTCATCAACGCGCTGCGTATGCGCCCCGACCGGATCATCCTCGGCGAGATTCGCGGCCAGGAGTGCTTCGACCTCCTGGCGGCGATGAACACCGGCCACGACGGCTCGATGGCGACGCTCCACTCCAACTCCCCGCGCGAATGCCTCGCGCGTATGGAGAACATGGTGATGATGTCGGACATCAAGATCCCGAAGGAGGCGATCAGCCGCCAGATCGCGGATTCGGTCGACCTCATCGTCCAGGTGAAGCGCCTCCGCGACGGCTCCCGCCGCACGACCAACATCACCGAGGTGATCGGGATGGAAGGCGACGTCATCGTCACCCAGGAGCTGTTCAAGTTCGAATATCTCGACGAGACCGCCGAAGGAAAGATCATCGGCGAGTTCCGCTCGATGGGTCTGAGGCCGTACACGCTCGACAAGGCCAAGCAGTACGGCTTCGACCAGCCGTACCTGGAAGCCTGCCTCTAACAGCCGCTTGCCGGAAGTAGGCGCTGCCGATAGCTTCCCTCCGCGATGGCGGACGAAGCCCACACGCTTGGGTTCGGGCTCACCTATGACATGGTCGCCGCGCGCACGGCGTGCGGCCAGCTGCTGACCCTCAGCGCGCACCGCCGCGACGTCAGCATCCCGCCGCACAGGCACGTCAACGATTATGTCTGCATCGTCCTGACCGGCGGCTTCGCCGAGAAGGAGAACAATGTCTGGCGCGAGCGAAAGCGGGGCAATTTCTTCACCCATCATGCGGGCGAGACCCACCACGATTGCTTCGGCCCGAGCGGCGCGATGTGCGTCAATCTCCACTTCGCCGCCGGAGAGCAGGGTCCCGCCGTCGACGGCACATGCTCGGCAGCGGCCACGGTAGCCGCGCAGAGATTGGCGTTTGAGCTGGCCGCCAGCTCGCGCGAGGAGCTCGTCATCGCTTCGCTCGCGGCAGAGATCAGCGGCGAGCTGCAACCGGCCGCGAAGCGCGTCTCCGACGGCGGCAAGTGGATCGGCCTAGTCCTCGAGGCGATATCGGACGAGCCCGACCGCCGCTGGACCTTGCGCGAGCTGGCGGAGATCGCAGACCGCCACCCGGTTCACGTCGCCCAGGCTTTTCGCGCCGCGAGCGGCATTTCGCTCGGCGCGTTCCAGCGGTTGAGGCGCCTGACCCGCCTCAGCCTCGCGCTTCGCGGCGGGAACACTCCGCTGGCCATGCTCGCGGCCGAGCTCGGCTATTGCGACCAGTCGCACATGAACGCCGAGTTCCGCGCCTCGTTCGGAGTTAGCCCGGGCCGCTACCGGCGCGAATTCCACTAATTTCATCCAAGACTCGCCAAGCACGATGCTGCGACACTGCGGCGACAAGCGTCGGAGTGAGACGATGAGACTTTTCTGGTCCGTTGCAGCAGCCGTTCTCGTCCTGTCGGCGTCGCCGCTGATCGGACAAACGGCGACCGACCAGCAGCCGGCGCAGAAGCTCGACGACTTAAGCGGCCTTTGGGGCGCGAAGAAATGGTTCGGTCCCGAGGTTCGCGGCGAGCTGATCGTCGAGCGCAACGGCCGCGGCCTTCGCGCCGACATCGCCGGGCGCCAGGCCGTCGTCACTCAGAAGGGGCAGGAGCTAAGCTTCGAATTGCCCGGAGACGAAGGCAAGTTCAGCGGGCGCTTCGAAGGATCGGCCACCATCCGCGGCCATTGGCTCCGTCCGGGTTGGAGCGGGGCTTCGCCGGTCATGTTGAAGGCAATCGCACCGGGCCGCTGGCTCGGTAGCGTCGATCCGGGCCAGGACGAATTCTCCTTCTATATCTTCGCGACCAAGCGTCCGGATGGAAGCTACGCCGCCGTATTGCGGAACCCCGAGTTCGACCTCGGCAACCAGCGCGGGGCGCGCCGCCTGATCCGCGACGGCGATACGGTCAAGCTGATGGCCGGCAAGGACGACGCGTCCGAGCGCGTGCTTGCTTCAGGGCGGATGCAGCCGGACATGGACGGCTTCTCGCTCACCTTCCCGAGCCGCGGCGGCACCTACGACTTCTCGCGCGGCGATGGGTCGAGCCTCGTCTATCCACGGCCCCATCCCGGCGCGCCCTATCGCTATGCCCCGCCCCCTTCGCTGGGCGACGGCTGGCCGACTTCGACCCTGGCCGCCGAAGGGATCGACACCGTGGCAATGGAGCGGCTCGTCCAGTCGTTCATCGACATGCCGATGGACGAGGCCGACGCGCCCGAGATCCACGCGCTGCTGATCGCGCGCCACGGCAAGCTCCTCCTCGAAGAATATTTCCACGGGTTCTCGCGCGACAAGCTTCACACCCTCCGCTCCGCTGCGAAGAGCCTTACCGGCGCGACGATCGGCGCGGCGATGTACGCCGGCGCTCCGCTCCGGCTCGACAGCCGCGTCTACCAGGTGATGAACGGCGGCACATTTCCAGCGGGGCTGGAGCCGCGCAAGCGCGCGATGACGCTCGAGAACCTGCTCACCATGTCCTCGGGCCATTATTGCGACGACACCGACGACAAGGCGCCCGGCAACGAGGACTATATCAACGACGATCTGCAGCCGCCGGACGTCGTCGGCTATTTCATGTCGGTGCCGATGGCGACCGATCCGGGCACGAACAGCGTCTATTGCAGCATGCAGCCGCACCTCGCGCTCGCCATGCTCCAGGAAGCCGCGCACGAATCGCCGCTACGCATCTTCGACCGGCTGGTCGCGCGGCCACTGCAGATCACGCATTATTCCTGGCCGCTCGACACCAACGGCCGGCCCTACGGCGGCGGCAGCGTCGCGATCCGCGCGCGCGACTTCATGAAGTTCGGGCAGTTGATGCTGACCGGCGGCACGTGGGGCGGCAGGCGCATCCTCGATGCGAGCTACGCCAGGGCGGCGGTGACCCCGCAATACCACCTGCGCAACATCTACTACGGCTATTATTGGTGGATGGAGGACTACCCGTACAAAAACAGGACGGTGTTCGGCTATTCGGCGCGCGGGGCCGGCGGGCAGATGACGTTCGTGGTGCCCGAGCTCGACCTCGTGGTGACGGCGATGGGCGGCAATTACTCAAACCGCCGCGGCGGGCGCTATCTCAACAATTTCATCGCGACGTCGATCCTGCCCGCCGTGCGCGAACGGGGCGACGATCCGAATGCGCCGGTCAAAGATCTCGACTGGAAATCGCCCTACGGGCCTTCGACGGACGGAAGCCGCGTGGCTCGCCCCCCTGCAAATTAGTCCGTTTCAGACCTCCATCCCCTCGGTCAGAAGCAGCGGCTCCTCGGCGCGCACCGTCGGGTCTTCCGCTTCTTCCCACAAACGCCGCAGGCTCCTCGGCAGCGCGTCGCGGACCTTGTTGATCTGGCCTTCGGAGATGTGGCGAGAAAGCACTCGGAACACCGAACGGACAGCTTCGTCGGGATCGACAGGCTTCGTGTCGCTCAGCCATTCTGCGACCTCTCCGACGAAATCCTCGCGGCTGCGATGCTCACTCGGCATGTGGCCAGGCTCGAACTGGTCGTAATAGACTCCCCGCACCAGCAGCGGCAGCTGCGCGCCGAGGTGCGCCGCGAGGTTGATCGTCAACCGGTCGCGCAGCTTGTGGAGAACGGTCGAGAGCACCTTCCACGCGACCTGCTTGTCGGGCCCGAGATCGTTGCAGATCTCGTTCAGCCAGATATGGGTGGTTTCCAGGCTTCTGTCGAAGACGTCGAGGCCGCTCGCGCTCATGATTTCGGCTCCTGCATTGCGGCTCAATTTCGCGCCGCTCACCCGCGCGAACGCTCGCGCACGGGGCCGCGTTCCGGCGCGTTAGCCATGGCGACAAAGCCGCTCGCCGGGTGTAGGCGGCGCGCGAGCCGAAGCCTATGTCCCTCGCCGATGCCGCCGAACGACTGGTTTATCGCGTTGCCGGGCTGCCCGTCGCGGTCAACGGGCTATTCGACACAAGCGGCGCGGAGCCGCAGGACATACTTCGCTGCGCCTTCGTCAATTGTTATTGGAATCCGCAGGGCTTCGGCGATTGGGCCGAGCTTGCAGGGGCGAGCATCCTGTGGCCGCTCGGCCTCCTCGCCGCCTGCGCCTGGTATACGTGGCGCAACGGGCCGGTGATCCGGGCCCGTTGCGGCAAGAGCATCCCGGCCCAGATCGGCGAGCAGCTCAAACTCTATTTCTCCGATGGGGTGCTTGCGCCCTGGTATTATATCTTCTCGCTCCACGACGACGGCGAAGGCCGAGCGCGCAGCTTCATCCAGCGGTTCGAAACCAAGCCGTGCTATTTTCGCCTGCTCAAGGCGAAAAAGGGTTCGCCCCTCAACGACAAGGGCCGCTTCGCCGAATATTGCGCCGAGCACGGGATCCGCACCGTGCCGGTCCTCGCGCGGCTGGACGGAAGGACTTTCCCTCCCCGGCTTCCCGACGAGGACCTGTTCGTAAAATGGGTAACAGGGCGCGGCGGCCGCGGGGCCGAGCGGTGGGACCGCACGGCGCCCTCCACCTTCAGCAGTCCCGCGGGCGCGAGGCTTTCGGGCGACCAGCTGCTCCATCGGCTGATCCACGAATCCGAGCATCATCCGCTGCTCGTCCAGTCGAGGATGCGTCCGCATCCCGATCTCGTGCCCATCACCACTGGCGCTCTCCCCACTGTTCGACTGCTCACCTGCCTCGACGAAGCCGGGAAGCCGGGAATCATGGCGGCCATGCTGCGGACTTCGCTCGGACGGAACAGGACGGTCGACAACCTCCACGCCGGTGGAATCGGAGCCCTTATCGATATCGAATCGGGAACCCTGGGCGAAGCCAGCAACCTCGGTTCCGACGCTCGGCTGGGCTGGTTCTCCGCCCATCCCGACACCGGCGCCGCGATCGAAGGCCGGGCGATCCCCTGCTGGGAGGAGGTCAAGAGGCAGGCCGTCGCAGCGCACCGCCATTTCCGCGACCGGGTGGTGGTCGGCTGGGACATCGCCATCCTCGACGACGGGCCCATCGTCATCGAGGGCAACGGCAACCCCGATCTCGATATCCTGCAGCGCTTCATGCGCACGGGCCTGCGGGAGCAAAAGTTCGCTACACTGCTTGCCCATCACCTACGCCGGCGTGGAGCTGTCTGAATCCGCGTCCCCGGGCGGGACCGATCCGCGCAACAAGGTCACTCGCCGGAAGTCCACAGCTGTTGTAGACTGCCGTTATGATCATCGACGTCCAAAACCTGTTCGAGCGGCGGCTGTCCTATCCGCATCCGACCGCGCGCGAGCGGCTGGAGCGGCTGGTCGGGCTCGACGACCATATCGCCAAGCTGACCAAGGTGCTCGGCCTGCTGGTCCACCCCGGCGGGCTCAAGCATTGGGGAGAGCAGCACCATCCGGGCGCCCACCAGCTGATCGATACGGTGCTTCAGCGGACGCCGCTCGTCATACTCGGCGGCGACATCGGCTCGGGCAAGACCGAGCTCGCGGAGAATATCGCCGATGCGGTCGCCCGGCAGGAGAAGATCGAGATCGACCTGTTGCCGCTCAGCCTTGCCGCGCGCGGCCAGGGCCGGGTCGGCGAAATGACCCAGCTGATCTCCGCGGCATTCGACTTCACCGTCAAGGAAGCCGCTTCGATCGAGAAGAACAAGGAAGGCGCCAAGGGCGCGGTCATCCTGCTGGTCGACGAAGCCGACGCGCTGGCGGCGTCGCGCGAGACGCCGGAGATGCACCACGAAGAGGTGAGCGCGGTGAACGCCTTCATCCGCGGCATTGACCGCCTCGCCGACCGGCACCTGCCCGCGGCGGTCATCATGTGCACCAACCGCTACGACGCGCTCGACCCGGCGGTCACTCGCCGAGCGGCGGAGATCCTCCGATTCGGCCGTCCTGACGAAGACAACC
>Ga0310810_10009817_pt1 | contig 11098 bp, 10 predicted proteins | sample NCmetagenome_FD_207641 | JGI IMG/M metagenome (GOLD analysis project Ga0310810, IMG submission 207641) | Soil microbial communities from experimental microcosm in Duke University, North Carolina, United States - NC | ecosystem: Engineered > Artificial ecosystem > Soil microcosm > Unclassified ... | reverse complement strand
CGGGATCTCGGAACTCTACGCCGCCGATCTCGATGCGATTCTCGATCGACAACCGCAGGACGAGGTTACGAAGGATCTTGCGTCGATGCCTGCGCCGCTCTGGCTCGACGCCGGCGTGCGATCGGTGAACGATGCCCGGCGGGCGATCACGGTCGGCGCGAGCCGCGTGATCGTCGGCCTCGAGACGCTACCGTCGTTCGACGTGCTCTCGCAGATCTGCGATGCGATCGGCAGCGAGCGTGTGGTCTTCAGCCTCGACATGCGCGATGGTCAGCCAATGGTGGCCAACGGCGTGCAGCTCCCGAGCGGGCTGTCGCCAGAGAACATTGCGCGCACCGCAGCGGCCGGTGGAGTGGGGACTCTGATCGTGATCGATCTCGCGCGCGTTGGAACGGGGCGCGGTCTCGACGTGGACCTGCTGCAGCGAATCCATGCGGCGGCACCTGGCGTGAACCTCATCGCCGGTGGTGGCGTCCGGCAATGGGACGATCTCGTTCATGTGGCGAAGGCGGGCTGCAACGGCGCGCTCCTGGCCACCGCGCTGCACAACGGACGAATCGGCGCCGCCGAGATCGCAGAAGCGCAGAAGCTCTGAATCAACTCCCAAGGACCCAACTCCCAACGTCCGAATCCCAAATCCCGAATCCCGAATCCCGGGATCACTTCCCGTCCACCGAGAACGCCAGGAGCACGTTTCCAGGCATGAAACCAATCGTGCTGTAGCCAGAGTTCACGAACACCATTCCGCCGGCGACGGTTGCGCCAGGGCCGTTGATCGATCCGCCACGGGCCGGCACGTCGTTGACGGTGTCGTACTCGTTGATCGTGTTCACGTCGAGCAGCACCCTGCCGTTGCTGCTGTCGTAGGCACGGAAGTGACCATCGAGGCTGCCGGAGAACACCACGCCGGGCATCGACGACACGGCGGCCGGCTGTGCGGTGTTGCAGCCTTGCCGTCCCGCGCACGTGTCCGCCGCCGGAGGCGCTGACCAGCGCCGGCTTCCATCGGCCACATTGATCGCCACCAGGCCGCCCGCCTGCCCCGGCTTCTTCTCGAATGCGCTCGAGAGCGACACATATGTGACGTCGCGATCGACAGAGAATCCCCACTCGATGCCGCCGAGCACGCCGCCTTCCCCAACCTGCGTCTTCCAGAGGACGTCGCCGGAGTCCGGGTTGATGCCGAACAAGGCACCCGACTTCTGACCTGCGAGCAACACCCGCTGCCCGCTCGTCGTCGTCGCGAGCGCAGGCGAGCTGCCAAAGTCATGGTCGGGACCATTCGCGCCGGGACAGTTGATCTTCTCCGCTGGCGTCGTTCCAAGACACGCGGTATTCCACGCGTCGCTCGCGAGCGTCTGGCGAATCCAGAGCACGCGACCCGTGTCCATCGCGAGCGCCATGATCGAATCGCTCTCGGGTGCCGCCGGGGCTGAGTAGCTGTCCCCCGTCGTGATGTAAAGACGATTGCGTTCAGGGTCGAGCGCTGGTGCCGACCACACCGCCGCACCGGACGGCGCGCGCAGTTGTGTGCCGACGCTGTTCTTTCCGGCCGGCTCCGGTGTGCGCGGGATGGTGTACGTCTTCCAGATCTGCTTTCCCGTCGCCGCATCGAGCGCCACGATGCTGCCGCGGAAGGTGCAGCACTCGTACGACGACAGCGTGGCTGTGCCCTCTTCGAGGGACGACACCGGCACGTAGAGCCGGTTGTTGTGGGCGACAACGCCGCCGGTGATCATCGCGTCGAGATGCTCCTCGACCTTCACCTTCCACTTGACGGCGCCCGTCGCCGCGTCCAGCGCGTAGACGTTCGCGTGCGCATCGCCGAAGTACACCGTTGCCGCATTCGCCGCCTGCACGACGACTGGAGTCGATCGCGTTCCGGCGTCCGCCTCGAACGCCCACACGAGGCACCCGGTCTGTCGATCGAGCGCATACATCACACCATTGCGACTGCCGACGAAGACCCGGTTGCCGACGATCGACACTTGCGAGCCCGACGCGGAGGCACCGGCAAACCCGAACGACCACTTGATCTTGAGGCGAGGGATGTCGCTCGCGCTGAGCCCGGCCGCCGCCCCGGTCTGATGCCGCGTGTTCTGCGCATCGATGCCCCACCCGTTCCACGACGCGCCACTCAGTGGATCGCCAGTGGCAGCCGTTGCCGTGCAGTACGCGCTCTTCGGGATGATGGCCATCGGTGCGCGATAGGAACCAGTGGGGCGACCGGTGAGGAACTCGGCGACTGCGCGCCGCTCCGCGGGACTGAGTGAGGCGCCCTGTCGCCGCATACTGAAGGAGGCCAGCTCGCTCTCGATGTGCTCGGGCGACATCGCGCCGAGCGCCTGCCGGCTCGGCATCCGCGGCAGGCTGCCGTCGTGACAACCGGCGCAGCGCTGCTTGTAGACGGCGGCACCTGATGGCGTGGCCTGCTGCGCAGCGGCCAGACACGGAAGCAAAAGGAGAAACGCAGCACTGCAGATCGGGGCGGCCCTCATATATCTCCTCAGCGTAGGCCGGATCTTGCCTTCTTGCAGACCCGGCGTCTCGTCACGGCAGCGTCACTCGATAGACAGCCGATTGCCCGAAGTTCTCCTCGACTTCCATCTCGATCGCGCTCAAGTCCTTGGCGCCGAGCGTGGACAACTCGCGCTGCAGCCGTTCAGTCAGCAGTTGCGCCAGCATTTCGACCGTCGTGTTCGGGATCGGCAGGAGCGCACAGTCTTTACGCGGGAACACGTAGCGCGGTTTACCGTCCACGGACACGGAGACCGTTTCCCCTTCCTCCACGACGCGAATGCGCTCGCTCTTGAGTGGCAGGAGGACGAGATGATCGATCTCGTCGCACAGCCGCTTCATGATCCGTTTCAGCTCGACGAAGTCGAAGACGAACCAGGCGTCCTCGTTGAGCGCGCCCTCGACCGTCACACGCGCACGATAGTTGTGCCCGTGCAGCCCTTCACACCGGTGACCGGCAAAGGTGATGAAGTGGGCCGACGCGAACACCAGGTAATCCTTGGTGACTGAAACGCGGAATTCACTCCGCGGCATGAGAAAATCCTCCCCCAAGCAACACCACAAAAATCGCGGCCGCTGTCAGATCGGCGGTCGTTCCCGGGTTGCCGCTGTTGCGCGCGTCGCGCAGCCCGCGATCCAGGTCATCGATTCCCCGCCGTCCAGCCTCCGATCGAACGCCCCCTGCGGCCAGCACCTGGCGCGCGCGTTCCGTCACGTTGGCAGCCAGGCCTGGCCCGCTGCGACGCGCGATATGCGTATCGGGGACTGCCGCGAGCAGCGTCAGAAACGTCTCCACAACCGCATCGTCCCACGGAAGGCCGTCACGGCGCGCACACTCGAGCGCGGGTACTGCCCTTCCGAACGTCACGTCGAACCCGGTGGCGTACTCGGACGCGATGGTGTCTCGCTGCGCCGCCAGTCGCATCACCTCGACGAGCGTCATCGTCGGATCTGTGGACACGTCCTGCGAGTCCGCGCGATCGAGACCGCCCGGTCGCGCCAGTCGAATCGCAACGTACGCTTCCCTCGCATCCTCGACCGTCGTGGCATCGAGCACCTGCTTCAGCGCGTACTGAAGGTGCGCCTCCGAGAGCGACGCGGCTCGAGCCAGTGGAGCAAAGAGCAGCACGATACCGAGATTGCTGTTCGAGCGCGTCAACCTGGCAGTGGCTTCGACGGCCAGGCGGATGGTTGAACCAACCGCACGCTCACCAGCGCCGGCCATCGGTTCCCCGATGGCGAGGGCGCTCGCGAGGAAATCTTCATATCGCAAGTCGGCGAAGTGACGACCCGGAGAGACGTTGCCTGGCTTCGGTGCGCTCACCTCGAGGAGGCACGCCAACTGCGCGGCAAGACCCACGTTAAGCGGCCGATGGTCGCGATCGACGGCGAGAAGCGCTTCGGCCAGCTCGCGGTACACGCCGCTCATGCGCCCACGGTCTCCTCTGACTGCTCGGTCCCACTGGGCCGCACGCGCTCGAGATGCTCGACGATAGCGGCAGCGACGTCGAGACCGGTCGCTTGCTGCAGACCCTGCCATCCCGGGATGCCGTTCACCTCGAGGACATAGAGCGAGCCATCGCGCGCGGGCAACACATCGACTCCTGCGTAGTCAGCGCCGACGGCCGCCGCGGCGCGAAGCGCGACCTGCTCGATCTCAGGAGAGATGTCGACAGCAGTCGCTGAGCCGCCAATGGCGACATTCGTCCGCCACTCACCATCCGGCGCGCGACGCTCGATCGTCCCGAGGACCCGGCCTCCGACCACGAAGACCCGCAGGTCGCGGCCGCCGTGATCGATCGCGCGCTGCACGTAGAACACCGACCGGATCTGATCAAGCGTGCGCACGACGCGCAGCGCCGTGTCCGGATCACTCACCCTCACCATCCCATGGCCAAGCGATCCGAAGATCGGCTTGATGACGACGTCGCCCATGGCGCGAATGGCCAGCATCGCATCGTCCACACGCTCGCAGACGACGGTCTCCGGCACGAGCAGGCCAGCATCATGCAGCAGCGTCGTCGTATAGAACTTATCCACGGATCGTTCGATCGCGCCCGGCGAGTTGACGACGCGCACGCCGCGGTTCTCGATCCAGTGCAAGGCATCGACGCGATAGATCAACTGTTCGAGCGAGCCGCCGGGGATGATGCGTGCGAGAACGGCGTCGGCGTCCAGGATGGAAAGCTGTTCGCTCGTCAGAGTCGCGGGATCTGTAAGGCGGGTCTTAAGACCCGCCTCTACATCACGGCGGCCGATTCGTGCGACGAGGCCCTCGTACGGCACGACGGCCGCGAGGTGGCCGCGCACGGTCAGCGCACGAATCAGTTCGTCGGTGTGCCAGCCGGTGCGCGCGCTCAGGATGACGACGCGCATCTTCAGCCTCCGAAGAGCGACGCCTTCAGCACGTCGATGTTCGTTTGCCCGGCGTGAAATGTGCGCCCGCTCGTCGTGCTGGTCAGCCATACCTCGGCCGGGCTGAACAGCATCGGATCGATCTTATAGAAGTCGTTGTTGTATCGCTTGAAGATGTCGTAGAAGGGTGTGCCGTAGTCCGGCGATGTGGAGGCGGGCAAGCGCTCGGCGAGCTGGGCCAGTTCATCGTCTTCGCCGATGATGGTGTAGCGCACCTGTCCACCGTACAGCACACAGTCGTTGGTCCGTCCAATCGCTCGCAGATCGTTCTTGGCGATCGGCGGGAGCGGCGCGGTACCAACCGCGCTCACGACTCTCGCGACGTCGAAGCCAAGCGTATCCATTTTGTGCAGGCCGGTCTCGATCGAGCGCGCGACGATCTGAACGCCGCCTGCCAGGCTCGCCGTCGGCGCCACAGCGAACGTGATCCCTCGCGGCGAGATGTCTGCCTTCTTTGCAACCCACGCAGCGACGTCGTCGGTCGGCAGCGTCCGTCCCTCGAGCACGAGCACTCCGCGCGATGCCTGCTCCTCGTATCCGAGCTTCTCGAACAGCTCCTTCTCGACGCGTGCCTTCGCGCGAAGCGGACCCGAGCCCATCGCGAAGAACCCTTCCGGGTTGATCGCCCATCCTGCGTATTGCGATGCCATGCACGACGCGGCCGGGTGATCGGTCCACACCTGGACGCCCGACCAGCTTTCACCCGCGAGGGTGACTGGCACGTAGGACACATGACCAAGGCCGCCCATACACAACTCGGCGAGCATCAGCCCAGCCTCGAGGCCGCCCGGTACGTCCACGCCTGCATCGATGACACGGGCGCCCGACGAGAGCGTGCGAACGCTCATGCGCAGGTCGTAGGCTCGCGTCACGTATCGATCGGCGAGCGCCCACGCGCGGTCGTTCATTCCAAGATCGCTCACTCACCCTCCCACCCACAAAGGTCGCGAAGACCGCTAAGATACCGAAAACTATGACACGGCTCGCGTGCGCACTGCTCCTCGCAGGGACCGTCCTTCTGCCCCTCACGGCACAAACACCTGGCACGGCAACGGGCATCGTGCTGTTCGAGGGCGGGCGCCTGATCATCGGCGACGGCCGTCCTGCGATCGAGAACTCGGCCTTCGTCATCGAGGGCTCCCGCATCACGCAAGTGGGAACTCAGGGCTCAGTGCGCAAGCCGGACGGCGCGACGGTTGTCGATCTGAAGGGCCGGACGGTGATCCCTGCCATCGTCGACGCGCACAGTCATCTCGGTTACACCGACGCGCGGACGGGCGACACATCGTCGGCTCACTACACGCGCGAGAACCTGCTCGATCATCTTCGCCGTTACGCGTACTACGGCATCGCGGCCACGCTGAGTATGGGACTCGACCGGGGCGAGTTGCCGTACGAGCTGCGCGCGAACCCGGTCGACGGGACCGCACTCTTCCGCACCGCCGGGCGCGGCATCGCGATGCCGAACGCCGGTCCCAACGCGCTTTACTGGCGAGACGCGCCCTACGGCGTTACAAGCGAAAGCGAGGGGCGCCAGGCCGTTCGTGAGCTCGCTGCGAAGAAGGTCGACTTCGTGAAGATCTGGGTTGACGACAGGAACAAGACAGTCACACCGCTCCCGCCGTCACTCTATCGTCCGATCATCGAGGAAGCGCACAACCTCGGCCTGCGCGTCATCGCGCACGTCTACTACCTCGCGGACGCGAAGGAGCTCCTGCGCGCCGGCATCGACGGCTTCGCGCACGGCATCCGCGATCTCGAAGTGGACGACGAGATCATGGGGCTCTTCAAGGCGCGCCCGCAGGTCTTCGTCATCCCGAACCTGCCGGACACGCCGCCGTTCGGCCCGGATCTCGTGTGGCTCAGTGAGACGCTGCCTCCGTCGCAAATCGAGGCGTTGAAGCGGACCGCGGCCACGAGCCTCGGGAGACCTCGCTTGTTCGACGTGCAGGCGCGCAGCCTGAAGAAGCTCACCGCCGCAGGCGTTCGCATCGCGTTCGGAACCGATGCGGGAATTGGTGCGCCGTACGGGTGGTCGGCACACGCAGAGATCGCGGACATGGTTGCCGCCGGCATGACACCGATGCAGGTCATTGTCGCCGCGACGCGCACATCAGCGGACATCCTCAAGCTCGATCAGCTCGGAACGATCGCCGCCGGCAAGAGTGCCGACTTCATCGTCCTCGACGCCAACCCGCTCGAAGACATCATGAACACGCGCCGTATCTCGCAGGTCTACCTGCGCGGACGCGCGATCGATCGAAAGGCGCTGAGCCGCGAATGGAGCAGACCATGAAATTGACTGGTCGCTGACTCACTGACGATGCTATCGTCGTCGTCCTTCGGAACTCCTCAATGAAAGGGGTACGCCCTTCGCACATTGGGTCTCCAGACAGAGAACGGTCGATGCCCGTTCTTTCGCTTATGGAGGCGGTCGATGGCGGGAAAATCCCTCGATCAACGCGTGGACATGCTGGAACGAAGGACTGAGATCCTGGAGCAATTGCCGGAGCGCGTGACGGCGCTCGAGACGCAGATCGTGCAACTTCGCGATGAGATGCGCGTTGAGTTTTCTGCGACGCGCGCGGAGACGCGCGCCGGCGAGGAACGCATGATCCAGACGCTGCGCCAGGAGATTCGTGACGGCGATGAAGAGACGCGGCGGTTCATGCGAATTCTTCACGAAGAGGTCCTCGAGCGCATGAAGTTCCTGGGAGGCGCGCCCTGATCCGGCGTGTGTCGCGTTTCGCGCTGAGCGTTCTTGCCTTCGCGAGCGTGGCCGTATCCCTGGCCGCACAACAAACATCACCGGCCAGAGGCGAGCTCGCGTCGATCCCCGGCGTACGACTCTGGTTCACCGATACCGGCGGCACGGGTGAACCGATCGTGCTGATGCACGCGATCACTGGAACCAGTGAGAGCTGGGCATCGCAGATCGACACCTTCTCTCGCGCCGGCTATCGCGTTATCGCATTCGATCGGCGGGGATGGGGCCGGAGTCAAACCGACACGACTGGCCCTCAACCTGGCACTGCGGCGGACGACCTTCACGCGCTCGCCGACTACCTCTCGCTCGGGCGATTTCACCTCGTGGGTGTCGCGGGCGGCGGATTCGTCTCGCTGGACTACGCGGCCGCGCATTCGGAACGGCTATCCAGCCTCGTGATCGCGGCGAGCACTGGCTCGGTGAGCGATAAGGAGATTCAGGACGTCATCGCCCGGATCGAGATTCCAGGCCTCCGATCGCTTCCCGGTCACTTCCGTGAGGTGGGCGCGTCCTATCGCGGCACCAATCCCGAGGGCACGAAGCGCTGGTTGGAAATCGAGGAACACGCGCGACAGGCCGGCGCCCCAACGCAGCCGCTGCGATCGCCGAATACCTACGCCAAGCTCGCCACCATCACTACGCGGACGCTGGTCGTCGCGGCCGACGCCGATCTCCTAGCGCCGCCTGGACTCATGACACTCTGGGCGCGTCACGTGAAAGGCGCACAGTGGACGACGGTGCCCGATGCCGGGCATTCGATCGCCTGGGAGCAGCCGGCGATGTTCAACGAGATTGTCCTGAAGTTCTTGAAAGGCGGCCGTCCCTTCGGCGACGTCCCACGGTAGGTCTGCGCTCGTCCCCTTCGCGTGCTTCGTGGCTCTATTTCGAAAAGCGCTGCGTAGACTTCTCGTTCTCCGCGCACACGAACTCAATCAATTCATCGTCGGGCATCAGCCGCTGTCGGATCTTCACCGCGGTCCACGGCTTCGTGTACGCCTTCGGGTCGTCCACGCTGACTTCGACCTCGAGACTGCCGTAGTCCACTCGGCGAAAACGCTCGATCATCTTTCCGGCACTGGTGAGCGGCGCACCGTTGACGTCGAGCCACACGTCATCCCTGAAGCCAGACGTCTCGACAACGAGCGTGTCTCCCTCCCACTTGCCAATCGAGTAGCCGTACCACCATGGCTGAGGGTCATTGGCCGGCAGCGGCCTGCCGTCGGTAAAGATCTGGCGGATCCCTCCGTTGGCTTCATACAGGATCAGAAGAACGGAAGGTGTCTGGATCATCTTCCGCGGCTGCGGATGATTGTGAAGCTGCGTGAGCCCGATCGGCAGGCAATGCGCATCGGGATTGTCCTTGCTGTGATCCGCGATGCGCTTGTTCCGCAACTCGTAGGCCCACGGCTGGAGCGGGAGATCGTCATCGAGCCCCGCACCGATATTCCAGAACTGGCTCGTGCGAAGCAGTGGAGGCACCTCCGCGCCCACGATCACCTGGCCACTGCCGCTTTGAACCGTCTGCCAGAGACCTGAGAGATCCGGCTTGCCGTCGGGAGTGCGCGGCGTAGGCGCATCGAGCCTGACCCGTCCGCTCGAGGTACGAGGAGCACCAGCTGCCGGATGGAGCGGCCATTGCGCTGACACCGACGCAGACACGAGTGCGACGATGCCGAAGACGCCGGCACAGAGCAGCCGCAGCTTCATGTTCACCTCGCGATGGAAAACCAGGGAAATCGCCGAGCGACGGCCGCAGTCTAACATCGGGCGAGCACTCGATTTCCTCATATAATCCGTCGCACGTCTGGAGTCACACGATGAAAAAGCCCTACCTCATAGCTGCCGCGCTCGTGGCCGTTCTTCTCCACAGCGCCGCCTCCTGGGCCGACGAGATCCGTGTCCTCTCGTCAGTCGGCATCAAGGCGGTCGTGGACGAGCTCGCGCCGCAGTTCGAGAAGACGACGAAACACAAGGTAACGATGGTGTTCGGGCTGGCGGGGGCGCTGAAGGCTCAGATCGAGAAGGGCGAACCGTTCGACGTCGCGATCCTGACGCCGCCGTTGCTCGACGATCTGATCGCCAAGGGCCTGGTGCCAGCGAAGTCCACCATCGCGCGCAGCGGCCTGGGGCTGATGATCAAGTCAGGCGCGCACAAGCCTGACGTCCGTACCGTTGAGGCATTCAAGAAGACCCTGCTCGCGGCGAAGTCGATCACCTTCGCGTCGGCGGGCGCCAGCGGTATCGCATTCCTGGCGACCGCCAAGCAGCTTGGAATCGGCGACGCGATCAAGACGAAGCCTGCGGCCTCCGGAGAAGAGGTCAATCAGAACATTCTGACTGGCGCCTCGGATCTGGCAGTTCTGCCGGTCAGCGAGATCCTGCCGGTCAAGGGCGCCGAGCTCGGTGGAGTTTTTCCATCGGATGTTCAGACCTTCGTGATCATGGCGGCAGGGGTCAATCCCAAGGCGAAGGGCACGGCAGCGAAGGACTTCGTCGCGTTCCTGATGTCGCCCGCCAACAACGGTGTCGTCAAAGCCAAGGGAATGGAACGATTGCCGTAGGGCGGGTCTTGCTTTGCAGACCCGCCGGGTCTCAAGAACAAGACCCGGCCTACGCTGTCGCGAAGGACTCATAGATGAAGCAACTCGCTCTTATCTTGCTTACCGGCATCGCACTCGTCACGACCGCCACTGCCGCGAACACCTACAGCGTCGCACCCGACTGGCTCAAGCTTCCGCAGGGTCGCGAGCAGCTTGGCAATCAGCATGGCGATATCGCGGTCAGCTCCACCGGCGAGGTGTACGTCAGCGTGCAGGATCCGTCAGCGGGTCTGCAGGTCTTCTCGCCCGAGGGGACGTTCCTGCGCAACGTGCCGGCGGCGCCCAGCGACTTTCATGGCTTCGTGATCCGCAAGCAGGCCGATGGCGAGTTCCTCTACGGCGCCACGTTGCGTGGGCAGACGATCGTCAAGATGACGCTCGAAGGCAACATCGTCATGACGATCGGCTCGTCGGCGATTCCTGATCAGTTCAAGGTGAGGAACGCGCGGAGCAACCAGCTGGCGTTACTGCTCACGGGTCTCGACGTCGCCCCCAACGGCGATATCTACGTCACTGACGGGTACGCGAGCGACTACATTCATCGCTTCGACAAGACCGGCAAGTACATCACGTCGTTCGGCGGCAAGCAGGCGCCATACAGCTTCAACACGCTGCACAAGCTGGCGATCGACTCGCGATTCCAGCCGGCGCGCATCATCGCGTGCGATCGCGCCAACAACCGCGTGGTGCATATGTCTCTCGACGGAGAATTCCTCGGCGTGGTGGCGAAGGATCTGCTGCTGCCGGCCGCGATCGTCATCGACGGCGACAACGCCATCGTGGGCGAGCTGAATGGCCG
>Ga0310810_10009816_pt1 | contig 11098 bp, 9 predicted proteins | sample NCmetagenome_FD_207641 | JGI IMG/M metagenome (GOLD analysis project Ga0310810, IMG submission 207641) | Soil microbial communities from experimental microcosm in Duke University, North Carolina, United States - NC | ecosystem: Engineered > Artificial ecosystem > Soil microcosm > Unclassified ... | reverse complement strand
CAAGGGAGTCCGACGCGCCAGTCCCCGCTCGATTGAACCAGGAGCGCGAACATGGCGCCGATGGCGCCGGTGATCAGCAACCCGGCGACGCTCACGATGATCGCGCGTCGCCAGGGATGACTCGTTATGCGGTCGATGGGAGCACCGTCGGCACGATCGTTATCGGCGCTCTTCCGTCGGTGGCCTGTTCACGAGCGTATCACGCGCGTCCGTGGTGACGTCGCCTTCCAACTGTCGGAGGCGCTCCGTCTCTGACGGTGAAAGGTCCGCGGCGTCACTGCGTCGAGTACCGATGAACTCGTCTCCGAGCCGATCGCGCGACCGGCCGTACCGAACGAACCGCCGTCGCTCTGGCTGAAGCTCCGCATCGCGGACGGTATCGACCACGCGGTCCGATCGCATGTCGATCGGCGCGTCCGTCGCGGCACTCACGCGGTCGGCCACGTCGGGCGCACGAGTCAGCGGAACGTCCACGGGACGATCGCCGATGTCGCGCGTGGGTGGGACCGATCTCGAAATGCGGAAATCATCGTTCGCGTGGCGAATCGTGATGTCCCGATCGCGGTCCCAGCCATCGGCGCCGTACGCGCGCTCGTAGCGCTCGTTGAAGTGGCGCACCGACTCGCTCTCGACCGGCTCGTTGCGTCGGCTGAGTGCGGGAATGGCGTCATCGACATCGAACATCGCGGTGTTGAGAACGACACGCCGATTGTCGCGGTCGATCCAGGCCGCCTTGATCGGCGCGAGCGTGTGCCGATCGTCACGCTTGAGGTCGACATCGACCATCACGACTTCGCCGAGCTCGGTATCGACGAGCAGGTCCTCGACGTCACCAAGCTCGCGGCCGGTCGCCGTGTACACGGACCAGCCGCGGATATCGGGCTCTCCTTCCGCAACTTTATAGTCGTCGAGCTCCTTCAATCGAACGAGCCGTCGAGCGGATTCGGGGCTCGGACCAACGCCCGCTTCATCTCGCATTCCGCGGCTGGTCGTCTTCTTGGTCGTTTTTCGCTTGGCCATGAGTCATGCCCTCGCGAGCGCGCTGGATTGATCGAGCATGGACGTGCGCACCGAATCCGCCGGCGACGTCGCGGGCACTGAGGTGTTGTTCATGAAGTACCAGGCTGCCGCCGCGATCAGCGCCAGGATGATGATCGCCCATAGCCATCCGAGTCCGCCGCGTTTCGGCTCGACCTTGATCTCCGCCATCACTGCCTCCACTCGAGCGTCGTTGCGTCAATCCAGGAGTCTCCGCGCCCCGCGAGGAGAACTGAACAGAGGACGTCGCAATGCAAACGCGGCGCCAGCCGAGAGCGGCTCGGCGGTAATGGAAGTCGGAGGACACGCCCGGCAGGCGCGGAACGGAAAGTGCCTCCAACGCGCGCTATGGTGAAGCATGTCCAAAAGCACGTGTCCTTCCGACGCGCGCGTGAGATCCTCACGCAGCGTTTCGGACACGCGGAGTTCCAGCCCGGTCAGTGGGAGCCGATGGAGGCTCTGCTCGACGGGCGCGATGCGGTGGTCGTCATGCCGACGGGCAGCGGCAAATCGCTCATCTACCAACTGCCGGCGCTGATGCTCCCCGGTCTCACGGTCGTCGTGAGTCCGTTGATCGCGCTGATGAAGGATCAGCAGGACAAGCTGAGCGCCGTTGGTGTCGATGCGATGGCCATGCACTCGCATTTGTCCGGACCAGCCACGCGCGAGACGCACCGGCAGATCGAGGAGGGAGAAGGATCCATCCTCTATGTCACGCCGGAGCGCTTCAAGGACCGCGACTTTTTCGAGCGACTGCTCACGCGCACCGTGAGCCTCTTCGTGATCGACGAAGCGCACTGCGTGAGTCAGTGGGGGCACGACTTCCGCCCTGACTTCCTGACGCTTGGCTCCATCGCGCAGCGGCTCGGGCGTCCGCCGATTCTCGCGCTCACGGCGACGGCGACATCGGAAGTCCGCGCCGACATCGTGCGGCAGCTCGCGATGCGGGATCCCTACATCACCGTCACCGGCTTCGCGCGACCGAACCTGCGGTTCGAGGTCGTTCGCGCGGTGAACAACGCGGTGAAGGACGAGGCGCTGCATCGCATTCTCGATGAGACGGACGGGTCGGGCGTCATCTATCTGGCGACCATCCGCGAGGCGGAGCGACTGTACGAGGAGCTGCGCCACGAATACCGGATCGGCCTCTATCACGGGAAGATGCCGGCGGCCGATCGCCGTGGCACTCAGGACCGCTTCATGGCCGGCGATCTCAAGGCGATGATCGCGACCAACGCGTTCGGCCTGGGCATCGACAAGCAGGATCTCCGGTTCGTCGTGCACTACCACTTTCCGGGCTCGGTCGAGTCGTACTATCAGGAGGCGGGGCGCGCTGGGCGCGATGGATTCCCGGCAGTGTGCACGGTGCTCTATCGCGTGGAGGATCGCCGCATCCAGTCGTACTTCCTCGGCGGCAAGTATCCGGAGGTCGAAGAGGCGGCGCGTGTCGCGCTCGTGCTGGAGGCGATGCCACTCGAGACACCGGTCCACATCGATGACCTCGCGAACCAGTCAGGCGTGCCGAATCGTAAGGCACGCATCGTGATGGTGCTGCTCAAGCGACACGGCCTCGTGCGCGAGCATCGCGGCGGCCGTTGGGAGCGGCTGCGCAACAACCTCGTGGCGTGCGATCTGAGCGCTGACCTCATGGACTATGAGGAGCGGCGTGCGCGTGATCAGTCGAAGCTGCGCTCGATCATCGCGTTCTGTCAGACCGCGAACTGTCGCACGCGCTACATCCTCGAGTACTTCGGCGAGGAATTCGCGCCCGATTGGGAGTGCGGCAACTGCGACGCCTGCGATGCGATGGCCCGCTGGGATGCGAAGCGCATCGCGGCGATGGCCTAACGCGTCAGCGGCGGCGGCGAGTCCCGCGCGCGGCCAGTGGGCGGGTGGTCCGACCACGGGGTCAGAGTCGGGGGTCAGAGTCCCGACTCTGACCCCATTTGTTCTGACCCCCGACTCTGACCCCGCCGTCTGGACTGAGAACTGATGACCAACGACCCACGACTCAGGACTGGATGACTGGGGATGCCGGTCGTGGCACCGTCCCTCCCGGGTCGTAACTCCCCCTCACGCCGCTGGGCCTTCTCAGAGCCACATTTTCACGCGGAATCACACGGCATTCGCCATTGACAGCCGATGCGGTGAGAGCGTGAATATGCGCGGATCGCGCGGCAGGGCGCCGCGTGGGTTGGCGGTGCGACCGCCAGTGGATGGTGAGCTCGTTCGAGGAGAGTCTGATGGCGCATGCGCAGCTGCCGGTGATTCAACGCGGATTCGGCGAAACGTCTCGCCGCGACGCATGGTGGGTTCAACCGGTGGTCGTCTTCGTGATCCTGTCGTCGTTCGTGGTCTACGCGACGTGGGCCGCGTTTCAGAATGGGCATTACACGTCAGGGCCGTACCTGTCTCCGTTCTACGCGCCGGAGCTGTTCGGCAACTCGCCGCACGCGTGGTTCGGTCCGAAGCCAGGATGGTGGCCCGGGTGGTTGCCCTTCTCTCCCGCGCTGCTGATTCTGCCGTTCCCGGGCCTGTTCCGTTTCACGTGCTACTACTACCGAGGCGCGTACTACAAGGCGTTCTGGGCCGATCCGCCATCATGCTCCGTGGGCGAGCCGCGGAAGGGGTACCGCGGCGAGAGTTCGTTCCCGCTCATCATCCAGAACGTCCATCGATACTTCCTGTACGTCGCAGTGGTGTTCCTCTTCCTGCTCGCGTGGGACGTGTGGAAGGCGATGTGGTTCACCGATACGCCCGGCGGTACCCCGCATTTCGGCATCGGGCTCGGCACGATCCTGCTGGCGGTGAATGTCGTGCTGCTGTCGAGCTACACGTTAGGCTGCCACTCCTTCCGGCACGTCATCGGCGGCTACCTCGATCGCCTCGCGGGCCGACCGGTCCGTCAGCGGCTGTACGCCGGTTGCAGCGCGCTCAACAGGAGCCACATGCGCTTCGCCTGGATGAGTCTCTTCTCGGTCGCGTTCTGCGACGTCTACATTCGCCTCTGCTCCATGGGCATCTGGCGAGATATCCGCATCATCTGAACTGCAGGCGCTGTGGCTGCGTGATGGTGCTGGTGGCTCGATGACGCTGCGTGCAACAGCGAGCCGCTTGCACTCACCGTCGCTCAGCGATCGGCACGACCTCCCAGTGACCGGCTGCTTCTTTCTCGGAATTCATGGCTGAATACGACACCGTAGATCACGACGTTCTCGTCATTGGCGCCGGAGGCGCCGGGTTACGCGCGGCGATCGCCGCTGCTGCCGAAGGAGTGAAGGTCGGACTCGTGTGCAAGTCGCTGCTCGGCAAAGCACACACCGTCATGGCCGAAGGCGGCATGGCCGCATCCCTCGGCAACGTGGACGACCGCGACAACTGGCGCGTGCACTTCGCCGACACCATGCGCGGCGGGCAGTACGTCAACAACTGGCGGATGGCCGAGCTGCATGCGAAGGAAGCGCCGGACCGCGTGCGGGAGCTCGAAGCCTGGGGCGCGCTGTTCGACCGCACGCCCGATGGCCGCATTCTCCAGCGCAACTTCGGCGGGCATCGCTATCCGCGACTCGCGCACGTCGGCGATCGAACCGGATTGGAAATGATCCGGACACTTCAGGACCACGCGATCCACCGCGGCATCGACGTGCACATGGAGTGTACGGTCGTGACGCTGTTCAAGGATGGCGACCGTGTGAGTGGCGCCTTCGCGTACGATCGCGAGCGTGGACGCTTCAAGGTGTTTCGCGCGAAGGCGATCGTCCTCGCCACCGGCGGTATCGGACGGGCGTACAGCATCACGAGCAACAGCTGGGAGTACACGGCCGACGGTCACTCGCTCGCCTATCACGCCGGCGCTGTTCTCCAGGACATGGAGTTCGTGCAGTTCCACCCGACGGGCATGGTCTGGCCGCCAAGCGTGAAGGGCATTCTCGTAACGGAAGGCGTCCGCGGCGAGGGTGGCATCCTCACGAACAAGAATGGTCGTCGGTTCATGTTCGACGACATTCCCGACAACTACAAATCGCAGACGGCGGATAACGAGGAGGAGGGCTGGCGGTACGTGCAGGGCGACAAGAACGCCCGTCGCCCACCCGAGCTCCTCACGCGCGACCACGTCGCGCGCTGCATCATGCGCGAGGTGAAGGAAGGACGCGGCAGCCCGCACGGCGGCGTCTTCCTCGACATCTCCTGGATCAAGGCCCGCCTGCCTAACGCGCCTGAGCACATCAAGAAGAAGCTGCCGAGCATGTACCATCAGTTCAAGCAGCTCGCGGACATCGACATCACGACGACGCCAATGGAAGTCGGCCCGACGACGCACTACGTCATGGGCGGCATCCGGGTGGAAGGCGACTCACAGATGTCGACGGTCCCCGGGTTATTCGCCGCCGGCGAGTGCGCCGCCGGACTGCATGGCGCGAATCGACTGGGCGGCAACTCGCTGTCCGACCTCGTCGTGTTCGGAAAACGCGCGGGCGAATACGCGGCGAAGTTCGCGCGCGAGCGCGGCGCGGCGACGGTCGATAAAGGCGCCGTGGACGACGCGGCGCGCTTCGCGCTGGCGCCGTTCGAGCGTGCGTCGGGCAACGGTGGTTCGGGTGATGGGCCGTATCAGATCCAGCACAAGCTGCAGGGCATCATGCAGGACGGCGTGGGCATCGTACGGCGCGAGCCCGAGATGCGCCGCGCGCTGGAGCAGGTGAAGCAGATGGAGGAACAGGCCGCGCACGTCACGGTGCCGGGCAATCGCGAATACAATCCGGGGTGGCACACCGCCCTCGATCTTCGCAACCTGCTCACGATCTCCGAGGCGGTCGCCCGGGCCGCGATCGAACGGAAGGAGAGTCGCGGTGGGCACTTCCGCGACGATTATCCGGACAAGGACCCGGAGTACGGGAAGTTCAACATCACGCTCAAGAAGGCGGCGGACGGGTCAATGCAGCTCGAGCGCGTGCCCATTCCGCCAATGCCCGCTGAACTGAAAGCGGTGATCGAGGAGATGAAATGAGCCAATCCAGGAGCACCGGGCCGACCCCATCGTCCGCGACGTTCCGCGTGTGGCGGGGCGACGACAAGGGCGGCAAGCTCGTGGAGTACACCACGCCCGTCGAAGAAGGGATGGTCGTGCTCGATGCCATCCATCAGATCCAGGCCGAACAGGCGAACGATCTCGCCGTCCGCTGGAACTGCAAGGCCGGCAAGTGCGGCTCCTGCTCGGCCGAGATCAACGGCAAGCCGAAGCTCATGTGCATGTGCCGCCTGAGCGAGCTCCCACTCGAGGAGCCGGTGACGGTCGAGCCGATGCGCGCGTTCAAGCCGGTTCGCGACCTCGTCACCGACGTGTCGTGGAACTTCCGCGTGAAACAGGAGATCAAACCGTTCAAGCCACGAAAGCCGGACGCGCCCGATGGCACGTGGCGGATGGATCAGGCGGACGTCGATCGCGTCCAGGAATTCCGGAAGTGCATCGAGTGTTTCCTGTGCCAGGATGTCTGTCACGTGCTGCGCGATCACAATAAGCACGAGCAGTTCATCGGGCCGCGCTTCCTCACGTACGTCGCGGCGCTCGAAATGCATCCGCTTGACGTCGAGGACCGCGTTGCCGATCTCAAGCGCGAGCATGGGATCGGCTTCTGCAACATCACGAAGTGCTGCACGAAGGTGTGTCCCGAGGGGATCACGATCACGGACAACGCGATCATTCCGCTCAAGGAACGAGTCGTCGACGAGTTCTACGATCCACTCGGCAAGCTCGTGAAGATTTTCTCGCGACGAAAGAAAGATGTCTGACCCGATTTACCGGGAGTCTCCGTGTTCACGCTCAAACGCATCTCGCCATCCGGCGTCGCCGCAGCCCTGCAGAAAGCGGAGCGCTATCGCCTGCTGAACGATTCGTCGGCCGCGGAGAGCATCTGTCGCGACATCGTCGAGGTCGACCCGCAGAACCAGCAGGCGTTGATCGTGCTGCTCCTCTCCATCACGGATCAATTCGTGGATGACCTCAGCGATGGATTGCGCCGAGCACGCGAGGTGTTGCCACGTCTGCGCGATGAGTACAAGCGCGCGTACTACTCGGGGATCATCTGTGAGCGACGCGCGAAGGTGCAGCGGCGTCAGTCGGTGCCGGGCTCGGGCTCGATGGCCTACGAGTCGTTCCGCGAAGCAATGGAGTGGTACGAGAACGCCGAGGCATTGCGTCCGGAGGGGAACGACGAGTCGATTCTCAGGTGGAATACCTGCGCGCGCGTGCTGGCGGCGGATGATCACCTGCGCCCGCGCCCGGTGGAGCAGTACGAGCCCGTGCTCGAAGACTGATGAAGCGATCCGTGTCGTCTCTCGGCTGCGACTAGACCATCGCCCCAGCGGCGATTCCTGCCGACGACTCGTTCCTCTAGGATCGTAGCTACACGGTCGGTGGACTCATATTCCACTGCGCCCAGTCTTCCTGCGCCGGCCCGTACATTCCCGGCACGCGGAGCCCCGCCTGACGCATCAACACCGTCATCTGCCCACGGTGATGGATCTGATGGTTGATCAACACCTGCAGCGTGAAGCGGCGCGTCCATCGCTCGCCGAACATGTCGTCCACGGTGTCGAGGTCGCTATCCGTCCACCGCGAGATGACCTCCATCAGCGAGTTGCTCGCGAGGTCGTAGGCGTCGGCGTGGTCGCGAGCGCTCCGCGGGGGCGTTGAGTCGAGCGCCGGCCCTTTCACCGGCAAGCCCGTCCGACACATCGTGTCGGGGATCGAGGCAATGACGTGCCAACTGATACGCCCCAGGGTCCGATGATCGTCGCATACCGGTTGGTCCAGCGACGCATCGGTGAGCTCGGCGATCGCGCGACGCGTGAAGTTCGACTCCTCGCGCCAGATCTCCTTAAATTCGTGAACTGATGTGATCATCGTCGTCCCAGACCGTTGTCGTGACGGCTGGAACGAGACAGTGCGCCCGATCGCAAATCAAGAGCATGCAAGCGTCGAATTTTCTCGAGTGGCGGTTCTACCACAATCCGCTGGAGGCGTGGATCGCCGCCGGCGTCGCGTTCGCCGTCATCGGCGCCACGCTGTTCGCGGTCCGCACGATACTCGCCCGCCGTCTCGCGAAAGTGGCCGAGCGAACGGCGACGACCGCGGACGATGCGATCGTCGATCTGCTGCGACGCACGCGCTACTTCTTCATCCTGACGGCTGCCGTCGCCGGCGCGATGCTGTTCCTCGATCTGCCGGAACGCGCGCGCGCCATCGGACGTGTGTTAGGCACCATCGCGCTCATCGTGCAGATCGCGATCTGGGGCAACGGTCTCATCACGTTCTGGTTCCGCAACTACGCCGAACGAAAGGCGGAGTCGGACATCTCGAGTCGCACGACGATCGCCGCGTTCAGCTTCGTCGCGCGCGCGATCCTCTGGATCATGCTGTCGCTCGTCGCGCTCAATCGGCTCGGCTACGACGTGACGGCGCTGATCACGGGACTCGGTGTCGGCGGTATCGCGATCGCACTCGCGGTGCAGAATGTGTTAGGCGATCTGTTCGCCGCCCTGGCGATCGTGCTCGACAAGCCGTTCGTCGTCGGGGACACGATCGGCGTGGACACGTTCACGGGCACCGTGGAGCACGTCGGACTCAAGACGACGCGCCTTCGGAGCGTGAACGGTGAGCTGCTCATCTTCTCGAATGCTGATCTGCTCAGAAGCCGCATCCGGAATTTCAAGCGCATGCAGGAGCGGCGCGTCGTGTTCACGATCGGCGTCAACTACGAGACGCCTCCTGATACGGTCGCTCGCATCCCGACGATCATCCGCGAAGCAGTGACCGCACAGCAGCAGGTACGCTTCGACCGCTCGCACTTCGTGGCCTACGGAGAGTCGGCGCTCAACATCGAAACGGTGTACTTCGTCCTGACGGCGGATTACCTCGCGTACGTCGACGTGCAGCAGGCGATCAACCTGCAAATCCTTCGACAGTTCGCGGCGCAGAAGATCGAGTTCGCGTACCCGACGCGGACGATCGTCGTGCGCGGGGGTAGCGGGGTGGTGCCGGTATCAGCCCGCGTGGCGATGACCGCCGAAACGGGGGAACGAGCGTGACACGACTCGGCATTCGATCATCGGCATCCGAGCGGCGCGGCAGCCACCACCGCGGCGGCGCCGCGCGGAGCGGCCGCGAGCACCGCGCGCCGCAAGATCGCATCGCGAAGCTCGACCTGCGCGCGATCCGCATAGCTCGACGTCCAGGCGTTGCCTAACAACGCGCGCGCTTGCCATGGCGCACGCTCGACCGTGGCCGCGTAGCGCGCGCGCCGTGACAGCATGCCGCGTGCTCGCGCGTCGGCTGCTTCGACGAGAACCTGCGCGCGTTGCTCCGCGAGCCGATCGCCTACCCCCGGATTCTGACAGCCAGCGCTCAACGCGATCAGCGTACGCGCGCTCACCTCACCCGACGGTGCCACGACCTCCGAGGCCGACCGCAACGCCTGTGTCCCGCGCCGATCGCCAGCGGTCAACGGCACCTCGAGAATCCGGCGCGTGAGCTCGGGGAGCGGCGTCGCGCGACTGCGACCATGCGCTTCGACAAACCACGCGCGCGTCGCGGGCGCGACCAGCGTCATCTCATCGAGCGCGCGGATCATCGGCTGCGCGCCGTCACGTGCGACCTCTGGAGCCGCGACGGCACCGTACCCCGTGAGGACGGCGTCCTGCACCGCCGACAGGTATCCGTTCATCCGGCCATCGCGCGCCAGCACGGCACTCACGAACCAGTCCACGTTGCGCGCAAACACTTCCGTCGGCCGAGTGCTCGGTACCACACGGGGGCCGTCGGTGCCTAACGAGCTCTCGCCTGGTCCCGCGTCGCTGAGCTCGAGCATCGACGCCGCCAGACGATCGCGGTACTGGCGCACCGCACGATCGGTGCTGTAGGTGCCGCGCAGGCCATACCGGGTCCGCGCCGTCTGCCAGTCGAGGTCGTGCGCAAGCTCGTGCGCGATCACGCCGGCGCTCGTGGCCACCGGCAGGAAGATCGTGCGCGTCGCCGGGTCGTGCATCGCCAGCGCGGCGTCCCGCATGGGGCTCTCGCCGAAGTGCACACCGAGACCGCGAACGCCAAAGGCCGGGAGCACCCGCTGAAGATCCGACAGAGCGGACCCGAGCATACGGAGATAGTACGGCCTCCAGGTCGTCGGCACGTCGGCGTCGAAGCTGACCGCCGCGATACCGAAACGATCCTTCAGGTCGGGAACGGAGGGTCCGCCGTAGCCCGGGAACCACACACGTTCCTGCGCGTACGCCCGCATCGACACTGCCGCCCACAACACCGCGACCGACGGCTGTGTCACGCGCGCAGACTCACGCGCGAGGAACAGCGAGTACTCACCGACCAGCGCCTCTTCGTTCACAGCACGGTCGGTGAAGCGGGTGAGTGCTTCCTTCGTCCGCGCGTCCATCGTGCTGGAAACGCCAGCGAGCAATCGCGACGGCCGAACCGTGCTCGTGACGGCGACGGTGATCGGCGCCTGCGGAGGCGCCGCCCGAACCGCCGCCACCCACGCGAGACGGCGTGCCGGCTCGGCCGAGAGCGACGTGGAGAGCGGAGAACGGGACGCCGACGAGTCTGCGTCGCCGAGTCGTTCACGGGCAGCCAGCGCATCGAGCTCGCGAACGAGCGGGCGCACGTCACCGAGTGCGTCGCGCTCGACATCTCGGCGCAGCGCGTCCATGAGTGGACGCTCCACGGCAAACCGGCGCTCGAGACGCCACACGGAAATCAGTCCGAGCGGATCCACGCGATTGCGGCGCGCTGTCGCCAGGAGAGCGACGACGTCCCGGCGAGCGAGCTCGCGATCGCGCGCAAGCGCCGCGACCTGCGTGCCGAGCCACGGCCCGCGCCGCCCGATGAAACCGGCGGCGCCGGCGAGTCTGTACGCCTCGCGAACAGTGAGCTCACCGCCTCTCGGGTCCGACGCACTGGCGACCACGCTGTCGATCAACGCCACGTGTCGCGCGGCGAGCTCCGGCGACAGCTCGGGCGTCGTCGCGGCAGCGAGGGAGAGCGCGGGCGTTG
>Ga0310810_10009815_pt1 | contig 11098 bp, 14 predicted proteins | sample NCmetagenome_FD_207641 | JGI IMG/M metagenome (GOLD analysis project Ga0310810, IMG submission 207641) | Soil microbial communities from experimental microcosm in Duke University, North Carolina, United States - NC | ecosystem: Engineered > Artificial ecosystem > Soil microcosm > Unclassified ... | reverse complement strand
TAACGGATCCGGATGGAAACAAGATCGAACTTTGGGAAGAGCCACGCGAGTCGAAATAGGTTTCCTAGCTGGGAATATGTGTGTTATCGCACGGACGAATTGAGCTATTTTCCTTACTGTGAATTTGAGAATCACGGGTCAGAGTAAAGGTGTTATTCATGTTTTACCCCGAATTGGAACAAAAGCTTGAGGCGTCGAAGCTAGCAGTAAATAGGGCTACCAGCGGAACCATCATCGCGAAATGCAAAGCCCATCTTGCGCTGCTCGCCGAATATCGTAGCCGGCTTTACGAGCTGGAAGTGCCTGGAGGGCGACAAGAGTCCGCATCCACTGCACTGACTGAAGAGGCGCTGGATCGGAAAGCCATTCGCGAAGCGATCGAGACAACAACGCACGAGCGAAATCGAACTCAGGTACTCCTGCTCTCGTTCACCACGGTCAGCGGTTATGAGGCTGTGGAGATATTCAACGAGCGGAAATACCAGGGGCATGAGGACTGGGAGCTACAGGCTAGTGGAGTTAGGTTTCGTGGTGCAGACAAAAGCGATCTGATGACTATCCGGGAAGCGGTCGACCTTGCCAGCCTGCTTCGACGCGATGACTATCTCGCGCAAAATGCTAGCTGAATAGGATGACGATAGAAATGAGGCCTGCAGCTACTTGGTGATGCGACGAGGCAACGGCTAAGTGACGAAGTCAGTGAGTTTTGATCTCTCGCTGGAAGTTCATGGCTTTGAAGACACTGAAAAGTTGCAACATTGCATATCGAACTCCATCCTCCACCGCCTCAGACGACAGTCCAAGTTTATTTGCGATTTGAAGATTGGTCATTCCAGCAAAGAATGCCAGTTCTATCATGTGTTGTTGGACTGGAGGGATTGCTTCAAGGGCTGAGCGCACCAGCCGGCGCTGTCCAGTGATGTTTATGAAAGTATCACCAATAGTTGTCGTATGGCTCGTCGCACCTCGTGCAGCAAACGTCTCGTTACGTCTCGTTAGATTACGACAAAGATGCTCGATCGCACGACGATGTGTCATGAGGATGAGCCAGGTCAAAGGCTTTTCATTCTGTTTACCGAACCGTGCCGACCTCTCTCTAACTTCTTCATAAAGTTCAGACAACACTTCTTCCGCGGTTTGTGTGTGTCCCAGAATCCGCAATAAGAGACCGAAGAGCAGTCCATTTGTTGCCTCCTTAAAGACACTGAACGACGCTTCGTCGCCTCTTGCTGGCCAAGGGAGCCGTGTACTGTCGAGACGACCACTCGTTTGATGATTTCGTGCCATTGGAAGAGCTGTGTTTCGCAACGCGTATGCGTCTGCTCGTCAACCTGCGGACCCTTTCTGAAATTTCTCGACCAACCATGGGCAGTTTTCCCAGTGGATGGCAGCATTATCCAAATCGCGGCTTAAATGGCACCTTAAGATAGAAGCAAACGTAATGTATGTGCGCTATCACACATAAAGGAAAGATCTGGATTGGTCTCCCATTGTTCAATGGAGGGTATCGGAGCTGTCTTCGCGACTGCGCATCTTCAACCTTGCCTCGATGAGCTTTGACATTTTGAGGGCTTCCCCCTCTGTGTGTGCAATCGCAATCGGCGCGTAACCGGAATTTCGTCCACTTACTGCAGCACGAAGATTATGCTTTAGGATTGCGCCCAGGGCTTGAATTTGAAGTACCTTTTGCCTTGCATTCCATTCGACTACGAACATTTCGTTAATTTCATTTATCTCGATGGCCATTTACATCCCTTCCTTGCTTACGCCGGGTTTCGGCGCCTAAAGAGATTAAGTGCAAGAACCACCACCGCTGCGACCACCAATAAGTGAATCAGGCTGGTGTTGACAAAGCCGCCAGAGAATCCCACCAACCATAGCAGTAACAACACTACAAGAATTGCCCACAACATATGATCTTACGCTCCTCATTTCAAAAACTGTCCAACTCCGTGAATACCCCTGTGTCCATTCCACAATGAACCGATCAGTCAGAGATGTCCGTGCGTTGGACCACATACTATTTGTTTCTGATGACTTATGAACACTAGCTACTTTTCGAGCATTCCAGCCGGGATCGATTGACTGTTAGCAATAGACAATTCGAATTCATAAGCGGGCTAGCGCACAGACGGCTTCACATCCTTTGGTTAACCATGTCTAATGAGCTATATCAATACGCAACACCGAAAGGTTGAAACGCCAACGCAGACACAAACAGAGTTTGATTCAGTGCGCTGGGCGCAACTTAACCCGTGGCTCTCAGAGGGTCAGGCAGATGACAGAACTCCGATGAACGGTTCTGTCAAAGAGATCGAAGGAGCACCATCCGTTCAGCGCTCCTTCGCCCGGAGGCGTCATCAGGCGATGTTTAAGAAGTGGTCGCAAGCGAGGCACGATTAACCACTCCAACAATCTAGCTACGAAACCCCGTTACAATTAACAGGGGCCATTTGGAGAATGCTGGCAAGTTTCCAGAATATTGAGGAAAACCCAAATGATTAATCTTTATATCAACGAGCGCCAGATTGAACATGTGACTGTGCTCGATCTAAAAGGCAAAGAAAGAATCCACGGTGCCACTATAGCGTTGCACGAGTCTATTCGCTGCCTTGCTAGAGAACGAAAGATTCAGGTTCTGTTGGATCTTTGGCAAGTAAAGCACATCGATTCGCGTGGACTGGGCGAGCTTGTTTCAAGTCACGTAACTCTCGCCCAGAGTGGCGGCGCCTTTAAGCTAATGCACATGGCGGAGAGCCTTTATGAACTGATGAAGAGCACCAAACTTCTTGCGGTCTTCGATGTTTATGACGACGAGCCTACAGCCCTGGCCGGCTTTTTCGGGAGCAAAACCTCAAGGATTTTTGAGCTCGTATCTTAATAGCACTAGTGCGCAACGGGAATTCTCTGAAATCCGATCTTCTTCCCATGAAATATCCAGTCAGTAGCGCTGGGGGCGCCGGCCACGACCTCAAGGCGTCCGAGTTGATCCTCTGCGTCTGACGTTAATGCTTTCATAGATCTTTTCAACTTGCCGGCACCCGTTTCCCCTTGGTTATAAGTGCAGAAACATAGCAGCGAAGGCTCTGAGATGAAAAACAGGAGCTAAAGGAGAAACCTAATGCCTATTGATTTCCAAGCCATTACTATTATTGCTAATCCAGAGCAGGCCCAGGTGCGTGATGGCTCCAGAGCACACTCCAAAAAATTTCCCTTCCGACTTTCTGCGGCTCCCACGCCTGAATGGGTTGCACTCTTTAATAGGGAATGGTCAATGAGGACGGTTCCGAATAGAGCCGCGAGCGTTCATGGCAACATCCTCGTACTAGAATGTGACATTGAAGAACTGCCTTTGCTTGCAGAGAATCTAGAAGTTGACATGACAGCTGCTAATCAACAGTACCGAGAGCGGCTGTTACGTCAGGAAGTGAAGGAACACCAGGCAGGCCGCAGGGAACAAGAAAGGGAGCGTGCTGACGATAATGTTGCGATAAGGGAAGCTCTGGACAAGCTCAGAAAAAGATGAATTCTAATGGTGACCACCGCCTGGTCCACCCCAGGCGAATATTGATTTGTATCGTTTCGTAAAGTTTTGTGCCGCCGATTTCAAAGTCTTAGAACGTGAGGGTTGTACTCTCGGCATCTTACAGAATCAGATGGCGGCGGGCAGCAAGTGAATAATCACTTACTGCCCGTTTTCGTGTCTCTAAACTCGGGTGTCGCCTGCCATGCGTTATTTAGTTTCTAGCGGTGGTGGGCTCTCCGATGTTGCTAACGTGGTTTTGGAGCAGCTCCCAATTACTTCCGCGTTTCACCCACACGTGCGTGCTGCGGTATGTCGGCTTTCCGTTGACAGTACCTCGGTGCGACATGATCGCCAGTTTGCCCCCGTTGAAGAAGTGGACGACGTACTCGTCGGCCACGTCGGTATCACTGGTGGCCTTGAGGCCCGCCATGTACTGTGCCTTGTTTTCGATTTGACCGAATGGCGTCGTGCCTGTGTAGTCTTCAGCTACGATGCGACTGATAGTCTTCTGATCGTCGGCGTTAAGGCGCAATTCAGCGGCCGTCCACTGCTTATCTAAGGCTATCAACGTCTGTTCATCAGTCATCTTAGTCTTCGTTTGTGCGGAAGCGATTGCTGATGCCATTACCACGACAAACGTGAGCATTAGCATACCTGTCAATTTTTTCATCAGTTCAAGTCCTTTCGTTGTGCGGGGGAGGCTCGACAGAGTCGAGGGCGTTGTTTTTTGCGCACGGTCTTCTGCTTCAGTTAGGGCGCAAATTGCGGCAAAGTAGTGACTGCTTTTATGCGGTTTTGGCAGCGGCGAGTTTCTGAAACGTGGAAGTCACGACCTCAGCTGTTCCCACTCTGGGAGTTCCTTCAACAATTCCAGTGAGGGCCTCCAACACTTCTGGATATCCAGTGACATTGTAGGCTTCCGCTTCCTCTTTCGCGTCCCAGAAGCTGATAGCAATAGCTTCGGAACGATCTGGTGCGACAAAAGTAATGAGATCACGGAATCCCTTTTGTTTGCGCAGAAGTGGCAAGACCTTGTTATCAATAACATTGCCGAGCTCTTTCGTGGCGTTCGGCTTCAGTTCCATTATTACATGTCGTGTAAACATAGTGCTCCTTAGGTTGTTTGACTGTGGGCTTCAGGTGATCTGGGTGATTCCAGAGGAGCTGAGAAGAGAGTAAGTTGAAACTCGGTTCACCTCGTACCTTAGCACGCAACCACGCGTTCGCCTAATGCGGCATGTAATAAAAGTGTCAGTAGTGGAAGAGCTAGTATCGCAGATTGAATAAATTGATAGCTCACCAATGGCGAGTATCAAGACACCTTCTTGATACATTCTTGATGGGTTCAGAAGGACTTCGCTTGCGTCAGCTGTTAGACTGCTCACACGTTACGAACAAGCGGGGGTGAAGTACTTCCACCAAACTGAGAGGCTAGCTTCGGCTAGCTTTTTGGTTCTTATAGTCGCGCGGGGAGCGAGTCCAGAACCGGTTAGACTTCATCCTCAAAGAACGAGAGTTATCAAAAAGGCGTCGCCGTTTCCAGCAACGCCTCTTAACCACGGCGGCTCGCAGTGGGGTGTCTACGCGCGCGTGGGAGGTTCACTTATCTCTCGAAATTTATACAGGAGAATATTACATACTGTATGTGCGAAAACCCACATAAGGTTTGCCTCACTGCAAGCTGAACTATCTTAATCCCTGTTTGTTGTCCCGCCCTCAATCCAGGTGCAAGCTGAGCCGTCTGTGCGCTGGTCAGCTTAGCGATTGCCGTCAAAAAGTTACCTCGCATATGTGTGTTGTAGCACCGACGGCTACCATTGCCGCTTGTAATATTGAAATCGAAGACGAGAGCCTTCTGCCCTGAGGCATGAATGTGACACTGAGCAGATCCTGTAGCTCCGGTCTACCAGAAAAGACTATTTGGGGAGTGTGTGTACGACGTGACGCTTAAGAATCGAGTTAAAGGAATAAACTGGAATACCGCCGTGTTTATGGCCTTGTTTCACCTTGGTGCGGTGGCCGCCCTCTTTGTGTTCAATTGGAAGGCGGTGTTGGTAGCGATCTTGTTCTGGTGGGTCGCAGGAAGCTTAGGGGTTGGAATTGGCTTTCACAGACTGTTGACTCATCGTAGTTATAAGACGTCAAAGCTGGTTGAATACTTTCTGACGCTCTGTGGCACGCTCGCGCTTGAAGGCGGTCCTATCTATTGGGTGGTGACGCACCGCATCCACCACGCGCATGCTGATCGGCCGGGTGATCCGCATACACCGCGTGATGGTGGCTGGTGGTCACACATGGGATGGATTCTGACCGGTACGGCCCAACAGTATGACAACTCGGTCGTGGCCCACTATGCTCCCGATTTAATAAAGGACAAATTTCATATTTGGCTTAACCGCCTCTATTGGTTGCCACTCGTTTTCGTTGGTGTAGCGTTGCTGGCATTCGGCGGCTGGTCATATCTGATGTGGGGCATATTCTTTCGAGTAACTTTTAATTTGCATGCGACCTGGTTGGTTAATTCAGCGACGCACATGTGGGGCACGCGCCGGTTCTCAACGTCTGATGATTCAAGGAACAACTGGTGGGTCGCGCTGCTGACCTTTGGTGAAGGCTGGCACAACAACCATCATGCTCACCCGACTGCCGCGCGCCATGGACTTGCCTGGTACGAAATCGACATCAACTGGTGGGGAATTCGCGTTATGCAGTTTTTGGGGCTCGCGAGAGCGATCAAATTAGTCAGTCTGGCTCAGCGTTTTTTGGCATCACACACGACGTCGAGCCCAAACGTCGAACAGGAAACATTTCAATGAATAAGAAATGCGATACCAGCTCGATCATCCTGGTAGTGGAAGATGTCAACGAGACTCGCGACGGCATTGAGAAGCTGTTGAAGGCCGACGGGTATCGCGTAACATTGGCCCGGGATGAAAGAGACGCGATCGAGAGCGCCCAACGAGAGCCTCCCAACCTGATTTTGGTGAGCGTGGCTGGATTACCTCACGAAGTTGTTATTGTCGCACGTCATATCCGCGAGCTTGCCGGATTAGAAGCCAATGTGCCGGTTGTGGTCTTCTGCATTGCAGAGATCGACGAGGGTGCTGAAGTTGCGATCGGACAAAACGTGTACATCACTCGGCCCGACAATTTCAATCAGTTGAGAACACTTTTAGCTCGTCTGGTAAACGAGATTCCGATTGCTGCCTAATCGCTCGACAAACATAAATTAGGCGAATCTGTTCGTCTGTGTCTTAACACACATGAAAACCGACAGTTGTCTTCACCTTATTCATTTTCTCAGCTAGTCCAACCCCCAATTAATAGCGACCAGCGTTCTTAACCGCCGTCAGTGATGTTTCGTATGCCTCTGTTTTTGCTAAGAAGAACGCTCGTGTGTTTACAGTTCGAGTATCTGTGTGCTAGCGCACGGAATGGCCGTCATTGTCTGTGTTAAAGAATTATGTTCTCGACAAGTCTTGGGACGTTTTAGCTAAAGGGGTCGGCGATGAGAAACATAAGACAACCCGTGGACACAAATTCGGCCGACTTCAAACAAGGAGTGGAAGCTGGACTAAGTTCCGTAGAGGACACTAAGAACTGGCAAGCCGGTCATGAACTAGGCCAGGAACTTAAAACTGAAGTCGATAATAAAAGTCCACTGTCTGAAAGCGTTTTTAAGGAACCCTCAACTCCACTTTTTTTGATTGATGGTTCAGAAGGCAAAAAGGGAAACGCGCAAGATGAGAAGGATGAATCGGAAGAATAGGTCGCTTCGTAGTAATGGTCCAGTTATCAATTAAACTGCGAGGCTCTTAAATTCCCAAGCAATGATTCACTACAGGACGCTTTTTGAGGAGCTGGTTGGCCAGTCTGAGTTGGCAAGTGCGAAGGCTACGTCCTGAATTCGAAGTGGCACAAAAGAACAAAACTCCGAAACGCCGACGCCCATAAAGACACGGAACGCAACCCACCCTGACACTGAAGCTCGAGGCCTAATACCGCTGGGTTCGTACAGGCCTCGGCGCAAATCAGCTGAATACATTTCGTGGCACGACCAGGTCTGTTAAACCGTGCGCCTACCAGACACCAGGTTAATTACCAGAACTATCGCTGCTATAACGAGCAGAATATGTATCATCCCGCCACCCACGTGAGTCAGGAATCCGAGTAACCAAAGCACAAGCAATATCACCAGAATTGTCCACAACATCGCCTAATCCTCCTTCGTTAATCTTGATCGGGCTTTTACATTGAGAGTGTAGACTGAAGAGACCGAAACGTCTGTGCGAGACCACACATACGTGCGGACAAAGCTAGTTGCGAGTTGCGAAAATCAACGACAGGAAGCGTCAATTCGGTAGCTACTAAGGGGCTGAGCAGATTGTGAAAGCTGTCCGAGGTGTGAAATCACTCCACAATCAGATTGTTGTTTTGGGCTGGAAATCTAAAGGACCGGCTGTCCCAGCAGCCGATCGAACTCGTCTTTGACTACGCGGTAACACTCGCAGACAGTTTCCTCGAGCTTCTTTCGGTCCAGGATCCTGATGTGACCACGAACGTACTTAATCGCTCCGGAATCCTGCAGGTGACCGGCCGCAACGGTGACGCCTTCGCGGCGAACCCCCAACATGTCGGCAATCAGCTCCTGAGTCATGATCAACTCATCGGCCCTCACGCGGTCGTGACTTAACAAAAGCCACCGACAAAGTTGTTGTTCAACTGAGTGAAGACGGTTACAAACCGCGGTCTGTGAGATCTGTGTAATTAATGCTTGTGTATACCTCAGCAATACATGCTGAAATTGTCCACCGCGCGCGAATTCATCTTGCAGCACTCTTGCCTTCATCCGGACTGCGGCACCGGCGCTCTGTACGACGGCACGGTTGGGCATGGTACCGCCTCCCATGAAGAGAGCGATTCCGACCACGCCATCATTACCCGTCAAACCCATTTCGGCACTCGCTCCGTTTTCCATGGTGTAGAGCAAAGAGACGATTGCCGTCGTCGGGAAATAGACATAATCAAGGTGTCCGCCGAATTCGTAAACAACTTGACCGAGATCAAATGAAACCTGTTGAAGTTGTGGCAGCAGGCGCTCGTACTCGCCACGCGGAAGTGCAGCCAGCAGCCGGTTTTCAACTGGCTCAATCGGTCGAGCGAGTGTAGCCATTAGTTGATCTCCACGCGTTGCTCTAAACGAAAACTCAATCGTGAGACCTCAGAGCAAGCACAAGCCATTCATTACCTTGGAGAAAAGTATATCAGGTATGTGGTATAGGGCACACCGATCCGCGTGAGGGCTTGGTTCTCGTATGACGGAAGAAGTCTAAGCCGAACAGGGCAAAGAAATCCGTAACCCCCAACACAATAATCTTCAACCAGTCGCTGGATGATTGCTGTCTGCGGTTAGATGTTCTGTCATTAACTGCGTCAATAATCGAAGCTGCTCTTGCTGCATCGTGATCAGTTCGGCCCATTTCATCTCGCGCAATTCGTCTAGCTTTTCATGCAGGCTCAGAATCTCAAGTTCCGCCTTCAAATTCACCTCATAATCATGAGCCGCATCTAGCCGGTCTCTTGCTCCCAGGCGATTCTGCGACATCAAAATTACGGGAGCCTGGATAGCAGCGAGCATGGAAAGAAAGAGGTTCAGCAAAATATAGGGGTAGGGATCGAATGAAGCGCTGCGTCGAGCCAGAATCACTGTATTAAGCAGCACCCAGAAAAGGAGGATGACGGCGAAGATGATGATGAATGTCCACGAGCCTCCAAAAGCCGCCACTCTATCGGCGAGTCGTTGTCCGAGCGTCAGTTTCTTCTCAAATTCCTGATTAATATCGCGACTGATATGCCGGCGTTCGCCGAGATGCTCAACCACCCGATGTTCAACTTCAGGAAGGTCATCAAGGCTAACCTTAAATCGCTTCTTCACAAAATCTCGTAAGTGATTCTTCATATGAGCGCTCATGTTAAGCCGCTGTGTCGTTCGGTAAGAAAAATCGCAGCGCTAATTAACTCGGCGGCAACGAATGGCTTCGGAATGTGCATTTCGTATCCAGCGGCCAGGGCGCGCTTTCGGTCGTCGATTCCAGCATAGGCCGTGAGTGCCACAGCAGGAGTTCTTCCGCCATGTTCTTCGCGGAGCTGACGTATTCTGCCGATCAGATCATAACCGTTCATCTCCGGCATCCCGATGTCTGAGATCAGTAGATCGAATCGTTGTCCCTCCATTTGATCCAGAGCTTCAGTGGCAAAACCTACTGAGACCACCTCGGCTCCACAAGTAGTCAGCACAGCGGCGACAAGCTCACGAGTGTCATGTTCATCATCGACGACGAGGACGCGCAGACCACTGAGCGGATGTGGCGCTGTGATCGGACTATTCCGTTCATTCGTTGGGCCTGTTTTTTCGGTTGCATTGGGAACTTCGTGAAGACTGGGCAGCGGAAGCATGACCTTGAAGGTGGTGCCCGCATTTCGACCGGAACTTTCAGCCGTTACCGACCCTCGATGTAGTTCAACCAACTGACGCACAATTGAGAGCCCTAGTCCAAGGCCACCATTCTTCCGTGTGTTTGAGGAATCGGCTTGGCGAAAGCGCTCGAAGACGTGCGGCAGCAGCTCGGGAGGGATGCCTTGTCCGGTGTCGCTAACAGTGATCGCAATGTGAGAGTCATTTCTCTTCAGGAGTACCTGGACATCACCTCCGTCAGGTGTGAACTTTATCGCGTTGGCTAATAGGTTCCGGACAATTTGCTGAAGACGATCGGCGTCGCCCAGGAAGGGCCCAATGTCAGAGTTGAGTACAGCTTTCAGTTTAATGCTTTTGGCTTCTGCCGCGGGACGTTCGTCATGGATGACGGCCTGAATCAACGGCGCGAGTCTGACTGCGCGTAGGTCAAGGCAGAGTTTGCCGGTGATGATGCGTGAGATGTCGAGCAATTCATCGATGAGTCGCCCTTGAGCTCGAGCGTTGCGAGCGATGGTTTCGATCGCACGAGCAGCCTGCTGTTTATCGAGCTTACCGTCGGTGAGCAGTTGTGACCAGCCGAGGATCGAGCTAAGAGGAGTCCGCAATTCATGCGACAAGGTGGCAAGAAACTCATCCTTGACGTCGTTAGCCGAATCAGCTTCAGCGCGTGCTGATTGTGCTGCTGCCAAGAGTAGCGTTCGTTCCTTCTCGCCTCGCTTTCGATCGGTTATATCGCGGATGTTGCACTGTATAACTTGATGGCTATCTTCTTCGTATACGTTGCTTACAAACTCCACATCTCTGAGCTTTCCGTTCGTCGCTTGCAGCGGCAAGTCTTCGTAGCGGAGATAGCCAGTTCTCTGCAATTGTTTGAAGGCTGCCAGGCTTGCCTCCTTATCGGTGAAGAGACCGATTTCCCAAAGCTCCTTTCCTAAGAACTCGGCGTGTGAGTAGCCTAACAACTCAGTCATGAATGGATTAACGTCGGTTATTTTTAGAGTGACCGCATCGAGGATGAGTATTCCATCGCGCGCAGCTTCAAACAGACGCCGATAGCGGAGTTCGGAAGTGCGCAGTCGTGATTGCGTCTGGTCTCG
>Ga0310810_10009814_pt1 | contig 11099 bp, 10 predicted proteins | sample NCmetagenome_FD_207641 | JGI IMG/M metagenome (GOLD analysis project Ga0310810, IMG submission 207641) | Soil microbial communities from experimental microcosm in Duke University, North Carolina, United States - NC | ecosystem: Engineered > Artificial ecosystem > Soil microcosm > Unclassified ... | reverse complement strand
TCGGTCCCGCGGTGCCGGCCGAGATCAGGAACCTGGCGCAATACGCCGCCTGGGCGAAGGCCAATCCGGCCAAGTCGAGCTGCGGCAATCCGGGTGAGGGCTCGTTCCCGCATTTCCTGACGATGATCCTGGCGCGCGGGCTCGACGCGCCGATCCAGCCGGTTCCCTATCGCGGTGGCGCGCCGGCGCTGGTCGATTTGGGGGCGGGGCAGCTCGCGGCGCTGCTGCTGCCTGACGGCTCCTTCCTGCCTTTTGCCAAGGACGGTCGCGCCCGCGTGCTGGCGACCAGCGGCGAGAAGCGCTCGCCGTTCTTTCCCGACGCCGGCACCTTCGCCGAGCAGGGCGTCAAGGACCTCGTCGTGACAGAATGGTTCGGCCTGTTCGCGCCGCCGGCCACGCCGGCGGCTGCCATCGACCGCGCCTCACAGGCGATCAGCCGGGCGTTGGAGGACAAGAAACTGGGCGAGGTCTACGCCCAGAACGGCATGGTGCCCGGCGGCAGCACGCCGCAACAGCTTGCGGCGATGATCAAGGCCGATTCGGAGATCTGGACGCCGCGCATCAAGGCGACAGGATTTCAGCCGATCGAGTAGCTAGCGCCTGCCGCGGCTCAGCAGCGCGTTCAAGAGGATAGCGCCGAAGGTCGCGGTGCCGATGCCGCCTATCGCGAACTCGCCGAATTTCAAGGTGAAGTCGCCGGTGCCCAGCACGAGGGTGATGGCGGCGACCAGCATGTTTCGGCTGTCGGAGAAGTCGACCTTGTTGTCGACCCAGATGCGGGCGCCGGCCACCGAGATCAGGCCGAAGACGACGATGCTGACGCCGCCCATGACCGCCGTCGGGATGGTGTGGATCAGCGCGCCGAACTTGGGCGAAAGGCCGAGCAGGACGGCGAACAGCCCGGCGACGACGAACAGCGCCGTCGAATAGATTCGGGTGGCGGCCATCACGCCGATGTTCTCGGCGTAGGTGGTCGTGCCGCTGCCGCCAACCGAACCCGAGACTACGGTCGCGACGGCATCGCCCAGGAAGGCACGGCCGATATAGGGATCCATGTCGCGCCCGGTCGTGGCGGCGACTGCTTTCAAATGGCCGAGATTCTCGGCCACCAGAATCAGCGCGACCGGCGCGATCAGGACGATCGTCCGGGTGTAGAATACAGGTGCGGTGAAGTTCGGGATGCCGAGCCAGGCGGCATTGGCGAGCGCCGTCCCGTCGATCGGCTTGCCGAGTCCGAACCCGTTGGCCAGGGCGGCGTAGATCACGGTCGCCGCGATCAGCCCGACCACGATCAGCAGGCGGCGCACCATGCCGCGGGTGAAGACGGCCACCAGCGCGATCAGCACGAAGGTCACAGCCTCCATCCAGGCGTCGAACTGGGTCGGCGCCATGCTCTTCACCGGAATCGACGCAAGGTTGAGGCCGATCACCGCGACCACCGATCCGGTCACGACGGGCGGCATCAGCCGCTCGATCCAGCGCGTGCCGCTCGCCATGACGGCAAGCGCGATCAGCGCATAGACGAGGCCGCAGGCAATGATGCCGCCCAGCGCCACGGCCACATTGGCGTTCGCCCCGGTGCCGCCATAGCCGGTCGCGACGATCACCACCGAGATGAAGGCGAACGAGGAGCCGACGAAGCTCGGTACCTTGCCGCCGGTGACGGCGAAGAAAATCAGCGTGCCGACGCCGGTCATCAGGACGCAGACGTTGGAATCGAAGCCCATCAGGATCGGACACAGCACGTTGGCGCCAAACATCGCCACCACGTGCTGCATGCCGAGGGCGATGGTCTGTGGCCACGGCAGGCGCTCGTCCGGCGCGACGACGGTGCCGTCGGCGGCGAGCCTCAATTTCCAGAGCATGTGTCCTCCCTTGGGGCAAAGGCTAGTGCGCCTGGGGCTTCAACGGAAGACGGGATCCGGGACGGGCGCCTCGCGGCAGTCTGTGCGGGACAAACCGGCACCTGTATATTTCATGCACGATTTGAGCGCGCAGCGTAGGGAGTCATCGACCAGGAGATAGTGGAGGCGACACATGCCTGGCGTCATGGACCTCATCTGGCCCAATGCGTTCGTCGTCCAGTCGATCCACGTCGTCGCCCGGCTCGGCATCGCCGATGTTCTCGAAGCGGAGCCTCTGACGGCCGACCAACTCGCCGACCGGGTGCAGGCTCACGCGCCGTCGCTCAAGCGCCTTCTCCGGGCGCTGGCGACCCTTGGGGTCTTCGCCGAGGATTCCGAGGGCCGCTTCAGCCACACGGAGCTCAGCAAGACGCTGCGCACCGACGACCCCGGCTCGGTCCGGGCCTGGGCGCTGATGCTGGGCGCGCACTTCGTCTGGCGGCCGCTGGGTGACCTCTATGAGTCCGTCCGGACAGGGACGGGAGGATTCAGCCGGCTGTACGGCGAGCGATTCTTCGAATGGACCAGGACCCATCCGGAGGATGGCGCGATCTTCAACGCCGCGATGACGTCCGGATCGACGAACGCGGCAACCGCGCTGCTTGCAGCCTACGACTTCTCCCGCTTTGAATGCGTCGTCGACGTCGGCGGCGGTCACGGCGCATTGCTTGCGAGCATTCTCGCTGCAAACCCGAACGCGCGCGGAATTCTGTACGATCTTCCCAATGTCGTGGTTGGCGCGGAGAGGCTGAGAACGGGCGAGATCGCGCAACGCTGCGAGATCGTCGGCGGTGACTTCTTCAAGACCGTGCCAGCCGGGGGAGACGCCTATCTCCTCAGTCGGGTCATCCACGATTGGGCCGATGATGCTGCGCTGACCATTCTCGGCCATTGTCGTCGCGCGATACCGCCGGACGGCCGCCTGCTGCTTGTCGAAGGACTCTCGAAACCGCCCAACGAACCTGATCCGAACAAGTTCCTGGACGTATGGTTCATCGGCGGCGGTGGCGGCGAACGGACCGAGGCGGAGTATCGAGCCCTGCTCCGCCTCGGTGGATTTTCGCTCGAGCGTGTCGTGCCGACCGTGAGCTCCACCGCGGTGCTCGACAGCCGTCCCGTTTGAGGAAGCCTACTGCAGGAACTTCAGGTACTGGCCGACGAAGTCGCAGCCGACGTCCTTCGAATAGGCGTCGATCAGCTTCCTGGTGATCGGGCCCGGAGTCTTGCCGTCGGCGACGGGTGCGCCGTTGAAGCTCTTGACCGGCAGGATGCAGAGGCTCGTCGAGGTGAGGAACATCTCCTCGGCGTTGGCCGCGTCGAACAGGTCGATGTCGCCTGCGGTGCAGTCGATGCCGAGCTTCTTGGCGCAGTCGATCGTCATCTGGCGCGACACGCCGGGCAGCACGTAGCGTTCGGACGGCGTGAACAGCGCGCCCTCGCGCACGATGAAGATGTTGGAGCCCAGCCCCTCCGCCAGGTTGCCGTGCTCGTCGAGCAGGATCGCCCAGGCGTCGGGATTGAGCGCCTTCACCGGCTTCTCGGCCATAATCATGTTGAGATAGTTGTGCGTCTTGGCGCGCGGGCTCAGCATCGACGGCGCGGTGCGGCGCGTCGTCGTGGTGATGACCTCGGCGCCGTCGCGATAGAGCTTGGCGCGCTTGGCGAGCGGCAGCGGCAGCACCTCGATCACCACGTTCGGACCGGTATGGTCCCAACCCTCGTCGCCCACCGCGTCCACGCCGCGGCTGACCCGCTGGCCGACCCACCAGTCGCCGACCGCGGGCCGCAGGTGCTCGTTGCGGGCCACCACCTCCTCGCTGTTCGCCACCATCTCCTTGGGCGAAAGGCCGGGATCGATCTGCAGGTAGCGCAGCGAGCGGTAGAACCGGTCGATATGCTCCTTCAGCCGGAACGGCGCCCCCTCGAAGGTGCGGGTCATGTCGAAGGCGCCATCGCCGTACTTCCAGCTGCGGTCGCGGAATGGAATCATGACCTGGTTTTCCGGCATGAACTTGCCGTTGAACCAGGCGATGCGTTGGTTGCTGAGCTGCTGGGCCATTTTCGTTTCCTTTCGGTTAGGCAAAGGCTAATGCGCCGGCGGGCGACGGGGAAGGGCGACGCCGGCGCCTGATGTCGACCGGCCGTGCCGGAGCGATATTGCCCGCGGCATCGGCGAGACCGGCGATGTAGGTCAGGGCGTCGCCGATATCGCCCTCCATCTCGCGCCGGGCCGTGGCGCCATCGTGCGCCTGCAACGCCCTGACGATGCGCAGCCGCCGCTCGGGGCCGCGCGGCGAGGCGATGAAGTCGGGATAGAGCAGGTTCATGTAAGGGCCGGTCTGCAGCCAGAGGCCTTCGATCACGCGCAGCAACGTCGGCTGGTTGGCAATGGCGTAAAGCGTGAAATGGAACTCCCGGATCTTCTGCCGGTCCGCCACCGTGTCGCCGCGCGTCCGCACGGCCATGAGCTCGGCCGCAATGCGCCGAAGGTTCGCGGCCTGCTCGCGCGTCGTCAGCAGGGCGGCCTTCTCGGTGGCCAGTCCCTCGACGGCAAGACGGATGTCGCGCAACTCGAGGATCTTGTCGCGAGTCATCAATGGAACGCGGACCGAACGGTTCGGTCGCATCTCGAAGGCGCCCTCGGCGACCAGGCGGCGGATCGCCTCTCGGACCGGCGTCAGGCTGACGCCGAGCGTGCCGGCGATGAAGCGGAAGGAGAGTTTCTGTCCCGGAGTGAAGCGGCCGGCCGTCAGGGCATCGCGCAGGGAGTCGTAGACCTGGCTGCGCAGCGACGTATCGTCGGGAGCTTTGGGCACCATCGGGCTGCAGCATAGCCGAGCCGGCCGAAATTTGTGATCACAAATTTAGATTGCCCGGAGACTAGCGGCGGGGCATCGTCCTTGCCGGGTGAGGACCATGCGCAGCTACGCCAAGTCAATCGCACTCTACGAACGAACCAAAAAGAGCCTCGCCGGCGGCGTCAGCAGCAACGTGCGCTACGCCGAGACGCCAGGCCCGCTGTTCTTCGAGCGCGGCGAGGGCGCCCGGCTCTACGACGTCGACGGCAACGCGCACATCGACTACGTGCTGGGCAATGGTCCCGCCCTCCTCGGCCATGCCCCCAAGCCGGTGATCGACGCGGTCGCGGCGTCGCTGGCGCAGGGCCAGGTCTATGCCGCGCAGCATCCGCGTGAGACGGAGCTGGCCGAGCGGCTGTGTCGGCTGCTGCCGGGCATCGAGGTGGTGCGCTTCGCGACCTCGGGCACCGAGGCGGTGCTGATGGCCTTCCGCCTCGCCCGCGCCTTCACCGGCCGCACCAAGATCCTGAAGTTCGAGGGCCACTATCATGGCTGGAGCGACCAGGCCTACATCAGCGCGGCACCACCCCTGAACGAGGCGGGCCCCGCCGATACGCCGGTTCCCGTGGCCGGCTCGCCGGGCATGCCGCCCAGCGTTCTCGACGACACCGTCGTTGCCGGCTGGAACGATCTCGACCTGCTGAGGCAGGCGTTCGAGCGGCACCAGGGCGAAATCGCCGGCATCATCATGGAGCCGGTGATGGTGAATGGCGGGCCGACCGAACCGGGGCCCGGCTATCTCGAGGGCGCCCGCAACCTGTGCCGCGAGAACGGCGCGCTGTTCATCTGCGACGAGGTGATCACCGGCTTCCGCGCCGGCCTGCGCGGCGCCCAGGGGCGCTACGGCGTCACCGCCGATCTCACGATCTATGCCAAGGCGGTCGCCGCCGGCTTCCCGCTCGCCATGGTCGGCGGCCGGCGCGACGTGATGAACACGCTGCTCGACAAGGGCGTGATGCATGGCGGCACCTACAACGGCAACGTCCAGAGCATGGCGGCGGCGCTTGCCGCGCTCGATCTTCTGGAGGCGGACGATGGCGCGATCTATCGCGGCCTCGAGGCGCGCGGCACGCGGCTGATGCAAGGCCTCGCGGCGCTCGGCACGAAGCACAAGGTGGCGATGCGGGTGCAGGGGCTGCCGGCGATCTTCCAGTGCTTCTTCACGTCAGGGCCGGCGCCGCGCAACTATCGCGAGGCCGTCGCCTGCGACCGCGACAAGGCGCTGGCGTTCCATACCGCCTTGCAGCACGACGGCATTCGAACCAAGCAGAACGCCAAGTTCTTCCTGTCGACGGCGCACGACGACGCGATCATCGACGAGACGCTGGCGGCGGCCGACCGCGCGCTGGCCGCGATCGCATGAGCGATATCCGCCTCGAAGGGGTGACCAAACGCTACGGCGCCCTGGCAGCGGCGGAGGAGATCGATCTCGCCGTGAGGCAGGGCGAGTTCGTCACTATCCTGGGGCCGAGCGGCTCGGGCAAGACGACGCTGCTGTCGCTGATCGCTGGCCTCAACCGGCCGACGGCAGGCCGCATCTTCGTCGGCGGCCGCGATGTCACTGACGCTGCCGCGCAGGCGCGCAACATCGGCCTGGTCTTCCAGTCCTACGCGCTGTTCCCGCACATGACGGTGCTGGAGAACGTCCTGTTCCCGCTGGGCGTGCGCAGGATCACCGGCGCGGCGGCCCGCACGCAGGCGTTCGAGGCGCTGAAGCTGGTGCGGCTCGAGGGCCTGGAGGAGCGCCGGCCGTCGCAGCTCTCGGGTGGCCAGCAGCAGCGCGTCGCGCTCGCCCGGGCGATCGTCTTCAAGCCCGACATCCTGCTGCTCGACGAGCCGCTCGGCGCGCTCGACCGCAAGCTGCGCGAGGAGTTGCAGGTCGAGCTGAAACAGCTTCAGCGCACTTTGGGTGTCACGACCCTGCTGGTGACGCATGATCAGGAAGAGGCGCTGTCGCTTTCCGACCGCATCATGGTGCTGAACCACGGTCGCACCCAGCAGATCGCCGCGCCGACCGAGGCCTATCTCAAGCCGGCCAACCGCTTCGTCGCGGAGTTCCTGGGCATTGCCAACTTCGTGGGAATCGAAGGCGGCAGGATGGGCCTCATCCGGCCCGAGCGCGTGCGCCTTGCGCCGCGCGGCGTGAACGGCGGCAAGCCCGCGAAGGTGGTCGAGGCGATCTATCTCGGCCAGATGGTGCGCTACCATCTGGCCCTGGAGGATGGCGCGACGGCGATGGTGGCGGCGGTGCCGTTCGTCGGCCGGGCGTATCAGGCGGGCGAGCCCGTCGCGGTATCATGGGATACGGCCGATATCTGGCCGGTGGCTTGATCAAACAGAGGGGTTGGCGATGAAGAGAAGGACATTCGTGGCGGCGGCGGCGAGCCTGCCGGCGATCAACATTCTCTCCGGGGCGGCGCGCGCGCAGTCCAAGGAGATCCGCATGATCGAATCGGGCGGCGCGTCCGGCGAGTCGATCCAGAAGGGCTACATCGATCCGCTCAAGGCCAAGACCGGCATCACCGTGGTGCGCGAGAATCCGAGCTCGCTCGGCAAGCTGCGCGCGCTGGTCGAGAGCGGCCAGACCACCACGACCCTGTTCGAGCTCGGCTCGGGCATCGTCCTGCAGGCCAAGAAGCTCGGCCTGATCGAGAAGGTCGACTGGGACGCGGTCAAGCCCGCCGCGATGTTCCCCGAGGCCAAGAACGAGTACGGCTTCGGCTATCAGTACTTCTCGACCATCATGGCGTGGCGCAAGGGCGTCAAGGAGCCGAAGACCTTCGCCGAATTCTTCGACAGCAAGGCGTTCCCGGGCAAGCGCTGTCTGCCCGACTTCCCGCACTATTGCCTGCCGTTCGCGCTGCAGGCGGCAGGCGTGCCGATCGATAAGCTGTTTCCGCTCGACGTCGATCTTGCCTTCAAGAAGCTGAACGAGATCAAGAAGGACGTGGCGGTGTGGTGGAAGGCCGGCGCCCAGCCGCCGCAGCTCATGAAAGACAACGAGGTGCAGTACTCGATCTGCTGGTCGGGGCGCGTCGTTGGCGATCCGGCGTTCGGCCTGAACTTCGCCGGCGGCAAGGCCGACCTTTCGTTCATCGCCATCGTCAAGGGCTCCTCGCCCGAGAACAAGGCGGCGGCCTACAAGCTGTTCCACGAGATGTCGCTGCCCGAGAACCAGGCCAAGGCCGCCGAGGTGATTTCCTACACCGGCCCCAGCCCCGACCTCGACGCGCTGCTGCCCAAGGACAAGCTCTGGCAGTTCCCGACCAGCAAGCAGAACAAGGCGGTCCAGTATTTCGAGAACGCCGAATGGTGGGCCGACAACGGCGAGGCGGTGAACAAGAAGTGGGAGGCCTTCAAGCTCAGCCTGTGATGAGTGGAACTCCCTGTCATCCCGAGCGCAGCGAGGGATCCTTACCGCGGCCCAAGGATCCCTCGGCCTTCGGCCTCGGGATGACAAGCTAGTGCGCGGCCAGGGCTTCGGTTTTATCGCGCCGCTGCTGGTGTTGATGGTGCTCGCCTTCAACCTGCCCATCCTCTACATGCTGGGTCTCGCCTTCTGGGACAAGGGGCGGGGCTTCACGCTCGAGCACTACGAGGGGCTCGCGGAGGCGCCGGTCTACCTGCGGGTGCTCGGCAACACCATGCGGATCGCGCTGATCGCCACGATCGCCAACGTGATCATCGGTTATCCGCTGGCGCACTGGATGCGCGGCCTGCAGAACCGCGCGCGCCTGATCGCCATCGCGCTGGTCGTGCTGCCGTTCTGGGTGTCGATCCTGGTGCGCACCTATGCCTGGATCGTCGTGCTGGGCAATGGCGGTCTCGTCAATCGGGCATTGCAATGGACCGGGCTGACCGACGCGCCGGTGTCGTTCCTCTACAACGAGCTGGGCGTCACCATCGGCATGGCCAACGTCCTGCTGCCGTTCCTCGTGCTGCCGCTGTTCGCCGCCATGATCCGCATCGACGACCGGCTGATGCAGGCCGCGGCCTCGCTCGGCGCGCCGCCGCGCACGATCTTCTGGAAGGTCTACTTCCCGCTCACCCTGCCGGCGCTGGCGGCCGGCGCCCTGCTGGTCTTCATCCTCTGCCTCGGCTTCTACGTGACGCCCGCCGTGCTGGGAGGCGGCCGGGTGCCGATGATCTCCAACCTGCTCGACACCCTGATCAACCAGATCCCGCGTTGGGAGCAGGCCTCGGCGATCTCGACCATCCTGCTGATCGTCACCCTGTTGATCTTCGCCGCCTATCGGCGGCTCGACCGCAAGGCCGGCCTGTGATCGGCGGCTCGATCTGGACGCGGCGCGCGCTCGCCACGGTCGGCGTGCTCGGCCTGGTCTTCCTCGCCGTGCCGATCCTGATCGTGATCCCGATGTCGTTCTCCTCGGCCAAGGCGTTGACCTTCCCGCCGCCGAGCTTCTCGCTGCGCTGGTACGAGACCTTCTTCGGCGATCCGCGCTGGATGGACGCGATGTGGATCTCGACCCTGGTGGCGCTGGTCTCCTCGGTCCTGGCGCTCGTGCTGGGCAGCTTCGCCGCCTACGGCCTGCGCCGCGGCAGCTTCGCCGGGCGGGACTGGGCGGAGGGCAACTTCATGGCGCCGCTGATCGTGCCCACCATCATCGTGGCGATCGCCCTCTATCTCGGCCTCGCCAGGATCGGACTGCTCGGCTCGCTGGTCGGGCTGATCGTGGCGCACACGCTGCTCAGCGTGCCGCTGGTCATGATGGTAATGGGCGTCGCAATCCGCGAATTCGACCCGCGCATCGAGCAGGTCGCCTGGAGCCTCGGCGCGTCGTGGTGGTACACCGTGCGCAAGGTGATGTTGCCCAACCTGGCGCCGAGCGTCTTCGCCGCCTGGATTTTCGCCTTCATCGGCAGCTTCGACGAGGTGATCGTCACGTCCTTTATCGCCGGCAAGTACGACACGGTGCCGAAGAAGATGTTCAACGAGCTGATCCTCGAGGTGAACCCGACCATCACCGCGGTCGCGACCCTGCTGATCGGCCTGACGGTCTTGGCACTCGCCGCGGTTACCGTCATCCTCGCCCGCGCCGGCAAGCTCAAGCAGACTATCGTCTAGGGAACGGATGCCATGAACTACCCCAAGAAGGTGCGGCTGGTCGAAGTCGGCCCGCGCGACGGCCTGCAGAACGAGGCGAGGCCGGTGCCGGTCGAGGCCAAGGTGAGGCTGATCGATGCGCTCTCCGCCGCCGGCCATAGCGCGGTCGAGGCCGGCAGCTTCGTGTCGCCCAAATGGGTGCCGCAGATGGCCAACACCGACCAGGTGATGGCGCAGATAAAGCGCAAGCCGGGCGTCAGCTATCCCGTGCTGGTGCCCAACAAGCAGGGCATGAACGGCGCGGTCGAAGCGCACTGCGCGGAGATCGCCGTGTTCACCGCGGCGTCGGAGGCGTTTTGCCGCAAGAACACCAACTGCTCGATCGACGAAAGCTTCGAGCGATTCGCGCCGGTGATGGAGGCGGCGCAAAAGCACGGCATGAAGGTGCGCGGCTACGTCTCGACCGTGATCGCCTGCCCGTATGACGGCAAGGTGGCGCCCGCCAAGGTCGCCGAGGTGTCGGATCGGCTGTTCCGGATGGGCTGCTACGAGGTCTCCCTCGGCGACACGATCGGCGTCGGCACGCCGGGCGAGTGCGTCGCCATGATCGATGCGGTGGCCGCGAAGGTACCGCGCGAAAAACTCGCGGCGCATTTCCACGACACCTACGGCCAGTCGCTGGCCAACATCATGGCGGTGATGGAGCGCGGGATCGCCGTGTTCGACACCGCCGTCGCCGGGCTGGGCGGCTGTCCCTACGCCAAGGGTGCGTCGGGCAATGTCGGCACGGAGGACGTGATCTACCTGATGAACGGCCTCGGCATCGCCCACGGCGTCGACCTCGACGCGATCGCCGCCGCCGGCCGCGAGATCTGCGTGGCGCTCGGCCGGGAGCCCGCCTCGAAAGTGGCACAGGCGCTGAAAGCCAAGGCGGCCTGAGCCGCACGAACGTTCAAGACAGCGGAGCGCCGCCCACGCCATACCCGGCGGTATGGAAGGTTTGTCCGGTTTCCTGCTGGCCGGCATCGCCCTTGCCGGCAGCCCCGGCCCCGCGACGCTGAGCCTTGCCGCTGCAGGCGCGGCGTTCGGCCCGCGCCGGACGGCGGCGTATCTCGCCGGCATCGTCGTCGGCATGGTCGGGGTGATGGTGATCACCGCCTCGGGCGTGGTCGGGCTGCTGCTGGCGCTACCCGGCGTGACGCCGGTGGTGACGCTCGCGGCGGGCGCGTATTTCGTCTGGCTTGCCTGGCGCATCGCGACGGCGCCGCCGCT
>Ga0310810_10009812_pt1 | contig 11100 bp, 9 predicted proteins | sample NCmetagenome_FD_207641 | JGI IMG/M metagenome (GOLD analysis project Ga0310810, IMG submission 207641) | Soil microbial communities from experimental microcosm in Duke University, North Carolina, United States - NC | ecosystem: Engineered > Artificial ecosystem > Soil microcosm > Unclassified ... | reverse complement strand
GATGGACGAGGGCGCCGCCGCGCTGGACGCGATCGAGCCGGAGGTCGCGATCACGTATGCCGAGGCCGGCGGGTGGGGACGGGCGCTGGCGCTCGAATGCCGCCGCCGCGGCATTCCGTTGGCCGGCCTCCAGCACGGGTTCATCTACCGTCACTGGCTGAACTACCGCCACGAGCCGGACGAGACCGTCGCCGATCCGGCGAACCCGGCCGACCGCGGATTTCCGTTCCCGGCCGCGACACTCCTGTTCGACGAACACGCGGCGCGCCATCTCTCGACCGCGGGGCGTTTTCCGCCGTCGACCCTTGCGGTCACCGGCAGCGCCCGGCTGGACGAGCTCGCGGTGTCGATGCGCGCCGTGACGGAGGCCGATACCGACCGGGTGCGGCGCGAGTGCGGCGCGGGCGCCGCGCGGACCCTCGTGCTCTTCGCCGCCAAGGAGCGCGAGGCCCGGCCGTTTCTGCCCGCCCTCGTCGACGCGATCCGTGACATGCCTGACGTGCACCTGGTGATCAAGCCGCACCCGGCCGAGACGCCTGGTGTCTACACAACGGCCATCGCCGGAGTCGCCAACGTGCACGTCACCCCAGCCGGCGCCGCGCTTCCCCCGCTGCTCGCCGCCGCGGGCGCCGTCGTGACCGTCAACTCGACCGTGGCCATCGACGCCCTGTCGTTCGGGCTCCCCTCGCTGGTCATCGGCCTGCCGAACAACCTGTCGCCGTTTGTCGATGCCGGGTGGATGATCGGGGCGGGGCCAGCGGCGGAAATCCGGCCGGGGCTCGCCAAAGTCCTGTATGATCAGGAGTTTCGCAGCCGTCTTCACAGCCGCGCAACCCATCCGGCCCATAATGACGGGCAGGCCGCGTCGCGATCGGCCGAGGCGATTCTCGCCCTCGCGCGCTCCGGAAAGACATAGAAGGACGACCAGAAGATGCGTGTGTTGATTACCGGCGGGGCGGGATTCGTGGGGTCACACCTGGCCGAGGCGCTGCTGGACCGCGGCGACGAAGTCTATGTGCTCGACGACCTGTCGACGGGGTCGATCGACAACATCGCCCACCTCAAGGCCAATCCGAGGTTTCATTACACCATCGACACCGTCACCAACGAGCCGCTCCTCGCGGAGCTGATCGATCGGTGCGAGACCGTCGTCCACCTCGCCGCGGCCGTCGGCGTGAAGCTGATCGTCGAGTCCCCGGTGCGCACGATCGAGACCAACGTGCACGGCACCGAGGTCGTCCTGAAGGTCGCCAGCAAGAAAAAGAGGCTCGTCATCATCGCGTCGACCTCTGAAGTGTACGGCAAGAGCGCGAAGGTACCGTTCAGCGAAGACGACGATCTCGTCCTCGGCCCGACCTCGAAGCACCGCTGGGCGTACGCCTGCAGCAAGATGATCGACGAGTTCCTGGCCCTGGCGTACTGGAAAGAACGCAAGCTGCCGGTGATCGTCGTCCGGCTCTTCAACACGGTCGGGCCGCGGCAGACCGGGCAGTACGGAATGGTCGTGCCGAATCTCGTGCGCCAGGCGCTGGCGAACGAGCCGATCACCGTGTTCGGCGACGGCACACAATCGCGCAGCTTCACCTACGTCGGAGACGTCGTGAGGGCCGTGGTAGCCTTGATGATCGAGCCTCGCGCCATCGGCCAGGTCTTCAATATCGGCAACGGAAGGGAGATTTCCATCGGCGATCTCGCGGTCCGCATCAAGGAGTTGACGGGCAGCACGTCGCCGATCGTGACGATTCCCTACGATCAGGCCTACGAGGCCGGGTTCGAGGACATGCCGCGCCGAGTGCCCGACATCTCGAAGATCCGCGCGCTCATCGGCTACGAGCCGACCGTCGAGCTCGACGAGATTCTCGCGCGCGTGATCGCGTCAGTGCAGACCGCATGAAGATCAAAGCCACCGCGCGGCGGGCCGCCGAGTCGATGCTTCGCAGCCAGGCGAAGCCGATCCGGAAGATCCTGCTTGCGACGGGGCGCGACCGCTCGCCCATCCTGCCCGAGATCGTCCAGATCGAGAGCACGAACATCTGCAACGCGAAGTGCGTGTTCTGCCCGCGCGACGACATGCACCGGCGCCAGGGCGTGATGAGCGTCGAGCTGTTCAAGAAGATCGTCGACGAGTGCGCGGAGCTCGGCATCACGCACGTGCGGGTGCACAACTACGGCGAGGCGTTTCTCGACCGGCATCTGACGGAGAAGATCCGCTACGCGAAGGACAAGGGCATCAAGGAGGTCGGCATGATCAGCAACGGATCGCTGATCACCGAGAAAGTGGCCCGCGGCATCATCGAGGCGGGCCTGGACGCGATCAACATCAGCGTCGACGCCGGCGGCAAGGAGGTCTTCGAGCAGACGCGCATCGGCCTGAATTACGACAAGGTGATCGCGAACATCGAGCGCCTGGTCCGGATCCGGGCCGAGCTCGGCAAGCGCCGGCCGAAGCTCATTCTGTCATTCGTCCGCCAGAACAACTCCATCGACGAGCAGGCGTTCATCGAACACTGGCGCAATGTCGCCGACAAGATTCACATCACCGAGCTCCACAACTGGGGCGGCACGCTGAACCATGAGTCCGACGTCAATTACCCGTGCTACCGGCCATGGCTGACCTTCACGGTGCTCTGGGACGGCCGCGTGTCGCTCTGCTGCGCCGACTTCGACGGCAAGACGATCCTGGGCGATCTCACCACGCAGTCGATCGCCGACATCTGGAACGCCGAGCCCTACCGGGCCGTCCGCCGGGAGCACCTCGAGAGCGGGGGGCCCGACGTCTGCCGGGCGTGCGATTTGCCGCGAAAAGACTCTCCTTTGTGGATAACTAAGCTGGCTTAAAAAGGGCTTATGGCTCATGGCTCATCGGGTTTAGGGCCCATGGCTCAGCCAGCGATGAGCCCAGGCACTAAGCCTTAAGCCCCCATGAGCCATAAGCCCTGAGCCATAAGCTCTTCTCGCAGGCTGCCGTGCTCGCGGGAACGTCTTAAGAGGCGTATACTCGACGGCGAGACAACCCATGAAAAACACTCTTCTGCGGTGCGCGTTTGTCGCGGCCCTGGCCTTCGGCCTTTCGGCGCCGGCCTCTGCGGGCGAGCTCAAGCTGACGATGCAGGATGGGCGGGTGACGATCATTGCCGACAACGTTCCGTTGCGGCAGATCCTGCTGGAGTGGGCACGGGTCGGGCAGACGAAGATCGTCAACGCCGAGAAGATGACCGGTCCGGCGATCACGCTGCAGTTGGTGAACGCGCCGGAACGCGAGGCGCTCGACATCCTGCTGCGGTCGGCCAGCGGTTACATCGCGGCGCCGCGGCCGGTTCCTGTGGCGAATGCCGCCATCTTCGATCGCGTCACGATCATGCCGACGAGCCGCGCGCCGGCCGCGACGGCCACCAATGCGGCGCCGCCGCCCTTCCAGCGTCCGCCGCCGCAGCCGATCGACGACAGCGACGAGCCGATCAACGTGGTGATGCCGCCGCAAGGGGGGCCGGTGAACGGCCAGTTCCCGGGGATGGCGCAGAGTCCGGGCGTGATGCCGCCGATGCTGCAGCCGGGGGTGCCGCCGCAACAGACGCCGAACTCGCCGCTGACACTCCCGAGGCCCGGCGTTCCGCCGCAGCCGTTGACGACGCCCGGGATGCCGCCGAACCCGTATCAGCCGATCGTCCGTCCTCCGGGCGCGCTCCCGGTTCCGGCGGGTGGTCGTGGCGGCGGACCGGGCGGGCAGTAGGCGTTGGGCTTTAGGCTTTAGGCTTTAGGCTTTAGGCTTTAGGCTTTAGGCTTTAGGCTTTAGGCTTTAGGAAGGGTTCAGGCTTTTCCCAAAACCTAAAGCCCAAAACCTAAAGCCCAAAACCTAAAGCCTAGTAAAATCGCCGCGATGCCCACGCCCGAGATGGTTCGCCGCGGCGAATATGCTACGCGCGGCGACTATCACCGGACGCTCGATCCCTCCTGGGACTACTACCCGACTTATCTCGCGAAGCTGGACGCGGTCCGGCGCTATCTGAACGCGCTCCCGCGGACCTCGCGCGTGCTGGATGCGGGCTGCGGTGAAGGCGTGCTCGTCGAGGAATACGCGGATCGCCTCGACATCACCGGCGTGGACGCCAACTATTCGTCGGCGCGCGTCACTCAGGGGTCCGTCACCGATCTGCCCTTTCCGGGCGATTCATTCGATCGCGCGCTGTGCCTCGACGTGCTCGAGCACCTCGCGTACGAGGAACAGCCGCGCGCGCTCGCGGAGCTGTTCCGCGTCCTGCGCCCCGGCGGCGAGCTCCTGGTGTCTGTGCCGAACCTCGCGCACCTGCAGTCGCGGATCCATTTCCTGCTCCGCGGCCGCCTCATCCGGACCGCCTCCGAGTACAAGCATCCCGGCGATCGCCCCGCGGCCGAGTACCTGCAGCTCGGGCGCCGCGCCGGATTCTCGATTGTTGGCCGCCACGGCATCTTTCCCACCGTCCCGATCCTCACCCACCTCGTGCGACGCCATCCGCGGACCCTCGCGCCGCTTCACCGCGCGATGACCCGGCTGCTGCCCATACCCGGCTGGTGTTTCCTGAACCTGCTGACCTTTCGCAAGCCTCGAGGCTGAGCGAGGACGACTGCTCCCCGGCGGGATCACGTGGCGTTCGTCGCCTCGAAACGGTACAATGACACGGCCCCAGCAACGATGACGCTCCTGACGGCCCTGGCCGGAAAAGGGCCTTTCCTGCACAACAGCGATGCCCGGATCCCGGGCGCACTCGAGCGTCCCAATCCGGCCGTGGAGATCTGGCAGATAGATGGTCCTGGTTCGTAAACGGCGCGCGCGCCTCGAGACAACGGTCCGTTCGCGGCCGCTGGCCCGCCACGCATGGGCGCGCGACCGCATCCCGGCGCGGCGCGCGATTGCCGTGACGGTCGTGTACACGTGATCGGGCAGAAGACGCTCCTCGTCAACCCGCCGCTCGTGAACGGCGTGGCTTTTACACGGCAGGGACGGTGCCAGGAGCGCGAAGAGGTGCTCGGCACGACGAAGCCGCCGTACACGCTCGCGCTCCTCGCCTCGCTCCTGCGCGACGCTGGCTGCACCATCCGGCTGGTGGACCTGACCGCCGAGCGCAAGTCGATCGAGGACCTCATCGCGCGGCTCGACCGCGAAGGCTTCACGCCGACGCTCATCCTCTTCCCCAGCACGACGCCCACGCTCGACGTGGACGTCGTCGAGCTCGCGAAGCTGAAGGCCCATTTCGAAGCGCCGATGTTCTGCTTCGGGCCGCACGCGTCCACCACACCCCGCGCCTCGATGCTGCGCGCGCCGGATGTGGACGGCATGTTCGTCGGGGAGCCCGAAGACGGCGTGCTCCAGCTCGCGCGGCTCGAGAGCCTGGATCAACTGTCCACGATTCCGAGCCTCACCTGGCGACGTCCTTCGACTTCGCCCGGGGCCGGAGGCGAGACGATCGTCCCCCACGTGGCGCAGGGGCAGTACACCGGCTTCGCGCAGATGCCGTACCCGGCGTGGGATCTGGTGCCGCTGCCGTCCTACTCGCTGCCGCTCGTCAACCGGTCCTACGTGATCGTCGAGACGAGCCGCGGCTGCCCGTACTCGTGCGACTTCTGCGTGGCGCCGATCCACCAGGGGCACAAGTTCCGCGAGCGCAGCCCGAAGGCGCTCGTCGACGAGATGGAGCGCAGCTACCGCGAGTTCGGGATCGACTTCTTCTATCTGTGGGGCGATACCGTCACGTTGAACGTCAAGACGTTCAGCGCGTTCTGCGAGGAGCTGATCGCGAGGAAGCTGCCGATCCAGTGGTTCGGCAACGCGCGCGCCGACAACCTCACCGATCCCGCGTTCGTGCACCGGCTCCGCAGGGCCGGCTGCTGGATGCTGGCGATGGGCATCGAGACCGAGTCCGAAGAGATCCGGAAGGACATGGTCAAGAAGCTCGAGCGGGTGAAGATCCAGACTGCGCTGAACAACATGCGCGACGCCGGGATCCGGTCGTTCGCGTTCTTCATCTTCGGCTATCCCGGCGAGTCGCTGGCCACGATCAACCAGACGATCGACTACGCGATCGAGCTGAACCCGGACTTCGCGAACTTCTATCCGGCTGTCCCCTATCCGGGTACGGCGCTCTACGACAAGGTCGTCAGGGACGGCCTGCTCGTGGAGGAGGACTGGGCGCGGATGGAGTACTCGTACTACCTGCTGAAGGGCAACGGACTGGACGAGCACGTGGTGATGGACGCGATCAACCGCGCGAAGCGGCGCTTCTTCATGCGCCCGTCGTATCTCTCGGCGCGGTTGGGGGACGTCATGAAGCTCGCCGTGACAAAGCCTGCGATCTTCCGCCAAATCGCCGCGCGCACCATCTTCGGCGCCAAGGTCCCGGACCCGCCGCGCGTGGCGCGGCCCGCGGATGCGCCCGGCGCGCGCGTTTAGACCTGAGGGTGCGCGACCCGGTGTTTCGGCCGGGGCAGGTCGCGGCTCCGGCGGTAGGCGTACAAATCGCGCAGCTGGCGCAGGTACCCCATCGCCTCCTTCAGATTCATCTTGCTCTCCCCTACCGTCCGTCCCTTGAACACATAGGGCACTTCGATCACCAGCCGGGGCTCGCTCCGGATCAGCAGTTCGAGGCAGATCTTGAACCCCCCGGCGGAAATCGTGACACCGCGGGCGCGATCGCGGCGCATGAGGAAGAACCCCGACGTCGCATCTCTCACGGGCGTCAGGCCGCGGGCCATCAGGCAGGCGAATTTCGACATCAGCACGCGCGAGGTTTCCCAGTTGCTCGTGCCGCCGCCCGGAATGTAGCGGCTGCCGATGACGACGTCGGCTTGCGCCTCCTGCATGATCGCGAGCATCCGCGGGACGAGCTCGGGCGGGTGGCTGAGGTCGGCATCGATGACCCCCACGATCTCGGCCTCGGCGGCGTTGAACCCTTCGACGACGGCGGTTCCGAGCCCGAGCTTTCCGGCCCGGTGCACGACGCGGATCGGAAACGTGAGGGCGAGCTCGTCGGCGACCTTGCCCGTACCATCGGGCGAGTTGTCGTCGACGATGACGAGCTCGCCGTAGATGCCGGCGCCGTCGTATGCCGCGAAGATGGCGCGCACCAGCTCCGGCAACCGCTCCCGTTCGTTATAGGTGGGCACCACGAGGGCGAGCGTGGGCGCTGTGGCTATGCGAGCTGGCAAGGAATCGGCTCCGCAGCACTATAATTCAAGCGGTTCGGCTCACCTATTTTCTCTGATGTCCACACGACTTCTCCTGGCGCTCGTCGGCGAACCGCGGAAGCGCAGCGGCCGATGACGAACCGGCAGTTCTGGTCCGGGCTGGTCGCCATCCTGCTGCTCGCGCTGGCGCTGCGGACGCTCTTTCCAGCGGCCGATCCGCCGTGGCGCTCCCCCGTGGGAGTCATCTGGCACGACGAGGGCGCATGGGTTCACAACGCGCGGAACAAGGTGCTCTTTGGCGAGTGGCGTGAGGACGACTGGAACCCGGTATTCATCGCGCCGGTGTTCACGGCGCTCGAGTACGCCTCGTTCAGGACCTTCGGCGTCGGGGTGCGGCAGGCCAGGCTGGTGAGCGAGATGGCAGGCCTGTTGTCCGTACTCCTGCTCGCGCTCGGCGTTCGCCGCGTCGCCGGCGGCACATCCGGCTCCCCCGAAGCGGCGGCACGGGCGGGCCTGATCGCCGGGGCGCTGCTCGCGACCAACTACGTTTACGTGATGTACAACCGCGCCGCGATCATGGAGGCGCTGATGGCTGCCTTCATCGTCGCCTCGTGGTACTGCTCGACCCGCGCCGAGCGCGATCCGCGGTGGGGCGCGCTCGCTGGGGTCATGGCGACGCTGGCATTCTTCACCAAGGCGGCCGCGGCGTTCTACGTCGGGGCGCTGGGGCTGGTGGTCTTGTGGCGGTTGCTGGATCTTCCGCCTAACCGCCTCCGCCAAGGCTACGGCGGTCCGCCGAAGCTTCACGCGAACGCGGAAGGCGGACGCCACGAAAGCAGCATGAGCAAAGCGGCGGCTGTATGGACTATCGGCGGGCTGGCCGTATCGTTCGGATTGGTGGCCGCGTTCTTCGTGCTGCCACAGTGGCGCGACTATCAGTTCTACAACTGGCAGATGTCGGTCACGCGCAAGCCCTCGTACGACCTGGGGTCCATCGCGACCCGCGTGACGTGGCTGCCGATTCTGCACGACACGTTCAGCCGCATGTGGGCGGTGCTGTGCCTGGGAGTATTCGGCGTGTGGGGCATCCTCGCGCGATGGCGCCGCGCGGCGGACGGCGAACGGCTGTTGTTTCTCTGGGTGACAATCGGCACACTCGAGTTGCTGATCCACGATGTCGGAAACGAGCGGCGCCTCGTCTTTCTGATCCCCGCGCTCGTCGCGCTCGCAAGTCTCGTGCTGATCCGCGGCCGCCTCTTGCCGCCGGACGCCGCGCGCGTCGACCGCCGGACCGTCCTGCTTCTGGCTCCCGCGATTCTCTACAGCGCATACGTCCTTGCCGGACCGCTCGCGCGCCTTCCGTTCCTGGAGGAGATCTCCGCGCACGTCCTGCGGCATGCGGTCCGGCTGGCGGCCGCTGCCGCGGCGGTATCGGGGGCGGTCGTCATCGCGATCTGGCCGCGTTTCGCCGCGGCCGCTACCGTGCATGGATGGCGCCCGCGGATCGCAAACGGTCTGGTCCTCCTGTTCGGGGCATGGAATCTGGCGCAGTTTGGTGAATGGGCTGTCTACCGGACCTACGAGAACTACGAGGCGTCCGTCGCCATCGGGCGCGCACTGCCGCCGGAGACACTCGTCCAGGGCAAGCTGGCCAACGGGTTGTCGCTCGAAAACCGGATCCGGCCGATCTTCATCGGCCACGAGTTCGGCAATTACGCCGACCGGAAGGAGCGTGACGATGTGCGATATATTTTGACGTATACCAACCCCTGGGTCGGCTACGAGGGCTCCCAGATTACAGACGTGCTCGACGCCAGCCCCGGGTGGCGCATCATCATGAATTTCGATGTCGCGGAAACGCCTTCCGGCCACGACAGCGCCGCTCTGATCGAGAAGCGTGCGCGCGATTGACGAGCGCGCCATCAAGGCGCACGCCGACCTGCGCTTCCGTTCCGAATACGATTACGCGCTGTTCGAATACTACCGGAGCGCGAAGGTGATCGCTTTCCTCGAGCGCGCCGGCGTGGCGGTGCGCGGGCGCGTGCTCGACGCAGGATGCGGTGGCGGCGGGATGCCGCTCTCGCTGGCCGAGGAGGCAGGCCCAGTCGTGGGCATCGACCCGATCAACCGGTTCGGCGACGCCGGCGTGCGGCTCGCCCGCGAGCGCGGCCAGCGCGGGCTGCATTTCGCACTGGCGGACGGCATGGCGTTGCCTTTTTCGAACGGGGCATTCGACTTGGTGCTGTCGCACGCCGTGATCGAGCACGTCGCGGACGCGCCGCTCTACCTGCGCGAGTGCGCGAGGGTCCTCGCGCCGCGTGGACGGGTCTACCTGTCGACCTCGCCGTATCTTTCCTTCGCGGGGGCGCACCTGCCGCGGCTGAAGATACCGGTGCCGCTGCACCTGCTGTTCGGCCGGCGCATCGCGTTCGCGACCTTCACCGTCCTCGCCCGCCACGCCGCGTGGACGCTCAAGGAGCCGGCAAACGAGAACTCGTTCATCAAACTGGCACGGAAAGGGGAAATCAAGCACGACGACCTGCTCGAACTGGTCACGGTGAGCCGGCTCAGGGCTCAGATTGCCGCGGCCGGGTTGGCGATCGTGCGCGAAGAGCTCCACCTCACCGCGACCATCCGGCGCCTGCCGGAAGCGATTGGCGACGCGCTCAAAGAGGACGGCCTGACCAGGGACATCTTCATCAGCAACATGGAATACGTGCTCGCGCACGCCGGCACGTTCCCTGGTCCCTTGGTCCCCGGTCCTGCGTCCCTTGGAGACACCCGTGCCGGTGCCTGACGTCGACCGGTACCGGCCAGAGGACCGGCGCGCCGTCGAGGCGCTCTATCGGCGCGTGTTTGGGACGGACGCCGCCGACGCCAGCCGGCTGCGCTGGGAATGGCAGTACCGCCGCAATCCGAACAACCCGGGCGGCGAGCCCGAGATCTGGATTGCGCGCGAAGGCCCGGCCATCATCGGGCAATACGCGACGATGCCGGTCAAGCTGGCGATCAAGGGAAGAGAGCTGAAGGGGTCCTGGGGGATGGACGTCATGGTGGCGCCGGAACGGCAACGGCGCGGCCTGGGTGAAGTGCTCTTCCGCACCTGGGACCGGAACGTCGGCGCGTCACTCGGTCTCGGTCTCTCCGAGGCGTCGTACCGGCTGTTCCAGAAGCTGAACTGGCCTGATGTCGGACCCGTTCCGTGCCTTGTGAAGCCGCTTTCGCGGCGCGCCTTCCGGCATCCGCGATGGCCCGTGGCCGTCAATCGCCTCATTTCGGCGCTCGCGTGGCCGCTCGTGCTCGTCGCCTCGCGCACGCACCCCTTGCGTGCCGAGGTTCGCGTGCTTCAGCGCTTCGACGAGAGTTTCACCGCGCTTTGGGAGCGGCTCAAGCCGAAATTCGACGTCGCCGTCCGCCGCGACGCCGCGTACTTGAACTGGAAATTTGCGACCGCGCCACACGTCCGCTACACGATCGCCGCGCTGGTGCGCGACGGGAAGACCGACGGGTATGTCGTGTACCGTCACGTCCACGAGCCCCGCGGCCGGGTGACACTGCTCGTCGATTTTCTGGCGGACCCCGAGGACGAGGAAGGGGTCACCACGCTGTTGCACTGGATCGACAGCGAAGCGCGTCAGGCGGACTCCGACAAGATCCGGACCTTCGCGCTGCACGCCGGATTCAGGAAGATCCTCAGGAAGTCCGGTTACTTCGTCGTGAAGTCGACGATGGAGTTCGTGATCAAGGTCAACGGCACCGACATTGCGCCGGACTTCTACAAGGACACCGACCGCTGGCACGTCACGCTCGGCGACTCGGACCAGGACAGATAATCGTGCAGGGGGCAGCGGGCCGTGGCATAGGGCCGGGAACGGAGTCACTCAGCCCCATGCCTTGGCACCCAGCCCATGGCCCCACATGCATCTACTAGTTGGCATCGAT
>Ga0310810_10009811_pt1 | contig 11101 bp, 9 predicted proteins | sample NCmetagenome_FD_207641 | JGI IMG/M metagenome (GOLD analysis project Ga0310810, IMG submission 207641) | Soil microbial communities from experimental microcosm in Duke University, North Carolina, United States - NC | ecosystem: Engineered > Artificial ecosystem > Soil microcosm > Unclassified ... | reverse complement strand
CCAATAACGACGGACATCGCTCCTGCCGTCGCGCCAGCGCAGGACATGCGCCGGCGGCAGCTGGCGCACATCGGCGAGGAAAGACTGCGGGGCGAGGCAGACCTGGAAGGCGAGATAGTCGCGCAGCGCCTCGTAATCGAGCCTCGCAGGAAAGCCGCGCAGCCTGAAAAAGGGCGCGAGCGTGGAGGCGAACGCGAGCCCGTCCGTCGTCGAATAGAAGAAAGGCTTCACGCCGACGCGATCGCGCGCGGCAAAGAGCTCCCGCTCCTTCGCATCCCAGATCGCAAAAGCGAACATTCCGTCCAGGCGCGCGGGCATCTTCTCGCCCCAGGCGGCGTAGCCCTCGAGCAGTACTTCGGTATCGGAGCGCGTGCGAAACACGCGGCCGAGCGCTTCGAGCTCGGCGCGCAGCTCGCGGAAGTTGTAGATCTCGCCGTTGTAGGCGACGAGGTAGCGGCCGTCGGCCGAGCGCATCGGCTGATCGCCGCCCGCGAGATCGATGATGGCGAGGCGCGCCGTGCCGAGCGTCGCCTCGCCTTCGGTGGCGAGGCTCTGCGCATCGGGCCCGCGGGCGAAGAGCGCGGCGAGCATCGGCTCGGCATCCGCCTGCCATGGGGTGCCCACGAGGCCGACGATCCCGCACATCGCGCTAGCCGCCTTCCGCGGCGAGGCGCTCGTAGGCGTCGATCACGCGCTCGGCGGCGTAGGCGGAAAGGTCGACGCGCGCCATGTCGGGCCGCTCGGCGAGCGCGCGCTCGATGGCGCCCGCAAGCGCGGCGGCATCGCCCACGGGGGCGAGCAGCTGCGGAAAAGCCGCGCCGAGGACCTCGCGCGGACCGGAGGGGCAGTCGGTGCTCACGACGGGCACCCCGAGCGCGATCGCCTCGATGAGCGCGTTCGGCAGCCCCTCATGGTCGGAAGAAAGCACGAGCAGCGCCGCGCCGGCGATCCATGGGTAGGGATTCTGCTGGAATCCGGCGATCCGTACCCGATCCGCGAGCCCGCGGTCGGCGATCATGCGCTCAAGACGCGGGTCGGCTTCTGCGAGGAGGAGGAGGCGCCGATCGGCGGGAAGGCGCGCGAACGCATCGAGCAGCACATCGTGGCGCTTCTGGGCCGAGAAGCGCCCGACGTGAATGAGATAGGGCCGCGCCGGCAACGCGGCGGGCTCGGCGGCGCGCTGTTTCAGCCCGGCGAAATCGAACGGATTGGGAATCGTGGCGAGGCGCGCCGCTGCGATCGCGCAGCCGGCGCTCAGGTCGGCGGCCACGCCTTGAGAGACCGCAATCAGCCGCCGGCCGCCGTACATCGCGCGGTAGCGCGCGAGGCGCCGCTCGGCTCGAGCGGGAGAATCCGCCGCGAGCCGCGCAATCTCGGCCGAGAGCGTATTGGCGATCCGGCACCGGTGCGCCGGCAGCCGCGCCTCGAGCGCGACCTCGTCGGCGAACGGCAAGGTGGAAACGATGAGGCGAAAGCGCTCCTCGTCCTGCAGCCGCGCGACAAGGCGCGCGAGCCGTCGTGACGCCAGGCGCTTGCCGAGCCAGCCCTTGCTCGTGGGACGGCCGTTCGCCGTGAGCGTGTGCAGGCGAAGGCGCGGGGGAAGCGCGTGCGCGACGACGTCCTCGAGCAGGACCAGATCGACCCGATGCCCGCGGGCCGCGAGCCCGGCGCCGATCTTGAGGACCGCCTTTTCCGCGCCGCCGCCGGCGAGATTGGTCAGGACGAAACCGACTCTCACGGCAGGGCGCGCTCGACCGCGGCGAGGACGGTCTCCACGCCGATCTCGCTCATCGGCGTCTCGATGCTGCAGGGATAGGGACGCGGATGATCGATCGGCCAGTAGCGCGGGTGCTCGAGCGCGCCGATCAGGCGGCTCGGCGAATAGCAGTGATAGAGCGCGATGAGCGGGATGTCGAAGCAGCTCATGAGATGCGTGGGGCCCGTGTCGACGCCGATATAGAGCTGCGTGCGGCTCATGAGTGCGGCCGTCTCGCGCAGGCTCAAGGTGCCCGCGAGCACGGTGCAGCCCGAGCCGAGCGCGCGCGCCAGTTCGCAGGCGCGTTCGCGATCCTCGGCGCCGCCGAAAACGAGGAACTCGCACCCCGGCCGGCGTTGCCGGATCTCGCGCGCGAGCGCGATGAAGCTCTCGAGCGGCCAGTCGCGATAGGCCTTGGTGGGAAAGCTCGCGAGCTGCAGCCCGATGCAAGGACTTCCTGTCACGCCCAGGCGCTGCTGCGCCCAGGCGGCTTCGGCCTCGGTGACGCGGTAGGCGAGCCGATAGCCCGCGTGCGCGATGCCGAGCGCGTCGGTGAGGCGCAGCGCGAGGTGCACCGAGTGCGCCGCCTGGAAGGCGGGCCGCTCGACCGCGCGGTGCAGCCTGCGATTGAGCGCCTCACTGTCCTGGCGGAAGGCGACGACGCGGCGCGCCGCGCGCAGGGCGTACTCGAGGAGCGGCGCATCGAACCCGTACACGAGTGCGAGATCCCAGCGCGGGCCGCCCAGGCGCGCGCGCAGGGGCGCCGAGAGCTTGGAGATGCCGGCTGGGTGCGCGATGAACGGCAGGTGCTCGAGCACCTCGATGCGCTTGGGATGGCCGAGGACGGTGATCTCCGCCTCAGGGTACGCGGCGGCGAGCGCGCGGATCGCCGGCGTGGCGAGCAGCGTGTCGCCGATGCGGCAGACGTTGATGACGAGGATGCGGCGCGCCGGCGGCGCCGCCTCAGGCAAGGTCGCTCCGGCAGAAGATGTGATTGCGCCCCTCGACATGGACGAGGCTGAAGCCCGCCGCGCGCACGTCCTCGACCACGCGCCCGGTGTCCTCGCGGGCGTGGCTCGTGATGCCGTGGTGGAATTCGACCAGCACCTGGCGGCAGCGAGCGAGCTCGCGGCTGCGCGCGAGCTCGCCGAGGACCTCGAATTCCGCGCCTTCGATGTCGAGCTTGAGCACGTCGCAGTCCTCGCGGCCGGCCGATGCGAGCACCTCATCGAGGCTCAGGGTCGTCACTTCGCGCGACGCGCCGCCTTCCACGTACGAGTGGCTCGCGTGCAGGCTGCCCGAGACGCCGTCGGCGCCGCGCGGCAGCTGCTCGGGCGGGCGCGGCAGGTGGAAGGTCATCGAGGCGCCGCCCTTCGACCAGAACGCGCCATCCCGGATGTGCATGCCCGGCGGGCAGTGCTCGCGGCACCAGGCGAGGCTGGCCGGATTCGGATCGATGCCGATCACCGTGCCGCCGAAGCGCGAGAGGAACGCGGCAGCGAAGCTGATGTCGCGGCCAAGGCCGCAATCGATGAGAAGCGGATCGGGACGCACCAGGCGCCGATTCACCCACCAGCCGCCGTAGCGCGTGCCGAGGCGCACATAGCCCGCGGGCAGGCGCCATTCGCGCCAGCGGCGGCCGACGCTGCGCTTCAAGCGCTGCCAATGTTTCGAGGGCGCCGGTATCATTTCGTGAATCGCCATGAATCTCGCCACGCCGGCCGCAGGATGCGCCGCGCTTTTTCTCGCCTCGACCCTATTTTCGCACACGGTCGCGCTGCGCCTGCTGCTCATCCTCGGCGGCGGCGTGCTCGTGGTCGCGCAAGCCTGGCGCGCGCGGCGGCGCGGCGCGGGCGGCGCGATCGAGCTCCTGCCGCCGCTGCTCGTGCCGATCGGCTTGTGGGCCGGCTGGGCGATCCTCTCGCTTGCCTGGTCGATCGATCCCTCGCTCACCTCGAAGGAGCTGCGCAACGAGATCGGCTACGCCCTCGCCGCCTACTGGCTGTGCTGGGCCGCGGCGCAGGCGCCGGCCGCCCCGCGCGTCGTGATCGCGGTGTTTGGCCTGGGCGGCCTCGCCGTGTGCGTGACCGCGCTCGTGGAGTCGCTCGTGCCTCGCCTGAGCGCGCTGCAGCTCCATGGCGGCCCGGGCGCCTTCTCGAGCACGCTGCTCATCCTCTACCCGTGCACGCTCGGCTGGGCCTGGTTCGCGGCGGCACGGCGCTGGAACGCGGCCTGGATTGCGCTGCCCTTGCTTCTCCTCCCGCTCTATGTCGTTGCCGGCTACCTGACGCTCAACCGGATCCTGTGGATCGCGCTCGCCGCGCAGACCGTGGTCATGGCGCTTCTCGTCCTCTCGAGGCCGGGCGCCGCCGCGCGCTCCCGGCGCCTGGTCGCGCTCGCAGCGGTGATCCTCATCGCGGGCGCCGGGACGGCGCTCACCAAGGTGCAGAGCACGCGCGCGATCGTCGACCCGGGCGATCCGCGCCCGGCGCTCTGGCAGACGGTGCTGCGCAAGATCGAGGAGCGGCCGCTCGCCGGCTCGGGCTTCGGGCGCGGCATGTACCGGCATGAGCTGCGCAAGGAAACCGGCAATCCCTTTCTCTGGCACTCGCACAGCCTTTACCTGGACACGGCGCTGCAGCTCGGCTGGACCGGCCTTGCGCTGCTGCTGGCGGTTTTCGGAGGGACGCTCGCGCTGGCGTGGCGCCTCGCGCGTTCGGCCGATGAGGCCACTTTCGCCTGCGGGCTCGTGCTCCTGCCGCTTGTCGCCGGCACGCTCGTGCGCAACCTGACCGACGTGCTCTGGGTGCGCCAGAGCGCGCTTCTCTACTGGGGCGTGGTCGGCGTCCTGCTCGCCTGGGGAATGAAGGCGGGACGCGCCCGATGAAGATCCTCGTTGTCCGCCGGGACAACATCGGAGACCTGGTTTGCACGACGCCGCTGCTCGCGGCGCTCAAGAAAGCGAAGCCGGAGGGCTGGATCGGCGCGCTCGTCAACAGCTACAACGCGCCGGTGCTCGATCGCAATCCGGACCTCGACGCGGTGGTCGCCTACCGCAAGCTCAAGCACCTCGCGCCGGGGGAATCGGCGCTCGGCGCGCTCGGCGAGCGCGTCGCCTCGCTCTGGCGCCTGCGCCAGGCGAAGCTCGACGCCGTCGTGCTCGCGACGCCGGGACAGGCGACGCGCGGCTTGCGCCTCGCGCGCTGGCTTGCGCCGAAGGCGATCGCGGGGTTCGACGACGGCAGCCCCGCCGCGCGCTCGCTCGACCTGCGCGTGCCGCGCGGCGACCTGGAGCGCCTGCACGAGGTCGAGCACGTTTTCTCGCTCGCGCGCCTCTTCGGCATCGATGGGCCCGCGCCGCCGCTCGTGCTCGAGCCCGATCCGCTGGCCATCGCCAAGGCGCGCACCGCGCTCGGCGGGCGCCCGGGGCGCACGATCGGAATCCACATCAGCGCGCGCCGCAAGAGCCAGCGCTGGCCGGTGGAGCGCTTTGTCGGCCTTGCGCGCGCGCTTTTGGAGCGCGGCGCGCGGCCGGTGCTGCTCTGGTCGCCGGGGCCGGCCGATCATCCGCAGCATCCGGGCGACGACGACAAGGCGGCGCGGATCGCGCACTTGCTGGGAAGCGGCGCGATCGCCTACCCCACCCCGCAGCTGCGGATTCTCATCGGCATGCTCGCCGTCTGCGACGCCGTGATTTGCCCGGACGGCGGCGCAATGCATCTCGCGGCGGCGCTGCAGAAGCCGGTGGTGGCGCTCTTCGGGGATTCGCCGGTCGAGCGCTGGCGTCCGTGGGGCGTGCGCCATCGCGTGCTGGTCGCGCCCTCGCGCGACGTCGGCGATCTCGGTGTCGAGGAAGTGCTCGCCGCCTACGACGCCGTCGTCGCCCCGGCGTAGATCGCTTCCATGCGATCGAGCATGCGGGTGTAGGAATAGCCCTCGACGCAGCGCTTGCGCGCGGCTTCGCCCAGCTCGCGGCGCAGGCCCTCGGCTGCGGCGAGGCGCGCGAGCGCCGCGGCGAGCGCGGCCGGGTCGCGCGGCGGCACGACGAGCGCGGTGCGCTCCTGCTCGGCGAGCTCGGGGATCCCCCCCACGGCCGTCGTCACGCTCGGCAGCTCGACCAGCATCGCCTGGATGAGCGCCTGCGGCACGCCCTCGTTGGCATAGGAAGGCAGCGCGAAGACGTCGAGCGCGCGCAGCCACGGCAGCACGTCGGCCTGCTCGCCCTGCATGCGCACGCGGCCTTGCAGCCCCAGCGCGGCGATTTTCTCCTCGATCGGACCGCGCATCGGCCCGTCGCCGACGATGACGAGCTCGATCGACTCGGGAAGCTGCGTCATCGCCTGGACGAGGTCGAGATGGCCCTTCCAGCTGCGCAGGGTCGCCACGATGCCGACGAGGAGGCGATCCTGCGGCAGCCCGAAGCGCGCGCGCGAGGCCTTCTTCTCCCCGGGCCGGAAGCGCCCGGCGTCGATCCCGGTCGGCACCGACTCGATGCGCGCCGGATCGAACCCGTTCGCTTCGACCAAGGCGCGGCGCAGCGCCTCGCCGGTGGTGACGATGCGCTCGGCCGCGCGCATGTAGAGCCAGCGCGAGAGCGGCCCGCGCGGCACCGGCGCCGAGATGTGCCGCATGCGCACCAGGCGCTCGCGCCGCCCCAGGGCGAGCGCGGCGAGCCACGAGTCGGTCGAGCTGTGCGAGCACACCACGTCGCGCGGATTGGCCCGGAACCACTCGCGCAGCGCGCGCACGCCGGCGAGGCGCTTTTTGCCGATCGGCAGCGCCACGGCCGGCACCCCCCAATTCGTCGCCTCGGCGTAGATGCGCGCCTCGTGCGGGCAGAGCAGCATGACCGCGTGCCCGCGGCGCATGAGGCCCTGCGATTCGGAGAGGATCCGGATCTCCTGCCCGCCCCAGCCGAGCGAGGATTCGGTGTGCACGATCCGCAACGGCGTCATGCCGTCGCGAATTGAATCTTGTGCAGCCTGGAGTAGATGCCGTCGCGCTCGATCAGCTCGCCATGCGTGCCCTGCTCGACGAGGCGGCCGCGCTCGAGCACGACGATGCGGTCGGCACGCTCGATGGTCGAGAGCCGGTGCGCGATGACGAGCGTGGTGCGCCCGCGCATGAGCGTCGCGAGCGCGTCCTGCACGAGCCGCTCGGACTCCGAGTCGAGCGCCGAGGTCGCCTCATCCAGGATCAGCACCGGCGCGTTTTTCAGCAGCGCGCGCGCGATGGCAAGGCGCTGGCGCTGGCCGCCGGAGAGCCGCATGCCGTTCTCGCCGATGAGGGTCGCCATGCCCTGCGGCATCTCGCGGATGAATTCGAGCGCGTGCGCCGCCTCGGCGGCCGCCTCGACCTCGCGCTCGGCCGCGCCGCTCATGCGCCCGTAGGCGATGTTGGCGCGCACCGTGTCGTTGAAAAGCACGACTTCCTGGGAAACGAAAGCGAGGTTGTCGCGCAGGCTCTCGAGCCTGAGCGCCTGCAGGTCGTGGCCATCGAGCAGGATGCGCCCCGAGTCGGGCGCGTAAAAGCGCGGCAGCAGGTTGACGAGGGTCGTCTTGCCTGCGCCCGAGGTGCCGACGAGCGCCACCGTCTCGCCGGGGCGCGCGGTGAGGCTCACGCCTTTGAGCGCGGGCTCGCTGCGCGTCGGATAGGTGAAGGTGACGGCCTGCAGCTCGATCTCGCCGCGCGCGCGCGCGAGCGACTGGGTGCCGCGGTCTTCCTCGATGGGCGTGTCGATCAGCTCGAACACGCTCTCGGCGGCGGCCAGGCCGCGCTGCAGCGGCGCGTTCACGTCGGTCAGGTGCTTGAGCGGCGCAAGGAGGAGCAGCATCGCGGTGATGAACGAGGCGAATTCGCCCACGGTGGCGCTCGTCGCGAGCGACTCCTCCATCGCCAGATACACGATGATCGCGAGCGCCATCGCGGCGAGGATATGCGTGACCGGCGTGGTGAGCGCCGCGGGCACCGTCTGGCGCATGTTGAAGCCGCGCACTCTCTGGTTGGCGTGCGCGAAGCGGCCGATCTCGTAATCGTGGCCGCCGAACACCTTGACGACCTTGTGGCAGTCGATCGTCTCCTCGAGCACGTGCACGAGCTCGCCGAGCGCCGTCTGCGCCTCGCGCGCCATGCGGCGCAGGCGCTTGGAGAGCAGGCGCACGAAGAGGGCGATCGGCGGGCCCATGGCGAGGGCGATCAGGGTGAGCTTCCAGTTGAGGTAGAGCAGCCAGCCGAGGAGCCCGATCACCGCGATCGAGTCGCGCACCGCGACAGTCAGCACCGTGGTCGCCGCCGCGGTGACCCCGTTCACGTCGTAGGCGATCTTGGAGAGCACCGCGCCCGAGCTGTGGTCGTCGAAGTACTTCGCCGGAAAGCGCACGAGGCGCGCGAACATGGCCGCGCGCAGGTCGAGCACCACGCGGTTCGACACCCAGGCGAGGAAGTAGGAGGAGCTGAAGGTCAGCAGCCCGCGCAGGGCGAAGATGCCGACCAGAATCGCGGCGAATCCCGCCGGCGCCAGGGGCAGCGTCTTGCCCGCGCCGAAGCCGCCATCGAGGAGCGGCTTCATCAGCGCCGGGAAAAGCGGCTCGGTCGCCGCGGCGGCGACCATGCCGAGCACCGCGAGCGCGAACGCGCGGCTGTACGGGCGCACGTAGGCGAGCAGGCGCTTGTACAGCGCCATGCTGGTGTCAGGACCGCTCATGCGGCCTTCGCCGCAAGAGCGGCGTACAGCTCGGTCAGCTTGCGGGCCATGGTGTCGATCCCGTAGTTCTCGGCGGTGGCGCGCGCCGCGGCGCGCCGCGCTTTGCCCGCATCGCCGGCGAGCTCGCTCGCCGAGTTTTGCATCAGCCGGGCAAGCCCCGCCACGTCCTCGGGCTCGCTCACCCAGCCGCTCCTGCCGTGCGCCAGCGCCTCGGCGGCGCCGCACCGGCGCCCGACGATGGCCGGCAGGCCCATCGCGAGCGCCTCGAGCGCCGCGCCGGGGAACGGGTCGTAGCGCGTCGGAAGGATAAAGCAATCCGCGGCCGCATAGAGCGGGCGCACGTCCTCGCGCGGCCCGAGCAGCCGCACGCGCTCGGCGACGCCGGCCAGCCGCGCGAGCTCGGCGAAGCGCGCGGCATGCCGGTCGCGCCCCGCCGCGAGCAGCACGAAGCGCCGCTCCAGGGTGCGCGCGAGCGCCGCAATCGCCAGGTCGAGGCCTTTCCTCGCGAAACCCGAGCCGACGTAGAGAAAGGCGAACTCGTCCTCGGCCAGGCCGAGGCCGGAGCGCGCGGCGGCGCGCAGCGCGGCGCCGTGGCGCGGATGGAAGTGCTCCAGATCGACGCCGTTCGGGATCACGTGCAGCTTCTCGGGCGCGATGCGAAAGCCTTCCAGGACTTCGCCGCGCACCATGGCCGAGTTGCAGATCACCGCGCGCAGGCGCGGGTGCTCGAAGAGACGCCGCTCCTCGGCGAGCACATAGCGGTGATGCGGATTGAGCGCCAGGCCGAGGCGCTCGAGCGCGCCGCCGCCCGCGCGCCGGATCTCGAGCCAGCGCCGGTGCACGCCGTCGCCCGCGCGGTAGATGTCGCAGCCGGCGATGCGCTCGTGCGACTGGACCAGATCGAACGCGCCCAGCCGCCAGGCCTTGCGCGCGGCCTGCGCAAAGGAGCGATCGCGCCAGGCGCTGCCGAGGTAGAACGGATCGAGCGTGATGACCCGGCCGGAATTCCAGCCTTCGACCCGGCGCGCGATGAGCGTGACCTCGGCGCCGGCGCGCTCGAGCGCCGGCAGCGTGCGCTCGATGAAGCGCTCGGCCCCGCCGTAGGGGGTGTACCGCTGCCGAACGATGGCTAAGCGCAAGGTACTTGGGTGTTTATCGCCAGCAGGTCGTTCACGGCCGCCTCCACCTGCGCGACCGGAAGCGTGGTGAGGCACTCGCTGATCTTGCCGCCGCCGCAGCCGTCGTTGCCGCACGGCCGGCAGGTAAAGGCGTTCATCGCCACGACGCGGTGGGCGACGCCCCAGGGCCCCCACTCGTCCTCCCCGCTCGGCCCGAAGAGCGCCACGGTCGGCGTGCCCATCGCCGCGGCAAGGTGCATCGGCATCGAGTCGACGCCGACGAAAACGCGTGCGCGGCCGGTGAGCGCGCCGAGCTCCTTGATCGAGAGCTGGCCGGCGAGGCTCAGGGGTTTGTTCTTTGTCTTTGAAATGATTTCTTCCACAAAGGCTTTTTCGCCCTGCTCCGGCGCCGCCGTGAGCACGACGCGGAATTTCGCCGACAACCGGTCGATCAGCTCGGCGTTCTTCTCCGCCGGCCAGCACTTGAAGCTCCAGCGCGAGGCGGGATGCAGGTGGATGAACTCGCGCTCGCGCACGCCCTCGCCGGCCAGGAGCGAGGCGACGCGCGCCTCGGCCGCAGCGCCAGGCACGAACTCGACGCGCCGCTCCTCGGGCGCGGGCTGCAGGCCGATGCGGCGCAGCGCGTCCAGGTTTTCCTCCACCTTGTGGCGATGGCCGTTGCGCGCGAGCGCGTACAGATGGGTGAAGCTCTTGCGCCAGAAGGCACCGCGGCCCGGCGTCGCCGGCGCGACCGAATAGCGGGGCGCGAGGGCGCGCGCGAGCCAGGCGCCGCGCGGCTGCTCGGAGAGATGCACGATCAGGCCGTAGCGGCGCGCGCGCAGCGCATCGAAGAGCTCTTTTTCGAGGACCAGGCGCGCGAGGTAATCCTCGTTGCGCCAGCCGCGCCCGACCGCGTGCAGCCGCGCGAGCGCCGGATGGCCGGCCAGCATCTCGGCGGTGTCCTCGTAGACGAGCGCATCGATCTCCGCATCGGGCGCGTGCGTCTTCAGCGCCCGCAGCACCGGCGCGGCGAGCAGCACGTCGCCGTGGTGGCGCAGCTTGATGACGAGCGCGCGCGAGATTTCCGCGAGCGGGACCGGGTCCTTCAGCATCGGGGAAAGATAGCAGGATTTGCCATCTTTCCCCGGCGGCGGCTCAGAGGAGCTTGAACTCCACGCTCAGGCCGAGCGTGCGGCCCGGCAGCGGATACACCGCGTAGCGGTCGGCGGTGAACTGGCTGCGCACGGCGTAGGTGTAGTAGCTGCGGTTGAAAAGATTGTTGACCGAGAAGGCGACGCGGCCCCAGGAGAAGCCGTACGCGAATTTCAGGTCGGCGAGCACGGTGCGCGGGATCCTCACCCCGAGCGTGTTCGGCTCGTCGTTGTCCATGTACTGGCTGCTCAGGGCGAGCAGGTTTCCGGTCAGCTGCGCCCGCGGCGCGGGACTCCAGCTGAAGCCCGCGTTCAGCTTGTGCGCCGGCACGAGCGGTACGTGCTTGCCCGAGATGTCGAGGTTGGTGCCGAT
>Ga0310810_10009809_pt1 | contig 11101 bp, 11 predicted proteins | sample NCmetagenome_FD_207641 | JGI IMG/M metagenome (GOLD analysis project Ga0310810, IMG submission 207641) | Soil microbial communities from experimental microcosm in Duke University, North Carolina, United States - NC | ecosystem: Engineered > Artificial ecosystem > Soil microcosm > Unclassified ... | reverse complement strand
GCCGGCATTTCCGCAACCAGCGCAGGAGGCCCGCAAATGAAACAGAGCGTGGCCGGGTCGTGCACCAGGGCCTCGAGTTGGGCGCGGCCGATTCTCCCTCGCGACCCACTCCACGCATCGTCGACGGTCCGCGTGACCGTCTGCCGCAGCTCCATGCGTCCCTCCCTCGCCAGCGCGCGCAGCTCGGTTTCGTATGCGAACTCGTCGGGTGTGCGGGCGCTGTAAAAGAGACCAATCTGCTGATGCGGGATGGCCAGGGCATGGTGCAGCATCGCGCGCAGCGGCGCGATGCCCGTGCCGCCCGCGATGAAGACGAATCGCTGTTCGGCGGGAGCCGGCGGAAATGTAAACGATCCAAGCGGGCCGTCGACATCGACCGTGAGGCCACGCTCGAGAATCAGATGCGGTCCCGGAGTGCCGGTCGCGTCGACGCCGACCAGCAGCTCCAGGTACCCGTCGCGGCGCACCTCTTCTGGCGATCCGGCCAGGGAGTACGGCCGCTTCGGGCCGCCGGTAGTGCCCACGAGGACCGCTTGTCCGGCGGCATAGTCGAATGGCGCGCCGTCCAGGTCGATGCGGACGATGCGCGCCCGCGGCGTAGCGGGAAGCACGTCCCGGATGGCCAGCGTGAGCAACACGGGGGTTTATGCTATCGCATGGCTGTGCGGCGCGTTCGCGGCGTCCTGCTGAGAATCGTCCGGCGGCGGCCGCTTGCCATTGCGGTCGGGGTGACGCTGGCGGCGCCCGCAGCCTGGCTCGAACTGACTGGCGGAGCCGGCGCCTGGTGGCTCAACGGCCTCGACCTGCTGCTTGCAGCGACGGGCGCCGCACTGATTTGGACCGGATTGTCGGGGCCGAGGCCGGATTGGATCGATACGAGTGACGGCGGTGAAGCGAAGCCTGAGGCCTGAAGCCTGAAGTCTGAAGTCTGAAGTCTGAAGCCTGAAGTCTGAAGTCTGACCTGAACTAGAGAATGCCGACCGCCGAGCGCTGAACATCCGCATCGGTGACGCTCGTACTGTCCGGCGTTTGTTGAGCGATCGGCGACCCACGTCCGGGACCCCGTTTACGGTGTGTCTTGTCGCGATACATCCGGCTGTCAGCCGTCGCGAGCAGCGCCTCGTAGGTGTCGCCATCGTGCGGAAAGATCGCTGCGCCGATGCTGATGGCCAGCTTCAGCGGGCGGTCTGGTCGCGGTTCGAACGGCAGACTGTCCACGGCCTTCTGCAGCTCGATGCGCTTCCGCTCGGCCTCGTCACCGCCGCATCCCGACAAGACCACGATGAATTCGTCCCCCGCGTAGCGGACACAGATGTCGTACGGCCGGATTCCTGCGCGCAATACGCCGGCGATCTCCCGGAGCGCGCGGTCCCCGATGTGATGGCCGTAGGTGTCGTTGATCTCCTTGAAGTTGTCGAGGTCCATGACGAGCAAAGAGACCTCGGATTTCAAGCGCTCCGCGCGGGCGAGCTCGCGGTTCAGGTGCATGAACATGAAGCGCGTGTTCGGGAGACCGGTCAACGGATCGGTCAGCGAATCTTCCTGCGTCTGTTCGAAGACGATCGAGTTGTAGATGACCGCCGCCGCCTGCTCGGAGATCCGGTCGAGCAGCCGCCGGTGATCATCGGTATACACCGAGGGCTCGACGTGATAGACCGAGATCGTGCCGATGAACCGTTCGTTGAAGACCAGCGGACACACGAGTGCCGAGCGGAGTGAGGTCTGATCCGACGGCTGCCCGGCGGCCTCGAAGTCGGCGCTCGGGCGCGCGTTGACGAGCGGGCGCCGGTTGCGGGCGACCCAGCCGGTCAGGCCGTGGCCGTTCCGAATCGTCATCGTTTGAATGATGTCGGCGTCGACCCCCGTCGCGAAACGGCAATGGAGCGCCTCCGTCTCGTCGGTGTACAGAAACAACGCGCAGCACGAGAACGGCACGATGTTGCTCAATTTCGACGAGATGAGCGCCATCGTGTCCGACACCCCGAGGCTGCTGCCGAGCGCCTGGGCGATCTCGTACAGCGCGTAAATTTCGCGGTGCGCCAGGGCGATGTCCTGGAAGACGTTGGTTCGCGCCGTTGAATCGGACACCAGCCCGACGGCCGGCTGCGCCGCGGATGCCTGCGTCGAGACCCGCGTCAGCTTCCGCGCCGGTTCCTGGCTCGCCTCGGCTTCGGCCTTCAGCGCGGGATAAAGCTCGACGAACGTCTCGACGACGCGCGGATCGAGCGCCTTGCCGCTTTCCTGGTGCAGCAGGCCGATCGCCGCCTCGAAAGTCATCGCCTTGTGATACGGCCGCTCCGACATCAGCGCGTCGAAGTAATCCACCACAGACAGGATGCGCGCGCCGAGCGGGATCTCGTCGCCCTTGAGACCGCTCGGGTATCCCTTTCCGTCCCACCGTTCGTGATGGCTGAGGATCAGCGGCGCCACGGGATAGGGAAACGGCACGCCGCTGATGATTTCGGCGCCGACCTGCGGATGAATCTTGATCTTCTGGAACTCTTCCTGCGTCAACGGACCCGGCTTAGAGAGGATGTGCTCGGGTACGGCCAGCTTGCCGATGTCGTGGAGCAGCGCTGCGGTCGTGACCCCCTGAATCTCGGTGCCGGGCATGCCGAGCGCCCGCGCGAGGCCGGCCGCGTACACCTGCACGCGTCGAATGTGGCTTTGCGCGGTCTGATCCTTCGCATCGATCGCGAGCGCCAGCGCTTCGATCGTCGCCAGGTGCAGGTCCGACACCTGTTGCACGTGCCGCTGTTGATCCTGAATCCGGCCCATGTAGACCTTGTACGTCCGGTAAATCAGATACACGGGAGCGGCCGTCAGCAGCGCCATCCAGTAGCCGCCGCGTTCGACGACCGCCGCCGCGACGGCTGCCGCGCCGGCGCCGAAGAAGTAGCTCGGGGCGCTCCACAGGAAATTCTGGTTCCATACCCGCCAGATCGATTGCTTCGTCGTCAAGCCGATCGCCGTGGCGACGAGCGCCGTGTTGAACACGAAATACGCTGTTGCGGCGCCCACGAGCGGCTTGGGAATCGTCAGAAAGGTGTAGGTGGCAAACGCCGGCGGGCCGCCAAGCAGCCCGTAGATCCAGCCGGCTGCCTTCACGGTCAGCACGAGCGACGCCATGCTGAACGCCGTCCGGAACGGCGCACTGCGGGTCCGCGTCTTGAATGTGCACTGGCTCCAGGCGCTGGTGCCGGCGACCAGCATCGTCTCGTTGGCGCCGAGCAAAAGGAGAGACGCGAAATCGACGGCGTACGACACCGACATCGTCGAGCCGCCGGAGGCCAGCGGCAGGTTGACTTTGAGCGCCGACGCCAGCGATGAACAGAGCAGCAGGCCGGTGAAAATGCCCGGATGGGTGATGGAATGCGGGAAGAAGAAGACCACAACCGCCGCCCCGGCGACGATGACGCCGGACACGAACAGACGGGCGGCAAGCGGAAGCTCCTTCATAAACACGAGGGGTCCTCCCTAGGTCTGCGCCTCCGTCTCCCGTCCGCGCCGGCCCGCCGGCCGCGGCTCGGGTTCGAGCTGGTACTCGTCGATCTTCCGGTAGAGCGTGCCGCGGCTGATATCAAGCACCCGCGACGCTTCTTTCTTGTTCCATTGCACCGCCTCGAGAACCCGCACGATATGCGCGCGCTCGGCCTCCGCCAGCGACGGCATGCGATCGCCCGTCGGGGCGGGCACCGCCGTGTTCGCGTGCAGAAATTCGATGTCGGTATTGCGGATGATCCGCCCGGGAGCAGACAAGGCGGCGCGCGACACCGTACTTTCGAGCTCGCGGATGTTCCCGGGCCAGTGGTAGTTCATCAGCAGGTCGAGCGCTTCCCGCGAGAAGGCCTTGGCGTCGAGCGGCATCCCCTGGGCTGCGCAGTACCGGGCGAGGAAGCGCTGGCCCAGCACCGGAATGTCGACCTGCCGCTCGCGGAGCGACGGCAGCCGGATCGCGAACGCGTTGACCCGATAGTAAAGGTCTTCGCGGAACCGGCCGTCCCGCACAAACTGTTCGAGGGGACGGTTGGTCGCGGAGATCAGCCGGAAATCGACCGAGATGGACTTGTTCCCGCCGAGGCGCTCGAAGCGCCGCTCTTCGAGCACACGCAACAGCTTGGCCTGCGCGATGAGCGACGTGTCGGCGATCTCGTCGAGGAAGAGCGTGCCCTCGTTGGCGAGCTCGAGCCGGCCGGGCTTGCGGTCGTGCGCGCCCGTGAAGGCGCCTTTTTCGTACCCGAAGATCTCGGACTCGAAAAGGGTGTCGGGCAGCGCCGCGCAGTTGACGGCCTGGAATTTCGCGACGCTGCGCGGACTGAGCTCGTGAATCATGCGCGCGACGACTTCTTTGCCCGAACCCGTCGGCCCCAGGATCAACACCGAGATGTCCGATTTGGCGGCCGTCCGAATCCACTCGAAGACGATCAGCATCTTCTCGTCGCGGCCGATCATCTCGCGGAAGCGCTGCACCGACGGCGACTGGTCTTCGGTGGAGACGGTCGCGCGGCGCTCGAGGAACGTATCGAGCAGCTCGATCAGCGCGTCGTTGGTCGGACGGGCCGCGATGTACCGGACGGGCGTGCCGCCGATAGCGAATGCCACGCCAAAGTCTGCAAGCTCGCGCACACAGTTCTCGACGTCCATGCGCAGCCGGCCGAAGGTCTGCATCAGGGCTTCGACGTCGAAGCTTTCTTCCGGACGGGCGCTCAGGTACCGGAGGATGCCGGCGCGCAGCGGCGATTGGATCAGGCTTCGGAACCGCGATTCGAGGTCCGCAGGCTCCGTACGTGGCGGCGCCGCCGCACTTGCGCGCCGCGCGCTGAAGGTCAAGTCATCCATCGTTGGCGCTTACGTTATCGGCCGGAAAGAGTCGGTCCTACAGGGCCTCCCGGCGAGTCGCCGCGGTTGCGGTAATAGTCGGTTTGATACCGTTCGATGAGCTGTTTCATGGCGTTCGCGTCGCCTTTGCGGTGGCCATGACAGCGGATCGGGTCCGAGCCGCCGCTCGTCTCGATCAAGACGTTCGAGAGCAGCATGCCGGTATCGATTTTCACCGAGGAGATGTGCGCCATGTGAATCGTCTCCTCCTGGCGTCCGATCCAGCGTGGCGTGTATTGCACGACGCTCGCGGGTGTAATCAGCACCTGCGTCGGGAAGAGGTGATTGCCGGCGCTCAGACGGCTGGCGCGGAAGATGTCGCCTTTCGCGAACGGGCGCCCTTTCTGCCACACCCAGTAGATCCAAATCGCGGCGAGCACCACCGCCACGGCGATCGCCCACTCGACCGGAGGATGCGCGCGGAGCCATGCGACCCACGTCTGTTCGCTAGTCACAAGTTGAGATGTTAAGCTATTTCCCACGTATGCCGTACCGCGCGCCTGGTGCTCCCGAACCGCCCCGCCCCAAAATCCTCTCCGGCAAGCCGATTCGGTATTACCGGCCTAAAGGAAGCCAGGAGCTTCGCCATCTCGTCGATGAAGGATTTCAAGCATTCAACGCGGCGCGGCTTTCCGAGGCGTGCGCGATCTTCTCCGAGAAGATGCTGGCGGCCGACCAGGACACCACGATCGGTCTGACGATTGCCGGCGCGCTGACGCCGGCCGGGCTCGGCGGCTGCATCATCGAGATGATGGAACGCGGACTGATCGATTTCATCATCTCCACCGGCGCGAATCTGTACCACGACCTTCATTACGCGCTGAATTTCACGCTTCGCCGTGGATCGCCGTTCGTCGACGACGTGCAGCTGTATGAAGACGGGGTGATCCGGATCTACGACGTCCTCTTTCCTGCGACCGTGCTGCTCGAGACCGATTCGTACATCCGGGACTTCATCGTCCGATCCGGTCTCAACGAGCCGACGACCACCTCGGAATTTCACTATCGGCTCGGCCTCGATCTTCTCGACCGGTATCCGGGCTGCCAGGAACATTCGGTCCTGGCGCGCGCCGCGAGCACCGGCGTCCCCATCTACACGTCGTCGCCGGGGGACAGCTCCATCGGGATGAATATCGCGTACCACGAGCTGATGAACGGCGGGCGACTCATGATCGACCCCAACAAGGACGTGAATGAGATCTGTGCCATCGTGCTGGCCGGCACCCGCAACGGGTGCGTCATTCTCGGAGGCGGATCGCCCAAGAACTTCTACCTGCAGGCGCAGCCGACTCTCTGGGAGGTGTACGGCATTCCGAAAGGCGGCAATGAATACTTCATCCAGATCACGACCGACTCGGTCGTGTGGGGCGGTCTGTCCGGCGCGACGCCGGCCGAGGCCGTCAGCTGGGGCAAGGTCAACCCCGGCGTTTTGCCCGACACCGTCGTCGCCTATTGCGATTCCACGATTGCGTTCCCGATCTTCTGCGAGTACGCGATCGGATCGCCAAACGGCCATCGCCCGCGCAAGGAGCTCATCAAGCACCGCGAGCGGCTCGTTGCCGAACTAACGGCGCAGGCCAAGGCGGCACAGGAGAAAAAGTTGGAAGTTAAAAGTTAGAAGGGATGCCTTTTTCCTTCTTCCTTTCACTATGGGTACTCTGTTCACTGAATTGGCCCCGCACGCGCAGCGGCTGTCCGCCCGTCCGCGGATCTACGCCGACGCCAACGTACCGGCCGGTCTCGTGGCCTACATGCGGCTTCGGCTGCAGTGGGACGTGCTGTTCGTCGTCGAGGAAGACACGCTTCGCCGCGCGCCCGACCTGAAGCACTATCGGCTGGCGCAGCAGCTCCGGCGCACGCTCGTCACAATGGATCGCGACTATCTCGACGACAAGCGCTTTCCGCCCGACGAAGGGAGCGGCGTCCTTGTCATCAATGCACCGGACGAACAGCAGCTCACGCTTCTGCTTGCGCGAATCGACCGCAGCCTGTTCAGTGACGATGCCCCGATCCCGCTGCCGCTGGCTGGCCGCAAGCTGCAGGTGAACTCCGACTGGGGCCGCGAATCCACATGACAGCTGCCATCGGACTCGAACTCCGCGAGTCCGCGTCCGCCGCTGTCGCCATCGACGATGCGGGCGCTGTCGTCGCGCGAGCCCTCGTCGAATCGCGAGGCGATCCCGCTGCCTGCGCCCTCGAGGCTGTGGACGCGGTTGCGCGCGCTGCCGGCTCCGCCACGCTGGGGATCGCGGCCAATCTTGGAGACGCCCTTCCTCCGACCGCCATCATTGGTGCCTTCAAACAGCGATATGCCGGCCCGTTTGTCGATCTGGGCGCAACACCTTCCGGCGCCGCGGCAGCTGTCGGTGAGACGTGGGTCGGCGCCGCACGGAGCGCAACCGACGTGGTCTTTTTCGCCGTCGCCGATCACGCGATGGCCGGCATCGTCCGCGACGGCGCGCCGGTGCTCGGCGGCGGCCGCGGGGCGGCATCGATCGCCTGGCTGGCGCTCAACCCGGTGGAACGCGAGGACTACAGGAAGATTGGCTGCCTCGAAGCCGAAGTCGGCGCGGCGGGCATCGTGCGGCGGCTCATCTGGCGCGTCAAAGCGGGCGATCACTCCCGCGTCGCCGACGCGGTCGGCGGCGATTTTTCGGCCATTACTTTGGACCATGTGCTGGACGCGGCGCGAAATGGCGATGGCGTGTCGATCTCGGTCGTGCGCGACACGGCAAAATATCTCGCCATGGCCGCAGCCAACCTGGTCATCATCGCCGATCCCCAAACGCTCGTTCTCGGCGGCATCATGGCCACGGCCGCCGATTTGCTGTTCGAGCCGATTCGCACCGAGCTGGCGCGCAGGCTGCCGCGGGCGATGGTGGACGCGCTCGTCGTCGCGCCGGCCGCGCTCGGCGCTGATGCAGCCGCCATCGGCGCCGCGCGTCTTGCCATGGTTGCGCTGCGATGATCGTTCTGTCAGGCGCCACTCTGGTGCTGCCTGACCGGATGCTCTCGCCGGGTACCCTCGTCATCGACCGCGATCGCATTGTTGATGTCCGAGGGGGCCAGACGCCCGGTGGCTCTGACGCGCCACGCGCGGGAGGCAACCGCGGCGGACCCGTCGAGTCTGCGGAAAATATCACCGGGCTTCGCGTCTTCGCCTTCGATCGCCATTACATCGTGCCGGGGTTTATCGACGTGCACGTGCATGGCGTCGAGGGCTTCGATACGCTCGATAACCGTGTTGACGGAAGCAATCCTGTCGCCGCAATGGCAGCCCGTCTGCCACGGTACGGTGTCACAGCGTTTTGTCCGACAACCGTCGCGTGCGGGCCGGATCCGCTCGCTCGTACGCTGCGAGACGTTCGGCTGGCACGGGAAGCGCCTCCGGCCGGCGCGGCCCGTGTGCTGCCGGCGCATCTCGAAAGCAACTTCATCAGCCCCGAGTTCCGGGGCGCGCAGCCGCTGGCGTGTTTGCGCAGTCCCCGCGCGGCACTCCAGCCGCTGCCGCCGAGCGCCGTTCAGGAGAACGGAAATGGATTCTCGGGCGCCGAACTGCTGGCCGAAATTGAACGCGCGTGCGCCGACGTCGCCATCGTCACGCTGGCCCCCGAGCTCGAGGGCGGCCTCGATCTGGTTCGATGGGTGAGGGGGCATGGACTTCGCGTTTCGCTGGGGCACTCCGGCGCGACGTTCGACGCGGCTCTCGAGGCGATCGCGGCCGGCGCGCAGCATGCCACGCACCTGTTCAACCGCATGCCGCCGCTCGCGCATCGCGCACCTGGCCTGGCGGGCGCCATCCTGCAGAGCGAAGAAATCGCGGCGGAAGTCATCTGCGACGGCTATCACGTGCATCCCGGGCTCGTCCGCACCGCGGTGGCAGCGAAAGGGCCCTCGCGAATCATGGCGATCAGCGACGGCACCGCCGTTTCAGGCCTGCCCGCGGGTACCCGGGGGATGCTCGGCGGCCAGCAGATCGTCTCCGACGGTTCGGCGGCATTTCTGGGCGACGGCACATTGGCGGGGAGCACGCTGACGATGGATCGCGCGTTCCGGACGCTCGTCGAACGGATGAAGTTATCGATCGTTGACGCGGCGGCGATCTGTTCGACGACCGCGGCGCGGGAGCTTGGCCTTGCCGGCCACGGAATGCTGGCGCGCGACGCGATCGCGGACTTCGTCGTGCTGGATGATCAGTTCTCGGTGGTGCAAACCTACGTGGCTGGTCAGCTCGTGTACTCGCGCACCGCGTAATCAGTGGGATCGGCGATGCCGGCCTCGAGAAACGCATCGTGACGCTCACGGCATTTGCTGCACGTCCCGCAATGCACCGACGCCGGAACCCCTCCCCGGGGACTCATGCAGGACAGCGTCAACTGCAGCGGCACGCCGAGCGCCGCTCCGCGGCTAATGACCTCCGCCTTGCTGATCCCGGCAAACGGTGCGTCGATCGTGAGCGGGTGTGCGAGACCGAGCGAGAGTGCTTGCGCCATTGCCAGGCGAAACGCAGGGGTCGCGTCGGGGAAGGGATTGTGCGCGAGCGTGCCGAGGACGAGCCGATCGATGCGGGCCGCGGCGCAGTACACGCCGGCCTTTCCCAGCAGGACAACATTTCGGCCCGGCAGATACACGTCCTCATCGGGCGTGTGGTAAGCGGGAGGACGCCCCTCGATCGCCCAATGACGCGCGGCATAGACATCGCGCATGTCGACGGTCAATGACACGAGTGGCCGTGCGCGGCCGTGCAGCGGTTCGATGGCGAGCAGGGTGCGCAGCACGCTCTGTTCGGCCGCCTCCCAGGCGAGGCCGACGCTGACGTAAATCGGCTGAACGACGCCGTGAGCAGCTTCCTCGGCGAGAAGAACGGCGCTGTCCAGGCCGCCGGAAATCAAGACTGCGGTATCCATTTGGCGATTTGGTGAATTGGTGAATTGGTGATTTGATTGACAGAATTATTCACCAAATCAGAAATCACCAGTCACCAATTCACCAATTCGCCAATGTATTCTGTCACCAAGCGCATCGAGTTCTGCTACGGTCACCGGCTGCTCGATTACGACGGCATCTGCCAGCATCCGCACGGCCACAACGCCGTCGCGGAGATCGAGGTCGGCGCCCGCGAGCTCGACAGTCGCAACATGGTGTGCGATTTCGGTGACATCAAGCAGATTGTGAAGGGCTGGATCGACAGAGAGCTCGACCACAAGATGCTGCTGCGGCACGACGATCCTCTGGTCAAGCCGCTGCAGCAGCTCGGCGAGCCGATCTTTCTCCTCGACAGCAACCCCACCGTCGAACGGCTCGCGCGTCTCATCTACGATTTCACGAGCAGCCAGGGTTTCCCGGTCGTCCGCGTCACGGTATGGGAAACGCCCACATCGTTTGCCGAGTACCGTGAGACGGAGAATTTGAGGAAGTGAGGATTTAAGGATCTGAGGATCTGATTCATACGATTCTCACATCCTCAAATCCTTAGATCCTTCGATTCATGTATCGCCTCATTGTTTTTGATCTCGACGGGACGTTGATCGACTCCCGGAGGGACATCGCGGAGTCGGCAAACGCGCTGCTCGAGGCCTGCGGCGGACGTCCGCTTCCCGAGGAGACGATTGGCCGGATGGTGGGCGACGGCGCCGCGACTCTCGTCGCGCGTGCGTTCGCAGCTGCCGGCGTCGAGCTTCCGCCAGACGCGCTCGATCGCTTCCTGGCGATTTACGATACCCGCCTTCTGAAGCACACGCAGCCCTATCTCCAGATGCCGGAAGTGCTCGACGCGCTTGGAGCGCGCATGCCGCTGGCCGTACTCACGAACAAGCCTCTTGCGGCGACGCGAGCGATTCTCTCTGCCCTTGGTCTTGCCGGACATTTCGACCGGGACGCGGTTGTCGGGGGCGACGGTCCTTTTCCCAGGAAGCCCGATCCCGCCGGACTGCGGCATCTCGTGTCTCGGGCCGGCGTGCCGGCCGCGGCGGCGCTGCTCGTCGGCGATTCGTTCGTCGACTGGAAGACGGCGCGGAACGCGTCGACTTCGATCTGCATGGCCCGCTATGGATTCGGATTCGAGGGCTTTCCGCTGGACGAACTGTCGCCCTCGGACCTCCTGATTGACACTCCGGCCGATCTCCTGACGCTGTAGCAATTTGCTACAACCGCCGAATCGCTATTGTCGGGCTTTGATGCAACCAGAGCGGCTCCGCACAAGTTCCATGGAGATCCTTCTGGC
>Ga0310810_10009804_pt1 | contig 11105 bp, 7 predicted proteins | sample NCmetagenome_FD_207641 | JGI IMG/M metagenome (GOLD analysis project Ga0310810, IMG submission 207641) | Soil microbial communities from experimental microcosm in Duke University, North Carolina, United States - NC | ecosystem: Engineered > Artificial ecosystem > Soil microcosm > Unclassified ... | reverse complement strand
CACCATCGTCGTCTTCACCAGCGACAACGGCGGCGAGCGCTTCTCCGACACCTGGCCGTTCACCGGCCGGAAGGGCGAGCTGCTGGAAGGCGGGCTGCGCATTCCCGCCATCATCTCCTGGCCCGCCCGCCTCCCGCGGGGACGGACCAGCGACCAGGTCGCCATCAGCATGGACTGGCTGCCGACCCTGGTGGCCGCCGCCGGCGCCGAACCCGATTCCGCCTACCCGCCCGACGGCATGGACCTCCTGCCGATCCTCACGGGCCGGGCGCCGAAGGTGTCGCGGAAGCTCTACTGGCGCTACAAGGCGAGAGCGCAGCGCGCCATGCGCGACGGCGACCTCAAGGTCCTCAAGATCCTCGACCACACGTTCCTGTTCGACGTGGTGGCCGACCCGCTGGAGCGGGCCAACCTGAAGGAACGCCGGAAGGACGACTACCGGCGGCTGGTGCGGCAGTGGCTGGCATGGAACGCCACGATGCTGCCGGAGATCGAGGGGAGCTATACCGCCGGGTTCAGCGGCGAGGACCTGGCGGATCACTATGGTGCGAAGGAGCCCGATTCGACGCCGGACATTCCGACGGCGGCGGATACGGCGGAGTAGATGACAGGCGGACGGGGAGAAAGTCATGGGGGCCGGGGAATGATCCCCGGCCCCCTACGCCTGCGGCCTAGCAGCGACAGGCGCTTGTCCCGCAGCAGCACCCGGTGTCGCAGCACCCCGTGGTGCAGCCGCAACTCGATTCCTTCATGGTACCTCCTCCGCGGGGTTCGCTCCCGCCCTTTCAAGATACCACAAGTGCTACATCCGGTCAGGCTTGGGGTTACCGCTCGCGGTCCCGGGGTCGCACCGAAGGTTCGGCGGCGGGTGACCCGACCGGGCGTGCGCCAGGTTCCAGCGCCGGGGCGGGCGCCAGCGAAGGTTGAAGCCATGACCGCCGCCCTCCTGCTCTCCCTGCCCGCCCCCGACTGGCACCAGATGTTCGCGTTCACGGTGAATCCGCTCGAGCTGGTGATCCGCGGGACCATCATGTACCTCGCCATCCTGGCGGCGATGCGGATCTTCCGGCGGCAGGCCGGCTCGCTCAACACCGCCGACCTCCTGGTCGTGGTGCTGGTGGCGGACGCGGCGCAGAACGGGATGGCGAGCGACTACCAGTCGGTGACCGACGGGCTGATCCTGGTCGCGACGATCTACCTCTGGAACTACCTGCTCGACGTTGCGGCGTTCCGGTGGCGGCCGGTGCACCGGCTGCTCAACCCGGCGCCGCTGCCGCTGGTGCGGGACGGCAAGGTGCAGCGGCGGAACATGCGGCACGAGATGCTCACGCTGGACGACCTGATGGAGCAGCTGCGCGAGCAGGGAGTGGAGCGCGTGAGCGAGGTGAAATACTGCTGCCTGGAAGGGGATGGCCGGCTGAGCGTGATCAAGCAGAAGGAAGCGGGCGACGAGTCTGGCGGCCGGCAGCGGAAGGAGGCGGCGGCGCAGGGGTGAGACGGGCGGACGGGCGCCCGTCCGCCTGTCCGCCTGTCCGCCTGTTCTACAGCGTCCTCATATCAATCGAAAACCGATACTTCACATCGCTCCGCAGCATCCGCTCGTACGCGTCGTTGATCTGGTCCATCCGGATCAGCTCCACATCCGCCACGATCCCGTGCTGAGCGCAGAAGTCGAGCATCTCCTGCGTCTCCTTGATGCCGCCGATCGGGGAGGCGGACAGGCTGCGACGCCGGGTCATGAGCTTGAGCGCCGACGGCGAGGGGTGCGGGTGCTCGGGCATGCCCACCAGGCACAGCGTCCCGTCGCGGCGGAGCTTGTCGATGTAGGTGTCCAGGTCATGTGACACGGCGACGGTGTCGAGGATGAAGTCGAAGCGCTCGCGGTGCCCCTTCATCGCCTTCGGGTCCTTCGAGACGATCACCTCGTCCGCGCCCAGCCGGCGAGCGTCGGCCGTCTTGTCGGGCGAGGTCGTGAAGAGAGCGACTTCGGCGCCGAGCGCATGGGCCAGCTTGATCGCCACGTGGCCCAGCCCGCCGAGTCCGACGACACCGACCTTCGTTCCCTTCCCCACTTCCCAGTGCCGGAGCGGCGACCAGGTGGTGATGCCGGCGCAGAGCAGGGGCGCGGCGCCCGCGGGGTCGAGCTGGTCGGAGATCTGGAGGACGAAGGCGTCCTTGACCACGATCTGGCTGGAGTAGCCGCCGTGGGTGTTGCCGCCGAGGATCGGATCGGGGGCGTTGTAGGTGTAGACGGCGGTCTTGACGCAGAACTGCTCCAGCCCCTGGCGGCACTCCACGCACTGCCCGCACGAATCCACCATGCAGCCGACGCCGGCGATCTCGCCGACCTTGAACTTGGTGACTTCCTTCCCCACCTCGACGACTCGGCCCAGGATCTCGTGGCCGGGGACCATGGGAAAGAGAGAGCCGCCCCACTCGTCGCGGACCTGGTGGAGGTCGGAATGGCAGACGCCGCAGAACATGATCTCGATGCGGACGTCGTGGGAGCCGACGGCGCGGCGCTCGAACTCGAAGGGGCCGAGCGCCGCGCCGGCCTTCCGGGCGGCGTAGCCCTTGGTGGGGAGACCGGAGAGGGTGGCGCTGCCGGCGGGGGCGTCATGCGTATGGGTCACGAGAGCTCCTGATGCGGGTAGGTGATGTCATCTCCCATTAATAAGGAATGGGCGGTCACCAGGCCACCCCGAAAACCCTCATCTGCGTTATCTGCGTTCATCTGCGGCTAAAAACGACAGAGGGGCCGCAGATGAACGCAGATAACGCAGATAGGAGGATCAGGTGTATGGGGGGCTTCAGGTTACGTCACGACCCGGTTTCGGAGCGTAGACTCTCGTGGGGCACCGACTAGGTTGCGGGGGTAGGGCTCTACCGCAACCCAAGGAGGCAGTGATGGCAGTCGTTCAGAAGATCCAGCCGTGTCTCTGGTTCGATACCCAGGCCGAAGAGGCCGCGAAGTACTATGTCTCCATCTTCAAGAACTCGAAGCTCGGCAAGATCGCCCGGTACGGAGAGGCGGGACAGGAGACCCACAAGCGTCCCGTCGGCTCGGTACTCATGGTGGACTTCACCCTCGAGGGGCAGCGGTTCCTGGCCCTCAACGGCGGCCCCGACTTCAAGTTCAACGAGGCGATCTCCCTGTTCATCGCCTGCAAGGACCAGGCGGAGATCGACTACTACTGGGACAAGCTGGGCCAGGGCGGCGACCCCTCGAGACAGATGTGCGGCTGGCTCAAGGACAAGTACGGCGTTTCCTGGCAGGTGGCCACGGAAGGCATCGAGCAGCTCGTGGGCGACCCGAACGACCCCGGCTCCCAGCGAGCGATGGAAGCCATGATGCAGATGAAGAAGATCGACATCGGCAGGCTGGAGGAGGCGAAGGCGGGGGTCGGAGTGGGGGCGAGGGGATAGATCTCGGATCGGGGAACGCGCGGGGGGCGGGCGACCCTGCAGGCCACTGCAGTGCCCGCCCTCATGTCCGGGCTCGACTACGACATCCGGGGTGGTGTGGCGTGCACTGACGTGGCCCTCCGGGTCACCCACCCCCCGCGCGTTCCCCGGCCCACGATGCCGCTAACGCTCCCCGGTCACCTTCACCACCCGACTACTGAACGCATCCCCCCGGTAATTCCGCTCGACCACGCTGATCCGCTTGAGGTCTTTCGACACGCTGGTGTTGGCGCTGGGACGGGTCACCCGACCGAGCCGGGTGCCGCGGCCGGGGCCGGTCAGTCGGTAGAGCACCGCCGATTCGGGCGTGTCGCGCACACTGAACAGGACGTTGCCGTCGCCGAGCCATTGGACGTCGGCGCCTTCGGCCGGCTCGGCGGTCCACTGCTCCGGGGCTCCGCCGGCGAGCGGCGCCACGGCAACACCCATCGAATCCAGCGTCGCCGCGTTCCAGCCCATCATCACCACGCGACCGGCGGCGGAGTCCACCGCGAGGCGGTCGTATTCGGCGAACCAGGCCGGCTTGGGGATGTCGACGGATTTCCCGGCGCTCTCGATGTGCACCCGGTCTCTGCTACTGGGGATCCAGGCCCAACCGCCCGGCACCGGCCACGCGTCCGCGGCCAGCGAGTCCGGAATCATGAACGTGCGGCTCATCGCGCCGGTGCGCACGTCCAGCAGCCCGACCGATGTGCCGCCGGCCACGCGCCGGCCGACCCGCACTGTCGCGGCATCGATCCACCCCACGCGGGCCCCACCCCCGGGAATGTTGAGGGTCGTCTCGCTGCCGCCGTCGAACGGCAGCACCGAGATCCGGGGGTCGCCGTTCGGCACACGACGGGAGAGCAGCACCCGCGAGCCGTCGGGCGACAGGTCGGCATCCACGAAGGTGGACGTGGTGAAGCGCCGCCGCGCGTCGGCGAACTTTCCCTTGAGCGCGTCGGGCAGGTCGAGCGTCCACAGGCTGAAGTCGGGCGCGCCGTCGTCGATCACCAGCGTGCCGCCGTCGGTGGTGACGCTGAAGTTGTTGAAGTTGCCGGAGAGCAGGGTGTCCTGATGGTCGGACAGCTTGCCGGTGGCGGGGTCGAGGTCGATGCGGACGATGGACTCGGCGCCGACCCCCGACCGGGTGAGCCAGAGCGCGTCGTGGGTGATCCGGCCGGGACAGGTGCACGAGTTCACTACCCGGTCGGCCACCTTTCCGCTCCGGTCGAGCACCTGCCACAGCCCGCGACCGCGCTGGACCACCAGCGCCACGATCCAGCGCCCGCCCGGTGAGACGCTCAGCGCGTCGAGGCTGCGCCCGGGACCCGGCACGCGGATGCTGTCCCTGACGGTGCCGTCGATCGAGGTGACGCGCACCTGGAAGACGGAGTCGCCGCTCGCCGCCGTGGGCGGCCCGATCAGGAGCGAGTCGCCGCCGGCCCAGAACATCGCGGCACTGGGGCCGAGGTACCGGGGTGGGCTGCCGAGCGCGCTCAGGAGGTACAAGCCCCAGCGCCGGTTGATGGTGCCGGTGAAGATCAGGTTGCGCCGGTCCGGGCTCCACTCGAGGCCGTAGCCGGCGGTCGCCCCGTCGAGCACGCGGTGCGTGGCACTGCCGCCCACGTCCTGCAGGTCCACGGCATAGGTGCAGCCGTCGGCGCCGCAGTTGTGGGTGATGAAGGCGAGCTGCTTGCCGTCGCCGCTCACCGCGGAGACGAAGACGGTGCCGGTGAAGGTGAGCTGGCTTCGGTCGCGGAGGACGTACGACGCGGCCGGCGAGGCCGCGGCGGCGTCTGCGGCCGTCGCGGTGGCCGTGCGCCCACGGAGGTAGCGCCACCCGCCCGCCGCCACGAGGGCGACCACCGTCGCGGCGAGCCCGATCCATATCGGCCGGCGCGAGCGCGCCGCCGCGACGGCCACCGTCGTGGCGGTGCTCGAGCCGGTGGCCGTGCGATCCTCGAGCGCCCGGACGAAGTCACCGGCGCTGGCGAAGCGGTCGGCCGGGGTCTTGTCCAGCGCCCGGGCGACGGCGGCGTCCACGTTCTCGGGAATCGCGGACCGCACCACCCGCAGGTGCACGGGACGCTCGGTCATGAGCTTGGCGATCATCGCCTGGGCGCTCGGGCCGGTGACCGGCGGCTCGCCGGCGAGCATTTCGTACAGCACGGCGCCGAGCGAGTAGACGTCGCTCCGGGCATCGAGCAGGCGGTCGCCGGTGGCCTGCTCGGGGCTCATGTACTGCGGCGTGCCGAGAGAGAGGCCGGTCTCGGTGAGCCGGTTGCCGCCGGCCTCGCTCACCGCCAGCGCGATGCCGAAGTCGGCCAGCATCGCCTCGCCCTCGAGCAGGAGAATGTTCTCGGGCTTGATGTCGCGGTGGACCACGCCGTGGCGGTGGGCGTAGTCGAGCGCGCTCGCGATCTGGCGGGTGATCGCAAGCGCCTCGTCGAGGCCGAGCTGGTGGTCGCGGTTGAGCTTGTCCCGGAGCGACTCGCCCCGCACGAACGGCAGGACGTAGTAGAGGTAGCCCTCCTCCGCCCCCGAGTCGATCAGGGTCAGGATGTGCGGGTGGTCGAGCCGGGCCGTGATCTTGATCTCGGCCAGGAACCGCTCGACCCCGAGCACGGCGCCGAGCTCGGGGCGGAGCACCTTGAGCGCCACCTCGCGGTCGTGCTTGAGGTCGGTGGCGAGGTAGACGGTCGCCATGCCGCCGGCCCCGAGCTGGCGCTGGATCCGGTAGCGCTGCTCCAGCGCGGTGGTGAGCCGGGTGAGATCGCTCATGCGGCCTTATGCGTTGTGGGATGCTGGAATATGGCCTACATGCCGTCGGTCTGCACCACCCAGACGTCGCTCTCGGCCTCCTGAAGAAGCACGAAGAGCCGGTCACGATTGAGCGTCCAGTACTGGCGGTTCGGCGCCCGGAACGGGTCGTCGAACCGGAGGACCAGCTCCGGCTTGCCTCCGCCGGGCCAGGGCACCGCCCAGATACCTGATTCGTTCGCTGCCTCGTCCCAGCCCATGAAGAGAATCTCGCGGCCATCGAACGAGAACTTGGGGTAGGACACGTCCAGCGGTGCCCCGCCAGCCGAGTCCACGGGTGTATCGGGCGCCCCGGAGTCCACCGGCATCACGAAAAGGCGGCGGACGCCGATCGGCGCATTGGCGAAGGCGATCCAGCGTCCGTCCGGCGAGAAGGTGGGCTCGACACCCCAGTTCAGCCGCGCGACCGGTTTGGAAAGCGCGCCGTCCGGCGCACGCCGCATGAGGCGAATGCCGTGGTTGCCGTTGAGCAGAGCCCAGGCCAGCGTCTGTCCGTCCGGAGACCAGTGCGGCAGCACTTCCTGGTCGGGGGTGTGGGTCACCTGCGTCAGCGTCCCGTCGTCGAGCGACAGCAGGAATACCTCGCGCGAGCCGGTTCGGGGGGAATGGAAGACCACCGTGCGCCCGTCCGGGGAAACCACGGGCGCGAAGTCCTGCTGATTGTCGGTGGTGAGCCGCTCCTGTTCCCCGCCGCCTACCGGGATCCGGTAGATCTGCGACGTGCCGCTCAGATCGCTGTCGAAGTAGAGCAGCTTCCCGTCGAGCGAGGCGCTCGGGTTCTCCACGCTCTGGTTGCCGCGTGTCACCTGGACCGCGTCACGCAGATTCATCGGCCGGCGACCCCAGGGCAGCGACCAGATGTTGCCGATGGTACGGTAGACGTTGTAGGCCAACCGGTGACCGTCCGCCGAGAGGGACAGACTCTGCGCGCCGAGCCCGACGGTGAGCCGCTCGGGCGTGACGTGCACGCCGTGAGACGGAATCCGGTAGATGTCGGTCGGGCCTTCGCGGTCGGAGACGTAATAGATGAAGCGGCCGTCGGGAGACCAGATCGGTGACTGATTGGTCTCGCTGCTGTCGGTCAGGGTGGTGCGGGTCCCGCTCCGCACGTCGAACAGCTCCAGCCAACTGGGCGCCAGATTCCCGAACAGAGACCCGACCATGAGGTAGTACGCGTTCCCCGAGGCGCAGACGATGTCGGTGGCGTCAGGTGACCACCGGCAGCCGGTGATGCTGGTGCTCGTCGCCAGGAACCGGGGGGGCGCGCCGGTCGGCTTCAGGAAGATCGAGTCCGCCTCCACGTAGGCGGCGGTCGCGCCGTCGGGCGACCACTGCGACCAGATGATCGGGCCGCTGGCGCGGGCCGGGGCCTCCTGCCGTGGCGTGCCGCCCGAGGCGGAGACCGAGAACAGCCCGCGCTGGTTGGCGTAGAGGATCCGGGTCCCATCGGGCGACCAGCTGGGGGACACCTCGATGGCGGTGGAGTCGTCGGTGAGGAGCGTGGGCCGGCCGCCGCTCACCTGTCGGACGTACAGCCTCGTGTTCATCGGCTGCCCGCCCGCGTACGCGAGGAAGCGGCCGTCGGGCGAGAGCGCCGGGTGGACCTCCATGGACGGCTCGTAGGTCACCTTGAACGCGGTGCCGAACGACGGCTTCGCCGGGCCGCGCCGGCCGGCGAGGAGCGCACCGATGCCCGCGCCGACGACGAGAGCGCCGAGCGCGACCGCCGCCAGGGCGGCACGGGAGGGCCGGGCCGACGCGTGCGAGGGGCGGGGCGGCGGGCCCTGCGCCGTCAGCGCCGTCGCGAACTCCGCCGCGCTGCCGAAGCGGTCGGCGGGGACCTTGGCGAGCGCGGTGAGCACGGCGGCTTCGACCGCGGGCGGCACGGTCTTTCGCTGGCTGCTCAGCGGCCGGGGCTCGTCGGACATCACCCTGGCGATGACGGCCTGGGCCGTGGGCCCGATGAACGGCGGCTCCCCCGCGAGCATCTCGTAGATGACCACGCCCAGGGAATAAATGTCGGAGCGGGCCGTGATCTCGCGCTCGCCCATCGCCTGCTCGGGCGACATGTAGTACGGCGTGCCGAGCGACAGCCCGGTCTCCGTCATGCGGGTGCCGCCGGCGCTGGAGATCGCGAGGGCGATGCCGAAGTCGGCCACCAGCGCCGAGCCGTCGTGCAGCAGGACATTCTCGGGCTTGATGTCCCGGTGGATGATCCCGTTCCGATGGGCGTAGCCCAGCGCGGCGGCGATCTCGGTCGCGATCCGCACCGCGTCGGCCACCGGCAGCTGTTTCTCTCGCCGGAGCCGGTCGCGCAACGATTCCCCATCCACGAACGGCATCACGTAATAGGCGGTGCCGTTCACTTCGCCGGAGTCGATCAGGCCGAGGATATGAGGATGCTGCAGGTGGGCGATCGTCTTGATCTCGCGGATGAACCGCTCCGCGCCGATCACGGCCGAGAGATCGGGCCGCAACACCTTGATGGCCACCGGGCGGTCGTGGCGGAGGTCGCGGGCGAGGTACACCGTGGCCATACCGCCCTGGCCGAGCTCGCGCTCGATGCGGTAGCGGTCGGTGATCGCGGCGCGAAGGCGCTGAACGGCGTCGGCGGCGTCGGTCAGGGGACTGGGCTCTCGAGACGTGAGGGCGCGGGGCGCGGGGGTACACACCCGTATCGCTGCTGAAGTTAGGCTTTGCGGTCGGGGACGGCTAGGCGCGGGGGCGCGGGGGCGCGGGGGCGCGGGCCCCAAGGAAACGTCGTCGTCCAGAGTGGCACAATGACGAGGGATCTACTTCTCCGGAGTTCGAGGCCGGATCAGTAGATCCCTCGGTGCGCTCGGGATGACGGGCGTGCTCCTGCGCCCCCTGCGCCCCCTGCATCCTACCATCTCACCTGCACGTCACGCTGAGATTGTCGTGAAACGCCGTCACCGTTCCGTCGGCCAGAACGGTGACATGGAAGGTGGCGTGGAGGATGAGGTTGTTGTCGGGCCCCTGGCCGATCAGCATCATGTTCCGCACGGAGGTATGCTCCTCGCCCACCTGAACATTCGATGCGTCCAGCAGAGTTCCGCCCACCCCTCGATACATCGCTCCCGTGGTCAGTCCCGTGCCTGAGACTCCTTGCGGGTTGTGCACTTCCTCGAAATGCGCGCCGCCGCTGCCGTCGAGGGTCACGTGGACCACGATGTGAATGTCACCGCTGACGAACACATCCTCTCCCACTCCACCATTCGCGCAGGAAACGAACCGGGTGACGGCGATGTGGTTCACGAGCTGCTGGGTCGAGGTCGTTGCGGCGAGGCTCGGGCTCTCGTCCCCGGCAAGCCCGGTCGGTTCCTCCCTGCAGCCGACCGAGGAGAGGACGAAGGCGATGGCGAGGGCACGCAATGGTGAGTGTCGCATGGGAAGTCTCCTGGGAGTCATTGGACGACGAGTGTCCCCGCCGATCCGGTCAGGTAGGGATCGGTGTAGTGGTAGGTCCCGGGGGTGGCGAAGGTCACGGTGATGAGGGATGGCACTACGTAGTAGGGGAAGGTGTCCCCCACGAAGCTGGGCACACCAACCGATACGATTGCGTGCTGGTCGTAGTCGAACTGGAGGATCCAGGTGACGCCCAGGCCCGCGGGAATGGTGTCCACCGCCGGGCTGCTGCCATTCTGGGCGCTGACGAACGAGTGCGCACCGTTGGCGCTGAGATGGACGTCGATGGTGGCCGCGGTGATCGTGAGGGCGAACTCGGCCGCCTGCCCGGCCCCGGTCAGCGCCGCACGGACGACGGCCTCACCCGCTTCCCCGGTGGGATCGATCTCGGCGGTGCTCAATCCGTCCGCGTCGGTGGTCGAGTCGTGGTCCAGCAGGCCGACCGGTCCCTGCTGGACCGCCCAGGTGACCGGCTCCCCCCGGATAGGGTTGCCGTACTGGTCTTCGACCCGGGCAGTCAGGACGTGTCCGGATGCGTGGTTCACCGGCAGAGTTACGGCAGCGCCGTCGACCACCGCGATCCCCGCGGCCGGGCCCGGCAGTGCCACGGCGGTGAAGAACGTCACCGGGGATGGCGCATCGTCCACGGTGACCTGGACCTTGCCGGTGCCGGCCACGGTGCCGAGCGTCCACCCGGCAACCGCGATCCCGTGGGCATCGGTGGTGCTCGTCTCGGGAGACAGGCTACCCGCAGTGGGGTGCCAGTGGACGGTCGCGCCGGCCTTGACCTGGCCCTCGAAGGTCACGAGCACTCGAAGCGGCAGCCGCAGCGCGGTGCCGACCAGGCCGGTCTGGCCGTCGGTGGGTGACAGGGGGGCGGCGCGCACCAGCGGCGCCCGGCCGGTGGCGCTGAAGAAGACGGGTGAGCCGGACGCCCCCGCCACCGTGCTGGTCGCGCTCATGGCTCCGACCTGGGTACCCAGGGTCCAGGTCGCCGACGCGAGCCCGGCGCCATCGCTCACCGATTGAGCGGGCAGGACGCTGCCGGCCGACGCCGCCCACTCCACCGTCACCCCCGCCCTGGGCTCACCGTCGGACTCGATCCGCACGCTGAGCGGCAGTGGCAGCTGGGCGCCGACGACGCCGACCTGGCCGTTGGTGGGGTCCACGGCGGTCACCTTCAACCCGGCGGCGGGGGCGGAAGGGTCGGAGCACGCCGCCAGCCAGACGCCCACGGCGGCGAGCCGGAGCGAAAAGGGGAACATGCTGCCGTGCAAGCGGATAGCGGCGGTCGAACGAACCGGAGACATACACGCTCCAGGCCTGGTTTACTTGCCCGTTTCGAGGGCCTGATGGAGTCCGAGTTGCGAGGATAGCTTTCCCCTGTCCCCGACCTGTCTTCGTGCCGTCAT
>Ga0310810_10009803_pt1 | contig 11106 bp, 12 predicted proteins | sample NCmetagenome_FD_207641 | JGI IMG/M metagenome (GOLD analysis project Ga0310810, IMG submission 207641) | Soil microbial communities from experimental microcosm in Duke University, North Carolina, United States - NC | ecosystem: Engineered > Artificial ecosystem > Soil microcosm > Unclassified ... | reverse complement strand
CGGCGCTTGACGCGCGCTGGCAGTTCGAGGTGCGCGGCCCTGCGGCCCACGACGCAGAACACCGCGTCGTTCTGCGCTTCGACGACCGTGTCGCCGTTCGACTCGACAACCCAGTTGTCGCCTGAACGCAGCACGACGTCGTGGCGGTCCTTCTCTTCGGTAAGCCAGAGAACGCCCTGCGTCACGCGCAGCGTGGCGCCCCCGATGTGCGGCAGCGTGAGCGCCTCGCGCGCCGGCAGGCTGATGACGGTTCCCGTTTCGAAGCAGGCCATGGCAACCTCCAGTAGAATGCATCCCGGTCATTCGAGGAGACCCTGGGCGCCGGTGGCGCAGTCGAGGCTCCAGGAAGCTCATTGTGACGGCCGGGCGGCACGTGCTCAAACGATCAATCTTCATGGGCTGCATGCATGGAACGCATGCATAGGACGCTGCGCGCACTGCCGTCGCTCGACTTCCTGCGCGGTTTCGAGGCGGCCGGGCGGCGGCTGTCGTTCACGCTCGCCGCCGAAGAACTGTTCCTGACGCAGTCGGCGCTGTCGCGCCAGATCAAGGCCCTCGAGGAGGCGCTCGGCATTGCGCTCTTCGAGCGGCGGCATCGCGCGCTCGCGCTGACGACGGCGGGCGCCGCGTTCCATCGCGACGTGACGGACGCGCTCGCATCGCTCGCGCAGGCGGCGTCGCGGCTGCACGAATCGACGCACGCGCCGGGGCTGACCTTGTCGACGACCGTATCGTTCGCATCGCTGTGGGTGATTCCGCGCCTTGCGACGTTCCGCGCACGCGAACCGGACGTGGAGGTTTACGTGTCGGCCGACGACCGCGTCGTCGATCTCGCGCGCGGCGACGTCGACATCGCGGTCCGTTACCTGCCCGATTCGGCCGCGCCGTCCAATGCCCTGCGGCTCTTCGGCGAGCGAATGACGCCGGTCGCGAGCCCGAAGATCATCGCCGGCGCGTCGCCGCTTCGCGCGCCGGCGGATCTTCGGAAGCACGTGCTGCTGCATCTCGACGATCCCGAGGGCCGCACGCCGTGGCTCGATTGGCGAAGCTGGCTCACGTCGAACGGCCAGCCGGGATTGAAGCCCGCGGGCACGCTTCGCTTCCGCATCTACGACCAGGTCGTGCAGGCCGCCGTGGGCGGGCAGGGCGTCGCGCTCGGCCGGCTGCCGATGATCGCCGAGCACCTGCGTGACGGTCGTCTCGTCGCGCCGTTTCCGAAGAAATACGAATCGGCGCGAAGCTATTTCGCGCTCGTGTCACCGCTTGCGGGCGAGCGCGACGACGTCGCGTCGTTCATGCGCTGGCTTCGCGACGAAGCGAAGATGGAAGCGCAGCGACGCGATTAGCTTGCGCGCGAACTTGCCGCTGAATCCAGTCCGAAAAGGGAAACGCGCACCGTGAGCGAGCAACGCACGCAGCATCACGCCGTCGCCCCGTCCGCATGGATCACGCGCTTCGCCGCGCTCGTTCCGGCGGGCGCTCGCTTGCTCGACGTCGCGGCCGGCAGCGGTCGTCACGCGCGCTTTTTCGCGGCGCGCGGCGCGCGGGTCGTCGCCGTCGACATCGACGCCGATGCGCTCGCGACGCTCGCCGACGTTCCCGGCGTCGCGACCCGCGTCGCGGATCTCGAGGGCGACGCGTGGCCGTTCGCCGACGCGTCGTTCGACGCGATCGTCGCGACCAATTACCTGCATCGGCCGCGGCTTTCCCATCTGCTCGCGACGCTCGCCGCGGATGGCGTATTCCTCTACGAAACGTTCGCCGCCGGCAACGAGGCGTTCGGGCGGCCGTCGCGCCCGGCGTTCCTGCTGCGCGAAAACGAGCTCTTCGATGCGTTCCGCGAGCGTCTCGTCGTCGTCGCCTTCGAGCAGGGCGTAATCGTCGAGGACGGGCGGCGCGCGGTCGTGCAGCGGATCGCGGCGATCGGGCGCGCCCAAGGCTGGCCGCCGCCGCTGCCGGCGGTCGGCTGAATGCCACGCACGAGACGGGCGGCGCCCCTTTCGCCGAGGGCAAATCGGGTAGAATTCGCGTTTTCGCAGGAATCGTTTCATGCTGAAAGGCAGTCTCGTCGCGATCGTGACGCCGATGCAGCCCGGCGGCGGTCTCGACCTCGAGGCGCTCCGCCGGCTGATCGACTTTCACGTCGCGAACGGCACCGCGGGTATCGTCGTCGTCGGCACGACGGGAGAATCGCCGACCGTCGACGTCGACGAGCATTGCCGCCTCATCAAGGCCGCGATCGACTTCTCCGCTGGCCGCATTCCCGTCATCGCCGGCACCGGCGGCAACTCGACGTCGGAAGCGATCGCGCTCACGCGTTTCGCGAAGGACGCGGGCGCATACGCGTGCCTGTCCGTCGTGCCGTATTACAACAAGCCGACGCAGGAAGGGATGTACCGGCACTTCCGCACGATCGCCGAAACGGTCGACCTGCCGCTGCTTTTGTACAACGTGCCGAGCCGCACCGTGGCCGACATGTCGACGGATACCGTCGTCCGACTGGCGCAGGTTCCCGGCATCGTCGGCATCAAGGATGCGACGTCCGATCTCGTGCGGCTCGTGCATTTGCTGAAACGGTTGCCGGCCGGAGGAGAGTTCGCGCTCTATTCCGGCAACGACGACACGGCGCTCGCGTTCATGCTGCTCGGCGGTCACGGCGTGATCTCCGTCGCGGCGAACGTCGCGCCGAAGCTGGTGGCGAAGATGTGCGAGGCGGCGCTTGCAGGGAATGTCGCCGTCGCCCGCGAGCGCAATGCGAGGCTCGCGGAGCTGAACGCGCGTCTCTTCGTCGAAGCAAACCCGATCCCGGTCAAGTGGGCGCTTGCCGAGATGGGCCTGATCCACAACGAGCTGCGGCTGCCGCTCACGCCCCTGTCGCCGCAGCACCACGAGGCGCTGCGCGCCGCGCTCCGCGACGCGCAATGCCTCGACCGGCCTGCCCTCAAGGTTTACTCCTGATGAACGTCTTTCCGGTTTCCTTTGCGCGCAGTTGCGCGCTCGTTGCGATCGTCCTCCTGTCGCTCGCGGGCTGCGAGTCGATGCCCTCGCTCGGCAAGCGCATCGACTACAAGTCGTCGAGTTCGAGCGCGCCGTCGCTCGAGTTGCCGCCGAACCTGTCGACGCCGCAATACGACGACCGCTATCAAATCTCGACCGCCTCGGGACTCGCCGCACAAAACGCGACGCGCCCGAAGGACGACTTGCTGCCCGGCAATCCCGACGCGCACATCGTTCGCGGCGGCACGCAGCGCTGGCTCGTCGTGAAGGCGACGCCCGACCAGGCATGGGCCACGGTGAAGAAGTTCTGGACCGATACCGGCTTCGTCATCGCCACCGACGAGCCCACGCTCGGCATCATGGAGACCGACTGGGCCGAGAACCGCGCCGAGATTCCGCAGGACATCCTGCGCAAGTACATCGGCAAGTACATCGACGTTTTCTACACGACCTACAAGCGCGACAAGTTCCGCACGCGGATCGAGCGCGGCGCGGAGCCCGGCACCGTCGAGATCTACGTGTCGCATCGCGGCATGGAACAGGTACCCACGGTGAAGATCGACAACGTGCAGGGCGCGGGCTTCGCCTGGGCGCTGATGCCGCCCAATCCCGGGCTCGAAGCGGAAATGCTGTCGCGGTTGATGATGCGCTTCGGCGTGCCGGAAACAAGCGCCGAGGCCGCGACGTCGCCGGCCGCCGCCGCAACGGCACCGGTGCACGCGCGGCTCGAGAAGGCCGACGGCATCTCGACGCTGATCGTCGACGACCCGTTCGACCGCGCATGGCGCCGCGTCGGCCTCGCGCTCGACCGCACCGGCTTCACCGTCGTCGACCGCGACCGTTCGAGCGGCACGTACTACGTGCGCTTCGCCGATCCGGACACCGAGATGGCGAAGAAGGATCGCGAGCACGGGTTCCTGTCGAAGATCACGAACCTGTTCCGGAAGGACGACGAGAAGGACAAGCCGGAGCAGTACCGGATCAAGGTGGCCGAGACGTCGCCGCAAAGCGCGGTGACCGTCCAGGACACGACGGGCAAGCCCGACCATTCGCCGGCCTCCGAGCGGATCCTTACGCTGCTGCGCGACCAGCTCAAGTAAGTCACACCGCCGGCCATGCGCTTCGCCTCCCTGGGCAGCGGCAGCGAAGGCAACGGTCTCGTCGTCGAAGTCGGCGATACGCGCGTCCTGATCGACTGCGGTTTTCGCCTGCGCGAGACCGTCGCGCGTCTTCTGCGCCTTGGGCTCGCGCCCGATTCGATCGCCGCCGTTCTCGTCACGCACGAGCATCAGGACCACATCGGCGGCGTCGCTGCGTTTGCGAGGCGCTATCGCGTTCCCGTGTGGCTCACGTTCGGCACGCTCGAGATGGCCGGCGAGCGTTTCGCGCGGCTGCCGAAGGTCTGCGGATTCGACAGCCATGACGCCTTCGCGATCGGCATGGTCGAGGTGCGGCCGTTTCCGGTGCCGCACGACGCGCGCGAGCCGGTGCAGTTCGTCGTCGGCGATGGCGTCCACCGGCTCGGCGTGCTGACCGACATCGGCACGACGACTCGCTATGTCGAGGCCAGCCTGTCGGGGTGCGACGCGCTCGTGCTCGAATGCAACCACGACCTCGGCATGCTCGAGGACGGCGACTATCCGTGGCCGCTCAAGCAGCGGATCGCGAGCCGTCTCGGTCACCTGCACAACGAAGCCGCGGCGGCGCTGCTCGCCGCGCTCGACACGTCGCGCCTCAAGCACATCATCGCCGCGCATCTGTCGCAGCAGAACAACACGCCGGACAAGGCGCGCGCGGCGCTGTCGAATGCGTTGAACTGCGAGCCCGGCTGGATCGGCATCGCCGATCAGCACGACGGATTCGGATGGCGCCATATGTAGCGGGTCAAGGAGGAGAACGATGGAAAAACGTGACGAGCGCTATCGCGGCAAGGCCAAGACCGTTTATGCGACGGACGATCCGCAGCGGCTGATCATGCACTACCGCGACGACGTTTCCGCCTTCGACGGCGCCAAGCTCGCGAAGCTCGAGGGCAAGGGCGAGACGAACAACCGGATCAACGCGTTCGTGATGGGAAAGCTCGCCGAAGCCGGCATCCGGACGCACTTCGTCGCGCTGCTCGACGCGCGCGAATCGCTGGTGAAAGCGATGAAGATGATCCCGGTCGAGTGCGTCGTGCGCAACGTCTGCGCAGGGTCGATGGCGAAGCGTTACGGGCTCGAGGAGGGGCTGCGGCTGCCGGAGCCCATCTTCGAGTTCTTCCTCAAGAGCGATGCGCTGCACGATCCGCTCGTCAACGACGATCACATCCGCGTGCTCGGCTGGGCGACGCAGCGCGAGATCGAGCAGATGAAGGCGCTCACGCATCGCGTGAATCGCGTGCTGAAGCCGCTTTTCGCGAACGCGGGCATCGATCTCGTCGACTACAAGCTCGAGTTCGGCCACCCGCTCGACGATCCGCAGGGCGAGCTCGTGCTCGGCGACGAGTTCACGCCCGACGGCTGCCGGTTATGGGACGCGAAGACGGGCGAGAAGCTCGACAAGGATCGCTTCCGCCGCGACCTGGGCGAAGTGATCGAGCACTACCGCGAAGTCGCGCGCCGGATCGGGGCGCCGCTCTGAGACGGCGACGCGGGAGCCCGGCTGGCGGCTACGAGAGCGGCGTCAGAAACGCCGACGGCGGATGCCGCAAGGCGCTCCGCCATCGGGAACGGTTGTGGCGTGAACGCGCCACGCCTGCTGCATCGTTACTTGATGTCCGACGCGTGCGCTTCGAACTCGGATTTCGTGACCGAGCCCTTGTTGTTCGCGTCGAGCTTCTTCCACATCGCCTGCACCTTCGGATCGGCGGCGGCTTCCGTGCTCGTCAGCTTGCCGTCGTGATTCTTGTCGAGCCGGTCGAACGTCGCATCGGCGCTGGCGGTCCCGCTCTTCATGCTGTTCTGCATGCTGCTGCCGGACGTCGACGGCGAGGTCGTAGTCGCTGCGCTCGGCTGGGTCGTCTGCGTGCCCGCTGCACTGGCGACGCCAGCGGCAAGCGCGAAGGCCGGAACGAAGACAGCAGCCAACAGCTTCGTCTTGAACGTTGTCATCGGATTTCTCTCCTCTAAGGATGGATGCCGCGCGTCGCGTCGAAAGGCGATCGTCGATCGGCCCTAATATTGTTTGCGTTACGCCCGCGATCCGGTATCGGGACGGCCGCGAAAAGAGTGTAGGACGATCGCTCGACGCGCGCCCTACGGGGGGCGCCGGCGCGTTCGTCGTGACTCGCGACCGGTAAGCCCTACAGGCCCAGCACGCTCGCCGATACGCCCGCCTCGCCGGTCGCCCAGATCTCGTCGAACCGCTCGACGAGCGGCTTCGCGCGCTCGGGATTGCCGATCGACAGCGTTGCGTGCGCCCACGCGACGTGATGGCGGTGCACGAAGTGCATGTCGTCGACGATGACGAGCGGATCCATCGCGGGGCGCGCGCGGGGGCCCGTGCGATAGATCTTCATCGCGTGCGCATGGCGTCCGAGCAACGCGGTAAGGCGCGCGGCGTAGGCTTCGACGTAGCGCGTCTCGTGCACGATGATGTCGAGCCGCGCGCCGGGCTTGCGGCGCAGGTACGACGACAGCGCGCTGCAACGCTCGGGACTGTTCCAGCCGTCCGACGACAGGTCGCGGTCGAATACCTTGATGTGGCGTTGAGCGAGCGCGATGACCTCGTCGTGCGCACGCCTGATCTCGGAAAGCGATTCGAGGCGCGCCTCGCGCGGCAGGCCGGGCGGCGGGCGCAGCGGCGTATCAGTCGGCGAGGAAGCCATGCCGTTGCCACTCGTGAAGCAGCGCGACGACCTCGGCCGGCAGGTCGGCACACGCTTCGGCCGGCAGCGCACGCCGGTCGGCAAGCGCGCGCAATGCGTTCACGCCGGATGCCGTCACCGCGAGATCCTCCCCGTTGATGTAGAGGCGGGCGTCATCGTAGAGCAGTTGCGTCCGGCGGTCGAGCCGGATGCCCGCGCGGGCGATCCGGCGGGCGAAATCGGCGCGTGAACGGCGGGTGCCGGGGACGAACAGGACGTCGGCCTTCGGTTCGCTCAGGTAGCGGCCGAGGAAACGGGCCACGTCGTCGGCGTCGAAGCGAACGGCGGAAAGGGCGTTCACGATGCGTCGCTGCATCGGCTTGCCAATGCGCGCGGGCTCGCGTGCGTGGCGAAGATCGGCGTCGGCGTAGCGGCCCGGCACGTCGAGCGCGTCGCGCAGATGATCGAGAAACGCCTCGGCGAGCTCCTGGTACGAAGGCGCGCGAAATCCGATCGAGTACGTCATGCAGGCATCGACGGCAATGCCGTCGTGCGCGTAGTGCGGCGGCAGGTACAGCATGTCGCCCGGCGCGAGCGTCGCGTCGTGCCGGGGCGTGAAGTGCGCGAGAATCCGAAGCGGCAGATCGGGAACGAGCCGCAGATCCGGCTGCGGCCCGTAACGCCAGCGCCGGTGTCCCGAGGCCTGCAGCAGAAAGACGTCGTAGGAATCGTAATGCGGCCCGACACCGCCACCCGGCGCCGCGTAGCTCACCATCAGGTCGTCGAGCCGCGCATAGGGGATGAATGCGAAGCGGCGCAACAGCGCATCGGCCGCTTCGACATGCAGATTCACGCCCTGCACGAGCAGCGTCCAGTTGCGCGCAGCCAATCGCTCGAGCGTCGCGCGGCGGAACGGGCCGTCGTCCTGCATGTAGCCGTTGCGCGTGCGCTGCACGAGGCGCGACTGGACGTCGTCGCGCGCGGCGAGCCCGAACAGCACATGGCGCGAAAGCAGTGGCGCGAATCCGGGCAGCGCGCCGGCAATCAGGAGCGCCTCCTTGTGCCAGTAGCGGCGCAGGAACGAGGCCGGCGTGTGGCCTCCCAGCATGCGGCGCAATGCACGCTCCATGCAGCCGAGTATAGCGAGCGATCGCACGCGGACGCCGCGCCGCGGCCGCAGGAACCGCGGCGTACAATGCCTGTCCAGAACGCGGGCGCGCTGAACGCTTGCGTCCATCGATCCTCCATCTCGTTGCGCGACCCATGAACGTCTTTGCGAACACTGTCGTCACGCTGTCGTTCAAGCTCTACGATTCGAGCAACCGGCTGATCGAGGAGACCGCGGAGCCGGTCGCCTATCTGCACGGCGGACATTCCGGGATCTTTCCGAAGGTCGAGGAGGCGCTCAACCACAAGAAGGTCGGCGACAGCATCTCGGTGACGCTCGACCCTGACGAAGCGTTCGGCGATTACGACACGTCGCTGATGCGCATCGAAGCGGTGGACCAGTTGCCGCCCGACATCGAGGTCGGTGGTCACCTGGTCGCCGAGCAGGACGGCAACGAGACGGTATGGCGCATCACCGACATCGCCGACGGCAAGGCGGTGCTCGACGGCAACCACGAGCTCGCCGGCCAGCGCCTGCGCTTCGACTGCAAGGTGCTCGACATCCGCCCCGCGACGCAGGACGAGCTCGTGCACGGGCACGTGCACGGCGCGCACGGGCACCATCACTAGAATGAACGATCCCCACGCTCGCTTCGCTCGCTGCCCCCACGGGGGCCGCAGTCAGTGGCGTGGGGCGCCCCTGCGCCACTGACCAATGTTCCGCTACGACAGCCATCCGGCCGGGCGTCACTTCCTGCAGATTCCGGGACCGACGAACGTTCCCGACCGCGTGCTGCGCGCGATCGATCGGCCGACGATCGACCATCGCGGTCCCGAGTTCGCGCAGCTCGGGCTTTCGATCCTCGGGCGCATCGGATCGATCTTCGATACACGCGAGCCGGTCGTCATCTACGCGGCTTCCGGAACCGGCGCATGGGAAGCGGCGCTCGTCAACACGCTGTCGGCGGGCAACCGTGTGCTGATGGCGGAAACCGGTCACTTCGCGCTCCTTTGGAAGCGGCTCGCCGAGCGGCTCGGCTTGCAGCCGGAATTCATTCCCGGCGACTGGCGTCATGGCGCCGACGCGGATGCCGTGCACGCGCGGCTCGCCGACGATCGCGCGCATGCGATCAAGGCCGTCTGCATCGTCCACAACGAGACGTCGACCGGTGTCGTCAGCAACGTGCCGCGAATCCGTGACGCGATCGATCGCGCCAACCATCCGGCGCTGCTCTTCGTCGACACGATCTCGTCGCTCGGCTCGATCGAGTATCACCACGACGCCTGGGGCGTCGACGTCACTGTCGCGGGTTCGCAGAAGGGACTGATGCTGCCGCCGGGGCTTTCGTTCAATGCGGTCAGCGAGAAAGCGCGCGAAGCCTCAAAGCGCGCGACGCTGCCGCGCGCCTACTGGGGCTGGGAGGAGATCATCGCCGCGAACCGCAACGGCTACTGGCCGTGGACGCCGGCGACCAACCTGCTGTACGGGCTCGACGCGGCGCTCGACCAACTGCTCGACGAAGGCCTGCCGAACGTGTTCGCGCGCCACGCACGCCATGGCAACGCGACGCGCGCGGCCGTGCGCGCATGGGGACTCGAGATCCTGTGTGCGAACGCCGACGAATACAGCAACTCGCTGACGGCGGTGCTGATGCCCGATGGACACGACGCCGATGCGTTGCGCCGTGTCGTGCTCGAGCGCTTCGACATGTCGCTCGGGACGGGGCTCTCGAAGCTCGCCGGCCGCGTGTTCCGGATCGGCCATCTTGGCGATTTCAACGACTTGACGCTGATGGGAACGCTGGCCGGCGTCGAGATGGGTCTGCATCTCGCGGGCGTTCCGCATCGTGCCGGCGGCGTCGACGCGGCGATGGCGAGTCTCGCGGCGCGGAGCGAGCAAACGGCCCCGCACGCGCCGCGCATCGCCGAAATGGTGTGAGCGCGAAGGGCCGCCCCGAGCGCGAACCGGCCCCGAAGCGCGCAGCGCGGCGGGTAGACCAATGACCGCGAAGCGCCGCCCCGAGCGCGAACCAGCCCCGAAGCGCGCAGCGCGGCGGGTAGACCAATGACCGATCTCCCCGACGAGCTCGCATTGCTTCGCGATGCGCTCGTCGACGCGCATCACGGTCGCATCACCGTCGATGCGACCGAGCTGCCGGTGCCTGCGAACGACGACGACGCCTATGCCGTTCAGCAGTCGGTCGCCGAGGCGATGCGCTGGTTCGCCGTGTCGCCGCCTTTCGCGTGGAAGGTCGGCGCGTCCGACCGCGACGCCGTTCCGAATGCGGCGCCGTTGCCGCCCGCGCGGGTCGTCGCGACGCCGGCGCGCTTCGGTGCGGGCGCGTTCAATCGGATACTGATCGAAGGCGAGGTCGCGTTCCGGCTGTGCGCGCCGATCGAGGCGTACGACGACGCGAGCGTGCGTGCGGCGATCGGCGAATGGCTCGTCACGATCGAGGTCGTCGATCCACGCTTCGCCGACGTCGATCGCGCAGCGCCGACGCAGAAGCTGGCGGACCAGGGCGTCAACGGCGCGCTGGTGGTCGGCAGCGGTCGAGCGTTTCCCGTGAACGTCGACTGGCGCGCGCTCGTCGCCCGCGTCCGGCGCAACGGCGACCTTGTGCGCGAGACGCGCGGCGGTCATCCGCTCGGCGACGTGGTGTTCCTGCTGCCGTGGCTCGCGCGACACGCCGCGTCGCGCGGCATGGCGCTGCGCGCCGGCGACGTCATCACCGCCGGCACGTGGACCGGCGTGTTCGAGGCGTTTCCCGGCGAGACGATCGACGTCGAATTCGACGGCGTCGGCGAAGCCAGCGCGACGTTCGACTAACCGGAATCGGGCGCCGCCAGGCGCTTCAGCTCGTACAGCGCCGCCAGCGCGTCGCGCGGCGACATCCCATCGAGATCGAGCTCCGCGAGCTTCGCTTCGATGCGCGCCGTTCGCGTGCGCTGCGTGCGTTCACCGCCGGCGGGCGTGGGCGGCGCAAACAGGTCGTGCTGCGCGTCGTCGCGCACGTTGAACTTGTCGAGCCGCGCGAAGTAGCGTTGCGCCTGGCGCAGCGTGTCGGCCGGCACGCCGGCGAGCCGCGCGACTTGCAGCCCGTAGCTTCGGTTGGCAGGACCATCCTCCACGTGATGGAGGAACACGATGCCGGGTCCCTGCCGGTTCTTCGTCTCAACGGCGTCGAAGTGGACGTTCGCGCAGCCGTCGATCT
>Ga0310810_10009802_pt1 | contig 11108 bp, 11 predicted proteins | sample NCmetagenome_FD_207641 | JGI IMG/M metagenome (GOLD analysis project Ga0310810, IMG submission 207641) | Soil microbial communities from experimental microcosm in Duke University, North Carolina, United States - NC | ecosystem: Engineered > Artificial ecosystem > Soil microcosm > Unclassified ... | reverse complement strand
CATGGCCGCGCCGCTGTCCCTCGGCGAGCTCGAGGGCTGCCTCATCGGTTGCCCGCTCCACAGCGGCCAGTTCGACCTGGCCACGGGGCTACCGACGCGCATGCCCACGACCGGTGGGCTCGACGCCGATGGCGAGTACCACCCCGTCTGGTCCCCTCCGGGCAAGGAGCCCAAGCCCGATCCACCCGGGATCAAGGCGGAGGCACGCCGCCTCACCCGCGTCCGTCGGGTCCGCTACTACCCGGTTCGTGTGCGCGGGGGTTTCCTCGAGGTCGCGGTCCCGCGCCACTAGCCCGCACGGGTTCGGCTCCTGCTGCGCACGTTCCTGCAATGGGGTGTGACAGATGTGAATGGAGCGGGCGTTCGTCGGGGAAGCGCTGCCAGATTCGCCCGTCGGCGACCATTTGGCAGGAATTGCAACCCCATCGAGCTCAGCCCGAGCAGCCGCTGGCGCCGCTGGGCTGACGAGTGCCAACCACCCGCGCATTTGCCCCAAAACGCGCTCCGGCTGCGGGGCCCGGCCCCCGGGCCCTCAGGTCGAGGGGCTCGTCACCTGCTCGGCGCGCCGACGGCCGGCCTTGCGCACGATCTCGATGACCTCCTTCGGGTCGTCGGTGACCTGGACCAGGTCGAGATCGTCGGGCGAGATCATGCCCTCGCCGAGCAGCTTCGCCTTGATCCACTCGAGGAAGCCGGCGTAGAAGGCGCTGCCGACGAGGATCACCGGGAAGTGCCGGATCTTGCCGGTCTGGATCAGCGTGAGGGCTTCCATCATCTCGTCGAGCGTGCCGTAGCCGCCGGGCAGGATCACGAAGCCATCGGCGTACTTCACGAACATCGTCTTGCGCGCGAAGAAGTAGCGGAACTCGACCCCGAGGTCGACGTACGGGTTGATGTCCTGCTCGTGGGGCAGCTCGATGTTGCACCCGACCGACAGCCCGCCGCCCTCCTGGCAGCCGCGGTTCGCGGCCTCCATCACCCCCGGCCCGCCACCGGTGATGACCGCGTAGCCGTCCTCGGCGAGCAGCCGGCCGATCTCGCGTGCCGTCGCATAGGCGGGATCGCCCTCGGACACGCGCGCGGAGCCGAAGACCGTGATCGCCTTGCCGATCTCGGCGAGAGCATCGAAGCCGTCGACGAACTCGGCAAGGATGCGCAGCGCGCGCCACGGGTCGGAGCTGAGGAAGGCCGGACGCTCGGTCCGCTCGAGGAGCTTGCGGTCCTCGGTCATCGTCGGGTCGGCGCCTGTCTTGCGGCCCATGTCGCGACTGATCAGGAGGCGACCGGAGCGACGGTGCTCCCCGATCGGCTCGCCGCTGCGATCCGGCTCGTCGTGGGGCGGCCTCGCGCCGTCGCCGTCTCCCGGCATCGCACCGCGCTCGTCGTCGGTCGCCCGGCGAGGCTCGACGTCCCGCTGCCCCATCCATGCCTCCTGGCCAGCCGCGCCCTGCGGCTCGCCGGTGCATCCTACGACGGTGAGTGCCTCGACCACGCCGCGCCGCGACCGAACCCGTCTCGTCGTCGCTGCGATCGCCGCGCTCGTCGGCCTCGTCTGGGCCCTTCAGGGCGCGGGCGCGCTTCCCGGGAGCTTCATGACCGGCGACCCACTCTGGCTCTGGCTCGGCCTTGCCTTGATCGCCATTGCCGCGATCTACGCCGCGTGGCCCAGGCTCCGACGTCGTTGACCGCAGTCAGCGCGACGACACGAGAGCGGCCTTCCAGGCGGCCTCGTTGCGGCCTGCGGCCACCGTACTGCCGATCCGCACGAGCGGGATGTTGAGCATTCGCTGGTCGGCCAGCAAGCGCGCGGCGAGCTCCGAGTCGTCCATCCGCAGGTAGCCGAGGCCCGCGTCGCGCCAGGCTTTCGAGCTCTCGTCTGCCACCGCGCGGGCGCCGAGTCGATCGATGAACCGTCGCAGCTCGGTGGGCGCCATCGGCTTGCGCGACACGTCGACGAGGTGGACCTCGATGCGGCGCTCCTTGAAGAATCGGAGGGCGGCCCGGGTGGCCGGCGAATCGGGCGTGCCGAAGACCTGGGCGGTCGGTGAGGCGCCGGGCGCGCCGCTCGAGCCGGGCATGGCCGGAGGGTAGCCCGGGTACCATCGCCGAACAGGAGGTGCCCGCCCGATGATGGTCTGGTTCACGGTCCAGCTCGAGGACAAGCCGGGCTCGCTGGCGCGCGTCGCCGCGGCGCTTGGCGAACGTGGCGTGAACATCACGGGCATCGTCGGCGTCGCCGAGGACACCGACGGGGCGCTGATGCTGACGACGTCCGACCCCGACAGGACGCGCCAGGCGTTCGACGCCCTGAACCTCCCGTTCGAGGAGCACGGCGGCGAGCACCCCGAGCTCGACTCGATGACGATCGCGGGGATGCGCGGCCGCTAGAGCGCCGCCACAGCCATGCGCATCGCGACATGGAACGTCAACTCGATGAAGGCTCGGCTCGAGAAGATCGAGTGGTGGCTGGATCGGGCGGCGCCCGACGTCCTGCTGATGCAGGAGACGAAGCTGTCCGACGGCGACGCGCCGTACATGACCTTCCAGATGGCGGGCTACCAGCTCGTCCATCACGGCGAGGGCCGCTGGAACGGCGTCGCGATCGCCCTGCGCGACGGACTCACGTTCGACGAGGAGGTCACGAACTTCGGCGACGGGCCGGTGCGCAACTCCGGCGCCGGTGCGGGGCCCGGCCTCGACGAGGAGGACTTCAACCCATCCGATGAGGCCCGGATGCTGTCGCTGCGAATCTCGCCCCCGGGCGGCGAGCCCATCCGGATCGTCAGCCTGTACGCGCCGAACGGCCGCGTGGTCGGCTCGCCGTTCTACGAGGGCAAGCTGCGCTGGTTCGCCCGGGCGCGCCGCTGGCTGGACGAAACCCGCGACCCGAAGGAGCCGTTGCTCATCGGCGGTGACCTGAACATCGCGCCCGCGGACGATGACGTCTGGGATGCGCGCGCGGTCCACGGCGGCACCCACGTGTCCGGCCAGGAGCGGGACGCGTTCCGCAGGCTGCTCGACTGGGGGCTCCACGACGAGTTCCGCGAGCAGCATCCGGACGCCCGCGGCCGGTTCACCTGGTGGGACTACCGCGCCGGTAACTTCCACAAGAACTTCGGCATGCGCATCGACCACCTCCTGCCGACCGACGCCGTCTCGAAACGGGTCGTCGCAACCGAGATCGACCGCGAAGCCCGCAAGGGCAAGCCGATCCCGTCCGACCACGCCCCGCTCGTGCTCGACCTCGACGAGCCGGGGGTGCCATTCGATCCCGGCTGGGCCGACGCGGAAGCGCGAATCGCCGCTCGCGGGGGCATCCGCCCGGGCTGAGCGCGGCCCGAGATCCAATCACCTCACAACGGCGTATCACCGCTCGACCGGCCTCCTGAACGTGCCGGCCTCGAGGAGACATCGAACGTGCCCGACATGACCACCCTGATCCGTCGTAACCGCGTCGGCGTGCTCGCCGCAAGCGCCCTCCTGTTCGCGGCGTGCAACGCGGGTACCGGCCAGACCGCGGCGCCGACGACCACGGCGACCCAGCCGCCCCCCTCGGCGCCGGCGAGCGCCCCGGCCTCAGCCGCAGCATCCCAGTCCGCCGAGGCCTATGAGGTCGAGCTCGGCGACAGCGACAAGTACGGCAAGTTCCTGACCGGCGAGGACGGCAAGACCCTGTACATGTTCACGCCGGACACCGCGACGACGAGCGCGTGCAACACGGGCTGCGTGGCCTCGTGGCCCCCGTTCACGCTCGACGCCGGCGAGACGGTCAAGGGCGGCGACGGCGTGACCGGCGCGTTCACGACGATCGCGCGCCAGGACGGCAGCATGCAGGTCGTGTATGCCGGCCACCCGCTGTACTACTTCTCCGGCGACGCTGCCGCCGGCGACACCAACGGTCAGGGCCTCAACAGCAAGTGGTACCTGCTGGGCGCCGACGGCTCCCAGATCTCGGGCCAGACCGGCTCGAGAGGCAACTATTGAGACCGGTTCGCCCCCTGGGGAGGGATGGACAGCGATCCGGAATGGCGTGACCATCCGCCCGAGTGCACGACAGTGGGCAGTTGAGCGACAGCGATTCGACCGACCTCGACGACGCACGTCTCGCCGCGCGCATCGCCGCGGGTGAGGAGGCTGCCTTCGTGATCGCGTACGACCGGCACGCCGGATTCGTGTTCGGTTCGGTTGCGCGCTTCCTCGGCGACCGCGAGGCGGCTGCCGAGGTCGTGCAGGACGCCTTCGTCACGCTGTGGCGCCGGGCGCGCCAGTTCGACTCGCGCTCCGGCTCGCTGCTCACGTGGCTGCTCGCGATCGCGCGACACCGCGCGATCGACCGGCTGCGTGCCGATGGCAGGCGGCCGAGCCGCGACGCGATCCGCCTGGACGCGCTCACCTCCGAGGGCGGATCGAGCGGAAATGTCGGCAATCCCGAGGTCCCGCCGGCGCTCATCGCCGATCGCGCAACCGATCCCGCGAGTGTCGCCACACGGCGCTGGGCGCAGTCGGTCGTGCGCACCGGCATCGCCGAGCTGCCCGAGAACGAGCGCACGGTGATCCTGCTCGGCTACGCCGAGGACCTGTCGCAGGCCGAGATCGCCGAGCGCCTCGAGTGGCCGCTGGGCACGGTCAAGTCGCGCACCCGGCGGGCGATGGCCCAGCTCCGGTCCCGCCTCGGCCCGGTCGCTGAGCTGACCGAAGCCTCCGGGTCAGCGGCTCGCGCAGGGACCGGAAGCCCGGACTGATGACCGCGATGGACCACGGCGCCGCACACGAGCGGATCGAGGACCTGCTCCTCGATCCGAAGGGCCTCGCCGCGCTCGAAGCATCGAGCGCTGAGGACGACGTCGCCCTGCGCGAGCACCTTGCGGGCTGCCCCACCTGCCGCGCCGACCTCGAGACCTGGGCGCGGATCCATTCGGCGCTCGCCGACGCCCTGCCTGGCACCGCGGCCGCGGCGACCGTGGCGGTCGAGCCAGTCGAGCCGCCGCCCTCGCTGCGTGCCCGTGTCCTGTCCGCCGTCCGCGCGGAAGCGCCCACCCAGGCCGCATCGCTGGCGCCCATTCCGATGGCCGAGGCCAGGCGCCGTCGCTGGGCATGGTCGGGTCAGCCCCGACCCGCGTGGATCGGCCTGGCTGCGGCGCTCGTCGTCCTCGTCGTCGGCGCGGGCGTGCTCGTCGACCAGGCAGGCAGGCTCGCCACGGCCCGGGACGAGACGCAGAGCCTCGCCCAGGCGATGGCCGCCGTGGACCGGGTCCTCGCCGAGCCGCAGCATCGCGTGGCGGCCCTGACGACGCAGGCTGGCGCCGCGGGCGGAACGGTCTCGTGGACGCGCCACGACCTGGTCGTCCTGACGACGGCCCTTCCTGACCCGAAGCCCGGCGAGGTCTACCGCTGCTGGCTCAGCAACGACGGCCAGGGCTGGGCCATCGGCAAGATGGACTTCGCGGCAAGCACGGCGTACTGGGTCGGCTCGCTCGATGGGTGGGCCTCGTTCGAGATCGGGCCGACGACGCTGTTCCGGGTCAGCCTCGAGCCGCCCGGCGCCGATCCGAAGTCGCGATCCGGTCCGATCGTGCTCGAGGCCGCGCTCGGGGCCTAGCCGCGCTCGGCGCCGGGCCGCATTCGAGGCCTGGCCGCCGGACTACCGCCCTCTGCGCGGGTTCGGTCGACGCCCGCGCGGCGCGTCGCGGGAGGCAGTCATGGCCGCCTCGGTATCACCCAGCAGCGGCGGCGGGACAGACGGCAGCTCCGTCTGCGAGACAAGCCCTGCCCGGATGACGCGCTGCAGCTCCTGCACCGCGAGCGGATCGGTCTCGACGGGCTGGTAGGCCGCGAGCCGCCGCTCGACCTCCGCAACCGCCCTGCGGTTCGTATCCGGCGCGCCGGCCTTCGCCCAGTTCTCGCGGTTGTCGCGGTCGATGACCCTGCCCGGCAGGTACAGCTCCTGCGGCCAGTTGCGGGACGTGTGGTCGGCGGTGATCAGGTGCTGATTGGCCAGCAGCTCGTCGACGAGCGCCCGGGCCGGTATGTCATCCACGCTCCGGACCTCGCGGACGAAGTGCAGCGCCTGCGCGCAGAGCTCATCGTCGAGGACGAGCTTGGGCAGGCTGAACACGAGCAGGAAGTCGAGCATCCCGGGACCGGACACGGAGTTCACGCCCGCGAGGGCCGCCAGGAGCGCGCTCCCGAATGTCTCGGCACCCGCCTGCGCGTCCACCTCCTTGGCGTCCGACAGGGCCATGTACGACTGCGTCGGCAGGCCGAGCGACTTGGCGACCTCGACGTAGGCAACGTCCAGGAGCTGCGCCTCGATCGCCGCCATCGGCGAGCTCGCGACCTTCATGTGGAACGTCGCCGGAGCGCCGCCGAAGAGGACCGGCGCGCCGGGCCGCACGACCTGTGCCATGGTGATCCCGGCGAGGACGTCGACAGTGTGGAAGACCGTCGCGCCGACCACCGTCACCGGTGCGATGAGCCCCATCAGCGTGACCGGCACGATCTCGACCGGGATGCCCGCGGCGATGCAGTCGAGCATGTTCTGGCACGAGTCTTCGCTGTACCGGAAGTTGCCGGTCGCGGTGATCGTGAAGATCGACATCGGGCGGGCGATGAGGTCCGCCATGTCACGTCGGAACAGGGCCATCATCTCGACCATCCGCTCCACGCCGTGCTCGGTGAACGCGCCGGAGACGACGGGCCGCTTCGTGTTGGTCAGGACGAGGTACAGCCGCCAGGCGTCCGAGACCTGGGGCTCGATGTCCTCGTTCGTGGAGAACGCCGTGGCCAGATAGCCGAGGTGCTCCAGCCCATCGCCGAGGCGGATGTACTCGACGAAATCGGTGGAGTTCGCGAGGCGCGCCTCGCCGGTTCGATGGTCGAGGACGCGGAGGCCGCTCGATCCGGGCACGTAGTGGACCCGGTCGCCGCCCAGATCGGCGCGCTCGATCCCGTCCCGGTCGTACAGCTTGAAGCTCGAGGGCGCGCTCTCGATGGCCCTGTCCACGACATCCGGCGGGAAGCGGACGCGGCCGTCCCTGGTCGTCGGCAGGCCCGCCTCGAGCAGTCGCTCGCGCATCTTCGCGCCACGGATCTCCATGCCGACCTCGTCGAGGAGGAGCTTGGCCTCGTCGACGATCGAGCTGATGAGGGGCGATTCGAGGACCTGCAGGCGGGGGCGCATTCGCGCCAGTGTGCCGTGCCGGTCAGTCGAGCGTGACGGCCTCGCGCCAGCGCGGGACGTGCACGCGGAAGCCCAGTGCCTCGACCTTGGGCGCGATGGCCAGCTGTGCTTCAGGGTCGCCATGGACGAGGAAGACCGTGCGCGGGAAGCCGGGCGCGCCGGCCTGCTTCCCGGCGGCGAAGTTGCGCAGCCAGTCGAGCAGCTCCGACTCGTCGGCGTGGGCGGAGAAGCCGCTGATCGAACGGATCCGGCACTTGACCTCGCGGACCTGGCCGTCCAGGCGCACGGTCCGCGCGCCGGCCTGCAGGTGCGCGCCCAGGGTGCCCTCGCCCTGGTAGCCGACGAACAGGATCGTGGCCGCCGGGTCGCCGATGAGGTTGCGCAGGTGGCCGACGACGCGGCCGCCGGTCAGCATCCCGTTCGAGGCGACGACCATGTACGGGCGCGGCGAGGTCGCGATCGCCTTCGAGGCCTCGACCGAGCGGGTCATCGTCTGGTTCGGGTAGTCGAGCGGCGACTCGCCCTGCTTGAGCAGCTCGCTCGTCTCGGCGTCGTAGAACTCCGGGTGGCGCCGGTAGATGTCGGACGCCTTCGATGCCATCGGCGAGTCGAGAAAGAGCGGCAGCGTCGGGATCTCGCCGCGGTCGATCATGCGGTCGAGCTCCCACACGATCTCCTGGGTCCGCCCGATGGCGAACGACGGGATCAGCAGCACGCCGCCGGCGTCGCTGGTCGCCCGAACGGCCTCGGCGAGCATGCGCACGGCCTCGGTCTCGGGCTCGTGCTCGCGGCCGCCATAGGTCGACTCGACGCAGACGTAGTCGGCGTCGCTCTGCACGGTCGGATCCCTCAGGATCGGCGTGCCCGGGCGGCCAAGATCGCCCGAGAAGACGACGGTGATGGGCGAGGCGCCCTCAGCCTCCCGAATCTCGAGCCGGATGATCGCCGAGCCCAGGATGTGACCCGCGTCGAGGAACGTCGCCGTGATCCCTGGCGCAACCTGGACCGGGCTGCCGTAGCGGACGTGCTGGAAGTGGGGCATGACCTGCTGGGCGTCCGCTTCCGTGTACAGCGGCGCGTCGAGGTCGGCCTCCACGTGGGGCGGCTGCTGGCGGATCTCGACCTCGGGGTCGAACACGGCGGCGCGCGGCGGATCCGGCTCGATCGAGGTCGGGACGTGGCCCTCTTCCGCCGCCCGGTTCGCCTCGTCGACCGCCGCCTGGTATTCCTGCGCGCTCCCCTTGTCGGCGGCAAGCGCCTCGGCGGGGTGACGCCGCTCCCAGCGGGAGTGCCGCTCCGCGAACTCCTCCTGGAGCCGGCCGCTGTCGAGCAGGACGAGCTCGACAAGCTCGGCCGTGGCGGTGGTCAGGTAGATCGGGCCGGCGAAGCCCTCCTTCACGACGACCGGCAGGTAGCCGCAATGGTCGAGGTGGGCGTGCGTGACGAGGACGGCGTCGAGGGTCGAGGGCTCGAACCCGAGCGGGACCTTGTTCCGCACCGTCTCGTTCGGGCTGCCCTGGAACATGCCGCAGTCGATGAGGATCCGAGCCCGCGCGGTCGTCAGCAGGAACTTCGAGCCGGTGACCGTGCTGGCACCGCCGAGGAACGAGAGCTGCATCCGGGGCGCGCTCAGCCGGCCTGCCGCCCGCTCGTGGCGAGACGGCTCACGGGATGCGGACGATCGTGTCGAGCGCGACCGCGGCGAAGAGCAGCGCCAGGTATGAGATCGAGTAGCGATACAGCCGGATCGCCTGGGCGGTCGAAGCCTCCGGTGCGGTGCCCTGGCGCCAGAGGACGTACGCGCGCCACAGGAACAGCGCACCGAGGATCGCCGCCGCGACCACGAAGATCGCACCCATGCCGGCGACGATCGCGAACACGACGGTGAGCACGACGAGCAGGATCGTGTACAGCCCGATCTGCCGGCTCGTCTCGGCGATGCCGCGAACCACCGGGAGCATCGGCACGCCGGCCGCGGCATAGTCGCCGCGGATGCGCAGTGCCAGCGCCCAGAAGTGCGGCGGCGTCCAGTAGAAGACGATCAGGAAGAGCAGCAGCGCCGGGAGCGCCACGTTGCCGGTGACCGCGGCCCAGCCGATGACCGGCGGCAGCGCACCCGCCGCGCCGCCGATGACGATGTTCTGGGGCGTGCTCCGCTTCAGCATCATCGTGTAGATCACGACGTAGAAGCCGATGGCCAGCAGGGTCAGGAAAGCCGAGAGCAGGTTGACCGTCCAGGCCATGAGGGCCACCGAGATGGCGCCGAGCACGATCCCGAAGACCACCGCTCGCTCCGGCGAGACCTGGTTGGCGGGCAGCGGCCGGCGCCGGGTCCGAGCCATGTGTGCGTCGATGTCGCGCTCGAGGTACTGGTTGATCGCGTTCGCCGAGCCCGCGGCAAGCGTCCCGCAGACGAGGGTCCAGAACGTCAGGCGCACCCAGTCGACGATGGGCAGGCCGGGCACCTCGCGCGTCGCGAGGACCATGGCCGGCACGGTCGTGACGAGCAGCAGCTCGATGATCCGAGGCTTCGTCAGCGCCACGTAGGCGCGAATCTGCTCGGCGGCGGTTGCGCGCGGCGCGCCCGCTTCGTCCGTGGCACCTCCCGCGGGAGCCGTGATCCTCGCCTCGTAGTAGGCAGCGACCGCCAGGGCCACGCTCCCGCCCCACACGAGCGCCCCGAACGCCACGTGGAGCGTCTGGGTCCACGGGGCGAGCGACAGGAGCACCTGCAGGCCGCCGATGACCACCTGGCCCACATAGACGGCGAGCACGGCGAGCGCAAGCCTGGCCAGCCGCGGCTGCTGCAGGCGCCGCCGCCAGGCGACCCAGGCGACCACCGCGAGGATCACGAGGACGACCGCCGCGGCGTACCGATGCAGGGCATGGGCCGCGAACAGCCCGGCCGCCTCGCTGTTCCCGGCCGGCGCTGCGGGGACCAGCGCGCCGTTCATCAGCGGCCAATCGGGGAAGACGAGGCCCGCGCTCTGGGCGGTCACATTGGCTCCGAACAGGAGCACGCCGAAGACCACCGCCGCCGCGAACGCGGCGAGCAGGGTGAAGCGCTGATTCCCGCTCCCGCCGAGGCGCGCCGGGTACGACGATCGGACGAGCAGGTAAACGAGCAGCCCGACCAGGGCCATCGCGGCGGCGAGGTGGGCCGTCACGGACTCGCCGGTGTTGCCGAGCTGGACGGTGCGGCCCCCGAGCCACGCCTGGAACCCGACCAGCAGCACCGCGACGAAGGACGGCCACAGGAGCGAACGACGATCCCGGTGGTCGAGCCACGCGACGACCGCCAGGCCGAGGATCAGGAAGCCGATGACCGCCGCGACGGTCCGGTGCAGCCACTCGATCCAGACGTGTCCATCGCTGTCGAGACCGGGGAGGAACTGGCCGGGGAAGCAGCCGGGCCAGTTCGGGCAGGCAAGCCCGGAGTCGGTCGCGCGCACGACCACGCCGATCACGACGAGCAGGAACGCGGCGGCGACGGTCGCGGCGGCGAGCCGCTGGAAGCGGGTCAAGGATCCTCCGAGTTTGCGACCCGGGATTCTAGCCGTCTGCGCGCTCCACGCCGCCTTCCGTCGAGCAGGGATACGCTGCGGGCATGTTCCCACGGGTCACTCGCTCATTCCTCGCGGCCGCCGCTGCGTCGGCCGTGCTCGCGATCGCGGTGGTCGGGTGCGGGCCCGGTCCGGGCGTCTCGGCCAGTCCGACGGGCCCGGTCTCGTCCGGAACCGCCGCCTGCCCCACGGCTCCAACCCCACCGGACAACCTCGCCGGGTGGAGCCAGGCGTCCGCATCGGACATCCTGCCGCTCCTGATCAATGGCCCCGGGCAGGTCGTCTGCGGCGAGAACCGCATCCTGTTCACCCTCGCCGGACAGGACGGCACGCCCGTCGGTGCGCCCGACCGAACGGCCAGGATC
>Ga0310810_10009801_pt1 | contig 11109 bp, 9 predicted proteins | sample NCmetagenome_FD_207641 | JGI IMG/M metagenome (GOLD analysis project Ga0310810, IMG submission 207641) | Soil microbial communities from experimental microcosm in Duke University, North Carolina, United States - NC | ecosystem: Engineered > Artificial ecosystem > Soil microcosm > Unclassified ... | reverse complement strand
TATTCATGGCCGGCATCGAGCTCGATCTGAAGAAGGCCTGGAGTCACCGCGCGGAGTCCGGCACCGCGGCGGGCTTCGCGCTCGGAGTTCCGCTGCTCTTCGGCGGCGTGGCGGCACTCGGCCTGCTACGTTATCCCGGTTGGATCGGCCCGCTGGCGTCGGGTTGGCAGTTCGTGCTCGGTGTCGGCATGGCCTGCGCAGTCACGGCGCTCCCGGTCCTGATCCTGTTGATGGAGAAGCTCGAGATCCTTCGCCAGCCCATCGGACAGCGTCTGCTGCGCTATGCGAGTCTCGATGATGTCGCTATCTGGAGCGTGCTCGCGGTCATCCTCATGGACTGGTCGCGTGTCGGGCGGCAGGCCGGCTTCCTGCTCGTTTTTGCGCTCGCGAGCTGGCTGTTGCGTAGGCTGATGCGGGTTCTGGCCACGCACGACCGCTGGTACGCGGTGTTGATCTGGGTGCTGCTCTGCGGCTGGGCGGCGGACTGGTCGGGCCTCCACTTCATGGTCGGCGCGTTCCTCTCCGGTGCCGTCATAGATGCCGAGTGGTTCGAGCGTGAGAAAATGGACCGTTTTCGTCAGTACGTGCTCCTCGGTTTCATGCCGGTGTTCTTCCTCTCTACCGGACTGCGCACCAACTGGGAGGTGGGGGGGACTGCGGTGCTGCTCGCCACCGGCTTACTGCTGCTGGCAGCGCTCGGCGGCAAGCTGATTGGCACGGCCATCGCCGGCCGCATACTGGGCTGGACAAGTGCCGAGGGCGCCATCATCGGCTGGCTGCTGCAGACCAAGGGACTGGTCATGATCGCCTTCGTCAACGTTCTCCTCGATAAGGGTCTCATCACCAGTGAGACCTTCACTGCGCTACTCCTCATGGGGGTGGCGAGCACCATGCTGACGGTGCCGATGGTCTTCCGGCGGCTGCGTCGGGAGCAGGCGCTCATAGTCAAGGCGGCCTGAAGTGGATCTCGGCGGCGGCGCGAATGGCAAAGCCCAAGGTTCGGTTCCGGCAACGCGCGTGCTCATAGGTTCTTCCAGCGATAGTTAACCAAGCGGTGAACTATCGGGAGGGATGATCGGTCAGTGGGGTGCCTTGGTCAGCCGCGGACCGACTGCACCGCTAACACCCGCCTCAATGCTCACGCTCCAACCCGGTAGAGCTGGAGCGCCGGGGGGCGTGCCATGCATCACAGAATCGCCGTGCCGGGGGCGCGACGTGAGTCACAGCGGGGCCCCGCGGGCGCCCCGGGTACCCCGGACGTGGCGCACGTCACGGTAGTCGCTGCGCGGCTCTGGTCTCCTGAGGCGTGTGGTCAGGGCAGCCGTGGAGGAGTACGCCATGTACGCCATTGACGTACGTACGCCGCTGACATATAAAAGCTCTCGCGCCGTTGCCTCGCCCGGGCGGCGGCCTAACCCTGGATCGGTAACCTACGCGATGAAGAGCGAGATCCACTGCTTCGACCAGATGCTGGCCAATGTCCGCCTGGCAACTGCCAGGGCGGGTAATAGCCGGCGTACCGCGGCGACGCAGGAAGTCAACGCACTTACCGTCAAGCGGCTGCGTGGCTGGACCCGGCTCAGCCAGCCGGAGTTTGCCCGGCTGCTTGGCGTCGAGCTCAGCACCCTGCGCAACTGGGAGCAGGGCCGCCGTGAGCCGACGGGACCTGCCCGTGCGCTCTTGCGCGCGATCTGCAACGACCCCGAGAACGTGCTGCGGGCGCTCGGCAGCCGGGGCGCCCGTCGCGGAGCGGCACTGCGCCGCCGGCAGGCGGCGGCATGAAGGCTCTCACCACCTCGATGCGGCTGGCAGCCGCTTGCGCCGTAGTGGTATGCGCGGCGGCGAGCGCCTTCGGCGCGCCTCCCGCCCCGGCACCTGTCGCGGCTCCCGCCGCGGCTCCCTCGGCCCGCGTCCCGACACTGGCGCCGGAGGCGAGCGGTGCCCTGGCGGAGCAACAGGCGGTGCTCTTCGACCCGTTCCTGAGCGAGCTCGAGGAGCGCACGTTCCGTTACTTCTGGGAGACCGGCAACCCGCAGAACGGATTGATTCCCGACCGCTATCCGACGCCATCCTTCGCCAGCATCGCGGCCGTCGGCTTCGGGCTCACGGCCTATCCCATCGGCGTCGAGCGCCACTACATCACACGCGCGCAGGCACGCGACCGCGTGTTGGCGACGCTGCGCTTTTTCGTGCGCGCGCCGAATGAGCACGGCTTTTTCTATCACTTCCTCGATATGAAGAGCGGCACGCGCGCGAGTGACAGCGAGATCTCGACGGTCGACACTGCACTGCTGCTCGCCGGCATGCTTTTCTGCCAGAGCTATTTCGATACCCAGCACCCGCGCGAGGTGCAGATCCGCAAACTGGTCGATGAGATCTACCGGCGCATCGACTGGACCTGGGCGCAGCCGCGCCCGCCGGTGGTGGCACTCGCCTGGACCCCCGAAGCTGGTTTCTCCGGCATCGATTGGCAGGGCTACAACGAGGCTATGCTCGTCTACCTGCTCGCACTCGGCTCACCCACCCATGCGATCAGCCCGCAGGCCTGGGACATGTGGACCAGCACGTACGACAAGCACTGGGGCACGCTCTACGATCAGACGTACCTCAGCTTCGGACCGATGTTTGGTCACCAGTACACGCACGTGTGGGTCGACTTCCGCGGTATTCGTGACGCTTACATGCGCGGCCACGGACTCGACTATTTCGAGAACAGCCGCCGGGCTACCTACACGCAGCGCCGCTACGCCATCGCCAACCCCAAGCACTGGCAGGCCTATGGCAAGAACATCTGGGGCATCAGCGCCTCGGATGGCCCGGGCGGGAGCGAGCGCTACGACGGCCAGCAAGAATCCTTCATGACCTATGCGGCACGTGGAGTCGGAGTCGGCCGCATCGTTGACGATGGCACGATCGCGCCGACCGCAGCGATCAGCTCGCTGCCTTTTGCGCCCGAGATCGTGCTGCCGGCGACGCTCGAGATGTACCACCGCTACGGCTCGTCGATTTATTCGGTCTACGGCTTCCTCGATGCTTTCAACGCCAGCTTCCAGGGCGCCCCCGATGCGGCTGGCCAGTCGCATACCCACGTGCCGGACTCCACCGTGCAGGGCTCGGAGAAGAAGACCTACAACGGCTGGGTCGATCAGGACTACATCGGCATCGACGAGGGCCCGATCCTCGCCATGATCGAAAATTATCGGAGCGATCTGGTCTGGCGTGTGATGCGCAACGACCCCTACCTGCGCACGGGACTCGAACGCGCAGGATTCTCCGGCGGCTGGCTCGCGCAGATTCAATGACCTCTGGCGCGGTCGCGGGCCTCATCGCCCTCGCACTGGCGCTACCCTCTGTGCCGCTTCCCGCGCAGACGCCCGAGACCATCGTCGTCGATGCCACCGCGCCCGCGCAGCCCTTTCCGCATTTCTGGGAGCACATGTTCGGTTCGGGACGCGCCGTCCTGAGCCTGCGCGAGAGCTACCGCGAGGACCTGCGCGCGGTGCGCGGCGTGACCGCCGTGTCCTATGTGCGTTTTCACGCGTTGCTCCATGACGAGATGGGCGTCTACAGCGTGGGGCCGCACGGGGAGCCGATCTACAACTTCTCCTATGTCGATCAGGTGTACGACGGTCTGCTCGCCAATGGGGTGCGGCCGTTGGTCGAGCTGAGCTTCATGCCGGTGAAGCTCGCCGCGCGCCAGGCTCACCAGAGCTTCTGGTACCGGCCGATCGTCTCACCGCCCGCGGACTACACCCGCTGGGATGCGCTCATCACCGCGCTCGCGCGGCACCTCATCGAGCGTTATGGGATCGAGGAGGTGAGCCAGTGGTACTTCGAGGTGTGGAACGAGCCCAATCTCGACTTCTGGGCGGGTGAGCCGAAGCAGTCGACTTACTGGACACTCTACGATCATACGGCGCGCAGCCTCAAAGCCGTGGACACGCGGCTACGCGTGGGCGGACCGGCGACCGCACAGGCCGCCTGGGTCCCGGCCTTCCTGCGTCATTGCAACGAGAAGCACGTGCCGGTGGATTTCGTCTCGACGCACGTCTATGGCGATGACACCGGGAAGGATGTGTTCGGCACCAAGGAACGGATTGCCCGGCGCTACATGGTGTGCCGCGCGGTGCAGAAGGTGCACACTGAAATCCAGGCGTCACCGCTACCTGCCGTGCCGCTCATCTGGACCGAATTCAACGCGAGCTGGAGCAACCACCCAGAGGTGACGGACGCACCGTTCATGGGACCGTGGCTCGCGGAGACGATCCGCCAGTGCGATGGGTTCGTGCAGGAGATGTCCTACTGGACCTTCTCCGATGTGTTCGAGGAGCAGGGCGTCGTGAAGACACCCTTCTACGGCGGTTTCGGGCTGCTCGCCGCAGGTGGCATTCCGAAGCCGGCCTTCAATGCCTTCGCGCTGCTGCACGGCCTGGGCGAGCAGCGGCTTGCGAATACCGCCGCGCAGACGCTCGTGACCCGCCGCGCCGATGGGTCGATGGTGCTCGCGCTGTGGAATTACGCGGAGGCCGGGGAGCGGTCACCCGTGCGCAAGGTGGCGCTGCGCTTCACGCACGCGAACTCCAGCCGTGCCACCGTGCAGTCGATCGACGATGAGCACGGCAACGTCCACGTTGCCTACGAGCGCATGGGATCGCCGCGTTACCTCACGCAGCGCGAGCTTGCGCAGCTGCGGGAAGCGGCGGCGCTCCCATCGGCGACCAATCGCCCGCTGCAGTCAGGCGAGCTCGATCTCGAGATTCCCTCCGACGGGCTCGTGCTGGTAACGGTGCCGGCCGCGCCCTAAGTCTTCGCGGTCCAGGAACTGCACCAGCCGGCGGCCTTCACCGCCTTGCCTGGGAAGAGCAGGCAGCCACCCTCGGTAGATCCTGCCGCGCCCTGATAGAGCCTGCAGGTTGAGCATTTGCTGCCAGGCTTCGCATCCGCCGCTTTGCTCGCGTCGGGGGTGTATTTCAGCGCCTTGGCGGTCGGATCGTCCGTCGCAACGAGCGGCAGATCTGCCGCCCAGGCCGTGCGCAGTGTTTGCGCTGCGAGTGGGGCGAGCGCGACACCGAGCGAGAGTTTCCTCAGCAGGCGGCGGCGCGACCCATCGAACTTGTGCTTCATTCGATTTCTCCTTGTTGGCTGAAGGCTGAGCTGCCCGCGCGACAGTATGACCGAAGTGCGTTGCTCACAGGAATGGCGGTGGAACGGCTGGTACCCCGGCGTCGGTGCCCCGCCGCTCGCGCCGCGCCTGGATGCGGGTGCGCGCGCGGCTGGGGGCGGCTTGCGGCCTTCTCTGCATGGGCGCCCGGAAGCCACGGGGCTTCACGACGAGTACATCGCAGGTCAGGCGATCCAGGGTGCGTTCGGCAGCGTTACCGATGAACAGCCGCGCAATCGCGGTGCGGGACACGGCACCCATGACCACGATGGCCGTGCCGCTGCGCCGCGCGAACGCGCTCAGCTGGTCGGACACCTCGCCCATGCGGATGTGACAGCGCTTGCGCGCAATTCCGGCCTTGTCAGCGAGCGCACCGACGACGCGCACCACCTGCTGGCCGTGGGCCTCCTCAACTTCCGGCGGCATCATCACCAGCGGGGCCGCGGCCATCGCCATCGGTTCCGCGCCCACGATTGGCATGTAGGCGTGGAACATCTGCAGGCTCCCGTGCAGCAGCTGCGCGAGCTCTCCGCCCGCCTGCAGCAGCCGAACATCGAGATTTGCAGGCCGTGCATGCCTGTGGAAAGGATCGACTGCGGCAAGCACCAGCGGGCGGCGGTAGGCGCGTGGAGATTTCACCAGGAGCAGCGGGACGGGACAGTGCCGGATCAGCTCCCAGTCGGTATTGCGCAGCACCATGCGCGCGCCGAAGCGGTGGCCGCGCGCGGCTGCGATCACCAGATCGCTGTGGGTCGTCAGAGCCCGGCGCGCGATCGCATCGTGCGGCGGGTAATCCCAGGATGCCGTGCAGCTCACCGCGACGCCGCGCAGTGCAGGATCACGTGCGAAGCGCTCGAGGCGGCGCTCGTACTTCTGTGCGATCGCCGCACGCAGAGTCTCGACCTCCTGGAACGTGGCCGTCTCGGGAAAGCTTCTCTCGGGGTCGGGCTCATCGATCGCGTGGAAGAGCTCGACTTTCGCACGCGCCGCGCGGGCCACGATTCCCGCCTTGCGCAGCTCACCCCGCGGGATGCGCCGAAGGTCGCCGAGTGCGACCAGGATCTGCCGGATTTGGGTCGCCATTGTGTTGCCCTCGTTAACCTCAGCCCACTCTAATCGGAGCTCTAGGCAGGTTCATCGTGGAAAATGCCTAGTGTGCACTCCGCTGGCATGCATCCTGGTGCACAATGCCTACGCGCTTGCACGGATGGCGCATGCCGGGCGCGTGCCTCAGAATTTCTCAAGGAGGGAGATGTGAATATCATTACGCAGCCAGAAAAGCCGAGCCGCCGGCTCGATCCCTTCGAGCTGCGCACCGAGAGAGATCGACCACTGCGTACCGAGGGTTCGCTCAGTGACCGCCCCATCCCCGGGGCCATCGATGTCGGCTGCGTCGACTGGTATCTCTACCCGGTCAACGATACGGCGCGACCTGCGGAACGCTGAAGTAGCGTACCCCGCGACGGCGTCGCGGCAGCTTCGCCCGCAGACCTCTCGGCTTGATCACCAGCAGATCGCACGGCAGGTGATCCAACACCCGCTCGGCCGTGTTGCCGATGAGCAGCCGCTTCAATCCCGCACGTGCCAGCGCGCCCATCACGACGATGGCGCTGTGCGTCACCGCGGCGGCCTGCTCGATTGCATCGCTCGGGTGGCGAGCGATGAGGTGTCGGCGCGCCGCCGGAATGCCAGCGCGCCCGGCGACCCGCTCGAGCTTCTCGGCTGCAGTCCTGGCAGAGCGGCGCTGCATGTCCGTTACGATTTCCTGTGACAGCGCCCCGTGGCTGTAGGCCGTAAGGGGGAGGGGCGAGTACGCGTGCACCACATGGAGACTCCCCTTCAGTACGCGCGAGAGCAGGGCAGCCGCTTCGAGGATCTCACGATCGAGCTGTGCAGGCTTGGCGTAACGCTGATCAGGATCGACCGCGGCCAGCAGTTTCGGGCGACGATAGCCTCCGCCGCGCTTCACCAGCAGCACCGGTAGCGGTGCGAGCCGCAGCAGCTCCCAGTCGGTGAGGCGCAAAAACGCGGCCGCGAGGTGCCGCCCGGCGTGCTGCTCGGCAACGATGAGATCCGCACCGGCAGCTACGGCGGCGCGAATCACGGCTTCGTGGGCCGGGTAATCCCACTCGGCCGATGCGCTCACCCTGATTCCGACCCGTCGCAGCCGTTGCGCGAGACGCTCGAGCCGGGTGAGGCAGGCTTCGCGCATGCCGCGTTCGATCTTCTTGAGTCCGCCCAGCGCCGCGGTGTCAGTGTCAAAACTCAGGGCACTGGTCAGCGCCTGAAACAGCACGAGCTCGGCATCGAGCGCCCGGGCGAGCTGTGCCGCCTTGCCGAGCGCGGGAAGCGAGCGCGCGGCGGGGTCCTTGAGTGCAACCAGGATGCGGCGGATACGCATGCGGACCCGTGCTGCTGCCTTACGGCTGGGACTGCACGAAGGCGGCCACCGACTCCATCTCGGGCAGACGCAAGTTCTGCGCGACGCCATGCATGATCGCCACCTTGCGCATGTTGCTCTGGAAGGAGGAGAGCTGCTTCAGGACGTACTGCTCGTGCTGTCCGGCGAGGCGTGGAAAGTCCTGCGTGCCGTGCGCATCGGCCCCATGACAGGAGCTGCACGCAGGCACACCTTCGGCGGCGATGCCGTGCTCGTAGATCTCGCGCCCACGGGTGATCTGTGCCGGGTCGGCTCGTGGCCCGGGCTCTGGCTTCTGCGCGGCGTAATAGGCGGCGAGCGCCGCGATGGTGTCATCGTCGAGCTCGGCTGCCATGCCCCACATGTAGCCGAGCGCATCGGGATCGCCGCGCGCCTGGGAGCGAAACGCCTTGAGCTGCGCCGCGAGGTAGTTGGGATTCTGCCCCGCAAGGCGCGGGAATTTCGGCTGCGCGCTGTTGCCCTGTCGCCCATGACAGGTGCCGCAGACGGTGACGGCTAGCTTCTGGGCGTACGCCTTGGCTGCGGCATCGGGCTCCTCGGCCCGGACTGCGGAGGCGGCGCAGCCGATCGCGAGGGCGCCGATGAGCGCCAGCACCGCAGGTGTACGGCCGGCGGTGAGCGGGGGATCCCGGTTGTCTTGGGTGGTGTTGCGCATGATGAGCCCTCAGTACGCGAACCAGAGCAGTAGGTACCACGTATTGTTATCGGAGGCACTGCGTCCGAGACCGTCGTAGTTGCTGCCGGCGCCGTTGAACTTGTTGTAGGCGGTGTATTGCGCGGAGATCTTCACGTTCAGCCACGGGAGGTAGTTCAGCTCAGCGATCCAGCCGCGCGTGTCGGGTGAGCCATTCGCGCTCACCACCACTCCGGGACCGCCGGGTGGATTGGCCGGATAAAGCGCAGTATCGGTACTGCCGGTGGTGGAGAAGTACCCGACGGTTCCGCCAATCTTGCGCCGGTAGTAGTAGGTCGCCCACAACCGGCTGGTGGAGAGGTTGTTGGCGGGATTCGCCGCGCTGCCGTTCGCGAAGCTGGCATCGAGCGTCATCGATTCGTGAATGTGCGTTCCGGCGATGGTGAACAGGTGCTCATCCCCGACGAACTGGTACTGCAGATCCTCGGCGACATCGTTGAAGCGGTTCAGCGGACCACTGAGCGGGGCGCCGCCCCCGGGGTACAGGCGGAACTGCGCACCGTATGCCCCGAGCTCGAAGGAGTTGCGTCCCCAGTTGAATTCGTAGGCCGCGCGCCAGTAGGGCACGACTCCCGACATGACATTCGAGGCGGTGCCATCGAGGGGGCCAGCGCCGCCGGTGAGTGCATTGGTCTGCCCCTGCTTCGCGGAACGATAGCCGCCGACTTCGGCGTACAGTGACTCGTTCCAGAACAAGTATGCGGTGATACCGGCGACATCCTGCGCGAACGCCCCGTCGATCGCGGTGCCGGCGAGCGGCGACACGTTCGCGTTGCTTGCCGCGGAGGGGAACCCCCAGGCCGGCGTGCTGTTCCACAGATCCTGCACTGTCGGGTTGTTGTTGAGCGAGACGCCGTAGGTGAGGGGGCTGTTGTTCGACAGCACCGCCGTGTCGGCAAAGCGCAGGTCGGTATTATCGATGCCGATGGTACCGGCGTCATTTGCATAGGTGAGCTGGAAGAAGGCGCCGAAGTTCGGCGCGATCTTGCCCGCGTAGAACAGGCTCAGCTGCTGCGGGAAGCCGGCCGTGCCGTTCTGTGCGACGCCCGGTGCGCCCGCCGCCGACAGATCCGGCACTCCGGTCTTCATCTGGGTGTAAGACATCTGTGCCATGATCGAGAGCGGCACGGTCTGTGCGAGCGAGAGCAGCTCCTCCTTCTTGCCGGTAACATCCCGCACCTGCTTGACGTTGGTGAGGATGTAGCCGTTGGCCTTGAACATTCGGCCGAAGTGCGTCAGCTCGGGATAAACCGTATGGCAGGCTTCGCAGGCCATACCGGTCTGACGTGCGAAGCTCGGGACCGCGCCAGCCCGGGGGGGCACTGCGAGCAGCGCCGCTGCGAGGAGCGCCATGGCGCCGAAATTGCGAGAGAGCTCGCCGGTTGTTCTGCCTGACATAGGTCGCTCCCCTTAAGTCACCTGCGGTTCTCGGCAGGTGCGCTCATAGCCTAGGGGCAAGATTGGCAAGCGCCAGTGAGGATAATACGTATGGGCGTAGGTAACGGCGCTGGCGACCATTAGCTCGGTGTCAGTGCGAGTTGGATCCAGCAGGCACCGTGAGCAGTCACCATCTCGAATATCTCCTCGCTCCGCAGTCGCTTGCGGTGATTGGCGCCTCCGATCGCGCCGGCAGCATCGGCGCGACGGTCATGCGCAACCTCATGAGCGGCGGATTTCGCGGCCCGGTGTGGCCGGTCAACATGCGGCACGCGTCGGTGGGGGGCATGCGCGCCTATACGACGCCGGGGGAGCTGCCTGCGGCTCCGGATCTCGCCGTCATCTGCACACCCGCGGTGAGCGTTCCGGGTCTGATCGCGCAGCTCGGCGCGCGCGGCACGCGCGCGGCGGTGGTGCTGAGCGCGGGCCTCGAGGCGCCGGCCGCGGGCGGCGGCACGCTCGCGACCGCGATGCTGCAGAGCGCGCGGCGCCATGCACTGCGCATCCTCGGGCCGAACTGCATCGGACTGATTGTCCCCGGCATCGGACTGAATGCGAGCTTCACCCACCTCGGTGCACGCGCCGGCGGTATCGCGTTCGTCGCGCAATCCGGTGCGCTCGTCAGTGCACTGCTCGACTGGGCACAGGGCGCAGGCGTCGGTTTCTCGCACTGCATCTCGCTGGGTAACGCGGCGGACGTCGATTTCGGAGATCTGCTCGATTATCTCGGCCGCGATCCGCGGACGCGTGCAATCCTGTTGTACATCGAGTCCATTACCGGCGTGCGCAAATTCATGTCGGCGGCACGCGCCGCGGCGCGCAACAAACCGGTCATCGCCGTCAAGGCCGGCCGTACTGGAGAAGCAGCCAGAGCGGCGACCTCACACAGCGGCGCGCTGGCGGGAGCGGATGCGGTCTATGACGCGGCCCTGCGCCGCGCGGGGGTGCTGCGTGTCGCGACCACGCGGCAGCTGTTCGAAGCGGCGCAGATTCTCTCGCAAAGGCGCAGTTATGTCGGTCCGCGGCTCGCCATCGTCAGTAACGGCGGCGGACCCGCCGTGATGGCCACCGATGCGCTGATCGAGGGCGGCGGGAAACTCGCGCCACTTGCGCGGCGGACGCTCGAAACTCTTGACACGGTGTTACCCGCCGCCTGGTCGCACGCCAATCCGATCGACATCATCGGGGATGCTCCGCCTGAGCGGTATATCGGCGCCTTGAGTGCGGTGCTCGAAGACCCACAGGTGGATGCGGTGCTGCTGGTGCACGCGCCGACTGCCGTGGCTGCGACCGCGGAGGTGGCGCGGCTCTGTACGCCGCTCCTCGAGAAAGCGACGCGGCCCGCCTTCGCCTGCTGGCTCGGAGCGGAAGGCGTAC
>Ga0310810_10009800_pt1 | contig 11110 bp, 10 predicted proteins | sample NCmetagenome_FD_207641 | JGI IMG/M metagenome (GOLD analysis project Ga0310810, IMG submission 207641) | Soil microbial communities from experimental microcosm in Duke University, North Carolina, United States - NC | ecosystem: Engineered > Artificial ecosystem > Soil microcosm > Unclassified ... | reverse complement strand
CGGGGTTCCAGTTCTGCTTGGCGTACTTGGCCAGGTCGAGCAGGCCCGCCTGGTTGAAGTCGTCGCGCACGAAGTGGGTCTGGGCGTCGATGATGAACTGCTTGGAGAGCGCGCCGGCCCGCTGGTTGGCCACCCCCGGCGTCTGGGCCTCGGCCGGGATCACGTCGAAGAGCGGGCCGAAGACCTCGTTCATGGCGAGGAAGGCGGCCGCCATCCCCGCGCTCGAGGCCAGGAACTGACGTCGGTCCATCCCGTGCCGGGGACCGAGGCCGTCGGCCAGCTCCTTGATGCGCGCCTCGACCCGCTGTTGATCGCGAGTCTGCGGCAGCGGGATGAACTCGCCGTTGGACACGATCTGGGTGGGGACGGGAGAGGCGAACGATGCGACCTCGGCCGGCGCCGTTCTCGTGAGCTCTTCGTCGCTGAGGTAGTGGGGCATGGCGGACCTCCTTCAGGTGAAGGGGTTGGGGTCGAACAGCCATATTCCCGGGCTCGGCCCCGAGCCTAGCCCGATTCGGGTGCTTGTCAAGACGCGCGGCGCCCGAGAGGTGCTACCTTACCGCCAGCATGCTCGAGGACCGTGTCGCGATCGTGACCGGCGCCGGCCAGGGAATCGGCCGGGCCATCGCCGTCGAGCTCGCCCGGGCCGGCGCGCACGTGGTGACCGGCGGGCGCCGGCTCGAGCCGGTCGAGGCGGTGGCCGGCGAGGTGCGCGCGCTCGGGCGCCGCGCGCTGGCCTTCTCGTGCGACGTGCGGGAGGCGACGCAGGTAGAGCGCGTGGTCGCCGAGACGGTGCGCGAGTTCGGCCGCGTCGACCTCCTGGTGAACAACGCCGGCTACCGGATCCGCGCGCCGCTCGACCAGCTCCCGCGCCGGGAGTGGGACGCCATGGTGGGCACGAACCTCACCGGCGTCTTCCTCTGCTGCCAGGCGGTCGCCCGCGTGATGATCCCACGCCGCGCCGGCAAGATCATCAACATCACCTCGGTCGCGGGACGCACCGGCTCGCGGGGCATGGCCGCCTACGCGGCGGCCAAGGCCGGCGTCACCGCCCTCACCCAGAGCCTGGGCGCGGAGTGGGCGAAGTACGGGATCACGGTCAACGCGGTCGCGCCGGGACCCACCGAGACGGAGGGGGTGCTCGAGGTCTGGAAGAGCGAGGCGATGATCGCGCAGGCCGCGCGCGAGGTTCCGCTGCAGCGCCTGGGCCGCCCGGAGGAGGTGGCCTGGGCGGTGGTCTTCCTCGCCTCCGATCGCGCGAACTTCATCACCGGCGAGACCCTCTACGTGAGCGGGGGCCCCCGGGTCAGCAACCGGGAGGACTGAGCGGGGACGCGCGCCGCCCGCTCCTTGACCGTGGGCCCACGCCGGGGCACGATGACCCGGCACGGAGGCGCCCGACCATGATCGAACCGGTGACCCAGCCCGACATCGACCAGCGCGTGCTCGAGCTCTACGACGAGTACTGTCACGGGGGCATCGACCGCCGCGAGTTCCTGCGGCGGGCCGGCGCGGTGGTGGGCGGCCTGGCGATGGCGCAGGCGCTGCTCCCACGCTACGCGCGAGCCCAGACGATCTCCTTCACCAAGACGCACCGGCTCTCGACCGGCAAGCTCGGCGTGACCGGCTTCTGCTGGGGCGGCAGCACCGTCAACTTCCTCGCGGTCACCCTGGGCGCCGACCTGCAGGCGGGAGCGCCGTTCTACGGCGCAGCGGCCGAGACCGCCGGCGTGCCGAAGATTAAGGCGCCGCTGCTGCTCCACTATGCCGAGACCGATCCGCGGGTCAACGAGATGTGGCCCGCCTTCGAGGCCGCGCTGAAGGCCGCCGGCCGGCCGTACCAGGCGTACGTCTACCCGGGCACCCAGCACGGCTTCCACAACAACTCCACTCCGCGCTATCACGAAGCCTCCGCGAAGCTGGCGTGGGAGCGCACGGTCGCCTTCTTCCGCGCGAACCTGGCCTGACCCTCCTCGAACCTGGAGACGACACGATGGCGAACGACGGCACCGGAACCGGACTGCAGCTGCGCTCGACGGTGAAGAAGGACGGCTCCCTCGAGCTATCGCTCGTCGAGGTGCCCACTCCCGAGCCGAAGCCGGAGGAGGTGATCGTCCGCATCGACGCCTCCCCCATCAATCCCTCCGATCAGGGGCTGCTCTTCGGGGGAGCCGACATGAGCACGGCCCGCACCTCGGGGCCCGCCGACCGGCCGGTGGTGACCGCGAGCATCCCGCCGGCGGTGATGAGGGCCATGGCCGGGCGCCTGGACCAGTCGCTACCCGTCGGCAACGAAGGCGCCGGAGTCGTGGTCCGGGCGGGGGCGTCCCCGGCCGCGCAGGCGCTCATGGGCAAGACCGTCGCCATCCTCGGGGGCGCCATGTACTCACAGTACCGCTGCATCAAGGCGGTGCAGTGCCTGGTCCTGCCGCCGGGCACCACGCCCGCGGAGGGCGCGTCGTGCTTCGTCAATCCGCTCACCGCGCTCGGCATGGTCGCGACCATGCGCGCGGAGGGCCACAAGGCGCTGGTGCACACCGCGGCCGCGTCCAATCTCGGGCAGATGCTCAACAAGATCTGCCTCAAGGACAACGTGAGCCTGGTCAACATCGTGCGCAAGCCGGAGCAGGTGGACGTTCTCCGGAAGATCGGCGCCACCCACGTGTGCAATTCGAGCTCGCCCGCCTTCATGGACGAGCTGACCGAGGCCCTCGTCGCCACCGGGGCCACCGTCGCCTTCGACGCGATCGGCGGCGGAACCCTCGCGGGACAGATCCTCACCGCCATGGAGATCGCGGCGAACCGGACCGCGAAGGAATACAGCCGCTACGGCTCCGCCACCCACAAGCAGGTCTACATCTACGGCGGCCTCGACCGGGGCCCTACCCAGTTCCACCGCACCTTCGGCATGGCCTGGGGCATCGGCGGGTGGCTGCTCACCCCATTTCTACAGAAGATCGGATTCGAGGCGGCCCAGAAGCTGCGCGAGCGGGTCGCGGCCGAGATCAAGACCACGTTCGCGAGCACGTACACCAAGGAGGTCTCTCTCGCCGGGGCCCTGCGGCTCGAGGAGATCGCGGTCTACGGCAAGCAGGCCACCGGGGAGAAGTACCTGATCAACCCGAACCAGGGGCGCAGCTGACCCGGGCCTTCACTCCACCACCGGAGGCCGCGCGAACCAGACCCCGCCGAGCGCCACCAGCAGCGCGAGGCTCGTGTACCACAGGTACCTCCCGCCATCGGCCCGCAGGTGATCGCCCCGCGCCACGACGTACAGACCGGTCACGTACAGGATCTCGCAGGCGCCGTTGCCGGTATCGCCGCGGGTCAGGCTGGTCCCGCGGGTGAAGATGGGCTGCCCGTTCCGCGTCACCGTGTAGTCGACCAGGAGGCCGGTCATCCGGATCTGGTCGCCGACGCGGATCGCGCCGATCTGCCTGGCGATGGCGCGGTCGGCCGGGATGAGGTGATTGTTCGACGCCTTCTCGGGCCTGAACGGCGGGGAGAGGGGGCCGGACCAGTTATAGGAGCAGGTGAACTCTCCGCTCGAGAACTTCACCTTTCGATACGATCCGTTGGTGACCGCCTCGCCCCAGACCACGCACACGTCCCGGATATTGCCGGGATCCGCCGCGTGGTCGAGGTTGAACAGCGCGTCGCCCCGGTGCTGGGAGACGACCAGCCCGGTGATGTCGTAGCTCGCCCGGGGCGTCAACGTGTACACGTAGCCCTTGATGGTCGTGGTGAAGGCGCCTCTCCCGGTCGCTTCCTGGACCGGCTCCGCCTCCTTGATCGCGGGGTCGATCCGGGCGACCTCGGGCAGGTCCACGTCACGGATCGCCAGGTAGAGCGCGCCGATCACGCAGGCGAGGAGCGCGATCGACAGGTAGCGCTGAAGGCGCTTCACGGGCGGGTGAGGCGGCCGACCTCCGCCCGCATCGCATCGAGGGCGATCGACCGGTGGCCCCGGCGCCACACGAGGAAGGTTCGCGCCCTCGACACCGCGGAGGGTAGCGGGTGGGTCGAGACCCCCGAGGCGGCCACGCTGACCCGGATCACCGAGCGCGGCACGACGGCGATCCCCGCCCCCGCCGCGACGCAGGCCACGATCGCGTGGTACGACCCGAACTCCAGGACCCGCTCCGGCAGCACCCGCGCGGCCCCGAGCCACGCCTCCAGGCGCCGGCGGTACGAGCAGCCCGTCGCGAAGGCGATCAGCGTCGTGCGGCCGATGTCGCGGGGAGTCCTGATCCGGGGAGAGTTCCGGGGCGTGATCAACACGAGCTCCTCGGAGAACACCGCGTCCCCCTCGACGTCGTCGGCGGTGAACGGCTCGGCGACGAACGCGGCCTCGACCTCGTGGTGCATGATCTTGGCGATCAGGGCGCCGGTGGTGCCGGTCACCAGCTCGATGCGCACCTCTGGATACCGGCGGTGGAAGCGGGACAGGATCGGCGGCAGCCTGGTGGCCGCGGTGCTCTCGAGGGTCCCGATCTGGAGCAGCCCGGCCGGCGAGCCGTCTCGCAGCGACGCCTCCGCCTCGGACGACAGGTGCAGGAGCCGATCGGCGTAGCCGAGCAGGCGCTTGCCCTCGGCCGAGAGCACCAGCTTCCGGTTCCCGCGGACGAACAGCTTGGTGCCGAGCCGCTCCTCGAGCTGCTTCACCCGGGTCGTCACGTTCGAGGGCACGCGGTGGAGACGGGTCGCCGCCTTCGTGATGCCCCCCTGCTCGACGACGGTCTTGAAGATCTCGAGCGCGGCCAGATCGATGTTTCCCATATCGAGAACGATCGTATCAGAATAATTCACTTATCGAAATGGGAGACCCCGCCTAGACTCGGGGCGTGATCGACGCCTCGCATCCGATCGAGTCGCCGGGCACTCGGGCGGCGGCCCCGGTGGTGGTCGCCCTCGCCGGCTTCACCGCCCTCGCGGTCGCGATGGGCATCGGGCGCTTCGCCTTCACGCCCATCCTCCCCATGATGCAGCAGGAGCTGGCGATCTCCGTCCGAGCAGGCGGGTGGCTCGCGTCGGCCAACTACCTCGGGTACCTCCTCGGCGCCCTCTCCGCGACGACCCTGCGGATCCCGGCCGCGACCGCGGTCCGGGCCGGGCTCGTGATCATCGGCCTCGCGACCCTGGGCATGGGGCTGACCGAGAGCTTCCCGGCCTGGCTCGTGCTCCGCGCACTCGCCGGGGTGGCGAGCGCCTGGGTCCTGATCTTCTCGTCGGCGTGGGCGCTCGGGACGCTCGGCGCGGCGGCGCGTCCGGCGCTGCGCGGGCTCGTGTTCGCCGGCGTCGGCATGGGGATCGCGGTCGCGGGGGTCTTCTGTGTCGCCCTCATGCGCTGGGGCGCGGGACCGGTCGCGGCCTGGCAGGGGCTCGCGATCGTCGCGCTCGCCGGCACCGCCGCGATCTGGCCCAGCCTCCGGCCAGAGCACGACGGCCGGGCGAGGGACACCCGGCAACCCGCCGACCCCGGCTATCGGTGGAGCCTCGACTCGCTGAGCCTCGTCCTCTGCTACGGGGCTCTCGGCTTCGGCTACATCATCCCCGCGACCTTCGTGCCGGCCATGGCCCGGGAGCTCGTGCGGGACCCGCTCGTCTTTGGCTGGTCCTGGCCGATCTTCGGCCTCGCGGCGGCCGTCTCGACCCTGCTGGCGGCGGTGGGGGGTCGCTTCGTCGGGAATCGACGGCTGTGGGCCCTCGGCCACCTGGTGATGGCGCTCGGCGTCTCGGCGCCGATGGTGTCGCCCACCATCGGCGGCATCATGGCGGCGGCGCTGCTCGTCGGCGGCACCTTCATGGTGAGCACCATGAGCGGTCTGCAGGAGGCGCAGCGCGTGGCCGGGCCGCGGGCGACGACCCTCATGGCCGCGATGACGGCCGCCTTCGCGGCCGGTCAGATCGCGGGCCCGCTCCTGGTGAGCTCTGCCCTCGGCCCCCAGGGCGATTTCTCGGGACCGCTGCTGGTCGCCTGCCTGCTGCTGGTCGTGAGCGCGGCCGTCCTCTTCCGTCGGGGAGCCGACACTCCGGTGACCGTTCTTACACGGTAAGAAGGTTCGAGCCGTCTCCGGCCCGGACGGGTATCGGCCCTCCGTGGCCACGATTGGGTTCCGTCCCCTTCCTCGCGCGCATGGCACCCCTGATGCTCCCCTCGATCGCCATGCGCTGGCGCGGTCTCTTCATCGCGGGGTCCATCGCCCTGTCGCTCGGATGCGCCGAGCGCGCCGCGGGCACGTCCGCCGCGGCGGCGACACCTCAGCCCCGGTTCATTCGCGAGGCGCAGCGCGCCCTCGACGAGCTGGGGTTTCACCCCGGTCCAGTCGATGGCGTGGTCGGCCGGAGGACCCGGGACGCCCTGGTCCGGTATCAGCGATCCCAGAAGATCCCGGTGACCGGGTATCTCGACGCGGAGACGATGGTGCGCCTCGACATACACGAGCGCGTGTCGGGCCCTGCGTCCCGGCACGAGAGCGAGGTCAGCCGGACCTTCGAGCCGAGTCCCAGCCGGCGCATCGAGTCGACCGTCCGCGCCGCCCCGTAGCCCGATCGCAGGCGCGCAGTAAGCACACCGTCGCGCCCCTCGGGCGTTCTGCCGACCGCTCAGGCACGATGCCCGTCAGCCCTCCACGCGGCGCCGCCAGAAGCCCTGCATCCATGCGCCTTTGTCACGTGGCACTCCCGATGCTCAGCAGTGACGGAGGGGAGGGCTCGGACATGAACGCAGCGTGGATTCCGGTAGGCAGCGCGATAGGGATCGTTCTCCTGAGCCTGGCCGTCCTGAAAGTGATGAGTGAAAGGCCCCAGGTCGATCGCTCCTCCGTGGCGGCGTGGACGTCCCAGGAAGCCCACGCGAGGACGGCCTTTCAGGACACCCCCGATGACCAGCTACCCCTCGAGCTCGCCCGGCCCGCTGGCCGGGAAGCCGGCTACTCCGAGCGCTGACGCTCCCCGCCGTGTCGCGTCGCACTCCGGATCCGATCCACCGAGGGACCGGCATGAGCCGGAGCCGGCCCGAAGACCCGCGGGCGGTTCGCATCGAGGTGGCGAACGAGTGGGCCTGGTGCGGGGCCCAGCGGCTGCGGCTGACCCCGCGAACGTTCGCGGTGCTGCGGCATCTGGTGGAGCACCAGGGACGGTTGATCACGAAGGAGGAGCTGTTCACCACGGTGTGGCGCGACGCGATCGTGAGCGACGCCGCCCTGGCGAGCTGCATCCGTGATCTGCGGAAGGCCCTGGGGGACTCGTCGGGCGCGCCGCGCTACATCCAGACGGTCCATCGACGAGGGTTCCGGTTCATCGGGCCGATCCCTCCGCCGACCGCCGTCCTCTCCCCGCCGGACTCCTCTCCCACTCGCGACGCCGGCGTTCATGCCGCGTCGAGCTTCCCCTGCGCCTCCAGAGCGACCCCGACCCTGGTCGGCCGGGAGGCCGAGCTGGCCGGCCTGCGCACCCGCCTGACGAAGGCGCTGGGTGGGCAACGGCAGCTCGTGTTCGTGACCGGGGAGCCGGGAATCGGCAAGACCGCGCTGGTGGAGACGTTCCTCGCGGAGGTCGGCGCGGCGAACGCCGTGCGCATCGGCTGCGGCCAATGCGTGGAGCAGTACGGCGCGGGGGAGCCGTATCTGCCGCTGCTCGAAGCGCTGGGGCGCCTGGGCCGAGCGGCGGGGGGCAAGCAGCTGGTCCAGACCCTCAAGCAGCATGCGCCGACCTGGCTGGAGCAGCTCCCGGGCCTGCTCAGCGATCGCGACGTGGAAGCGGTGCAGCGTCGGGCGCAGGGGGCCACGCGCGACCGGATGCGGCGCGAGCTGGTGGAGGCCTTCGACACCCTGACGCAGGAGGCGCCCCTCGTCCTCCTGCTGGAAGACCTCCACTGGAGTGACTCCGCCACCATCGACCTGCTGGGCATGCTCGCGCGCCGGCGGGAGGCCTCGCGCTTGATGGTGCTCGCCACGTACCGCCCCGCCGACGTGGCGGCCGAGCCCACCCACCCGTTGAGCCGGATCAAGCACGAGCTGCAGCTGCACGGGCACTGCGACGAGATCCCGCTGGAGTTCCTGACCGCGGCGGACGTGAGCCAGTACCTCGTCCGCCGCTTTCCCGGGCACGGGCTGCCGGCCGAGCTGGCACTCGTCCTCCATCGGAACACGGACGGCAATCCCCTGTTCCTGGTGAACACGATCGACGACCTGATCGGACAGGGGCAGCTTCGGTCGGCGGGCGGCCAGTGGCGGCTCTCGGGACCGGCGGCGGACATCGCGGCGCGGGCGCCCGAGACGCTCTGGCAGCTGGTCGAGAAGCAGGTGGAGCGCCTGACTCCGGAGGAGCAGGCGGTCCTGGTGGCGGCCAGCGTAGCCGGTGCGGAATTTTCCGCCGCGGTCGCCGTCCCGGCCGGCATCGATCCGCCGCGCGCAGAGCTCCGGTGCGAGACGCTGGCGCGGCACGGGCGGCTCATCCGACGGGTCGGCATCGCGGAGTGGCCGGACGGCACGGTGGCGGGGCGGTACGCCTTCATTCACGCCCTCTACCAGCAGGTGCTCTACGGCCGCATCCCGATCGGGGAGCGGGCCGGCCTGCACCGGCGGGCCGCGGAGCGCCTCGAGCGCGGCTACGGTGAGCGCGCGGGCGCGATCGCCGGCGAGCTCGCGGTCCACTTCGAGCACGCCCGGAGCGCCGAGCGGGCCGCGCGGTACCGGAGGCGAGCGGGCGAGCATGCGCTGCGCCAGCACGCCTACCGGGAGGCCGCCGACCACGCGATCCGCGGGCTCGGCGCGCTCGGCGCGCTGGCGGACTCGCGGGAGCGCACCCAGCAGGAGCTGGCGCTGCAGGTCACGCTGGGATCGGCGCTGACCGCCACCCAGGGCTATGCGGCGCCCGCGGTGGCCGACACGTACGCCCGGGCGTGGGAGCTGTGTGCCCAGGTGGGCGACACGCCACAGCTCTTGCCGGTCTTGCTGGGCGTCGGGCGCTTCTACGCCGTACGCGGCGAGTTCCAGACCGCGCGCGACGTGGGAGCCCACCTCTTGACGCACGCGGAAGCGGCCCACGATCCGGTCATGCTCCTGGCCGCGCACAACGCGCTGGGCGTCGCATCGCTCTACGCCGGCGACCTCGAGGCCGCCCGACAGCATCTCGAGCGCGGCGTCGCGCTCTCCCACGCGAGCGATCGGAACCCGACGTCCTCGCACCCGTTTCGACTCGTCCCCCCGAGCGTGACCTGCGCGATCCACGCCGCTTGGACGCTGTGGCTGCTCGGGTACCCCGACCAGGCGGCCACCCGCGCCCGCGATGCCCTCGCGCTAGCGCGCTCGCTCGATCACCCGTTCGGCCTGTCGTATGCCTGTCACCTCGCAGCCGGGTTTCACCAGTGGCGACGGGAGCACCCGGCGGTGCGGGAGCTGGAAGACGAGGCCCTCGCTCACGACACGGAGCATGCCTTCGGTCTCCTCCTCACCGTCGGGCTGATCCAGCGCGGCTGGCTCCTCGCCGAAGGGGGGCAGACGGAGGCAGGCCTCGCTCAGATGCAGGAGGGGCTGGCGAGGCACCGGCAGATCGGCGCCGTGGTCATGGTGCCGGCCACCCTGGCCTTGATGGCGGAGACGCTACGGAAGCTCGGTCGTCCGGCGGAGGGACTGGCCGCGGTGGCCGACGGACTGACCACCGCCCGGCGGTCGGGACAGCACTACTGGGAGGCGGAATTGCACCGGCTGACCGGAACGCTGACCCTCCAGGCCGACCCGTCGGCCACCGGAGCGGCCGAATCGCATTTCCTCCGCGCCATCGGGGTGGCGCGCCGACAGCGGGCCCGGTCGCTGGAGCTGCGCGCGGCGACGAGCCTCGGCCGCCTCTGGGCCGCCGCCGGGAACGTGGGGGAGGCGCTCGCGCTGCTGTCGGACCTCTATGGCTGGTTCACCGAGGGGTTCGAGACCGCCGACCTGATCGAGGCGACGTCGCTGCTCGAGGAGCTCCGAGGGCGGGCCGGTTGGACGCCGGACCGGAGCGAGACTACCAGACCTCCGTGACCGCTTGCCCGCCGGCCCAGCGCTGGCGGGTCTCCCACACCTTCTGCTGCGCCTGCTCGTTCCCCGCCGCCAGCTGCGCGGCCACGTGCAGGCACTGCTCGCTGACCGCGCGATCGTCGAGCCGTCGGAACGCCTCGGCGCTGCGGATCGCGCCGTCGACGGAGCGATCGCGACGGGCCCGGATCAGCGCGCTCAGGTACGCCTCTCGCGCGTTCGTCTGCGCGCCGCGCGGGCTGCCCGCCGCGCGACCGATCGCCATGAAGGCGTCGCCCACCGCGAGCATGCTCTCCCAGCTACCGCTCGCCAGCGCCGCGCCGTAGGCGTCCTGCCAGACGCGGACCGCGACGTCGACGTGCCCGCGCTCCAGCTCTTTCTCGACCAGGTCGAGGTGGGCGCGCCAGAGATGGTCATCCCCCGTCCGCCAGGCCGGGGTGGCGCTCTCCATCCGCTCGACCTCCTCGTGGACGGCCGCGCGGGCGCCCCTCAGCGCCGCCCGCTCGCGGTCGGGTACCGTCAGGGTTCCGCCGTGAGTCAGGGTCCCGATCCCGACCGCACCCAGACCGAGCAGTCCGGCCGCCAGAGCGAGCTGCCGCGTCGTCGTCATCGTGGTCTCCTCCCTTTGCGGGACCACCGGCCGGGGCGTCCCCGGCATGTCGGCCGTCCTCCGAGACGACGGTACCGGCGCAGGCGGAGGGAGTCTTGGCCGAACCCAGGGATTACTCAGGGAGTGCCGCGCCCCTGCCCTTGCGTCCATCCGGGGCTTGGCGTATTGGGAAGCCCGTGCTGTTCTTCGTCTCGCTGCTCGTCGACGGGGCCCTGGCCGGCGCCATCTATGCCCTGATCGCCCTCGCCTTCGTCGTCGTCTACAAGGCGTCGCGCATGGTCAACTTCGCCCTCGGCGAGTGGGCGATACTCGGCACCCGGCTGGTGGCCACCGGGCTCTACGTCGTGGGGCTCGAGCTGCCGGGATCCGTCGGCATGGCGTGTGCCGCCATCATCGGGCTGGCCATCGCCTTCAACCGGCTCGTCCTCTCCCACCTGGTCGGCCGACCCCTCGTCTCCGTCATCATGGTGACCCTCGGTCT
>Ga0310810_10009799_pt1 | contig 11110 bp, 9 predicted proteins | sample NCmetagenome_FD_207641 | JGI IMG/M metagenome (GOLD analysis project Ga0310810, IMG submission 207641) | Soil microbial communities from experimental microcosm in Duke University, North Carolina, United States - NC | ecosystem: Engineered > Artificial ecosystem > Soil microcosm > Unclassified ... | reverse complement strand
TGAAGGATCCCGAGCCGCTGATGTTCCACGCCGAGGTCGTGCGTCGGAACGATCGGCCGTGCGGCTACATCCGCGCCGCCTCGTATGGGCACACGCTCGGCGGCGCGGTCGGGCTCGCGATGATCGATTCCGGCTCGACGGGAGACGTCATCGACCCGAAGTACCTCGAGGCGAGCACGTTCGACGTCGAGATCGCCGGCAGGCGATATCCCGCCATCGCGTCGCTGCGCCCGCTCTTCGATCCCGATAATCTCAAGATCAAGGGCTGATGCTGTTCCTGGTTCGCCACGCGGAGGCGGTCGACGAGACGAAGGCGTTGCACGATCCCGATCGTCACCTGACGGCGGCGGGACGCGCGGCGGCGCGCGCGCTCGGTGAGCGCCTGCGCTGGTACGACTGCCTGCCGATCGCGGTGTGGTCGAGCCCGCTCGTGCGCGCGGTGCAGACCGCCGAGCTCTTGATCGCGGGGCTCGGCTGGGACGGCGTGATCGAGTCCGTGCCCGCGCTCGCGCCCGGCGGCGCCACGCGCGAGGTCACCGCGCTCGTCGAGAAGGCCGGCGGCGTCGTGATCGCGGTCGGTCACGAGCCGGGCCTCTCGGCGATCGGCACCGTGATCACCGGCCGCAACGACTTCCCCGCGCTCAAGAAATGCGAGGCCGCGCGCGTCGAGACCGGACGCTTGAAGTGGATCCTCGGCCCGACCGACGAAGAGCCGCGAAAGCCGTAGCGCCCACACGCACGCCGGATTCACACCCTGGTAGGCGCGCGGTCGGGCGTGTTACGAAAAAAGGCAAGGGGGACGCATGAAGAAGCGTGCGAAGGCGATACCTACGTCGACCGAGTCGCGCCCGCGCAAGGAGCAAGCGCCGAAGCCCGTCGACGGTGAGTCGCTGCGCGAGGTGCACGGCGGCGACGGCAACAGCGGCTGGAACGGCACCAGCGGCTGGGGCTGACATCTAGCTGATAGAGTCATCCCATGGGGGCAGAGTCCGACGGCCGAGATCCGGTCGTCGACCTCGATCGCACGTTGCAGGCCGGCACGACGCCGCCGTCGGCGGAGCGCGTCGTCGTGCGACGCAACACCCCGCTCAGCGTTCCGATCGAGCGCTACGAGCGCGTGAGCGTCCACGCCGAGGGCGGGCTCGGGCGCGTGTGGCGCGCGCGCGATCACCTGCTCGACCGCGACGTCGCGCTGAAGGATCTGCGCCCCGAGACCGACGTCGACGGATCGCGCCGGCGGCTCGTCGACGAGGCGCGCATCTGCGGCCGCCTCGAGCACCCCGGCATCGTGCCGGTCTACGATCTCGCGCCCGGCAGCGCGCCCTACTACACGATGCGCATGGTCGCGGGCCGCACGCTGGCCGAGGCCGCGCGCGCGTATCACGCGGGGCCGCGAGATCCGGTCGCGCTGCAGCGCCTGCTCAATGCGTTCGTCACCGTGTGCAACACGATCGAGTACGCGCACGCGCAGGGCGTGATCCACCGCGACCTCAAGGGCTCCAACATCCTCGTCGGTGACTACGGCGAGGTGATCGTGCTCGACTGGGGCCTCGCGAAGCGGCGCGGCGATCCCGACGACGGCGACGATCTGCTCGGCACGCCGACGTACATGGCGCCCGAGCAAGCGCGGCGAAAAGGCGAGGCGGTCGACGAGCGCACCGACGTGCACGGGCTCGGCGCGGTCCTCTACGAGATCCTCACCGGTCGCGCGCCGTTCGAGGGCGACAACCTCGAGGCCGTGCTCGCGCGCGTGACCGCGCCCGAGCGCACGCCGCCGCGCGCGCACTCCCCGAAGGTGCCGCGCGCGCTCGAGGCGGTGTGCCTGCGCGCGCTCGCGTGCGAGCGTGATCGGCGCTATCCGTCGGCGCGCGCGCTCGGCGAGGACCTCCAGCGCTACCTCGCCGACGAGCCGGTGACCGCGTATCGCGAGGGGCTCACCAAGCGGCTCATGCGCTTCGCGCGCCGCCATCGGACCGCGACCGTCACCGCGGCGGCGCTCACGATCACCGCGACCGTCGGGCTCGTCGTCGGCAACGTCCTCTTGCAGCGCGCGAACGCGCAGACCGAAGCGCAACGCGACGAAGCCCGCCACAACTTCCTCGAGGCGCGCGCCGCGGTCGACACCTACCTCACCACCGTCAGCGAAGATCAGCTCCTCGACGCGCCGGGCCTGCAGCCGCTGCGCGAGCGGCTCTTGTCGGAGGCGCTCACCTACTACCAGCGCTTCATCGACGAGCACGGCGACGATCCGGCGCTGACCCTCTCGCTCGCCGATGCCAAGCGCCGGCTCGGCGTGATCATGGGCGGGCTCGCGCGTCACGACGAAGCGATCGCGCAGCTCGACGCCGCGATCGCGGTCTACCGGCGGCTGCCCGAGACCAGCGAGGACGCGCGGCTCGGCACCGCGCAGACCTTGCTCGCGATCGCCGAGCTCGCGCCGCCGAAGCGCGCGCTCGAGGCGGCGACCGCCGCGGTCGCCGCGTACGAGCCGCTGGCGCGCACGCATCCGAACGATCCGGCGGTGCTCGTGCAGCTCGGCCGCGCCTACGACGCGCTCGCCGGCGCGCAGTACCACAACGGCAAACGCTTCGACGTCGCCGCGAGCGAGGACCGCGCGGTGCAGATCTTCGAAGACGTGAACCGGCGCTTCCCCGGCGACGTCGAGCGACAGCGCCTGCTCGCGCTCGCGTACAACAACGACGGCAACGCCACGCAGATCACGGGCAACCAGGTCGACGCGGTGCCGCTGTTCGAGAAGTCGCTCGCGCTGATCCGCCCGCTCGCCGCCCAGCACCCCGAGAGCCAGCTCATCCGGCGCGAGCTCGGCCGCGCCGCCAGCGCCAAGGGCAAGGCGCTGGTGGTGCTCGGCCAGATCACGGCGTCGCTCGCGCCGACCAAGGAGGGCGTGGCGGTGCTGCGCGTGCTCGCGGCCGAGAACCCGCGCATCGATTCGTACGCGCGCCAGCTCGATCTCGCGATCGGGTACGAGGGACAGGCGTTGCTCACCGCCGGACGCATCACCGAAGCGCGTCCGCTGATCGACGAAGCCACGTCGATCGGCGACGCGCGCGTCGCGATCTCGAAGGACGTCGACGACGCGAAAGACGCGACCGGCTGGTGGCACGTGCTCGGTGGGCGCGCCGCGCGGCTGGTCGGCGACGACCGCCGCGCCGCCGAGGAGCTGGCGAAGGCGATCGCGCTCTTCGACGCCGCGCTCGCGGATCAACCCGCCAACGACGATTGGTTGTACGACCGCGCGCAGGCGCGTCAAGAGCAGCTCGAACGATCGCGTGACGCCGCCGCGCACGCCGCGCTCGTCGCGGATTGGCGGAAGCTCATCGCGCTCGCGCCGCGCAACCCGCTCTATCAGGTCGGGCTCGCCGACGCGTTGCGCCGGTTGGGCGAGCTCCCCGGTGACGGCGCGGCGTCGGCGGCGTCGGAGGCGGTCGCGATCATGGCGAAGCTCGCCTCCGACAACCCGCGCGACCTCGGCGTGCAGGTCGTCTACGCGCGGACGTTGATCGCGCGCGCGCGCGGGGCGCTGCGCACCGGCGATCGCGCCGCCGCCGACGGCGATCTCGCGATCGCGCGCGCGGTGCTCGCCGCCGCCGCCGACCACGATCCGGCGTATCTCCCCGACCTCGCGTGCGTCGAGACGGTTGCGTCTCGGCAGGACGATGCCGTCGCCGCGGCCACGCGCGCGCGCGACGCCGGCTTCGAGGAGCTCGCGCGGCAACCGTGCCTCGCGCCGATCGCAAGGCGCTTGCGCTAGCCGCGCGTCACGGGACGCCGAGCATCGACGCGTAGCCGAGCACGCGCTCGAGCTCGAGGACGCCGAACGCGACGAGCAGCGACACGATCGTCAGCACCGCGCCGAACCGGAGGAAGCGGAAGAAGCCGATCTCGCCGCGCGGGCCCGCGCTCTCGAACACGATGATGTTCGCGACCGAGCCGAACAGCGTCAGGTTGCCGGCGAGCGTCGAAGAGACCGCGAGCATGACGTAGCCCCACGCGGGGCTCGCGAGGTGAGGGACCCAGTGCACCGCGATCAAGACCAGCGGCACGTTCGAGACCAGGTTCGCGCCGAGCACGACGAGCGCGATGAACGCGGCGTCGCCGGCGAGATCGCCGCGGCCGATCACCGGCTCGAGCCACCGGTAGACGTCTTCGACCGCGCCGGTGCGCGCGAGGCCGTGCACGACGACGAACAAGGCCGAGAAGAAGAGCAAGAGCGACCAATCGACCGCGCCGAGCGCGCGTTTCGGCGGCACCCGCGCGATCACGATCAACGCCGCGGCCGCGGTGATCGACGCGCCGGCGAGCGCGACGCCGGCGAGCGCGAGCCCCGCGAACAGCGCGAGCGCGCCGAGCGCCTTGATCGCGAGCGCGGTGTCGATCGCGGGCTTCGGCGGCGTGCGCTCGACGAGCGGGCCGCGCGGGAGATCCTTCCGGAACAGGAGCGAGAGCAAGAGCGCGTTCGCGACCAGGCACGCGGCGCCGGCCGGCAGCGTGAGCGCGAGGTAGTGCGCGAAGCTCGGGTGGCCGGCGGCGGCTTGTCCGACGAGCATGTTCTGCGGATTGCCGCTGTAGCTGACGACGCCGCCGAGGTTCGACGCCGACGCGAGCGCGAGCAGGTAGGGCAGGGCCGGCAGCCGCGCCTCGACGACGACCGCGACCACCAGCGGCGTGAGCACGACGCACACGGTGTCGTTCACGAGCAGCGCGCTCAGCCCGCCGGCGAGCCAGGTCAAGCCCCACAGGAGCGTGCGCGCCGACTTCATCCGCGTGAGCACGTGATAGGCGGCGAGCCGGAAGAACTGCGCTTCGGTGAGGTACGCGGCGATGATCAAGACGCCGAGCAAGAGCGTGACGACGTGCAGGTCGACGGCTTCGAGCGCGCCGTCGAGGCCGAGCCCGCCGACCGCGGCCATCGCGACCGCGCCGACCAGCGACGCCGCCGGTCGATCGAGCCCGAGCACGCGCAGGAGCCGCGTCGCGAGGACGAGGTACGTGACGCAGAAGACGACGAGGGCGCCGGTCACGCGATGCACCATGATAGCGTCGATCCATGGGGCTCACGCGCGTCGCGCTCGTGTTGATGGCATCGCTCGTGATCGAACGGGGCGCCCGCGCCGATGCGCGCGCCGACGTCGAGGCCGCGGTGCGCGCGCACCTGAAGACGTTCGGCGCCGCAGAGACTGCGGCGACGAACGAATCTGTGACACGGGGCGGCGCTGATCCGATCACCGGGCTCGCGCCGACCGCGCTCGTCTACTTGAACAAGGACACGGCGAAGGCCGACGAGCCGTTCAACTTCGGCGTCGATCTGACCGGCAACTTCTCGGGCAGCGCGTCGATCAAGATCGAGAAGATGACGGTCGTCGTCGCCGACGGCGGCCACGCGGCGTGGTTCCACGTGCGCGGCACGCTGAAGTACAAGGAGGTCGTCGGCGAGGGCATCGATGACTGGGCGAAGCCGCTGCCCGTGCGCGTGAGCGGCGCGCTCGTCGACGATCACGGCTGGAAGATCGTGCGCGTCGCGTACACGGCGCCCATCGAGGACAAGGAGATGATCGCGAGCGCGGGCTATCACGATCCGCCGCTCTCGCCCGCCAGCGGCGCGCCCGCGCACACGGGCGACGCGGCGATCGGCAAGGCGGTCGACGCCTGGTTCCCGGGCGGCTTGGTCGCCGCCGCGGGGGCGCAGACGATCGTCGCCAACGGGACCGCGCCCGGCGAGCGCGGCGACGATCGGGCGGCGGCGCTCAAGCTCGCGAAGGCGTGGGACAAGCTGAAGTTGGGCGCGACCGAGGTCGACGCGGTCGCGTTCGGCAAGCTCGGGTTCGTGCGCGTGGTCGTGCGGTTGCCGGTCAAACCCGCGAAAGGCAAGACGCCGATCGCCGCCGAGATGGTGCTGCACGCGGTGGTCGCCGACGAAGGCGGCACCTGGCGCTGGCAGTCGCTCAACTGGGGCGGGCGCAATCCCTGACGTGTCGCACCCGCGTACGCGAGTTCTCGGTGCGACTCGCAGATCGTCAATAAAGCTCGTGCGTTGGAGGCCGGAGGAGGCCTCCCTATGTTCGATTCGATCGCACCGCGCGCGCCGAGCCGTCGGCGCAAGATCTTCTTCGCCGCGTCGGGCATCGTCCACGGCGCCGCCGTCGTCGCGCTGATCGTCGCCGCGATGTGGCGCATCGACAAGCTCGACTACGCGAAGGAGGCGCCGCAGATCGCGGTGATCCCGCCGCCGCCGGCGGGGAACAGCGGCGGTGGCGTGAAGAAGACGCTGCCGAACGCGACGGTGGTGAAGACGCCGCCGAAGATCAAGATCAAGACGCCGGTGCAACCGGTCGATCAGAAGACGATCATCGAGCAGCAGGCGACGTCGACCGAGAACACGACCGGCATCGACGGCGACGGCGGTGGCGGCGACGGCAGGGGCCACGGCGCGCCGGAGATCGGCACCGGCTGCATCGAGGGCACGGGCTGCGGCGTCGGCGAGATCAAGGTGCCGGAGCTGCCGAAGCCGTGCAGCGATCCGTCGCGCGTGAACGACGCGGACTGCAAGACCGAGCCGCCGAAGATCGTCGTCGTCGAGAACCTGCGCATCGCGGGCGAGACGCAGATCCAGCCCGGCGACGACGTGAAGGTGATGATGCAGCGCGAGGGCAAGTCGCATCTGCACGTCAGCTTCAAGGTCTGCCTCGACAAGAACGGCGACGTCACCTCGACCTCGCGCATGGGCACGACCGGCTACGACTCCTACGACGATCGCCTCGCCGCCGGCATCGCGACCTGGAAGTACCGGCCCTACAGCGTGAACGGCACGCCGATCGCGGTCTGCGGCCCGGTGACGTTCAACTTCATCCTGCGCTGAGCGTTCAGCCCAATGCTCAATTCACTCGCGCAGCGACGGCAACGTCCTCGGAATACATCGCTTCGATCTCCTTCGCGAAGTTCTGCGCGACGACCTTGCGCTTGATCTTCAGCGTCGGCGTGAGCTCGCCGGTGTCGATGCCGAACGGGCGCGAGAGGATCGTGAACTTCTTGATCTGCTCGACGCGCGCGAGCGTCTTGTTGACGTCGTCGATCGCGCGCTGCACCTCGGCGTGCACGGTCTCCTTCGAGAGCGGCTTCGCGATCGCGTCGTCGAGCGTGATCAGGACCGAGAGGAACTTGCGGCGATCGCCGATCACCACGCACTCGCTGACGAGGTTCGACTGCTTGATCGCGGCCTCGATGTTCTTCGGCGCGATGTTCTTGCCGCCGGCGGTGATGATGATCTCCTTCTTGCGACCGGTGATCGACAAGAAGCCGTTGCGGTCGATCTCGCCGAGGTCACCGCTCTTCAACCAGCCGTCGGCGGTGAGCGTCTCCTTGGTCGCCTCGGGCTCCTTGTAGTAGCCGAGGAAGACGTTCGGTCCCTTGACGAGGATCTCGCCGTCGTCGGCGATCTTCACCTGCACGCCGGGGATCGCAGGACCGACCGAGCCGAGCTTGGTGCGCCCGGGGATGTTGAGCGTCGTCGGGCCGCAGTCCTCGGACTGGCCGTAGACCTCGTGCACCATGATGTCGAGCGACGCGAAGAACTCGAGCACTTCCTTCGCGATCGGCGCGGCGCCCGAGACGCAGAAGCGCACGCTGCCGAGGCCCAGCGCGGGCTTGAGCTTGTCGAGCACGAGCTTCTTGACGAGCTTGTACTGCGCGTCGAGCAGCGGCGGGATCGATTCGCCGCGCGCACGGCGCGCGTTGACGTCGGTGCACACCAGGCGCGTCCACGCGACGAGGTACTTCTTCGCGCCGGTCGCCTGCGCGAGCTTCGCGGTGATGCCCGCGTGGAACTTCTCCCAGATGCGCGGCACGCCGAAGAAGACGGTCGGCTGCACTTCCTTGAGGTTGTCGGGCACCTTCTCGATCGACTCGGCGAAGTACACGCACGCGCCCGCGGTCGCCGGGATGTGCACGGTGCACATCTGCTCGGCGATGTGCGAGAGCGGCAGGTACGAGAGCCCGCGGTCGCCTTCCTCGGCGCCCTGCAGATCGATCATCGCCTGCGCGGTCCACGACAGGTTGCGATGCGAGAGCATCACGCCCTTCGGCGGGCCGGTCGTGCCCGACGTGTAGATGAGCGTGGCGAGCTCGTCCTGCTGGATCTTGTCGATGCGCTCGTCGAGCGTCGCCTCCGGCGTCGCCGGCGCCTTGCCGTTGAAGGACTCCCACGACATCACGAGCGGATCCTTGATCTCCGGCGCGCCCTTCATCGTCACCACGTGACGGAGCAGCGGCAGCTGCGCGCGGCGCGCCTCGATCTTCTTCCACTGGTGCTCGTCCTCGACGAGCACGATCGACGCCTCCGCGTGGTGCACGATGTACTGCACCTCGTCGGGCGAGCACGTCGTGTAGATGCCGGCCGCGACGCCCCCGGCCATCATCGCCGCGTGGTTGAAGATCACCCACTCGGGACGGTTGAAGCCGAGGATGCAGACCTTGCCGCCGCGCGGCAGGCCGAGCGCGATCATCGCGCGCGCGGCGGTGCGGATCTCGTCGGCGTATTGCCGCCAGGTGGACGCGCGCCAGGCGCCGTCATGCTTCGCGTAGTACGCGGGTTGGTTCGGGCGAGTGCGCGCCTGCTCCAGCACGCGATGCGGGATGGTCTGTCCGGACACGGCTCCTCCTCGGTCGAGTCGCCGTGCAATCTACACCGATCTAACGGAGAGAGATCAGCTCTTCTTCTTGCGACGGCCGCGCTTGCGACCGCCGCCCGCCGACGGCGAGCCCTCGCCCGGGAAGTACGCGGTCGCGCGCTTCTCGCCCTCGGTCTTGACCGCCTTGTCGGCGATCAGCTTCTTGAGAGGCAGCGTCAGATCCTTGGTCGTCGTGCCGAGCGCCTTGTTGATCTGCTCGACGCGTTGACCCGGGTTCCCCTTGATGAAGTCGTAGAGGCGCTCCTTGGTGCGCTCGATCTCGTCGGCGGGACGCTTCGCGCCCTTCGCCCTGCGAGCCATTCCGAGCGAGGCGACGGCGCCCGATCCGGGCGGGCGACCGCGACGGACTCCTCCGCTCGGCAGCGCGCCGCCGAGCGCGCCCTGCAAGGTCTCCATCGCGGCCTGCCGCGCGAGCGCCGAGACCTGCGCCACGAAGTCGTTCACCAGTTTCGCGATCTGGTCGTTGAAGTCGCTCATCGGGAATCAGGGTAACCACATCTCGATTCCCCCGACAACCAATCTGCGCGAAAAACACGAATTCCCCACTCAAGGGCTCGGGGGGAACGCTTTCGGCATGTCCTTCAAGACCGCATACACACAAGGGCCCGAATCGTAGAAATACGCGTGCTGATCGACCGCGGTGAGGATCCCGTCGGTGCGCGACTGGACGTCGCCGACGTAGTTCTTCGACGGGTGGAACCCGACCGTGAGCTGGGTCGGCTCGGCGAGCGCGCTGGTGCCGTCCCAGTTGTGCGAGAGGATGGTCGTCATCTCGGCGGTCGACACGTAATCGACCATCGCGCCGTTGTCCGGGACTTCGAGGATCGACAGCGGCGGTGGACTCGAAGCGAGGATGTCGTCGTGGTTGGGATAGTAGGGCTGGCTGGTATCGTCGATCGGCGCCCAGTGGGTCATGTTCCAGGTCCACAGCTCCTTGTTGCCGACGTTCTTCCACTCCTCGACCTTGGCCCAATTGAGCGCGCTGGTGTCGGCGACGAAGCCGTCCGCGGCGAGCGCGCGCAAGGTCTCGATCGATGCGGTCCACGCGCCCGCGCGGAACGTGATCGGCTTGCCGAGCTGGTTCGCCGCGAACAGCTCGTCGGCTTTGTGCAAGAGAGTCAGGAAATCCGCTTCTGAGTACGACGCGACCTCGACGGTGTATCCGGTGGTATCGCCATTGGCGAACTCCACCGACGGCATCGTGTTGCACGTGACGCCCGCGGCCTCGACGAAGTTGCAGTACGGATGGATGTGCAGGCCGATCTCGTCGTGGAAGTCGTCGCGCGCGTGACGCCACCACGCCGCGATCACGCCGGCGCGCTCGGGCGTCACCGCCGGATCGGTGAACGTGTACGGGCTCGCGAAGTGCGTCATCACGAGCGCGGGATGGAGTCGATGCAAGGAGTCCATCACGGTCAGCGACGAATCCGCGGGATCGGAGAAGTCGTAATCGGTCGTCATCAAGACGTAGAGCGGATGACTGCGCATGAACGAGATCTTCGCGAACGCGGCGTCGCTCGAGTCGGCGGCGAGGATCACGTCGGTTGCGCCGGGCGCGAGCGACGCGAGATCGATCGTGCCGGCGAAGTGGCCGTTGCCTTGATCGTCGAGGCGGACGCCGGCCTGCGGCCCGACCCAGACGTCGACGTAGCCGGTGCCCGCGGGCGCGGCGACGTCGATCGTCATCGTCGGATCGCCCTTGGTCAGCGCGTTCGGGATCAGCGACCAATGACGGATGCCGTGGACGGTGAACGCCGGATCGTTCTGAGCCGGCGCGGCGGGCGGCGTCGCGGTGGGCGGCGGCGGGCCGTTGGTTCCGCTACAGGCGGCGGCGAACACGAGCACGATTACCAAGCGCATGCGGCGCGGACGCTAACACCGCGGCTCGCCGGATGGGATAGATTCCGAGCGTGCTGGGACGGACGATGATCTTGGGGCTGATCCTCACGGGTTGCGCGCACACGTCGGAGGGGCCGCTCGACGTGCCGCTCGGGCTTCCGCGCGCGCAGATCGCGGGCGAGCTCAAACGCTTCGACTACTGCCCGCGCGAGGAGCCGGAGTCGAGGACGCAGACGTTCCCGCGCTGCGACAATCCGGGCATCGACTATCGCGACTCGTGGGTCGTCGTCGAGTACGAGAGCGATCGCGTCACGCGCGTGCGCCGCTACGAGCGCTGGGACGACGACGCGCGCGCGACCGAGCGCTGGAGTCAGCTGGTCAGCGAGCGCAGCAAGACCTCGGGGCAGAGCGACGCGGCGCGCGCGATCGTCTCGTCGCGGCATGATCTCCCGCCGGGCACGCGATCGTGGCAGGCGTTCAAGTCGGGCGAGTACACGGTCGTCGCGGTCTATCTGTTGACCCCGCGGCCGCCCGAGAACGCGTCGATCCTCGAGGAGATCCTCGGG
>Ga0310810_10009798_pt1 | contig 11111 bp, 7 predicted proteins | sample NCmetagenome_FD_207641 | JGI IMG/M metagenome (GOLD analysis project Ga0310810, IMG submission 207641) | Soil microbial communities from experimental microcosm in Duke University, North Carolina, United States - NC | ecosystem: Engineered > Artificial ecosystem > Soil microcosm > Unclassified ... | reverse complement strand
CGAGATGATCCCCATGTAGATCGTGATCACGGACGCGGGAATGGGGGCCGTGAAACCGAATCGCAGGAGCAGATAGATTCCGACCCACCAGGCGCCCGCCCAGATCAGCAGGTTGGCCCGCATGAAACGCAGCAGCCCGAACGCGACCGCCACGGCGAGAACGATCGGGATCTTCATCGTTTCTCCCCCTTGAGCGGGGCTTGCGGCTGCGTTCCGCCGGGAGAGGCGCCCTGGCTCGGCGGACCCGCCGGCGTGCCCGACCCGGCGTAATAGTGATGCGTCGTCTGCAGCGTCACGGTCGGCGTGCCGCCGAGCGTCTGCAGGTACGAGATGACGCAGAGGATTTCCTGATCGGTGAGGCCGACCGGCGGCTTGTTGATGACCGGCATCCCCGGCACGAATCCCGGCACCACGAAGGCGTTGGGCTCGTACATCGACTGGGCGAAGTACTCGACATCGCTCAGGCCCGCCACGCGGGTCTTGGCGCGCACGTCGACGCCGGCCAGGTCGGGGAACCGCAGCGCCCCGCTCTTGCCGATCGTGTGGCACGTCAGGCAGAGCCCCTTGCCTTCCATGATCTCGCGGCCGATCTTCGTCATCTCCGCGGTGGTCAGGTTGGTCTTGAGGACGATTTCCGCCGGCGGCTGCACTTCCTTCTGCGGCACCATCTGACCCACGTAGGTATAGAACGCGGTCGTCGCGAGAATCAGCCCGCCGACTCTGACAATCAGCGGCACGGTCATGTCAGCTCCGCCTCGTGGGCTCGCGGCTGACGGGACGGTTTGGGCTCCGAGCGAAAATCGGGCCGGTCGTGCAGACTCGCGATCCAGAACACCACGCCGATCAGCAGGAAGAACTCGAGCACCGTCACCGACACCACCTTGGTGGCGAAGCCAAGCGTGGGCGTGAACGCATCGGGCGAGCGGTCACGAATGACGCCGTAGACGTGCCAGTGCTGCCGCAGCCCGGAGCGGATGTAGCCCATGAGACCCATCAGCCAGGTGAAGGTCACCGCGATGAAGATCAGCACGTACTGCGAGATGGACCTCGCCGGTCCGCTTCGCGCCGTGGAACAGGAACACGTCGATGGCGGTGATCGCCACCATCGCAATCAGCACCGAGCTGACCTGCGGCACCGACAGCCGGATGCGCACGGTTGCCTCGACGAAGTAGCCGTAGATGCCGAGGAAGATGACGATGAATGCCGCCGTCGCGAAGATGGCGAGCTGCGCCGCGTGGCCCATCTTCGCCCAGGAGACGGCGGCGACCTTCCCCGTCCGCCGGTAGAGCAGAAAGCTCATGAACGTCGTGAGAATCAGGATGTTCACGGCGGTATTCTTCGCCGACATCACCCCGAGATAGCCCAGCACCGGGTGCGCGCCGCCGCCCATCGCGCGGAGCTCCGACACCGTCGCGATGATCGATCGCGGCGTGGCCCAGACCATGAAGCAGAGCGTGATCGCGAACAGGAGGTACTTGATGAACTTCTGCAGCGGCTGCACGCCTTCGACGCGCCCCATTCCCAACCACAGGTAGTAGTTGGCGGCGAGGAACAGGTTCCCGATCAGCACGGCCTGGATGATGAAGAGCCACGAGAAGGCGCCGCCCATCATCGTGAGTCCGAGCGTCTGCGAAAACGCGTAAATCTCCTTCGCCAGCCAGTAGCCGGCAAAGGGAAGCGGCAGAAACGCGCTGATCGCGACGAAGTTGCCGATGTAGCCCATCCAGTCGTAGTGCGCGCGCTCCTCGTCGGTCTCCGCCTGCAGGAACTTGAACGCCGCGTACGCGGCGGCGATCGATCCCCCGAACGCGATGTTCGCGATGAACCGGTGGACGTTGATCGGCATCCAGGTGTAGTTGGTGACCGCGTCCCAGACGGAAATGACCGCGCCCGAGTCCGAGACCCCGCGCGGCGAGGTCATGAACGTCACCCAGGCATTGGCGATCATCATGATCGCGGTGCCCACGAGATTGAGGCCGAGCCCGAGACCGAGATGGACGAGCGGATGGAACTTCCCCCAGCCGTAATAGTAGGTATAGAGGAAGAACGCCTCGAAGAAGAACAGCAGCACGTACGGCAGAAAGGTCGGCGAGAACACGCTCATCAAGTAGGTCGTGAATTTCGGATACAGGCCGATGAGCATGAACGTCAGGAAGGCGCCGAACGTCGCGGTGAGCGAGAACGAGACGGAGAGGAGCTTCGTGAACTCGTGCGCGAGACGGTCGTAGCGCGGATCGCCGGTCTTGTAGCCGATCACCTCGATGATGAACGCGAAGAGGGGCACGGCCAGCACGAACGCCGCGAACAGCAGGTGGAGCTGTGCGACCGACCAGATCGCCACGCGGCTGCCGACGATGGGGAAGCTGCGGTACTCGACCTCTTCGTAGGGTTTGGCCTTGGCCTTGGTTTCCGCCTCGGTCTTTTCGGCGGCGAGGCCGCCGGCTCGCGGTGTCGCGTCAACGGTCGCGGCGGGTGCGCGGTATGGATCCTTGTACTCGTTGCGGCTCACGAGACGCGAACCCATCCACACGGCCCCGATGAACATCACGATGCCGGCCACCGGACCGAGCAGGATCAGCACCTTGCGGTTCATCGCGCCGTTCAGCACGCCGTTGCTCACGGTGTCTCCCTCAATTGCCGCCCGGTTTGCTCGCCGGAGCTTCAGCGGAGGCGGACGCGGTGCTGGCCAGGCGCTTGCGCTCGAGCTCGCGGACGTAGGAGATGATCGCCCAGCGATCGGCGGCAGGAATCGGCCAGCGGTAGCCGGCCATCAGTCCCTGCCCGTTCGTGATCACGTCGAAAATCTGTCCGTCCGGGTACTTCAGGATCTTTTCCTGGTGGAACGAGGCGGTCGGGACGTTGCCTCGCTGGAACAGGATGCCCTTGCCGTCCCCATGCGCGTCGTGGCACGGCTGGCAGTAGATCGTGTATCGCTGGCGTCCCCGCTCGACCAGCTTCTCATCCACCGGCACCGGGATCGTCGCGACGAACTGGCCGTCCGCCCCCTTGCCCGTGAAGAAGGCGGCGTCTTCCTTCAGGCCGTCGAGCGCGACCGTTCCAGGAACCGGCTCGCGCATCGACGCGCCGTTATAGAAGAACGGGCTCGCCGTCTGCGCGAGGACCTTCGGCTGGTCGTCCATGCTCGGATTGGGATGGATCGGAGGACGGCTCGACGTGCAGCCGCGCGCGCAGCCCGTGAGACCGGCGATCGACGTGAACACGAGCGCCCGCAGCACGCGCGGCGTCATGTGCGCGTCCTTTCCAGCTCCGGATTGGGATTGCGCACCTTGGCCAGATAGGTCGTTCGCGGCTTCGTGTTCAACTCGTCGAGGAGCGCGTAATTGCGCGGGTCGGCCTTCGCCTTCACGACCCGGCTCGAACCGTCGCGCAGATCGCCAAACTCGATCGCCGCGGCGGGACACGCCTGCTGGCAGGCGGTCTTGACGTCGCCGTCGCGCAGCTCGCGGCCGTGCAGCTTCGCGTCGATCTTCCCGCGATTGATCCGCTGCGTGCAGTAGGTGCACTTCTCCATCACGCCCCGCGCGCGAACCGTGACGTCGGGGTTCATCGCCAGCTTCAGGATGTCGGGCGTGTCTTTGGTGAAATTGAAGAAGTTGAACCGGCGCACCTTATAGGGACAGTTGTTCGAGCAGTACCGCGTGCCGATGCAGCGGTTGTAGACCATCACGTTCAGACCCTGGCCGTCGTGAACGGTCGCGGCGACCGGACAGACCTGTTCGCACGGCGCGTCTTCGCACTGCATGCAGGGGATCGGCTGGACCACGACGTCCGGGCTGCCCGATGGATCGCCGGCGAAGTAGCGGTCGACCCTGATCCAGTGCATCTCGCGCCCTTTCGCGACCTGGACCTTGCCGACCACCGGCACGTTGTTCTCGCTCTGGCAGGCGACCATGCACGCGTTGCAGCCGATGCACGCGTTCAAGTCGATCGTCATGCCCCACTGGTGGCCTTGCGTATACGTGTGCTCTTTCCAGAGGGAAAAGTGCTCAGGTTCCTTTTCGAAGACGCCCGCCGCTCCCGCCGCGCTCTCCTCTTTCTTCCCCGCTTCGGATCGGAGCTCCGACAGCGTCGACTCGCGGACGAGCGGCCGGCCCTCCATGCTGCCGTGGTTCTGCGTCGCCGACAGCGGGTGCTTGCGGCCGAGCCGGTTGAGGGTGACACCGCTGCCGAATCCGGGCGCGGTGGACGGCCGGACCTTGAACGTGTCGAACCCGACGCCGGATCCGACTCGTCCCGCGCGCTGGCGGCCGTAGCCGACGGTCAGCGCCACGACGCTGTCAGCCATGCCGGGGACGATCCAGATCGGAAGCTCCAGCGATCGGCCGCTGTAATCGAGGCGGACCACGTCTTCGTTGGCCAGACCGAGCGTTTCCGCGGTCTTCGGGCTCACGAGCGCAGGATTGTCCCAGGTCAACTTGGTCAGCGGGTCGGGAAGCTCCTGCAGCCAGCCGTCGTTGGCGAACCGCCCGTCGTGCACTGACGGCGACGCGACGAACACGACCTCCAGATCGCCTGCCGATCCGGTAGCGGCCTGGCTCGCGGACGGGGCCGCTTTCGCGTCAGGCGCGACCTCGGGCAGCTCGCTGCCGGCGAGCACGCCGTCGTGCAGGACGCGGTTCCACTTCTTGTCGAAGTCGGCCTCGCCCAGGATCGTCTTCCAGGTTTCCCGGACGACGTCGTAGGCGGGACGGTCCTTGTCGCCGACCATCAGCGCCAGCAGTTCAACCGGCGTGTGCCCGTCGAACAACGGCAGGATCAGCGGCTGGACGACGCTGAGCGTGCCACCAGCCGCGCGGGTGTCGCCCCAGGATTCGAGGTAGTGCGCGGCGGGAATATGCCACTCCGCATTGGCGGACGTTTCGTCGACGCCATGCCCCAGCGCGATCGCGTGCGGGACCTTCGCCATCGCCGCCGCGAAATCGAGATCGGCGGGCGCGTCGAACACCGGATTCCCGCCCAGGATGACGAGCGTCTGGACGCCGCCTCCCTTCATCGCGGACACCAACGACGCCAGCGAGCTCATGCTCGGCAACGCCGCATCTTTCGTCTCGTAGTAGCTGACCGTCTTGCCGGTGTTGCCGAGCTGCGTGTTCAGCGCGCACACCGCGGCGTGTACCGCCGCGGGCTGGCGGTCGCCGGCGACGATCAGCCCCTTGCCCCGGTTCGCCGCGAGATCCTTGGCGACGGCATCGATCCATCGCCGGTCGACGCCGGGGACGTCGGCCGCACCCGGGGCGCCGGGCGCGCCAAGCCGCGCGGCCAGCGCCGCGACGAACGCCGCGATGTGGCGGCTCTCGAGACGGAGCCGATGATCGGCCATGGCGCCCGTCAGCGAGTAGATCCCTTCGACCGCGTAGAGCCGGTTCATCGCGCCGCCGGAGGCCCCCGCACGCCTTCCGTCAGCGAAGCCGCGGGCGTGCCGGATCGCCTCCGCGTCCGTGAGCAATGGGTCGGCGTCGAGGCAGAGAATCACCGCGGCGCGATCGAACCGGAGCACCAGATCGACGTCGCGCCCCACCGCCTGGCGCAGGCCGGCAAGCCGGTTCTCGTCGCTGATCGCGTCGTAGGTCGCCCACCGCATTTTCGGGAAGCGCGCCCGCAGCTCGGCGCTCAGGCGCGCCAGCGTCGGCGACGAGAACGACTCCGAGAGGACGGCCAGGCCGGCGCCGCCATCGGCGGCATGGGCCTGCGAGAACTGTCCCCACGCCGTCACGAAATCGGTCCAGGACTTACCCGCGCCCTTCAGCGCGATGAATTGCGAGCGATCGGGATCGTACAGGCCGAGCACCGAGGCCTGGACGCGAGCGCTCGAAGCGCCGAGTGTCGAGGGATGCGAAGGATTGCCCTCGATCTTCGTCGGCCGCCCCTCGTGGCTCTCGACGATCAGCCCGTACGCGCTCCGCCGGAAAGGCATCGTCGTCGCGTAATACCGCGGGATACCCGGCAGGGTGTCCTCTGGAGCCGTGACATAGGGGACGATCTCTTCGACGGGCCGCCGGATGCAGCCCCCCAGCCCCGCGAGCGAGAGCGAGGCGCCGACGAGCGTCATCATGTCGCGCCTGGTCATCCCCTCGGGAAGCTCGGAGGCGCCTTCCGGGAATTCCCGCTCGAGAGCCGTGCGGAATTCAGGCGAGTCGTTCAGCTGCTCGAGGCTTCTCCAATACGTCCGGCTCAACGGTGGCACCCCGAACACTCTGTGGGCGGATTGACCGGCCGCTCACGATTGAGCTGCGCGGCGAGCGTGGCGACGTCGCGCGGCGGCGTCCATCGCAGATTGGTGACTTCGGATACAGGGCGTCGATTGGGGCCGGGGTTGCGGTGGCAGTCGAGGCACCAGCTCATACTGAGGGGCGTCATCTGCGTGACCGTCTCCATCTGATCGATCCGGCCGTGGCAGGTCACACAGCCGATGCCCGCCGCCACGTGCGCGTTGTGCGTGAAATAGGCGTAGTCGGGCAGCTTGTGGACACGAATCCAACGCATCGGCCGGCCGCTTGCGGCGCTGTCGCGAATCGGGGCGAGCGCGGCGCTGTCTTTTTTCACCAGCCGGTGGCAGTTCATGCAGGTCTGCGTCGGCGGCACGTTGGCGACGGCGGAGGTTTCTACCGAGGCGTGGCAGTAGCGGCAATCGAGGCCCAGCTCGCCGACGTGGAGCTTGTGGCTGTAGGGCACCGGCTGAACCGGACGGTAGCCCACGTCCGTGTACCACGGGGAAAAGAAGTACCAGACGCCCGCGGTCGCGAGCGCAGGACCGAGGCTGCCGACGAGGGCGGCCACGATGGGGAGCTTATTCCACGAAGGCGGGAAGATTTGGGCCAATGGCTATGACTCCGGGGTGCCGGAGGACAGTCGCCCAAGCCGCGAGTCCGCGAAGGAACTGTGTTGGCACATCGTCGCGCCCCCAAAATTTCGTCGCGGGCTACGATCGAGAAGCGTTCGATTGAGGCCGCATCTTATGCACGAACTGGGACACGGGTCAAGCGCGGCGCGCTATCGAAGCGCTTGACAGCCGCAGTCACCGGGCGTATGAAGATACCCGCGGCGATTCAGAAGATCCGGTCCTCTCGTCCACCGAAGGACTCCATATGTACCCGACGAATCGCGTGATAGGCACGGTCGCCGACGACGGCAAGGCGAAGGCGGCAATCGACGCGCTGCTCCGCGGCGGCTTCGCCCGCGAGTGCATCGACCTCCTCCACAGCGAGGAGGATCTCAAGCGCCTCCACGGCCCCGGCAACGAACATGGATTCCTCGCGCAGTTCCAGCGCACGCTGCACGCGCTCGAGCACGAAGAGCGCAAGCATCTGACCCATCACATCGAGGACGTTCGCGCGGGCCGCTACCTGATCATGGTGCTGACCAAGCGCCGGGTGCAGCGCATCCTCGCCGCCGACATCCTGCACCAGTTCGGCGCCGAGTTCGTCGGATTCTACGGCCGCTGGGCGTGGGAGGGACTGCCGGCGCACCCGCACCGGTCGCCGCAGGACATACCGGCGCTGTTCGTGCGCGCCTGGAACGACCGCGACCCCGACGCACTCGCGTCGCTCTTCGACGAGGACGCGCAGTTCGTGAACGTCAGCGGCGTGTGCTGGCAGGATCGCGAGTCCATACGCAAGGCGCACGCGCAGGGGCTGAAGCGCATCGTCAACAAGTCGACCCTCACCATCGACGAGATGAAGGTCAAGCTGCTGGCGCCGGACGTCGCCGTGGTTCACACGCGCATGACGCTGTCCGGCCAGACTCCCGCGCGCAGCACGATCGTGTCGTTCGTCGTCCATCGGACTGTTGTGGATTGGTGGCAGTGCGCATCGGCCCACAACACGGATGTCGTTCCCGTTCTGGAGACGAACGTGATCGATGAGGCCGGGATGTCCGGCTTCGCGAACTATCCGAGCGGCCCGGCGTCCTGACGGCGCCTTACTGCTTCGCGCTGCTTGTGAACTGGCGGGTCATGGCGATCCCGTCCCGGCCGAGTGGGCCGGCCTCCTGGCCGTTCAACACGACGGCAACCGCGCCGGCGTCGCCGGCGCGGATCACGATCGAGTGCTCGGCCCGCAGCGGAATCCGCTCCTCCGCCGGAACTTCCCGTTCAAACGCGCGTTTCCCATCGAGCATCACCCGTATCCACACGCGACGACGGGTCACGATCTCGACGTTCACGCCCCCTGCCGGGACGGGTGCCTGAGCGGGAGGCGCGACAGCCGCGGCCGGCGGCGGCTGCACGATGCGCGCTGGTTCCGCCGACGTCGGGGCCGGCGCGGCGATGTCGGGAGCAGACCGTCGGTCGCGCAGGGCGAACGTCGCGGCGGCGATGGCCACGCCGATTCCGGCACCGACGCCGACAATGACGCGCCGATTGCGGCGGCGGGAGGCTGGCGGAGGGACCGCCACGGGCACAACCGGCATCGGTTCGGCCGATGGCGCCGGCGGCAGGTCCACGGAAGTACTGTCATTGATCCGGGCTTCACGTGTTCGTGAAGGCGGAGCAGGGACCGCCTGCCGGTCCTGCGGCGATCGTGTGGAGTGAAAGCCGCTGGTGAATGCGTCGAACGCCGCCTCGATGCGGCCGCGCTCCGCTCTCGCCTCGAGAATCTGCTCGCGCAGCTTCTCCAGCTCCTGCAGCGCCCGCTCCGAGTCGAAGGACTCCATCGCCCCATGGTGGAATGCCGTCGAGGCGGCCGTCAACCTGAGGGGTTCGTCGGGCTTCACGCGTCGCGCAAGGCAACGAGCGGATCGATCCGCGCGGCGCGGCGCGCCGGCAGATAGCTGGCGAGCAGCGCCACGGCGATCAGCACCAGCGATACCGCCGCGTACACAACGGGATCGGTCGGCCGGACGTTGAAGAGCAGACTGGTCATGGACCGGCTGAGGAGGGCGGCGCCAACCAGGCCGAGCCCGACGCCGATGCCCCCCTTCCACAATCCCTGGCGCAGAATCAGACTGGCAATCTGTCCGCGCGACGCGCCGATGGCGCTGCGCACGCCGATCTCACGCGTGCGCTGCGACACGTCGTAGGCCAGCACGCCGTAGACGCCGAGCGCCGACAGAAACAGTGCCAGCCCGGCAAACGCCGCGAGAAGCAGCATCACCGCACGACGGCTGTCGAAAGACGAGTCCACCGCCTCCTGCAGCCCGCCCGCATCGAACAGGGGAAGCGCGGGATCGATCGCGCGGACCTTGGCGCGCAAGGCCGACACCACGTCACCCGCGGGCCGCGATGTCCGCACGAACAACGTGAATCCGCCGGGCCGGCCGCCCTGCACGACTTGATAGACGAACGGGTTCCCGCTCTTCTCTTCGACGCCGTTGTGCGGCACGTCTTTCACGACGCCGATGATCGTGGGCCAGTCTTCAGGTTTGGCCGGGCGGCCGCCAAAGGCGAACTTTCCGCCGACGGCGGAGCGATTCGGGAAGAACTTGCGCGCGAAGCTCTGATCGACGACGAACACGCGCCGGCCGGGAGCCATGTCCGCTTCTTCGTAGAAGCGTCCCTCGACCAACTTCAGACCGAGCGTCGCCAGGTACCCCGGCGTCACGAGAACCCGGAAGGCTCCGGGCTGGGGCGAACCCGGCGGCAGCGTGTCGGTCTCCAGGGTGAACGCGTTGATCGGCAGTCCGCCCTGGAAGGGCGTCGAAGCGGAGAGCGCAACCGACGTGACGCCTGGAATCTCTCGCATCGCCTGCATCAGGCGCTCGCGTATCTTGGCCGCCGCTTCGTCGCTGGCGCGGTATTCGCGAGTCAACGCAATGCGCGCGGTGACGACGTTCGCCGCGTCGAGCCCGGTGTCGACGCGCAGGGCCTGCGCGAAGCTCTGGATGAGCAGGCCGGCGCCCGTCAGCAGCATCAACGCAACGGCGATCTGCGCAACGACGAGTACGCCGCTCAACGCGCGCACGCCGCGGCTCGACGACGCGCCGCGCGAGCTGCGCTGGATCACCTCGGCCACATTCGTGCGCATGATGTGGAACACCGGGAGCAGGCCGATGAACAAGCCGATCACGATGGCGAGCGCGACGGCAAACCCGAGCACGCGCCAGTCGAGCGACGCCGGCAGTGACTGCGGCATCATCTTCGCCAGGTACAGATTGGTCACCCGCAGCGCGCCCCAGGCCACGCCCAGCCCCAACGCGGAACCGAGCGACGTCAAGAGCAGGCTTTCCAGGAGAAACTGCCGCGCAATCGTCCCGCGTCCGGCTCCGAGCGCGGACCGGATGGCCATCTCCGACTGGCGGGCGTTCGAGCGCACGAGCAGGAGATTCGCCACGTTGAAGCAGCCGATCAGCAGCACGAACGCGACGCCGCCCTGCAGCATCAGCAGGGTGGGCCGCACCGGCTGGACGCGCTGCTCCTGAACGCCGCCGACGTTCATCGTCATGCCGGAGCGCTCGACGAATGCCTTCAACGGCGCGGGGCCGGCGTCGACGTAGCGCTTCTCCAGCGTCTTGGCCTCGGCATCCGCCTGGCCCGCGGTGACGCCCGGTTTCAGGCGTCCGAACAGCTGAATGCCGACGCCGTAGCGGCCCTGCGGATTCTCCTGCGCGGGCGCCCAGCTCAAGGGCACGATGAATTTCATCCGCGCGTCGAACGCTTCGAGCACGCGCGGCGCCACGCCGATGACCTTGTAGGCTTCGTCGTCGATCCGCACCTCCGTGCCCAGGACCTCCGGACGTTCCCCGTACTGCTGCTGCCAGTACGACTGCGTGAGCACGATGACTTTGTCGGCGCCCGGCCGGTTCTGCTCTTTGGTGAAGAAGTTGCCGATGACCGGCTGTACCCGCAGGATGTTGAAGATTTCCGCAGTCGCCCGCACGCCGGGCATGCGGACCACTGAGTCTTTTTCTCCGACCAGGCCGTAAAAGAACGTCCACAGCCCGAGGCTCTCGTAAGACGACGCATTCCTCGAATAATCAAGGTAGAAGGGAACGTTGGCCGGCATGTGATTCAGGCCGGCCTTTGCCGCGGAGGAGTACAACTCGACAATCCGCTCCGGCTCCTGATACGGCAGAGGCTTCAACATCAACGAATACACCGTTGAGAAGATCGCCGTCGTTGCACCGATCCCGAGTCCCAGAGTGACGAGAGTGGTTG
>Ga0310810_10009797_pt1 | contig 11111 bp, 5 predicted proteins | sample NCmetagenome_FD_207641 | JGI IMG/M metagenome (GOLD analysis project Ga0310810, IMG submission 207641) | Soil microbial communities from experimental microcosm in Duke University, North Carolina, United States - NC | ecosystem: Engineered > Artificial ecosystem > Soil microcosm > Unclassified ... | reverse complement strand
CCCTGATCGTTACGGTATAATTTACTCGCAAAAGCCGGATCATGTTTTTTGCGCAGTTCGGGTTTTTCCTGCACCCCGGAAGTCCATTTCTGTAAAGAGTGATTGATGATAAAGCAATCAACGTCCCCATCTTTATCATAATCAAAAAATGCTGACTGTGTAGAATATCCCTGATCCGCAAGACCATATTCCCGCGCCTTATCAGAAAAGGTGAGATCGCCATTATTTATAAAAAGTAAATTTTCTCTTCGCTGCGGGTTTCCATCTGCACTGCGGCAAATATAAATATCTAACTTGCCATCCCCGTTAATATCCACCATGGTAGCTCCTGTGCACCACCCCTGTTTTTCGGCAACACCGCTCCGCGTTGTTATATCGTCAAATTCAAAATTTCCTTTATTCAAAAACAACCTGTTTTTTACCATGTTCCCTGTAAATAAAATATCCTGCAGGCCATCATTGTTAATATCACCGATAGCAACACCTCCTCCATTGTAGAAGTACATATAATTATTCATATTTAATGGTCCGTCATCAATAAACATATTCCGAAAATTCACGCCGGTGCTGTTTTTATCAAGATCGGTAAATAAAGTAGAGCTATCGTTTTTACAAGAGTAAAAAAGAAGGGAAAAAAATGCTGCTATGGAGAAATAATATTTAACCAAATTGTTGCATGATTAATTGTTGTAAATGTAGACTAGTTTTTTTTAGCTCTTAATATTGACATCCTAAAAAGCGTTACCAGGTGATGTAGCTGGTTTCCAAACCTGGGAAGTTTTGCTATCGGCTGCTGCATTACCCATATGTATCGGTATCGGGGTATCACACCCCGATTGTACATTTGAAATTGGTTTGTTTTTATTGTGAACACAATCACTGCGGATGTTTAATCCGGGTATCTCTTCATCTTTATCTCATATAAGTCCTCTGCCCTGGCTGGTGAGATAATTAGCCGCCGGTATCACCCGGTTATTCCATGTGTTCCGTGCTGAAAAACATTTGAATGTTCATGCTGTTTTGCGCCCAGAATTTTGACAGTAGGCGAACCGGATTTTTGATTAGGCATAAAGCCATACTGCTGTCTAAAACATGCACAAAAGAAAAGAAGATTAAGATAACGTTCGCTTTTTCTTCTCGTTCATTGCAGTGAATATTTTCGTTTCACAGGGGACAGGATTGTTCATTATTTTTTTGTTTTTATTTCATAAAAATACGAATTTACGCGTACGTATCGGGCTGCTTTACTATAGCCGAATAGAACTGCAAGGATAATTTATACCTGTATCCCATTAAAACTTCGACGAAGAAAATTCATTTCCTGTTGCATTAATCACCCGGGCTTATACATTAATTTGGAGCCATTGTGCAGAAATGACAAAGATTTCGGAACTTAGGTTGTCAAAGAATCTTCTTTAACTCAACTGCTTAATAAATTCGCATGCTTGAAGGTTCAGTCTATGATGAACATGAATTATTAAGCCAGCTTAAAGCAGGCGATAAATTGGCATTCGCCCGCTTGTATGAATTGTATAGCCGACCATTGTATCTCAACCTATTAAAATTATTGAAGACTGAACAGGGCGCTGAGGAAATTTTACAAAGCATTTTTTTTATTGTATGGGAAAAAAGAGAAGCCATTACAATTAATCACAGTATCAGGGGCTATTTGTTTCGTATTGCAGAAAATAAGGTGCATGACTTTTTTCGAAAACTGAAACGTGACAGGAAACTCTATGATCATATACTGGAAATATCCAGTGGAAAATATGAAGACGTCGAAATTAATATTCTTCATAGTGAAGAAACTGCATTATTAAACAAAGCGATAGAACACCTGCCCCCGCAGCGAAAAGAGGTCTTTTATCTGTGTAAAATGGAAGGAAGATCTTACCTGGAGGTAAGCCGGCTCCTTGGCATTTCCGCCTCCACAATTAATGATCACATCGTTAAAGCCACCCGGGCCGTTCGTGATTTTATGCTTGCCAACACATAGAAAGACGATGGTTTGCCTGCCTGATTATTCCTTTAAAGTTTAGAAAGCTTCAATAAATTAATTTAATTAAAAGAACACCAAATTCTCCCTGGATTGGTACTTTCTTTTCTGCACACAACTGAAATTGCTAAATATTTTTTTTGACAGCAGATGATTAGTTGGTCTCAGGCGTCTCTACAGAATAACCCACAGAATAACCCAGCAGTTGAGCAATTATCAAAATTTGGAAGTCCTTTTTCAGAAATACCTGGAAAACCAGTGCACACCTGAAGAAACGGAAACTTTATTGACATGGCTAATGGTGGACGAGTATAGCCAGGAACAAAAAGATTTGATCAACCGATTACTTTCCAGCCATCCAGAAATTAGCAAACCCCTGCCGAAAGTATTGCAACATCGATTGCAAAAAAATTGGGAAACCACTTTACGAAAAATCGAAGAAAAAGAAAATGAAGGTAGCAAATTGAATAAGCTCTCCTGGGTGCGATACGCTGCCGTTTTGCTTCTCATTGCCGGGATCGGAGCTTACCTTTCGTTACACAATAAAACTCCTTCAAAGCCTGCAGCTACAAGCAGCGCTAAAGAACTAACAAGACAAACCCGGAAGGACCTGGCCCCGGGTGGCAACAGGGCTGTATTAACCCTTGGGGATGGTTCTACTATTGTGCTGGACAATGCAAAGAATGGAATCCTCGCCCAACAGGGTAATACCAAAGTTCTCAAGCTGAATGGTAAACTGTCTTATAATCCCGGGAATGCAAGACATGATGAAACGGTTTACAATACCATATCCACTCCTCGCGGGGGGCAGTATCAAATCGAATTACCCGATGGCAGCCAGGTATGGCTTAATGCAGTTTCATCGATTCGCTTTCCAGCAGCATTTGCGGGAAATGAACGAAAGGTTGAGATAACGGGAGAGGCTTATTTTGAAGTGGCAAAAAACGCTGCCATGCCTTTTAAAGTAGTTATAGCGACACCTTCAGAAAATGGGACGGAGATTGAAGTAACAGGAACCAGGTTTAACATCATGGCTTATAACGATGAGGCTGCTGTCAAAACAACGTTATTGGAGGGCAGCGTAAAAATAAATCAAGAAAGTAAAGCGGTGCCGTTGAAACCCGGGCAACAGGCTAGGTGGCACGATAAGTCAATAAAAATAATTGATCATGTAGATACTGAAGAAGCGGTAGCCTGGAAGAACGGGTATTTCCAGTTTGCCTCAGCGAGCCTGCAGCAAGTGATGCGACAAATAGCCCGTTGGTATGATGTAGATATCAGCTATGCTGGTAAAGTTCCGGAGCGGAGATTCGGGGGTAAAATTTCAAGGGACAATAATGCATCCGAAGTATTAAAAGTGCTTGAACTCAGTAAAGTAAAATTCAGAATAGAAGATAAAAGAATCATAGTGACACCATAGCCGTAAAAAAGCCGTTCGGGGATCGAGCCCGAACGGCTATTGAATGAGCTAACTTTTCGACACATGTTTGGACCACAGCCGAAGAATATTAGTTAACCCCAAAACAAATCAAAGTTATGTATTTAACTGCTGTTTTAAAAGCCCCTGTCTTGTCAGGGACCACCCTAACTAAAACGCTGCGGATTATGAAATTACTGGCCATTATGCTGCTTACTGCCTGCATACAGGTAAGTGCCAAAGGCTACTCACAATTGATTACTGTTTCCGGCAAAAATGTTTCGCTGGAAAAAGTTTTTAAAAAAATTGAACGACAGTCTGATTATGTCTTTTTTTACGACGAGGATGGCTTGCAACAGGCCAAGCTGGTAAGTCTAAGCGTGAAGAATGCTTCTTTGACAGAAGTGCTTGAACAGTGTTTTAGAGACCAGCCCATTCATTACAATATCGTTGGCAAAACGATTGTAGTTAGTAACAACGACGCAAGCGCAAAAGAAAACATCATTCCTCCTATTCCAATTGTTATTGATGTTACCGGAAAAGTGAAAGATGAGAAAGGTAATCCGCTCGCCGGAGTATCGGTTTCAGTTGTAGGTGAAACAAAGGGTGTTACCACGGATGATAGGGGAAACTTTTTTATTAATGTTTCAGAGAATGCTGTATTAAGTTTCAGCCATGTGGGCTATAAAACAATTACTGTACCTGTCGCAGGTAAGGTCAGTATTGACATCACGTTGGAAGCTGAAACGTCAACGTTGGAAGACGTGGTAGTAACGGCATTAGGAATTCAACGGCAGACGCGGACACTTACCTATTCAACTCAAAAGGTTAACGGTGAACAAATCAATGAAGTGAGGCATGCCAATCTTGCTAATGCACTCAGTGGAAAGGTGGCGGGCATGGTGGTTACGTCACAAGGATTTGGCCCAGGAAGCTCCGCAAAGATTTTGCTGCGTGGTAACCGGTCTATTGCCGGAGATAACGGCGCACTTATTGTGGTGGACGGAGCCATTGTCGACAACTCAAGCGGCTTTAACCGTTACGGCTATAACAGTAATACAAACAACAGCTCCGATGGCATTTCCAGCATTAACCCTGACGACGTGGAAAGTGTCAATGTGCTGAAAGGTTCTGCTGCAACGGCGCTATATGGAACAAACGGGGCCAATGGCGTTATTTTAATCACCACAAAAAAAGGAAAGTCAGGTAGATTATCAGTCGATTTCAACTCCGGAATTACTTTTGATAGTCCTATGTTGTCACCTGAGGTGCAGAATGAATTCGCTCAGGGAAATGGCGGAGTATTCGGCGCTAATTCTCCCCAAAGCTGGGGACCGGCAATAGCCGGGCAACAGGTTACCGACTGGACAGGCAAGCAAACCACTCTAGCTAAGCAACCTGATAACCTCAAAGGATTTTTCGAAAATGCATTAACTGTAAACAACTCTGTCGCATTTGGCGGGGGAACAGACATAACGCAGACTTATTTTTCTTATGCTCACCTTCATTCTGACGGAGTGGTTCCTGAAAACGTTCTAAACAGGCATACAGTTAATCTGCGCATCACCTCTAATATTGGCAAACGTTTTTCTACTGATGCTAAAGTAACCTATATACACCAGGAAATATCCGGCAAACCCGGTGTGGGTGGTGGTTCGGCTACCATCAATATTGACAGGATTCCGCGCACTGTTCGTCTGGAAGATGTAAAAAATTATGAAAGTGTTGATCCTACTACGGGCGAAATAAAGCCTAACTACTGGTATGTTTCACCTTTTTATGGAAACCCATATTGGACCGTGCACAACACACGTTCAGATGAGAGAGTAGACCGGATTACGGGGTTGATTTCCGGAAAATACCTGATTACAAAATGGCTTGATGTAAAGGCAGTTTTTTCCCTGGACCTAAATAATAATAAAAGTAGTTACCAGGCCAATAACAATACCCCGGGCGCTGCCGGTAGTGATAATGGTTCATTTGGCTATGACCTCGTCAGGACGACGCAGGCAAACATTGATCTGCTGTTTTCCGGCCGAAACAACATTACCGATGACCTCAAGATCAGCTATAACATTGGCGGTACCGTGTTAGACAACAGGGACGATGTTACGGGTATTAGCGCCAGAAAACTAATCGTTCCCAACAGGTTCAACCTGGCATTTGCCCCACAAGCAGACCAATTCAATTGGAATGCAAATACGCACATTCAACGACAGGCGATATACGGTACTGCCCAGTTGTCGTTCAAAGACTACTTGTATCTCGATGGTACTGCGAGGCAGGAATATTTCTCCACCCTGCCATCACCACATTCCTCTTTTTATCCTTCGGTTGGCCTTAGCGTCATCTTATCCGATATGATCAGTATGCCTTCTATAGTGGACTACGCCAAGGTAAGAGTGGGATATGCCAAAACTGGCGGCGGCGGCCCCCCATACCTGAACAAACAAACATACACCATCTATCCCAACGGTATCCAAAGGGATGTTGTTTCGCCCTTCCCGGAGCTGGAACCTGAATTAACCACGGGATGGGAAGCAGGAACAGAATGGAGATTCTTTGGCAACAGGCTGTACTTCGACCTTACATTCTACAAATCTAATACCACAAACCAATTGCTCAAGGTACCCACTCCACCTGCGACAGGGTTCGCCTCTCAATATATCAACGCTGGCAATATCGAGAATTCAGGGGTGGAAGTGGTGCTAAACGCAACCCCTATTAAAAAAGACCTGATCTGGGATGTCGGCGTAAACTTTGCCTCGAACAAAAGCAAGGTGCTCGAAATATTGCCCGGGATAGACCAGGTGCAACTGGATCAAAATTTTACTGACTATGTAATATCCGTGGCAAAAGTGGGCGGGGCTTTTGGAGACCTGTATGCTTTTGGATGGAAACGGAATGCGGCAGGGGATTTTATAGTTGCGGCTGACGGCAGACCGCAAAGAACCGATGAAATTATCAAGATAGGCAACTACAATCCCGATTTTACACTTGGTCTCAATAACTCCTTTACTTACAAAAACTTTGTTTTCAATCTCCTGGTTGACGGCCGTTTCGGAGGCGAAATGATATCTGCCAGCGATGCAATAATGGCGGCCGATGGAACTCCTGCTTATACAAGCTCGTACCGCGAGCCAGGTAGTTGGCTTTTGCCCGCTGTGCTGGAAGATGGTTCCAAAAACACCACACCGATAGATGCCGAGACCTTCTGGACTAGTGTGTCCGGCACAAACGCCTGGTCCGAAGAATTCGCATATGACGCAACAAACGTGCGGTTAAGAGAGTTTTCCATAGGGTATAGGTTTACCAAGTTCCGGGGGTCGTTTATTAAAGAGGCCAAACTTTCTCTTGTAGCGAAAAATGTTGTCTATTTCTATAGGGGATACGCAAAGGTAGATTTGCCCGGAATAGAGAAACGCAAGGCACCGTTTGATTCGGAAATAAACCTCTTCAACAGCAACCTGCAGGGGCTTGAATATGGCACACTGCCTCCTACACGCAGCATTGGCCTTAATTTAAAATTATCTTTATAAAATATAATTGATTATGAAAGCGCTTGTAAAAACAATCTTGAAATCGGCTTGCAGCCTTGGTCTTTTATGGCTTCTGATTGTGCCTTCGGGGTGTACGGAAAAATTCGATGAGTTCAATACCGATGAGACTAAACTGACGGACCTGACGCCCGCAGAATTTCCCCGCCTGTTTTCGAGGGCACTAGCTGCGTCTTCTTTTATAAACTGGCGCTACCAATACGGGGAGAACTTATTCGCTGATCTGTATGCCCAATATTTCTTTATGACAGCTACTTATACGTACGACAGGTATGCCTGGGCGAGCTCCGACCTTGAGGTACCATGGAAAGTTATATATACCGAAGTCGTACCTCAGTTAAAGACCTTGATGGACGAAACAGACCCAGCCTCGGCTGAAAATGCGCTGGCAAAGATCTGGTGGGTATGGACCTTCCACAGAAATACGGACTATTACGGGCCGATACCTTACTTTAATGCAGGAGTTAACGGAGAAAACGTACCGTACGATTCCCAGGAAAAAATGTATGATGATTTCTTTGTTAAACTTACAGAGGCGGAGGCGGTTCTAAAAGCCAATACAGGAGCAACTCCCTACGGAGCTTTCGACAAGGTTTACCAGGGAGATGTCAGTAAGTGGATAAAATTTGCAAATACATTGCGATTAAGACTTGCCCTTCGTATCTCCAAAGTGAATCCTGCAAAAGCCCAGACTGAAGCTGAGGCTGCCTTAGCGGCGGGGGTAATGACGGATATTTCCAGCGATGCTCTGATGGCGAAGACACCACCGGTAGGAGACGATTATGGAGGGCTGTCTTCCATTGCCGTATGGAATGAGTTCCGCATGAGCGCATCGATGGAATCAGTATTGAAAGGATACAATGATCCAAGGATTGGCATCTATTTTCAAAAAACCGATAGCACCAATGGCTATGACGGGGGACGAAATGGAATGCTTGCCTCCGAGGTAATAGTCGGGATAAATCAACCTACTTATAATTCCAATGTTGGGACACGTTGGGTCGTAGGCGGTGGCAATGATTGGAGCAACGTGCCCGCCGCACAGGATATCATGCATGCTGCGGAAGCTTTTTTCCTCCGGGCAGAAGGTGCATTGAATGGATGGAACATGGGCGGTACAGCTGAACAATTGTATAACCAGGGCATTGAAGCATCTATGCGGCAATGGGGTGTCACTAATGATGCTACTATTACGGCTTATATCAACAGCACTGCCACGCCCATAGCGCCTAACGATTATTTTAACTCTCCCCCGATGAATGATTATCCAATAAAATGGAGCAGCGATCCGGTCATGCAACGCAAGCAACTGGCACAGCAGAAATGGCTGGCATTATACCCCGACGGAATGGAAGCATGGGCCGACATGCGAAGAGCAGGAGTTCACCAAATTTACCCTGTGCTCCATTCAGACAATGCAGACATACCGGCTGGGGAGTTTATCAGAAGGTTGCCATATCTTGATTTGGAGAAGCAGACTAATAGTTCGGGGGTCGAAACCGGGAAAGCATTGCTTGGCGGGCCTGATAAGCCATTGACGCCATTGTGGTGGGATAAAAATTAACGCGGTACCAATGCAAACCGTCCCGGCATTAATTGTTCAATTCTATTCAGAGTACGTAAACATTTCAGGCTTGTTTAACGTCATGATAACCCATTTGATAAGGAAACCTACTATTTAGATTTCCTTATTTTGTTTTATCCATAGCCCATTTAATGCCGCTGGTTAACAGCGTAGTGAAAGGCTCTGTCTGGAAATCATCAGGATATCCGATTGATATATAGAAAACCCTGCTTTTCCCGGCCATGCGTGTCCATGCAATTGGTTCCACTAAATCGTTTACCTTTCCCATCAGCAAAACAGTAGCTTCCTTATCAAGCAAGGGAGCTACTTTATAAATTCCCCCCTTGCTATGCCAGTGTTTTTTCTGAAGGTCCTTAACAATAGGATGCCCGGCTGCTTCAGGTACCACCGTTACATCGAAGCCTAATGCATCAGGACCATAACCACGGTTTTCACAACCCAGGATACTGGAAACAAAATCCGGCCAGTCCTCATAGCCTTCTGCAACGTCCGCAATTTTACCTTGTACACTAAAAGCATGGTTAGCGGTGCGGATGCCAATCAGCGGCTTGCCTTTACCGAGGTAGGTCTTTATGGCGTTCATTTGTTCATGTGGCAAAGCAATTCGTCGTGCAAAGACTACCAGCAGGTCCGCCTCGGAAAGCGCATCCATGCTGGGATAACGATAAGAACCATGATCCCCGGTACCCAGCAGAACGGTTACTTCATAACCGTGCTCTTTTTCAAGTGTTTCAGCAAGACGGGGCACTGTTTTATGCGCCTCATAGTTGTTTGTATCCTTGGTAATAAGAAACACTATCCGGGGCTTTTTAGCTATGTGCGTGGTCTTTTGTTTTAACGGCTCAATTGATTTTCCTGCTACCGCGGAAGTATTATTCATTACTAAAGCAAAAAGCAGGATGATCGTAATGACCAGGTTTTTTTGTTGATTATATACTTTCATCTTTTCTATTTTATAGCTTAAAGTAGATCTTAATTGATTTCACTACCTCGAACGATGAAGTCCCATAAACTATTCAAACCCCCAACGCACCATTGAAGCAAGGTCATCCATTTTTTTCAATATCCTCAGGTTACCCGGTGCTTTTACAGAAGAATATACAGAGCGGGGAAATTCAAGTTCCTTGTCAATCACTTCTGTTGAAGCTGCCTCGAGCATGGGATCCCTGGAATCTGCCAATACAATTTTTCTCGGGGCGATACAACCCATTAAATCCGGCAAATCATATGCGGTCAATACGGAAGCAATGCCCCATGTAAAATCGATTTCAAAAGGATGCCAATAATCATCTGACCCCGGCCTTTTTGTTACTCCAATTCTGTAAAACCTGTTCATGGCAACTGATTGGTATGAAATGAGCGAACCAATAAGCGAGATGTTATTAATTGAAGAATCAAATGCTGCAGCATGAATAAGTGCAGGACACATTTCATTAAAGGCAACGGCACCAATTTTCAGTGGATTAACATCATTTCGGTTTTTTAAATAATTTACCACTCTTATTATATCCCCAGCCTGGATTCCAATCATACTTCTACCAATTAAAACCGCAGTATAGCCCAGCTGGTGACCCCTTCCGGCGGTATGTTTTGTTTCACCAACACCCAACACATCAGGGGCGGCAACTATATATCCTTTTTTGACTAATTTTTCTATCTCGCCTCCGGGCTCAGCATCCGTAACTTTCCCTTCTGAATGGAGGTAAACCACGGCAGGATGCTCCAGGTTGTCATCGGGTTTAAACAACAGGATAGGAATGGCATAATCCCCGTTTTCTCCTGCAATGACGTCCAGTTGCACAGTGTATCCATTTCTCTGGTACTTGCCATTCATAAACGGCCCTTTGTTATCCATGAAAGGAGTTTTAAACCCTGAAATTTTCTTTGCCTTTATTTTAACTTTCTTAAGATGCTCCGCAATATTTTTTCTTGATTGCTCAAGATTCTGAATAAGCTTTTGGGATTCTGCTTTATTGAGATCAAAAATCATTTTTCCGTCTTTATATGTCGCTATCTGCCCGGTTGGAGTTACCGTCAATTCTTCTACTGTCGGTAAATCAGTTTTCTCCTCGGCAGGACTACCCGGCAGGTTAAAATGTTTCTGGAAAAAAGCATACATAGCCAGTCTTATCTTCGGAGTCAGCGAGTGTTTAGCATCATCTTCCACCAGCTGTAAATTATCTTCTTTACCGAAAGACGCGTACGCCTTTTTTGCTTCTCTTAGCGCATCAAGGGCGCCCTGTAAACACAGGTATTCATCACGTGACGTAAACGTCATTAATGTTGGCTTTGGCGACCTGACCTCCAAAAGATCTTCGAAGGTTATTCCTTTTGGAAGAGCATTGATTAATACGGTTTCAGCATCCCCCACGCCTTTGGTTTCAATCAGCCTCCTGTATGCGGTGGGCCAACTGCACGGGATTGCCACTTTCACTCTTTCGTCAAAAGCCATTAAATAACTCGTTAGAGTTCCCCCTCCTGAAAAGCCCGTTACTCCAATATTTTCCGGATCTACCTCTTTGCGGGTGAGCAGATAATCAATTGCCCTCATACCAT
>Ga0310810_10009796_pt1 | contig 11111 bp, 9 predicted proteins | sample NCmetagenome_FD_207641 | JGI IMG/M metagenome (GOLD analysis project Ga0310810, IMG submission 207641) | Soil microbial communities from experimental microcosm in Duke University, North Carolina, United States - NC | ecosystem: Engineered > Artificial ecosystem > Soil microcosm > Unclassified ... | reverse complement strand
GACTCGCCGCCGCCGTCGTGCTCGACGTGCGTACGCGCCGGATTCCGAACTGGCTCACCGCGGGCATCGCGGCCGCCGGGTTCGGCATCTCCGCGGGCGGCGGCCACGTCAGCGTGGCGCAGGCGGCGCTCGGCATGACGATCGGCCTGGCGCTCATGCTGCCGGGCCACATCATCGGCGCAACCGGCGCCGGCGACGTCAAGCTGATGGCCGCGGTCGGCGCCGTCGTCGGCCCCGTGCCGATCGTGCGCGTGTTTCTGTACTCGGCGATCGCGGGCGGCGCCATCGCGATCGCGATTGCGGTACGGCGCGGACTCGTACAGGAGACCTTCTTCGCAACGACGCGGCTCGTGACGTCGCCGCTGGACGCCCGGCAGGCGATCGAGTCGTCCGGCCGCGCCAATCGCTTTGCCTACGGTCCGGCGATTGCCGCCGGCACCCTACTGTCGTTCATGGTGCACCTATGAAACTGAACCGCCTGCGTAGCCAGAAGGGCGCCGCCCTCGTCGAGGCGGCCATCACGATTCCGATGATCCTGCTGATCTCGGTCGGGATCTTCGAGTTCGGCCGCGCGTATCAGACCTGGCAGGTTCTGACCAACGCCGCCCGCGAAGGGGCGCGCGTCGCGTGCCTCGAGGGCCCGACGGACAGCGACGTACGCACGCGCGTCCGGGAGTACCTCACCAATGGCGGCCTCACGACGCTTCCGGACGGAAACATCGTGGTCAATCGCAATGCGTCGATGACCGGCACGACCGCCACCGCGTCGAGCGTCACGATCAATTACCCGTTCAGCTTCATGGTGCTCAATCCGGTCGTCCGCCTCGTCGTGCCATCCGATACGACGACGGGGATGCCGATCACGATGACGGCCGCAGCCGTCATGCGAAACGAGTAGTCAGGGGACATTCACATGCGCAACCGAATTTTCGCGGTGCTCGCTCTTGCGGTCCTTGCCGGCGGCGGGCTGGCCTACGGCACGTATAACGCCATCAACGCGCAGCCGGTCAAGACCGTCGCCGCGCCCACACAGCCCGTGGTCGTCGCCGCAGCCGATCTCGGGCTCGGCGCCGAGCTGAAAAAAGAGGACCTGTCGATCGTGAACTTCCCGGTCGGGCACGCGCCCGACGGCTCGTTCTCGAAGGTGACCGACGTGATCGGCCGCGGCCTCGTGGTCTCGCTCGTGAAGAACGAGCCGGTCCTGAACGCGAAGCTCGCGTCCAGGGAAGCGGGCTCTGGCCTGCCGCCGATCATTCCCGACGGCATGCGCGCCGTCTCGGTCCGCGTGAACGAAGTCATCGGCGTCGCGGGCTACGTGCTGCCCGGCACGCGCGTCGACGTCCTCGCGACGGCGAGTCCGACGAGCTCGCCGCAGGACGCTACGTCGAAGGTCATTCTCTCGAACGTGCAGGTCCTCACCGCGGGCACGCGCCTCGAGCAGGACCAGGAGAAGGGAAAGCCGATGCAGGTGACGGTGGTCACGCTGCTCGTGTATCCGGAGCAGTCGGAGCGGCTCGCGCTCGCCAGCACCGAAGGCAAGATTCAGCTCGCGCTGCGGAACCCCATGGACAAGAGCGCGCCCGAGACGCCCGGCGTGAAGCCCGCCGGTCTGCTCGGCATCACGCGTCCGGCCGCGCCGACGCGTCCGGTGACGACGGCGCGCAAGGTCATGGGACCCGTCACGAACGACTCGCCCGCGGCACCGCCGCTGCCGACGGTTGAAATGATCCGCGGCGACAAGCGTTCGGCAGAGGTCATCAAGTGAAGCCCCGGCAGAGCTTGGAGCATTCGGGCACGGCATCAGGAGGAACCATGAGATCCGGTCGTCGCGCGGCGAAAGTGATCGCGCTGGTTGTGTACATCATCGTGATTCTCGTCGCCACGCCGCAGGCGCAGAAGCCCGCGTCGTTCAGCGGTTCCCCCGGCGTCATGAGCGGCGGCGTCGCCGCGGCGCCGGCAAACGCGACGAGCATCGACCTGCTCGTCGGCCGTTCGACCATCCTCAACGTGGGCGCCGCGATCGCGCGCGTCTCGCTGACGGTGCCGGACGTCGCCGACGCGATGGTCACCTCGCCGCAGCAGCTGCTGATCCACGGCAAGACGCCAGGGACGATCTCGCTCTTCGTGTGGGACCGCGCGGGCGGCATCACGACGTACGAGGTCAACGTCCGGCGCGATCTCAGCCAGCTCGTCGAGCAGATGAAGCAGCTGTTCCCCGGCGAGCAGATCTCGGTCACGGGCAGCGGCAAGGACGTCGTGATCGCGGGAACGGTCTCCAGCAAGTACGTCATCGACAAGGCCGCGGACGTCGCGGGCGGCTACGTCGAGAAGAAGGAGAACGTCGTCAACCTCCTGAAGCAGATCGAGGGGCAGGCGTCGAACCAGGTGATGCTCCGCGTGCGCTTCGCCGAAGTGAGCCGCAGCGCGCTGCAGGAGCTCGGCGCCTCGCTCTTCACCGGACCGACGGGCTACAAGGACATCATCGCCCGCAGCACGACGCAGCAGTTCCCGGCGCCGGATTACTCGGAGCTGTCGCGGACCGCCGACATCAACGACAAGCTGACGAGCGCGAGCGGCAAGTACTCGCTCAGCGACTTCCTGAACCTGTTCATCTTCAGCAACAAGTACAACGTCGGCACGGTCATCCGCGCGCTTCAGGAGAAGGGCCTGTTCCAGAGCCTCGCGGAGCCGAACCTGATCGCGAGCAACGGGAAGGAAGCGAGCTTCCTCGCCGGCGGCGAATACCCGTACCCGATCGTTCAGGCCGGCAGCGGCGGCAATTCCATCTCGATCGTGTTCAAGGAGTTCGGCGTTCGTCTGAGCTTCACGCCGACGGTACTCGGCGGCGACATGATCAACCTCAAGGTCAAGCCTGAGGTCAGCGCGCTGGACTTCACCAACGCGATCACGCTCGAAGGGTTCCGCGTGCCGGCGCTCTCCACGCGCCGCACCGAGACCGAGGTCGAGCTCCAGAACGGACAGACGTTCGCGATCGCCGGTCTGCTCAACAACACCGTCACCGATACGATGCGGAAGATTCCCGGCATCGGCGACGTGCCGATCCTCGGATGGCTGTTCAAGAGCAAGGCGATGCAGAAGCAGCAGACCGAGCTCGTCGTGATGATCACGCCGCAGATCCTGCGGCGCGGCACCACGGGCGTCTCCGAGGGCCTCCCGAACATCGTCGAGCCGTACCTCGGCGCGCCGTCGAAGAGCATGCCGCAGCCCGGACCGTATACGGGTTCGCCGACGACCCCCGCGACGCGCAAGCCGCGCACGGGCGGGACGACCCAGGAGCCCGACGCGCCGGCCGCTGCGATGCCGGCGGCGCCGATGCCCGCGGCCTCCGAGCCGGTTCCCGCGGCGCCTGCGGCGTCGATGCCGGCGCCGGCGCCCATGCCGGTTCCTGCGAAGCCGCCCGTCGTCAAGAACGCCGTCGCGCCGACGCCGGAGCCGAAGGTGGATACGAAGGCTGAGGCCCGACAACTGGAAGAAGCCCGGAAGGCCGCGCAAGCGCAGAAGACCGCCGACAAGAAAGCCGCGCAGGAGAAGGCCGTCGCGGACAGGAAAGCGGAGCAGGAAAAAGCCGAGGCGGACCGCAAGGCGGCCGAGGAGAAGGCCGAGGCCGACAAGAAAGCGGCCATCGAGAAGGCGCGGCAGGACAAGCTCGACGCCGAGCGCGCGAAGCGCGAGGCGGAAGTCGCGCGGAAGACCGCGGAAGCCGATCGGAAGAAGCAGGAAGAGCTGAAGAAGCACGAGAAGGCGCTCGCCGACGCCGCCGCGCGTCTGCGGCAGGCCCAGGCCGCCTATCAGGCTGAAATCGACAAGAAAAAAGGCATCCAGTAGTTCGCCCGAGCGGGGAGGACAGTCATGACGCGGAACCGCCTCCGGAAACTCACGAGCGACGAGCGAGGTTTCTCGCTCGTTTTCGTCGGACTTGGCTGCATGGCCTTTGTCGCCGCCAGCATGCTCGCGATCGACGTCGGCATGCTCATGACAGCGCGCAGCCAGGCGCAGAACTCCGCGGACGCCGGCGCGCTTGCCGGCGCGACCGCGCTCGCCTTCGACAACTGGGACGACCGCACCCCCACGGGCCCGGCGGTCGTCAACGCGATCGCCGCGGCGAAGGCCAACAACGTCATGGGCGCGCAGGTAGCGGTCGCACCGGCGGACGTCGTGTTTCTCAGCGATCCGGTCGATGGCACGCCCGATCGCGTGCAGGTCACGGTCCGCCGTACCGCAGCGACAGGCAATCCCGTCTCGACGCTGATCGCGCAGTACTTCGGCATCGCCACAGCGGACATCTCGGCTGTCGCGACTGCGGAAGCGTCGCCGGCGAACGCGATGACGTGCGTGAAGCCGTTCACGATTCCCGACAAGTGGCGCGAAGTGAACAGTCCGCCATGGATGGCCGACAGCTCATTCGATCGCTACGACAAGAAGGGAAACCTGCTCGCGAACCCCGACGTGTACGTTCCGGCGTTCGACGCGAGCGGGGGGGCGAATGCGGGCTATACGGGCTACAACACGGAAGCGAACCGCGGCACGCGCCTCGTGCTCCGCGCCGGCAGTGGCAATGAGATCCAGCCAAGCTTCTATTTCTCGCTCGCGATGCTGGATAGCATGGGCGGCGACGATTACCGCTGGAACATCGCCAACTGCAATCACAGCATCTATCACTGGGGCGACATGCTCACGCAGGAGCCCGGCGACAAACAAGGCCCGACGATCGACGGCATCACGGACCTGATCGCCAGAGATCCGGGGGCGGTCTGGGACGACAGCACGAACACGGTGAAGAACAGCAGCTTCGGCGATCGCCAGAGCCCCCGCATCTTCCCGATTCCGCTCTTCGATCCGGATTACTACGACTACGGCAAACAGACGGGCCGCGTGGCCAGCCTCAAGACCGCGAACTGGATCGGATTCTTCGCCGAGTACGTGGGCAGTGGCAGCGAAATCCATGGCCGGATCATTCCGATCGCCGGGATCCGCGACAAGACGTGGACCGGCGGCGTGTCGTCGTTCCCCAGGACGATTCGGTTGGTGCAGTAATGGCGCAGCTCACGGCACAAGTCGTCAGCTATGACGATGAGTTCAAGCGGCAGGTCGCGCAGCTTCTGCGCGCCTGCGGGGTTCCCGTCGGCATCATCGAAGGGCGCAGCGCGGAAGGCACGGGTCCGGATCTCGTCGTCGTCGACATCCGCGCGGACGCGTCCTCCGGCATGGCCGCGATCGAGCGGCTGAGGGCGACGAGCGCGACACTGGCGATCTTCGCGATCGCGACGGCCGCGGAACCCGATCTGATCCTGCAGGCGATGCGCGCCGGCGCCAACGAGTTCTTTCCGTGGAGCGCCGGCGACGGCACGGCGGCGGGCCGCGCCATGGAGGAGTCGTTTCACGGCGCCGTGAGGCGATCGGCCGCACGGCGCGAGGCCGCGACCGCGGGCGCGAAGCCTCCCTGCGTCACGCACGCGTTTCTCGGCGCGAAGGGGGGAGCGGGCACGACCACCGTCGCCGTGAACTGCGGCGTCGAGCTCGCGCGGCTGACCAAGCGTCCCACTGTCGTCGTCGACCTCAAGAACTGTCTGGGAGAGGTGGCGCTCTTCCTCGGCGTGCGTCCGCGCTTCACGGTGCTGGATGCCATCGAGAACCTTCATCGCCTCGACAAGGACTTCCTGAAAGAGCTGGTCGCGAAGCACAAATCGGGGCTCGACATTCTGGCGGGCTCCGAGCAGTTCGATCGTCCGAACGCGCAGGACGCCGGAGCGATCGAGGAGCTCCTGCGAGTCCTGACCAGGACGTACGACTACGTCGTCATCGACGCGGGCAACGTCATCAATTCGTGCGTCGCTGCGGCGCTCTATGCGGCCGATACGATTTTCCTGGTCACGAATCCCGACGTGCCGTCGATCCGCAACGCGCAGCGGCTCGTCGATCGCGTGCGGCAGCTCGGGGCAGGCAGCGAGCGCGTGAAGGTGCTGCTCAACCGGGTCTCGGATCATCACCTGATCGCGCCGAAGCAGATCGAGACGGCGCTCGGCTACGGGATCCATCACGCGTTCTCGAGCGACTATCGGACGGTATCGACGGCGCTCAACTCCGGAGTGCCGCTCGCGCTGTCGAATCACTCGGAGCTCGCCTCGCAGTTCGACAACTTCGCGCGCCATCTCATCGGCCTCGTGGAGGACGCCAAGCCCGAGCCTGAGCGGAAACGCGTGTTTCTCGGAATCTTCTAACGACCATGGCACTAGGACTGAGAGACGCAACGCCAACCCCGGCCGCGGCGGCCGCCCCGCGGCCCGGCTATCTCGAGCTCAAGGGCAACGTCCATCGCAAGCTGCTCAATCGGCTCAACCTCGAAGCCCTGGCTTCGGCCGATCGCGCGAGGGCGGAGTCCGAGATTCGCACGCTGCTGTTCGAGCTGATCGCCGAGGAAGGCACGCCGCTCAGCATGAGCGAGCGGGAAGCGTTCTTCGCCGACGTCATCGACGAAGTGTTCGGCCTGGGGCCGCTCGAGCCGTTGCTGCGCGACGCGACGGTGAGCGATATCCTCGTCAATACCTACAAGAACGTCTACGTTGAGCGGTCGGGCAAGCTCGAGCGCCTGCCCACGACGTTCCAGGACGACAAGCACCTGATGCGCGTCATCGACCGCATTGTCAGCGGCGTCGGCCGGCGCGTCGACGACAGTTCGCCGATGGTGGACGCGAGGCTCGCGGACGGCTCGCGCGTCAACGCCATCATTCCGCCGCTCGCGGTGGATGGCCCGCTGCTCTCGATCAGGCGTTTCCCGGCCGAGCGGCTGAAGGCGCAGGACCTCGTCAACATCCGATCCATGACGCGGCCGATGCTGGAATTCCTCGAGCACTGCGTGCGCGCGCGGCTCAACATGCTGATCAGCGGCGGCACGGGCGCCGGCAAGACGACGCTCCTGAACGTCCTGTCCGCGTTCATCTCCGAACGCGAACGGATCGTCACCATCGAAGACGCCGCCGAGCTCCAGTTGCACCAGGAGCACGTGGCGCGCCTCGAGACGCGTCCGCCGAACGTGGAAGGCAAGGGAGCCGTCAAGCAGCGGCAGCTGCTCGTGAACGCTCTCCGTATGCGGCCCGATCGCATCGTCGTCGGCGAGACGCGCGGCGAGGAAGCGCTGGACATGCTGCAGGCGATGAACACCGGCCACGACGGATCGCTCACGACGGTGCACGCGAATACGCCGCGCGACGCGCTGTCGAGAATCGAGACCATGATCGCGATGGGCGCGACGAACCTGCCCGAGCGCGCGATGCGCCAGCAGATCGCCGCGGCGATCCAGATCGTCATTCAGCAGTCGCGCATGAGCGACGGCACCCGCAAGGTGACGAGCATCTCCGAGATCACCGGCATGGAAGGGGACGTCATCACCATGCAGGAGATCTTCCTGTTCGAGAAGCTGGGCGTGACGCAGGATGGCAAGGTCATCGGGCGGTTCCGCGCGACCGGCGTGCGCCCGAAGGCCTGCGAGCGCCTCAAGGCCTCGGGGATCCACCTGCCGCCCGACATGTTCGAAGGCGTAACCGAGGTGCGGTGATGGGTACCGGGGTGCTCGTTCTGCTGGTGTTCGGGTTCGGCGTCGGCGCCGTGCTCGCGATCTTCTTCGCCGTGACGAAGCTGCCGGGCTATCTCGAGCAGCGCAAGCTCGAGCTCCGCCTCGGAGAAGTCACCGCGGCCGAGTCCAGCGACAAAAGCGAATCGGCGGAGCTCGTCAAGAACCAGCATGAGGGCCCGCTGCCAGGGCTCGATCGGTTTGCGAGCGGCACGGCGCGGGGATCGGCCCTCGCGTCATGGCTCGACCAATCCGGCCTCCGTGTCAGCATCAGCGGCCTGTTTCTCATCGGCAGCGCCCTTGGAGTCCTCGTGGGCTTCATCGTCGCCACGGCGATCCGGATGAATGTCGGCTGGCTGATTGGCGGAAGCGTCGGATTCGCCGCGCCCTTCGTGTTCCTGAAGATCAAGCGGACCAAGCGCATGCGCGCGTTCGAGGAGGCGTTCCCCGAGGCGCTGGATTTGATGTCGCGCGCCCTGAAGGCCGGACATGCGTTCGCGACCGGTTTGAAGATGGTCGCCGACGAGATGCCGGAGCCGATCGGCCCCGAGTTCCGCAAGACGTTCGACGAGCAGAACTTCGGCCTGCCGATGAAGGACGCGCTCACCAATCTGACGATGCGGGTGCCGCTGCTGGACGTGAGGTTCTTCTCGACCGCCGTCCTGATTCAGCGCGAGACCGGCGGCAACCTCTCCGAGATCCTGGAAAACCTCTCGCACGTCGTCCGCGAGCGGTTCAAGATCCTGCGCCAGGTGCGCGTCTACACCGCGCACGGACGGCTGACCGGCTACGTGCTCCTCGGGCTGCCCGCGTTCCTGGGGATCGCGCTCGCGTTCATCAACCCGGAGCACATGCAGCTGCTCTTCCGGGAGCACATCGGCCACGTGCTGCTCGGCGCCACCGTCGTGATGCAGACGATCGGGTACTTCTGGATCCGGCAGGTCGTCAAAATCGAGGTGTGATGTGTCCCTGATGATGCCCCTGCTGTGGTTCGTCTTCGGCACCGCGCTGGTGTCCGGCCTGGCGTACGCGTTGGTGCCCTCGCGCGGCGCAGCCATCGATCGCCGCATCGAAGAGCTCACGATGCCGGTCGAGGAAGAAGAGAAGCCGCGGCTGCAGTCGCTCGTCGCCATGCTGAAGCGGATTGGCGAAAGGGCGCCGAAGTCGCCCAAGGAGCTGGGCAACCTGCGCCTCCGCCTCGTGCAGGCCGGCTATCGGCGCGATGAGGCAATCACGATCTTCTTCGGCGCCCGCGTGGCCTTTGCGCTGGTGATGTTCTCGTTGTTCGCGTCGTCGATCTTCATGCGCCCGAACATCACGGTCGCGCTGGCGGCAATGGGCCTCGGCTACGTCCTGCCGGGCATGCTCCTCGCGCGCATGGCGAAGCGACGCGCGCACCGCATCCGCCTCTCGCTCGCCGACGCCCTCGACCTGCTCGTCGTCAGCGTCGAGGCGGGCCTCGGCCTCGATCAGGCGCTGACGCGCGTCGGCACCGAGCTCGCGTTCGCGCATCCCGAGCTCTCGGACGAGCTGCGGCTGATCAATCTCGAGCTCCGGGCCGGCAAGCCGCGCTCCGAGGCGCTCCGCAACCTCGCCGACCGGACGGGCGTCGACGACCTGAGCTCGCTGGTGACGATGCTCATTCAGACCGACAAGTTCGGAACGAGCGTGGCCCAGTCGCTGCGCGTCTACTCGGATACGCTGCGGACCAAGCGCCGGCAGCGCGCGGAGGAAGCCGCCGCGAAGACGGGCGTCAAGATGGTCTTTCCGCTCGTCCTCTGCATCTTCCCGGCGATCTGGGTCGTGACGATCGGCCCGGCCGCGATTCGCTTCATCACTGTGCTCTTCCCGCTGATCGAGCAGACGAAATGAGACGCCTCGTCGCCCGGAACAAGAGCCTGAACACCGTCATCGCCGATCGCGTCGGCGTGGCCGCCACCCGCGCCGCCCGGGCCGTCGGGCTGCTGTCGCGCAGCGGCCTCGAGCCGGGCGAGGCGCTCTGGATCGTGCCGAGCCGCGGCGTGCACACCTGGGGCATGCGGTTTCCCATCGACGTGCTCGCGCTCGACGAAGCCGGCACGGTCATCGACTGCGTGTCGAACCTGCGCCCGTGGCGCGTCCGGCTGCCGCGGCGGGGGACTGCCGGCGTGCTCGAGCTGCCCGCGGGAACGCTGGCCGCCTCGCGGACGAGCGTCGGCCATCAGATCATCCTCGAACTCTCCGCCCAGGAGGCACATCCATGACGCCGGCCGTTGCCGCTGCCGCCGACCAGGCCCAGCGGGTCGCGCCACCACTGCCGCCGGCGACGATCGCGGAAACGGGACTGCATCCCGATACGCTCGCCCAGTTGATGCTCAAGACGCTGATCGCTGGCGAGAGCAGCGGCACGCAGCTCGCCGAGAACATGCGGCTGCCCTACTCCGTGCTCGACGCGATGATCCAGCACGCGCGCGTCGAAAAGCTGATCGAGGTCCGCGGCGCCAGCGGCGCCGGCAACGCCGGGTACCGCTATGCCCTGACGGATCTCGGGCGCGACCGGGCGATGCAGTTCCTCGACATCAATCGCTACGTCGGTCCCGCGCCCGTCCCGCTGTCGCAGTACAACGCCTACGTCCGCGCCTCGATGGCCGCGCGGCCGTGGATCGACAAGGATCGCCTGGGCACCGGCTTCAGCGAGCTCGTTGTCAGCGAGGAGATGTACGACAAGCTGGGGCCCGCCGTGAATTCGGGAAAGTCGCTGTTTCTCTACGGCGCGCCCGGCAACGGCAAGACGGTCGTCGCCGAGGGGATCGGCCGGGCGCTCGGCAGCGACATGCACATCCCGTTCGCCATCGACGTCGACGGCCAGACGATCACGATGTTCGATCCGGTCAATCACGTCTCGACGTCGGCGGCGGGCGCGCAGCACAGCGTGATCGCCGTCGCGGCCTACGACCGGCGGTGGGAGCAGGTCAGACGGCCCGTCGTGGTGGTCGGCGGCGAGCTGACCCTCGAGATGCTCGATCTGACGTTCAACCCGATCTCCAAGTTCTACGAGGCGCCGATTCAGATGAAGGCCATCGGCGGCGTGTTCGTCGTCGACGACTTCGGTCGCCAGCGGATTCCGCCGCGCGATCTGCTGAACCGGTGGATCGTCCCGCTCGAGAGCCGCATCGACTTCCTGACGCTGCACACGGGCCGGAAGTTCGAGGTGCCGTTCAACGTCTTCATCATCTTTGCGACCAACCTCCAGCCGGAGTCGCTCGCCGACGAGGCGTTCCTGCGCAGAATTCCGTACAAGATTCGCGCGAAGAACCCGACCGCCGAAGAGTACGTGAAGATCTTCGAGCTGAATTGCCGCAAGCGGGGACTTGCGTTCGACCCCGTCATGGTCGAGTACCTGATGCGGAAGTACTATCAGCCGCGGAAACTGCAGATGCGGGCGTGCCATCCGAGAGATCTGCTGGAACAGGTCGTCGACATGTGCCGGTACCAGAACCGCGCGCCGGCCATCACCCGTGACCTTCTCGACGCGGCCTGTGCC
>Ga0310810_10009795_pt1 | contig 11111 bp, 8 predicted proteins | sample NCmetagenome_FD_207641 | JGI IMG/M metagenome (GOLD analysis project Ga0310810, IMG submission 207641) | Soil microbial communities from experimental microcosm in Duke University, North Carolina, United States - NC | ecosystem: Engineered > Artificial ecosystem > Soil microcosm > Unclassified ... | reverse complement strand
ACAACGCAATGAGGCCGAAATCAGAGGAGCCGATCGAGCTGCGAACGGTGCATCCAGCCCCGCCGGCCAGCACCAAGGTACACGGCAAGACCTACGTGCTCCAGACCTCGCAGAATCCGTACCGTGTCAATCCGGAAGGAAAGTACGACCAAGAGTACACGAACGCGAACATCGTGGAGCAGGGCATGGGCCGGCTGATGAAGCCCAATGCCAATCCCTGGGATGAAAAAAACACGGGGTATTTGAAGTATGTGCGTGAAGGCGGAGAGATTTTCTTTCAGAACTGCCACTTTTGCCACGGCGATAACTTAAATGGTCGCGGCTTGCATGCCTTCGCGTTCAACCCGATTCCTGCCAACTTTACCGACCCAGGAACGATCGCCCAGCTGCAAGAAACCTTTATCTTCTGGCGTGTATCCAAGGGCGGAATCGGATTACCGAACGAAGGCTTCCCCTGGGCCTCCGTCATGCCGCCTTGGGAGCAACACCTGACGGTTGACGAAATTTGGAAGGTCATTCTCTTCGAGTACTGGCATACAGGGTATTATCCCCGTACCTGGGACTAATCGTCTAAAGCGCTTCATAACCTGGCTATATTGAGATGAGGGTAAACATGAGACACCGTTCAAGTCGGAAGGCAGCAGTGGTTGCCGCAGCCGCCTTCGGAATGATCCTGGCATCGGGAAGCGTCGGGGTTCCGCTGATCGGAGCGGAAGACATGCCCGAAGGGTTCAAGAAGGGCGATCTTGCCCCGGAACCTTCCGCCGAGATGATCGAAGCGGGCAAACGCGTCTATTTTACGAAGTGCGTCTGGTGTCATGGAGTCGATGGTGCCGGCGACGGGCCTGGTGCCGATCGCTTGTGGCCTCGGCCGCGCAACTTTAATCAGGGCACCTTTAAGATCCGTCATACGGCGAGCGGCGAGCTTCCATTGTTTGACTCCCGCAAGCCGGTCCCCGGACAGAATGACCTGTTCGAAACGGTCACACACGGCTTGCCCGGGTCTGCCATGCCGTCCTGGGAAGGTATTTTGACGGAAGAGCAGAGACTGCAAGTCCTCTCCTTCGTGACGACTCAGCTCGTCAAAGACCGGAAGTTCACGGACAAACAATCGGAGACTCAAACGATTCTCCAGCTTGGCGACATCAAGGTCAAACCCGCAAACGAGGAGAGCCTGAAGCGGGGCTCCGAGTTGATCGTCGAAAAGAAGTGCATCGAGTGCCACGGTGTTGACGGCCGGGGGGACGGAAACGCCTTCAACCTTAAGGACGACTGGGGCTTTGCGATTCAGCCGGCGGATTGGCACAAGTGCTGGAATTTCCGCGGCAGCCGTCAGGATCCCTACAACGTGAGAAACATTTTCCGGACCTTCTCGACCGGAGTGAACGGCACACCAATGCCGTCGTTCGCGGACAGCACGACTGTCGACGAGCGCTGGGATATTGCCAACTTCGTCCAATCGTTGTGCGAGCGCGGTGCGGATAAGAGCCCGCTGCCAATCGATCCGTTGACGGACAAGCCGAAGATCAACTTCGTCATCCCATCGGATCCGGTCGAGGGCGAAATTCCCACTGACATCGAGAGCGAAGCCTGGCAAAAGGCCGCTCGACGGTACGTGGCGATGGGCGGGCAGATCACGCACAAGCCGCGGAACTTCGTCAACCGAATCGACGACATTTGGGTCAGCTCACTCTATAACGACAAGTACATCGTGTTTCTCCTGGAATGGGATGACCGCACGAAAAGCGTGGCTGAGGGCAAGTTGCCCTGGGCGCCGACCTCGGTGAACGTCGACGTCAAGGAGCAGAATCCGAAAACCGGTGAAGAAGGATCAATCGCTGCCAATCAAAACAAGTTCACCGTGTACAACGACGCCATCGCTATGGAAACTCCGGTGAAATGGAAGGATCTGCCTGCCCCGATCAAGCCGCGGTATCTGTTCGGGACCAACGATCAGTTTCCCGTGGACATCGTGAAGTGGGAAGCCGATGGCTCCATCCGGGCCTTCAAGGGCACGGGATGGGACAAGGACTTCGAAGAGCGCGATACCTATGAGGAGAACCTCAAGGTCCTGAAGGGCGAGTGGAAAAACGGCCGCTGGTACGTGATGATTCAACGTCCGGTCGGCAACAAGAAGGACCAGGACTATGACGAGGACACCTTCTTTGAGGTCGGCCAGTACATTCCGACCGTGTTCTTCGCCTGGGACGGGCACAACGGAGATGCCGGACGAAAGATGGCCGTGTCGGCCTTCTACTACACGTCATGAATCCCCCGATCCCGAAAGAAACCTATATCTATCCGGCCGTGATCGCCTTTGGCATCGTGCTGCTGGAAGGATGGGTCCTGACGCGCCGCGCGAACAAGAAGAAGGGGAAGACCATCTAATTCGCGCCGGACTGCAAAGGCTGCAAGACGGAGGGGGTGGGGAAACCCACCCCCTTTTGTTTTGTAAGGAGAGGACGTGAAGATGTCTCCGGTTGCTGATGTGACGGGCGTCCTTCTTGCGGGCGGCAAGAGCCGACGAATGGGCCAGGACAAGCGCTTCCTTCCGGTCGGCGAAGAGTCGCTCTATGCTCGAAGTTTGGCGGTGTTACGCTCCATCTTTGAACGGGTGGTGGTTGTCATCGCCCAGGATAGTCCCGCGATTGAATCCGATCTGCCGGTTATTCGAGATCTCATTCCAAACTGCGGAAGCCTCGGGGGACTCTACACCGGCTTAAAACAGGCCGACACTCAGTGGATTTTTGCCGTCGCCTGCGATATGCCGTTTCTCGATCCTGGCACGATCAGGCATTTCATCGAGCTGAAAGGCAAAGGCGACCTTGTCATGGCTAAACTTGACTCCGGTTTGCAGCCGATGCACGCGATTTACCATCGCGTCTGTCTGCCGATCATGGAGCGACTGCTACAGGCGAAGGAGTTCAAAATTCACAGGCTGGCCGATGATCCTGCGCTTCGCGTACGTCTGGTCACTTCAAACGAACTGGCTGTTCTCGATCCCGAGGGACGCTCCTTCTATAACATCAATACCCCCGCCGATCTCGCCGCCGCCCGATCGCTTCACGACCAAACCGCCAAGCGTTCCTCCCGCTGAGCCATGGCGCGTACGATCGTCATGTTGCACCCGGGCGGATTCGGAGACTTGTTGCTAGCCGTGCCCGCGATTCGCGCCCTCCGACAGCGCTTCCCCGGCCGCGAGGTCATGCTCTGTGCACATGAGCAAACGGCGGAGTTCCTCAAAGCATGCGGCCTCGTGGATCGATGGATGTCAGTTCAGGCCTCGGCTTGCAGCGCGTTGTTTGGTGGATCGATGCCCGAGGATGCGGTGCTCAACGAGTGGCTCGGCCGCTGTGAGGTGGCCGTGGGATGGACAGGGGATGACGATGGAGCGATGGCGTCCGCCCTGAAGCAATGCGGCGCAGCGGCCGTGATCGTCCGATCGCCCTTCGCTTCAACGCTGGCCAGCGTCCATCAAAGCGATCGATTCCTTGAGATCATGGGTGGACAACCAGACGAAGTTTCGATGGCCCCTCTGTCATTGCCGGAACAACTCCGTGTTGAGGCCGAAGCCCGTCTCGTCGAGTGGGGAATAGCTCGAAATCGTCCCTTGGCGATCATCCATCCCGGGAGCGGTAGTCGGCACAAATGTGTGAAGCCTGCCATTCTGCATGAAGTGCTGAAAGGATTAAGAGAACAAGGTTTGGAGGCGCTGATTCTTGAAGGGCCGGCGGATCACGGGATGGTCGAACAACTGCGAATACAGGGCGGTGGATCTTTGAGGGTGCTGCAAGGGCTCTCGTTGCGCCTGCTGGCCGGTGTGCTTTCGCAGTTCGACGTGTTTCTTGGGCACGACTCCGGCGTTTCCCATCTAGCCGCGTTGATGGGTACGCCCACGGTGGCCCTGTTCGGGCCGACTGATCCCGCACGTTGGGCGCCGCGAGGGCCGGCCGTGACGGTCATCCGAGAGAACGCCTGTGGGTGTACCTCCTGGGAGGCCGTCAGGAATTGCTCGGCAAAGCCATGCCTCGATTTGTCTCCTCAGGCCATTCTCGCCGCCTGTCGGAGCGCACGAACTGCTACCGTAAACCCTCGAATTCGTTGAGCCGTGCCTTGTCTCCTTCTTCTGCCCTGTGCTACAGTGTCGAGTTAATTTTCTCTTTCAATGCTAAGGACTTACGCACGTTCATGGATAATGTGCGGTAGGAGGAGTTTTGTCTCACGGCGTAGTCCAGGAACGGGTGACGAATGCGCTCCTTCGCGCTCTGAATGGAGCCAGGGAAAAGGGGCAACTAAAGACCGTGGCTTGGCCTTCGCTGACTCTCGATGCCCCCAAGCGGCCGGAATGGGGAGATCTCGCGTCCACCGTCGCCATGTCGTTGGCCTCCTCCGAGCAACGAGCGCCCCATGACATTGCGCAAATCATTGTCGAGAACCTTCCGCAGCGAGACCAACTTTTCGAAAGGGTGGAGATTGTCCGTCCTGGATTTTTGAACCTCACCGTCAAGCCGGCCCTCAGGCAAGAAACACTGAAGGAAATCGAATCACAAGGTGCGTCATACGGCACGACGGATCTTGGAAAAGGATGTCGGGTCCTGGTCGAGTATGTGAGCGCCAATCCAACCGGCCCCCTGCACGTGGGGCATGGACGCGGCGCGGCGGTCGGGCAAGCTGTCGCGAGTCTGTTGCACGCCGTCGGTTTCGAGGTCGTTAGCGAGTACTATATCAACGACGCCGGCCGGCAGATGAAGCTCTTGGGAGCATCCGTCTTCGCCCGGTATCGCGAACTCACCGGGCAACCCGCCGCCTTTCCCCAAGACGGTTACCACGGCGCCTATATCACGGCGTTGGCGAAGCAGCTCAAACCCACACTCGATGCCATGCCCGGCCATTCGTCAGAGCAGATTGAAGATCAGTCCCGGACGCTGGCCTATCACGAACTGCTGAATCTCATCCGCGAAGATCTCAAGGCCTTCGGCATCGAATTCGACTCATGGTTCAGTGAAGCCTCGCTGCTCACCTCGGAGGCCGTCGAGCACGTATTAAAGGAGCTGAAATCCCGCGACCTGTTGTTTGAGCAGGACGGTGCCTGGTGGTTTCGTTCGACGGCTTTCGGGGACGAGAAGGACCGTGTGGTCAAGAAACAGGACGGCGAGTACACCTATCTCGCCTCCGATATCGCGTACCACCGCGACAAACTGCAGCGTGGGTATGGACTCCTGATCGACGTCTGGGGTGCCGACCATCATGGCTACATTCCTCGGATGCAGGCGGTTATGCAGGCCTATGGCCATCCTAAGGAACGCCTCCAGGTAGTGCTCGTGCAGCTGGTTAAGCTCCTGCGAGCCGGTCAAGAAGTGAAGATGTCAAAGCGGACGGGCGAGTTCATCACGATGCGCGAAGTCATCGACGAAGTCGGCGCCGACGCGGCCAAATTTTATTTCCTCATGCGCGATTCCAAGACGCACCTCGAATTCGACCTCGAGCTGGCGAAACAGCGCTCAGCGGACAATCCCGTGTACTACGTGCAGTATGCGCATGCCCGCATTGCGAGCCTGTGGCGGGTCGCCGCCTCGCGCGGCATTGCTTGTCCACTGCCGAGCCAGACGGAACTCTCGCTGCTGTCGGACCCTGACGAGTTGGGATTGATTCGGAAGCTGGCGGCCTATCCCTCGGTGCTCGAAGCGGCCGCGACCGGGTATGAGCCGCATCGAGTGACCTATTATCTGCAGCAGCTCGCCGGACTGCTCCATACCTTTTACAACAAACACCGGATTCTGCCCCCGGCCGCTGATCCGGAAATGTTTGCACAGACGGCTCCCGGTCTTGCGGCCGACGAAGGCGCCAAGCGGGAAACACTGGCTCCCGAGCGGACGGCCGCACGGTTGGCGTTGATGCATGGAGTGCAGCAGGTCCTCAAGAACGGTCTGACCGTGCTCGGCATTTCCGCACCGAATCAGATGTAAGAGACACGGCGTGAACTTTTCTGTACACCATACGGATCAAGGTTCGGGCGCGAGGCTTGGTACACTAAGCACCGCGCACGGCCAGATCGACACACCGGCGTTCATGCCGGTCGGAACGCTTGGACCGGTCAAGGGCATTGATCCTCGCGACCTCGAAGCCCTGGGCTTCCGGCTCATGCTGAACAATGCGTATCATCTGTACTTGCGGCCCGGACATAAGATCGTGGCCGAGATGGGTGGGCTGCACCGGTTCACCGGCTGGCCTGGCGCGATTCTCACGGACAGCGGCGGCTTTCAAGTGTTCAGCCTGGCAAAACTCTGTCGCATCACGGATGACGGGGTGAGTTTCCAGTCGCATCTCGACGGATCAGCGCATTTTATTACTCCCGAGACGGCCATTGAGATTCAAGAAGCGCTGGGCGCCGACATCATCATGGCGTTCGATCAATGCGCAGCCTTGCCGGCCCAACGGGACGCCATCCGGGATGCGGTCAGGCGAACCGCGCTGTGGGCCGCACGGTGCCAGGCCAGCCGGCGTCGCTCCGATCAGGCGCTCTTCGGTATCGTGCAGGGAGGATTGGAGTCAGACCTTCGCGTGTCTGCGGCGAGGGACCTGGTCAAGTTGCAGTTCGACGGCTATGCGGTCGGCGGCCTTTCTGTGGGTGAAAGCAAGGCGGAGATGTATCGCATGCTGGAAATGACGGTCCCGGAGTTGCCTCCCAGCAAGCCGCGCTATCTGATGGGTGTCGGCATGCCGGAAAATCTCGTCGAAGCGGTGGCCCGCGGGATTGACATGTTCGATTGTGTGGTGCCTTCTCGTCACGGCCGGACCGGTTGGCTGTTCACGAGTTTTGGGCGCGTCCTCATTAAGCAGGCCAGGTATCAGCGCGACGAGAGGCCGATTGATCCGGTCTGCGGCTGTCCCGTGTGCGGGCGTCATTCCCGTGCCTATCTGCATCACCTCTATCACGTCAAGGAGATGCTGGCCTCGCGGCTGAACACCATTCATAACTTATGGTTTTTCTCGGAATTTATGCACCGCATGCGGCAAGCGATCGTGGACGGCAGGTTCACGGCATTTCGCGAGACATTCTACCGTCAGCAACGTCAAGAAGAGCTAGCAGCTTCGAGCGAGACCCAGGCGGAGGGAGTATCGCACGAAGGATAAGCTGCTGCGGCTCTTTTATGGCCTGAAAGGAGAGGACAGATCTGTATGTGGATGGAATCTGTAGCGTGGGCACAATTCGGCGGCACCAGCGGATCGGGAAGCAGCACGATTCTCTCGCTGGTCCCTTTCTTATTGATCTTCGTGATCTTCTATTTCATGTTGATTCTCCCTCAACAGAAAAAGCAGAAACAGCAAAAGGCCATGATGGATGCCCTGAAGAAGGGCGACAAGATCATTACGGCGTCGGGAATCTGGGGCACGGTGACGAATCTGGGAAAGGAGACGGTGACCCTGCAGATCTCCGACAATACGAAGATCAAAATGCAGCGGGAGTACATTGCCCGATTGCGCTCGGAGGAGGACGACAAAGATGCATAGTCGGAACGCGGCGGAGCGTCGCCGAATGACGGTGAGGGTGGGCGCGCTATGAAAAAAGTACGTGGGAGACTGCTATTGTTATTGCTGGTGATCGTGATCTCGATGCTGGCGTGCCTACCGTCGTATCAGGGTCTCTATCAGGCCTTGCCGGTCTGGGCCAAATCGATTTTGCCGAACAAAGGTATTGCCCTCGGGTTGGATCTTCAAGGTGGCATCCATCTGGTGATGGAAGTCGACGAGGACCGGGCAGTGGAAATTGCGGTGGATCGCTCCGTCGTGGCGATACAGGACTTGCTGGTCGACAAAAAGATTCCCGTCGAGTCCGTGAAACGGACGTCGTCGACGAGGATCGACATTCAGTTTCAAAATGTCGACTTGAAAGCGCAGATCCAAAAGCTGCTCGACGAGTTTCCGACGTATACCGAAGTCGATTCCGCCGGCTCAGCGAATACGCTTGTCTGGGAGCTTCGTGACGCCGAGAGCAAGCGCATCAAGGATTCGGCCATCAATCAGGCGCTGGAGACCATCCGCAACCGGATCGACCAATTCGGGGTGGCGGAGCCGCTGGTGCAGCGCCAAGGATTGAAGCAGATCGTGGTGCAACTCCCCGGTGTCCGCGACCCCAAGCGGGCCAAGGATCTGATCAAGGAAACCGCCTTGCTCGAGTTCAAGATGCTCGACGAAGACAATCAAATGAAGCTGGATCTGCCGGCCCGCATCCCTAAAGAGCGGGAGGCCGAGGTGACGAAACAGGCCGAAAGCAAGTTGCCCGAGGGCAGCCAGATCCTCTTCGAACGGGCGGTCGAACGTGATACGGGCCGGGAATATCGGGTCCCCTACCTTGTCAAAAAACGGGTCATGTTGACCGGCGATGTGCTGAGTGACGCCCGAGTGTCGATCGGGCAATTCAACGACCCCTACGTCTCGATCACCTTCGATGGGAAGGGCGGACGCGAATTCGAGCGAATCACCGGGGACAACGTGAAAAAGCGGATGGCCATCGTGCTGGACAACACGATCTACTCTGCGCCGGTCATTCAGGAACGCATCAGCGGAGGCCGTGCGCAGATTACCGGCACGTTTACCACTCAGGAGGCGAACGATCTGGCGATCGTGCTGCGTGCGGGCGCGCTGCCGGCGCCGCTAAGGATCATTCAGGATCTGACCGTCGGGCCGTCCTTGGGCAAAGACTCCATCGAGAAAGGGGTACGGGCCACCCTAATCGCCGGCGTCATCGTCATGGTGTTCATGGTCGTCTACTATCGGCTCTCGGGTGTCATCGCGGACTTCGCGCTGATTCTCAATCTGATTTGCCTCATGGGAGCCTTATCGGCCTTGTCGGCCACTCTGACGCTGCCCGGCATCGCCGGCATCGTGCTGACGATCGGCATGGGCGTGGATTCGAACGTACTGATTTTCGAACGCATCCGCGAGGAGTTGAGGAGCGGAAAAGGCGTCCGCCTCGCCGTGGACGGCGGCTACGACAAGGCTCTGCTTACAATTATTGATTCTCACGTCACCACATTGATCACCGGCGTCGCCCTCTTTCTCTTCGGGACCGGACCGATCAAGGGATTTGCCGTGACGCTGTGTCTGGGCATTGCGATCAACCTGTTCACAGCCTTGGTCGGCACGAAAGTCATATTCGACATCATCAATCAACGCCACAAAGTCGAGCAATTGAGCATCTAGTGTGAAGGAGCCCGCATGTTAGAAATTCTCGGGAAAACGAACATCGATTTCATGGGCAAACGCCAGTATGCCTTTCTGTTCTCCGGCATCATGGTCATGTTGGGTGTCATTGGATTGATTCAAATCGCGCGTGGGGCGGCCAACCTGGGCATCGACTTCGCGGGAGGGACGGCCGTGCAGTTGAAGTTCGATCAGCCGGTCAAGATCGAAGACGCCAGGAAGGCCCTTGAATCCAACGGCCTTGCCGACGTCGAACTTCAAGAATTCGGTCAGGAAAACAAGCTGCTCATCCGGGTCAAGGCTTCGACGACCATCGAAGAAAAAACAGCGGAAAAGGTCGTGGCCATTTTTTCCAAGGAGTTTGCGGGCAACAAGTTCGTGGTCGAGTCCAGCACGGAAATCGGTCCCACGATCGGCAAGAAGCTTCAATCCGATGCCCTCGTCGCCATCGTCATCTCCTTCGCGGGCATCATCTTGTACATCGCCGCGCGGTTCGAACTCCGGTTCGGCGTGGCCGCGGCGCTGGCGACCTTCCACGACGTACTGGCGGTGTTGGGCGCCTTCTATATTCTGGACAAGGAAATCACCCTGCTGGTCGTGACCGCCCTGTTGACCTTGGCGGGCTACTCGCTCACTGATACCGTCGTCGTCTTCGACCGCATCCGGGAAAACCTCCGCCTCCGACGCCGGGAACATGAAGTGATTATGATCAACAATGCGATCAATCAAGTGCTGAGCCGCACGATCGTCACGAGTCTGACGGTGGTGCTGGTGTTGATTCCCTTAACCCTCGCCGGAGGAGAGGTGCTTCACGACTTTTCGTTGGCGCTGCTTTGGGGCGTCATTTTCGGCACTTATTCGTCCGTGTTCGTGGCCAGCCCCCTCTTGTTGTTGTGGCCGGGAGGATCCGGACGCCTCCTGAAGCGGGCATAGCGCCGCCTGGGTTATCCCACGTCCGGCGTGCGCGGGGTGAGTCGGTTAGCCCGGGGAAAACGCGGCGTCTCGGCCCCGCACAAGGCTGGCGGGTGAACCTGGGAAGACGCGGCGTCTCGGCCCCGCACAAGGCTGGCGGGTGAGCCCTGGGAAGACGCGGCGTCTCGGCCCCGCACAAGGCTGGCGGGTGAGCCCTGGGAAGACGCGGCGTCTCGGCGCCGCGTAGGGTGGGCGGGTGAGATAGATGCGCTTTTTGAACACCATATGAGATACTGGAGGTCTCGGTAAGCGAACTTATTATGGCCTTCTGGAGTCATTCCCACAGTCTCCAGCGCAAGATCATCATGGCCATCGTGATGGTCGGGCTTCTGCCGCTGACGTTTCTCTTGGCCCTCACCTACGTTGAAGAACGCCGCGCTCTCCGGGAGACGACCGGCGCCAACTTTAAAGAAGTGGCGGTCGATGCCGCTCGCCGGATCGAGATGCACATCACCCGCGTCATGAACGAAGGGCAGCAGCTTGCGACCACGCCGTTTCTCCGCACTGCCGTGACGGAGGCCAACCGCACCTATGAAGGCAAGGATGCTCACAGCATCCAGGACATGATCAAGGATTGGCAGCAGCGCTGGAAACAACGGGACAAGCGCAGCGAGTTTCCGCTGTTCATCAATCGCATCGTCACCAACTACTTGATTCGATGGCACGATATCCGGAAGTCGGACTACGTCGGCATTTTGGTCACGGATCAGCAGGGTGCGCTCGTGGTCAGTTCCATACCCCAGGTCGAGTACTTCTATGGCAAAGCGCCTTGGTGGCAAGCTGTGGTCAAAGGCGGCAACCAGAAGCCGTATGTCAGCGAGATCATGTTCGATCCGTCGTTCGGCACCCACGTCGTGGTGGTGGCAGCGCCGATTCTCGATGACTTGCAAAAATCGGTGATCGGTGCGGTGACCGTACTGCTCCGGCGCGATACG
>Ga0310810_10009794_pt1 | contig 11111 bp, 11 predicted proteins | sample NCmetagenome_FD_207641 | JGI IMG/M metagenome (GOLD analysis project Ga0310810, IMG submission 207641) | Soil microbial communities from experimental microcosm in Duke University, North Carolina, United States - NC | ecosystem: Engineered > Artificial ecosystem > Soil microcosm > Unclassified ... | reverse complement strand
CGTCGTCGGCGGTGAACAGCGCGCAGCCCGACGAACCGACGACTTGGCCGCCCTGCCCGCCCGTCCCCATCGTGCCGGCCCCGCCGCTCACGTTGCCCGAGCCACCCGGGCCGCCGCTACCCGCGGTGCCCGTCGCGTTGTTCGAGCTCCCGCCGCCGCAACCGACGCCCGAACCCAGAGCCCCCAAGATCGTCAACAAGCACAGTCGCCGCATGCGGGGATCTTACACCTGCTGTTCGTCCAGCAGGCGCAATACTTCCGGCGTGTAGCGCGCGCCGTCCGCGTGGAGCACCAGCGGCGGTTCGACGATCAACGGCCTGCGGCCGGCCCGCAGCGGCCTGCGGCCGCCCCGCTCTGCCTCGACGAGAACACGCGACGCGGGCTCGCCCGCGCGCGGGTGCACCGACCGGAACCGACACGCCGTCAGATCGCGTGCGCGCAGCTCCGCCAGGAGATCGGCGGCGCGCTCGGCGGGAAAGATCGCGGCGACGCGACCGCCGGGACGGACCGCGCGCGCCGCGCATTCGATCCATTCCGGCAACGCGAGCGCGATCTCCTGGTGCGAGAGCGCGCGCTCGTCGTCGGGCGGCCGCCGGCTGCCGGCCAGCGTCCGGTACGGCGGGTTGGTCGCGACCAGATCGAAGCGCGCCGCGCCCAGCCGATCGCCCAGGGCGCGGACGTCGCCGACGACGATCTCCAGCCGCTGCTGCCAGCCGTTCTCGTCGCGGCCGCGCGCGGCCAGCGCCGCCAGGCGCGGCTGCAGCTCGACGCCCACGCCGACGGCGGCGGGATCGCGCGCCAGCAGCAGGAACGACAGCGCGCCGGTGCCGCACCCGATGTCGAGGAACCGCCCGTGGGGCGGCGGCAGGAATCCCTCCAGCAGGACCGGATCCAGGCTCATGCGCGCGCCGCGCGCGGGCTGGAAGATACGCACGCGCCCAGCGCGCAGCGTGTCGGCGGTGATGTCCTGGTCGTCGTCGTCGCGTGGGGAGCCGGCGAGCTCTGCTCGCCGCGTACCTTCGCGGGAGGGTTCGGGAACCCTCCCAGGGTGCCCGAGTCGATTGTTCGGCAGCGGCGGGGAGCCGTCGCTCACCGCGCGAGCCGCGGGGCCGCGCCGTCGAGCCGGTACATCACGAGACCGGTCGCGAGCTTCGGCAGGAAGTACGTCGACTTCTGCGGCAGCACAAACCCCGCCTCGCACGCCGCCAGCACCTGCTCCACCTTGGTCGGGTTCATGAAGAACGCCGCCTGCACCTCGCCGCGCTCGACGCGAGCCAGCGCCTCGGCCGTGTCGTGCGTGTAAGTCAGGAACGACTGCTTGGCCAGCGCTTCGGCGTCGATCGCCAGCAGCGGGCCCAGGATGACGCCGTGAAGAACGGTGACGTCCAGGTTGCGCAGCGCGGGCGGTCCCAGCGCCGACAGATCCAGGATCGGCTTCAGCGTCATCCACACCGTCGACGGCCGCCCCGGCGCGCGAACGGCGAACACGACCTTCTTCTCGGCATTTTCACCTTGGCGCGTCAGGCGCGCCTCGATCGCCGCCGCTGTCGTCTCGTCGCCCTGCGCGATGTCGAACGCAGCGCCCGCCGCAGCGACCAGGCCGTCGAAGCTGAAGTCGGGCAGGTCCTTCACCAGGCGGTGCGTCGGCAGGACCAGCAGGCCCGGATCCTCGGCGCGCGCCAGGAACATCATCACGAAGTCCGAAGCCGCCGCGCCCGCCGGTACGTCGATGGAGCGCAGCTCCGGCGCCATCCCGAGCATCGTCTCGTAGCGGTGGTGGCCGTCCGCGATCAGGATCTGCTTGTCCGCGAGCAGCGTGCGCAACCCGTCGACCGCCGGCGCTCCGTTGATCACCCACACGCGGTGACGAACGCCGTCGTTGGTCGTCGTGGCGTCGACCGCGGGCGCTCCGGCTGCGACCTCGTCGATGATCGCGCGCGCGGCGCCGCCGGCGTCGCGAAACAGGCCGAACACGGGCGAGATCTGCGTGTGCGTCGCGCGCAGCAACTTCTTGCGGTCCTCCTTGGGGGCGGACAGCGTCTTCTCGTGCGGCAGCACCACGCGTCGCTCGAAGGGCTCGAGGCGGACCGCCGCGAAAAATCCGCGCCGCGTGTAGCGCTGGCCGCCGTATCCGAACTGCTGCTCGTACAGATAGAACGCGGGACGCGCGTCGGCGCGCAGGATGCCCTCGGTCGTCCACGATCCCAGCAACCGCGCCGCGGTCGTGTAGCGCGCGTCGTCCATCCCGCGCGGCAGCTCCAGCCGCACGACGTTCTCGGGGTGGCGCGCTTCCAGCTCGCGCCGCTCCTCCTCGCCGATGACGTCGTACGGTGGGCACAGGACGCTCGCGAGGTCACCCACCCGTTCGGTCGCGTAGCGAAGTCCGGAGAAAGGCGTGATATCGGCCATCGTTGCCTCAACCCTTATCGCGCGCCAAGGCCTCCGGATCAATCTCGATTGCGCCGCGCCGCAGAATTTCCAGCTTTGCGCCGCGCACGCGCACCAGCGTGCTGGGCGCGCCGCCGAGCGTCGCGCCGCCGTGCAGGACCCGGCAGCGTCCCGCGAAGATTTCCTCGACGGCCTCGTCGGTCGCGCTTGTCGTGGTCAGCGGGCGACCCAGCCCCGCTACCAGCGCCTGCGCGGTCGGATGCGACGACTGGCGCACTGCGACGAATCCGCCGTCGACCAGCGCCGACGGGACGTTCTTGCGCGCCGGCAGCGCGATCGTCAGCGCGCCCGGCCAGTAGCGGCGCATCAGTTTTGCCGCGAGCGGCGGGACGGTGCTGCAAATGCTGTCGAGCATCGCCGGCCCGTCGACGAGCACGGATATCGCCTTGCCGTCGCGACCCTTCAGCGCGCGCAGCCGCGCCAGCGCAAGCTCATCCAGCGCGTCGACGCCGAGACCGTAGAACGTCTCGGTCGGATAGGCCACGATCTCGCCCCGCCCCAGGGCGGCGACCGCGAAGGTGATCTCTTCCTCGAACGCGTGTGCCATTCACATTGTCACTTCGCGCCGCGCACCTCGGCGTCGCTGTCGAGGACCTTCTTGCGGCGCGCGGCGCGCTCGGCCTCGACGCGCTTGCCCAGCTCGGCGTCGCTGATGGCGATCATCTGCGCGGCGAGCAGCCCCGCGTTCTCGGCGCCGCCGATCGCGACGGTGGCGACCGGCATGCCCGGCGGCATCTGCACCGTCGACAGCAGCGAATCGAGACCGCCCAGGCTGCCCGAGACGACCGGAATGCCGATGACGGGGCGCAGGGTGTGCGCGGCGACGGCGCCCGCCAGGTGCGCGGCACCGCCCGCGCCGCAAATGAACGCCTTCACGCCGCGGCGGCCGGCGTCCTTGACGAACGCGGCGGCCTCCTCGGGCGTGCGGTGCGCCGACAGAACGCGTATCTCCACCACCAGGCCCAGGCTCTCCAGCACCTTGGCGGCGGGCCGCATCGTCTCGAGGTCCGACTTCGACCCCATCATGATTGCTACATCCAGTTTTGCGTCGCTCATGTTCGTGGGTTCCCTCGCAAGCCGATGTCTCGGCGGAAATGCATACCATCGAAACGAATCCCGTCGATCGCCGTGTACGCGCGTGCGCGCGCTGACGTCAGGTCGGCGCCGTACGCCGTCACGCCCAGCACGCGCCCACCGGCGGTGACCAGCGGGCTATCCACACCCGCTGCGGCCGCGTCGCGCCGCGTGCCCGCGTGGAACACGACCAGGTCGTCGGTCGCGGTGGGCAGCCCGGTGATCGCATCGCCGGCGCGCGGCTTGGCCGGGTACCCGCCGGCCGCGAGCACGACGCACAGCGCGACGCCAGGCCGCGCGCGCGGCGTACCGGCGGGCATCCGTCCTTCCGCGACGCCCGCCAGCCAGGGCAGCAGATCGCCGTCGAAGCGCATCAGCACCGACTGCGTCTCCGGGTCACCGAAGCGGCAATTCCATTCGATCACCATCGGGCCGCGGTCGGGCGTCAGCATCAACCCGCCGTAGAGCAGACCGCGGAACGGCCGACCGGCCTCGGTCAGCGCGCGCACCGTCGGCACGAACAACGTCTCGAGAATCCGCTGCGCGAGCGGCTCATCGATGAGCGCCGACGGCGACACGGTCCCCATACCGCCGGTGTTCGGTCCGACGTCGCCGTCGCCGACGGCCTTGTGATCCTCCGACGACGCGAGCAGCGCCAGGCGGGTGCCGTCGCACAGCGCCATCATCGTCACCTCGCGTCCGCTCAGTCGTTCCTCGATCACGACCTTCGCGCCCGCGTCGCCGAACGTGCGCTCGGACAGCATCGCGCGCACGGCCGCCTTCGCCTCCTGCTTGGTAGACGTCACGACCACGCCTTTACCGGCCGCGAGCCCGTCGGCCTTCACGACGACCGGTCCCGGCTGCGCGTCGATGAACACGTCGGCGGTCGCGACGTCGTCGAAGATCCCGAACGCCGCCGTCGGGACCTCGGCGTCGCGCATGAGGCGCTTCGCGTAGGCCTTGGATCCTTCGATCTCGGCGGCGGCGCGCGACGGGCCGAAGAATGACAGGCCGGCGGCGCGCATCGCGTCGCCCAGACCAGCGGCGAGCGGCGCCTCGGGACCGCAGACGACCAGGTCGGCGCGCTCGGCGACAGCAGCGGCGATCAGCTCCGCGGTCGCATCGGCGGCGACGGGGATACACGAGACCTTCGCCTCGCGCGCGATGCCGGGATTTCCGGGCGCCGCGATGATCTTCTCGCACAGCGGGCTCTGTCCGAGCTTCCAGGCGAGCGCATGCTCGCGCCCGCCCGAACCGATAAGAAAGACGCGCATCAGGGGCCCGGATAATAGCCACAAAAGTTCATCGTCAGTTCACCTTCGTCGACCTGATCGGATCTTGCTGCGCGGTGAGCCACGGCACAGCGGGCCACCAGCGCGCCGCGGGCGGCGGGGCTTCCGGCTCGACGCTGCCGCCCGGTTTCGGCGTCACGATCACCGTGCCCACCTGTTCGCCCGCAGCCAGGGCGCGCTCGATCGGCTCCGTCCACCCGTGCGGCGCCAGCTTGAACAGGCCCCAATGCATCGGCAACATCACCCGGCCGCGCACCATTTTGTGCGCGACGACCGCCTGCTCGGGGCCGATGTGCCAGTCAGGCCAGGCGCGGTTGTACTGGCCGACCTCGATCATCGTGATGTCGAACGGGCCGAGGCGGGCGCCGATGTCGCGCATCCCCGGGAACAGGCCGGTGTCTCCCGAAAAGTACGCGCGGTGGCGCGTGCCGACGAACGCGTAGCCGGCCCACAACGTCCCGTCGCGATCGCCCAGCATCGTGCGGCCCGACGCGTGACGGGCGGGCACGCTGACGATCTCCAGATCGCCGACGCGCGTCCGGGCCCACCAGTCGAGCTCGACGATGCGCGATTCGGGCACACCCCAGTAAGCGAGGTGCGCGCCGATCCCCAGCGGCACGACGAACGTCGTCGGCCAATCCTTGATCGCCTGGATGGTCCGGTGATCCAGGTGATCGTAGTGGTCGTGCGAGATGACGACGGCGTCGATGGGCGGCAGCGCCGACAGCGCGATGCGCGGCGTGTACCAGCGGCGCGGCCCGACCCAGCCGTACGGCGAGGCGCGATCGCTCCATACCGGGTCGGTGAGGACGCGGTGGCCGTCGATCTCGATCAGCGTCGCGGCGTGCCCCAGCCAGGTGACGCGCAGGCCGGTCGGGGGTGGCGTCGCGAAGCGCGCGGGATCGATCGTGTCCGTCGGGACCGGCTCGGTCGGGTTGGCGTAAGGGCTGGCGTGGAACATCGCGGTCAGCGCGCCCCAGGCGTCGTTCCACAGCGGCTGCGGGTTCTCGAACCTGCCGTCTTTCCATTGCGGCGAGCGCTGCATGCGCTCGCGCCGCGCGCCCGTCGCCCGACGGCCGAACGCTTTCCAGCCGTCGACGATCAGGAAGGTCAATCCGACGACGACGACCAGTCCGAGCCCCGCGGCCCCCCGCCGCAGCCGGCGGCGCCACGGTCTCGGTGCCGCCGTGGCGCTCAAGAATCCCTAGTGGCGGAAGTGGCGCTCGCCGGTCACGACCATCGCCAGGCCGTGCTCGTCGGCGGCCGCGATCGACTCGGCGTCGCGCACCGAGCCGCCCGGCTGGATCACGGCGGCGGCGCCTGCCTTGGCCGCCTCGTCGACGCTGTCGCGGAACGGGAAGAACGCGTCCGACGCGACCACCGATCCCGCCAGCGGCGCGCGCGCCTTCGACACCGCGATCCGCACCGAGTCGACGCGCGACATCTGGCCGGCGCCGATCCCCAGCGTGCGGCCGCCCGCCGCGAACACGATCGCGTTCGACTTGACGTGCTTGCACACCCGCCAGGCGAAATCGAGATCGCGCAGCTCGTCGGGCGTCGGCGGACGTTTGGACACGACCTTCGCGGCCGCGGCCGCCGCGGTGTCGAGATCGCGCGTCTGCACCAGGAAACCGCCCGCGACGCTGCGCAGCTCGAACGCGCCCGCGCCCTCCGGCGCGATTTCACAGACGAGCAAGCGCAAGTTCTTGCTCGCAGCGAGGATAGGCAGCGCGTCCGCGTCGAACGCCGGCGCGATCACGCACTCCAGGAAGGTCTCCTTCAGCTCGCGCGCCAATTCGCTGTCGACGGGACGGTTGACGGCGACGATGCCGCCGAACGCCGACACCGGATCCGTCTCTCGTGCGCGCCGGTACGCGTCCGCGACGCCCTTGTCGGAGATCGCGGCACCGCACGGGTTGTTGTGCTTGACGATGGTCGCCGCGGGCGCCGCGAACTCGGCGCAGATCCGCAGCGCCGCATCCAGATCCAGCAGGTTGTTGTAGCTGAGCTCCTTGCCCTGCAGCACCTTGGCCCGCGCCAGCGACGGCCCGACCACCGCGCTGTCGAGCGCGTAGAACGCCGCCTTCTGATGCGGGTTCTCGCCGTAGCGCAGGGCGCGCGCGAGCGACCCGCTCACGTGCAGCGTCTCGGGAAAATCGGCGGGCGCCGCGTCGTGCGTGGCGAAGCGGCCCAGGTGCGACGCGATGGCTCCGTCGTAGGCGGCCGTGTGCGCGAACGCCTTGCGCGCCAGCCGGAAGCGCGTCGCCTCCGAGATCTCGCCGGTCGCGTCGACCTCGTCGAGGATGCCGGCGTAGTCGGCCGGATCGACGACCACCGCGACGCGCTCGTGGTTCTTCGCCGCCGACCGGATCATCGTCGGCCCGCCGATGTCGATGTTCTCGATGATCTCATCGAACGGCGCTCCGCGCGCGACCGTCTCGCGGAACGGGTACAGGTTCACGACCACCAGATCGATCGGGACGATGCCGGCCGCCTGCATCTCCTTGCGGTGCGCGGGGGTGGACCGGCCGAGAATGCCACCGTGGATGCGCGGGTGCAGCGTCTTCACGCGCCCGTCGAGGATCTCGGGCGCGCCCGTGAAATCGCCGACCTCGCGCACCGGCACGCCCGCCGCGGCGAGCGTCCGCGCCGTCCCACCCGTCGACAGAACCTCGAGCCCGGCGGCCGAGAGGGCCTGCGCCAGCTCGACGACGCCCGTCTTGTCCGAAACCGAGATCAACGCGCGGGAAATTTTCGCGACTTTTCGGTCAGCCACGGACGCGGTTCTATCACACGCGAAACCTCCGGCGTGAGCGCGGACTCACGACCGACGCGCTTCGACGCGACGCAAGGTTCCAGGATCAGGCGAGGCCGGCGCGTCGGCGCAGGTCGCCGATTTCGGCTTTCGTCAGATCGCGCCACTCCCCCATCTTCAGGCCTTCGAAAGACAGGCCGCCCATCCGCGTGCGCGAGAGCTTCAGGACCGAATGACGGATCAGATCGCCGGCCGCCTTGAGCGCGCGCGGGCGCGACTCCGGCACCACCATCTCGATCCAGGAGTTACGCTCCGTCTTCGCGAGTCGATCGACCGTCACCGGCTTCACCGGACGCCCTTCCCAGCGCCAGCCGCGCGCGAGCCGCGTGAGCGCGTCGTCGTTGACCAGCCCCTGCATCTTGATGTGGTAGGTCATCGGCACGCGCGACTTCTTCGAGATCGCCTGCGCCAGCTCGCCGTCGGTGGTCAGCAACATGACGCCCTCGGCGGGAAAATCGAGCGGCGCGACCACCTGCAGCCCGGGCTCCGCGTCGCGCACGTAGCGCGCCAGCGTCGGCCGATCACCGCTCGCCGTCAGGGTCGCGAGGCAGGCGCGCGGCTTCAGCAGCAGCCGGTAGATCGGCGTCTCCGGAAAGACGCGGCGGCTGTTCACCTCGACGCGATCGCGCGCGGCGTTGACGCTGGTTCCCAGCGTCGTGACCGGCTCGCCGTTGACACGCACCGCCCCCGACGCAATCAGCGCTTCGGCCTTCCGCCGCGATGACACCCCGGCCTGCGCCAGGAATTTCTGCAGGCGCACGCGCCGCTATTCCGTCGTTTGCTGCGGCGGCGTTTCTTCAGCAGCCGGTGGGGGCGCGGTGGTCACTTCGGTCGCGTCGGCCGCCCTGGCCGCCGACGCAGCGGCGCGTTCGAGCTCGGTCAGCAGCTCGTCGTCCTCTTCCGGATCCAGCTCGCGCGGCGCCGTGGGCACCGGCTTGCTCGCTTCGGCCTTCGCGTCCGCCGCCAGCGGCGCCGCAGCGTCGACCTTCGCCATGTCGTCCGCGTTGAGCTCGTGGAACTCGCGCAGCGTCGGCAGCTCGGCCAGATCCTTCAGGCTGAAGATGCGCAGGAACTCCGGCGTCGTCCCGTAGAGGATCGGCCGCCCCACCTCCTCCTTCTTGCCGATCATCCGCACCAGCCCGCGATCGAGCAACGTCTTCAGCACCGGACCGCAGTCCACGCCGCGCACGTCGTCGATCTCCGGGCGGGTGATCGGCTGCCGGTACGCGACGATGGACAGCGTCTCCAGCATCGCGCGCGTCAGCCGCTGCGGCCTGCCCGCGACCAGGCGCGAAACCCACGCCTGATTGTCGGAGCGCGTGCGCAGGTGCCAGCCGCCCGCGACCTCGATGACCTGGATGCCGCTGCTCTCCAGGTCGCGGCGCGCGCGCAGCGCCTCCAGCGCGTCACTGACCTTCCCGCCCGCGCGCTCTCCGACCAGCTTCTTCAACTCGTTGACGGTCAGCGGGCGATCGCTCGCGAACAGCAGGCTCTCGAGCACGCTCTCCAGGTGGCCCGGCGCGGACACCGGCAACTCGGCCTGGGCATCGGCGTCGCCGCCCGCCTCGGTGGACGCAGCCGCGAGCGCAGCCAGCTCCGCAGCGGCGGCCTCGGTCGTCGGGCCGTCCCAGTCGTCGGGGCGCACCGCGCTCCGCAACAACTCGACGGGCGCGGCGGTGACGGCCGTGTCCTCGTCGTCGAATTCGGAGTCCGCCAGCGTTTCACCCAACGCCTCCGCGGTGGCCCCGTGGTTCGGATTGGTCGGCTCTTCGCTGGGATCTGCTTCGCCGGGATCTGCTTCGCCGGGATCTGGTTCGCTGGGTTTCGCCGCTGCGTCGGTAGCAGGTGCTGCCTTGGGGCCCTTATGTTTCTTCATGCTTTTCCTCATTATCAGCCTCACCGATGACCGACGTGATGGTCAGGTGGCGCGCGGTTTCCAGCGCCGATTCGCTGACCTGGGTGATGAACAGTGTGTCGTCGGTGGGTGACTGCAAGACGCGGACGGCCTTGAGACGTGCCAACTCAAGGATCGCCAGGAGCGTGACGACCACCTGATTGCGCAGCTCGACCTCAGGCAGCGTCAGATCGAAGCAGGCGTCGAACCGGAACGATCCGCCCCCGGCACGCAGACGTTCGGCGAGCTGGCCGATCCGCGTGCCGATCGAGACGCGATCGACGACGACGTCATGGGTCGTCGGCTTTCCGGTTTTTTCCAGAATCTTGCCGAACGCCTCGATCAGCTTCCAGACCGAGTGCTCGCCGAACGGGCGGCCCGACGGGTCGTCCTTGTCGATCGGGACGCCGCGCGGAAACACCGTGCGGCCCTCGATCGGGCGACCGCCCAGCTGCTCCGCCGCGTTCTTGTACTTCTGATATTCGAGCAGCCGCCGGATCAACTCCTCGCGTGGGTCCAGCTCGATGCCGCCGTCCTCGCCCGTGGTGTCGAGCGGCTCCGGCGTCGGGACCAGCTCACGCGACTTGAGATAAGCCAGCGTCGCCGCCATCACCAGGTAATCCGCCGCGACGTCGACCGACATCGACTGCATCACCTCGAGGTACTCCAGATACTTCCGGGTGATGAACGCGATCGGAATGTTCACGATGTCGATCTCGTGCGTCTTGCACAGGTGCAGCAGCAGATCGAGCGGGCCCTCGAACTCGGGCAGCGCGACGCGATACGCGGTGTTCCCCCCGTCGGCGCTCACGCGACCCCCAGACCCATCACGCGCATCCAGAAAGAGACCAGCGCACCAACGGGCCGCATGACGAAGCTGAGCCCGGGCAGGCCCATCGACGGCGACAGAAACAGAAGCAGCAGCACCAGCATGCCGTACTTGCGATTGAGCTCGTTGATCCGTTCCAGCGACGGTGGCAAGAGGCCCGCGAGCACCGCCGCGCCGTCGAGCGGCCCGAGGGGGAGCAAGTTGAAGAACATGAGCGCGATGTTCAAGAGCACGATGTACCCGAAGAGCGCGAGCTGCAGCTTGGGCGACAGCACCCCCGCCTTCGTGAGCACGACGATCGCGATCGATCCGACCAGGGCGAGGACGAGGTTCATGAACGGGCCCGCCGCCGCGACCAGCATGCTGCCGGTCCGCATCGAGAAGCGCCGCGTGTAGTTCGCCGGGTTGGTCTGCACCGGCTTTCCCCAGGCGAACAGCGGCAAGCCCGCCAGCACGCCCAGCAGCGGCACCGCCAGCGTTCCGATCGGATCGATATGCGCCATCGGCGACAGCGTCAGCCGCCCCTGCAGGCGCGGGATCCGATCGCCCAGGCGGTCGGCGACGAACGCGTGGCCGAACTCGTGGACCGACACCGAGAGCACGAACGCGATCACGGCGAACAGCGCGACGCGAACCTGATCCGCCGAGATGAGATCCACGTCCCGAGACTACCGGATCGGGCCCCCCGTTTCACGTAAACGGGACCCTCAAACGTAAAATCTACGCAGAGTTATCCACAGGCTGGCCCCGATCCTCGCG
>Ga0310810_10009793_pt1 | contig 11112 bp, 7 predicted proteins | sample NCmetagenome_FD_207641 | JGI IMG/M metagenome (GOLD analysis project Ga0310810, IMG submission 207641) | Soil microbial communities from experimental microcosm in Duke University, North Carolina, United States - NC | ecosystem: Engineered > Artificial ecosystem > Soil microcosm > Unclassified ... | reverse complement strand
ATCTTGGGATTCCGGCGGATGCGATCGAAATCGAGATACGGCAGCAGACGGCTGCTGCCCCAGCCCCCGCGGATCGGATGCACCGCGGCGACCGAACTGTCGGCGAAGAACGCGTTGATGTCTGTCGCCCGCGCCCTGTCATCGCCGGCAAGATATCCGTGGCGTTCCATCATGTGATCGCCGAGTTTGACCTTCAGCCCCAGAGCCTCGAGCGACTCCCGCGCGACGTCGACGTCCACGGATTGAAACGTCGCGCTGGCGGGGCTGACGATTCCGACCGTGTCGCCGGCGGACAGGCGCCGCGGTTTGATCAATGACGGCGCCGCCGACGCAGAGCCGATCGAGCCGCTTACGCGCGGCAACGCCGGTGCGATCGACAACATCCCGGCCGTCTGAAGAAAACGTCGCCTGTGCATGGCACGATGATAAACGACGGCCGCTCTCTGCGCGCTCGCGCGCGCCTTCACTCGGCGGCGTTCCAGATCTCATGCGAGATCGAGGCAATGAGCGCCGCGCTCACCTTCTGATCCTGGATGCCGCGCACCAGCACGACGAGCACGTACGGCTTCGGTGCGTAGACGATCGCCGCGTCGTTGTGAATCTTGGTGATGGTGCCGGTCTTGTGGCCGACCACCGTGCCGGCCGGAAGACCTGCCGGAATCGCGTCGTTGAAGTGCTGACGCTTGAGCATGGCCGACATCTCGGCGTCGACCGACGGACTGACCGCCTGGCCGTTCGCGATCTTCTGCATCAGGATCATCAGGCCGCGGGCCGTCGTGGTGTTGTTCATCCCACGTTCGAACGCCTTGTTGTCTTCGACGCCGCGAAGTACCTGCATGCCGTCGGCTCCAAGGCGCGTCACCGTCCGCCGGACGTTCTCCACGCCCAGCCGCTCGATGAGCAGGTTCGCCGCGAAGTTACTGCTGACCGTAATCATCTGCTCGCAGAGGTCCCGCAGCGACATCGTCTTTCCCACCGCCGCATAGACGACTGCGTCGGAGTCGTCGCCGGGATCGAGCTGGTAGACGCTGCCGTCGACGATGCTGTGGAATTCGTTGCGGATCGGAAGCTGCTCGTCGAGCGAGAGCTGGCCCGTCGAGGCCTGCCGGAACAGCTCGATCATGACCGGCACTTTCATGGTGCTTGCGGCGTGAAACGGCTTGTCGGGGTCGATCGTCAGCTCGCGTGATCCGTCCAGGGTGGTGAAGGCGACCGCCACCTCCGCGCCGCTCTTTGCGATCAGGTCGTGAATGCGTCCTTGCAGATCGGACGGCGCCTGCCGGGCCGCAACGAGCGTCAACGCGAGAAGTGCGAGCATGGCGCAAGTGTATCCTGTGAAAGATGCCGGCAGGCGAGCTGAACGGACGGGTGATCGCGATCGGTGGTGCCGGTCTGGCAGGCCTTGCAGCGGCGCGCGCGCTCGAACGCCGCGGCGCCGCCGTCGTCGTGATAGAAGCGCGCGATCGAGTGGGAGGCCGCGTCTGGACGCTGCGCCGCGGATTCGCGGCCCGGCAGCACGCCGAGGCCGGCGCGGATCTGATCGAAGAAGAGCAGCAGCACGTCCACGATCTCGCCGCGGAGCTGGGACTGAAGACGGTGCGAATCCTCCGGAACGGATTCGGCTTCTACGGTCCCGACGCGCGGGGGCGACGCACGGTCGATCGATTCGGCCGCGCGTTTCGACAGATAGCGGAGTCGCTGGCGCCGCTCATCCGCGAGTTCAAGCTTGCAGAACAGCGGTCGGACAGCGGCGTGGGTCAGTGGCTCGCGCGAACGTCGGTGGCTGACTGGCTCGATTCGATCGCGGCGTCATCGCAGCTTCGCGCCCGCGTACGGGCGTTCCGCGGGTTTTTTCTGGCCGACCCCGAAGATCTCGCGCTGCTGCCGCTCGTGGAGCAATTCGCCGAATGGGGATCGCCGGGCGGCGACCGGATGTTCCGGGTCGCCGACGGCAACGATCGCCTCGCGACGCGCACCGCGCGCCGGTTGCGCGGGAAGATTGTGTTGAACACTGTCGTTCGCGCGGTCTCCGTGCGCGACGATGGCGTGCGCGTCGCCGTCGAGGAGAACGGACGGCGCAGCGAGATTCGCGCCGCTTTCTTCGTGTGCGCGATGCCGGCCGCGACCGCGCGCGACGTTCAGTTCACGCCGGCGCTTCCCGATCCACAGGCCGAAGCGATCCGGTCGCTTCGCTACGGCTGCGCGACGCGGCTCCTCCTGCAGTTCGAGCGCCGCTTCTGGCGCGCGCCTTTCAAGCCATCGGCGTTTGGAACAGACTTGCCGACAGGAGCGGTCTGGGACGGCAACGAACAGCAGCGCGGCCCTGCAATGCTCACGTTCCTCGCTGGCGGACGCGCGTCGGCCGAACTGCAGGAGATCCTCGCGCGCGAGGGGGACGCGGGTGTGGCACGCCGCGTCCGGTGGCTCGGCAATCCGGCCCGCATCCTCGCGTCGAGGACCGTGGTATGGGAGAGCGATCCGTGGGCGACCGGCGGCTACGCCTACTTCGACCCGTCATTCGATCCGTACTTGCGTCCGTGGCTCGCCCGGCCCTTCACGCGAATCGTCTTTGCCGGCGAACACACGAGCGTGAAGTGGCAGGGCTACATGAACGGCGCGCTGGAGAGCGGGATCCGCGCGGCGGCGGAAATCGCCGCTCTGGCGCGCGGATAGAGCGACAATCCACAAATCCTTGCGAAATCAAAGCTGCGGCAGATCCGCGAGGCCGCCCCACGTTTCCGGATCCTGCGAGACGAGCGTCGAAAGATAGAGCTTCACGTCAGCAGGGTCGAACTTCGCAGCGAGCTCGGCCGCGGCCGCCTTCAGCTTCTCTGCATCAGGTTTCGCGACGGTTTCTTCCGTAATGAGTCCGTTCTCGTGCGGAATGCCCAGGGCATCCAGAAACGCCGCCATCATCGGGCGCTGGCGCTCGAGATGGTAGCTGATGAGCGCGCGGGCGGCGATCGCATCAGATACGGTCGGCAGCTGCGCGAGGTATTTCGCGCGGCGTTCCGGGGGCAGCCCGATCACGCTCCGCTGGCGAAACTTCATCTGGCTGGCGATCGAGGCGACCGCCTCCATCTGCTGATCGTCCGAATGCTCGTCCTCCCAGAAGAGCGACGCGGCATCGATGCGGCGGTCGAGCGGCAGCCGGCGCCACAGCCGCGACGGACGAAACTGAGAGAGATCACGATCCATGACCGGATTTTAGCAATGATCCCTCGTTCAAACGCATCTCCGGCGCCGACCGTCTAACCAGGTCATGGAACGACTGCTCCAGGATCTGCGTTTCGGCGTCCGCACGCTCCGTCGCAACCCGGGCTTCACGGCCGTCGCCGTGCTGACGCTCACGCTCGGCATTGGCGCCAACGCCGCGATCTTCAGCGTCGTCAACGCGGTGCTGCTGAGGCCGCTGCCGTGGGGCACGCCCGATCGCATCGTGACGATCTGGAGCCGCTGGACGGCGTTCGACAAAACGTGGGTCTCGGATGGCGAAGTGAACGGCTACCGCCGGGAAGCGACGACGCTGGCGGCGGTCGCGGCATGGGACGAAGGCGCGGTCAATCTCACGGGAGACGGCGAGCCCGAGCGTGTGGCCTCCGGCACGGTAACCGCGAATCTGTTCACGGTGTTGGGCGCATCGCCCATTCGCGGGCGCGGATTCACGCAGCAGGAAGACACGCCGAACGGCCCGCGCGTGGCCATGCTCGGCTACGGCCTGTGGCAGCGCCGCTATGCCGCGGATCCCGCGATCATCGGACGATCGATCCTGATCGATGGACTGGCCTACGAAGTCGTCGGCGTGATGCCGCCCGATTTCGAGCTGCCGACGGACTTTCAGAATCCGACGCCTACGGCGCTCTGGCTTCCCGCGCAGTGGGATGTCGCGAGCACGGACCACGGAAGCCATGGCTACTATGCGGCGGCCCGCCTGGCGGACGGCGCGACCGTCGAGCGGGCACGCGACGAGCTGCACGCGATCGCGAGCCGGTGGACCGATGCGGGCCTCTACCCGCGGCAGATGCAGTTCGACGCACTGGCGATACCTCTGCGCGACGACGTGCTCGGCGGCGTTCGGCGCGCGGTCTGGCTTCTCTTCGGAGCCGTCGGGTTCCTGCTGCTCATCGCCTGCGTCAACGTCGCGAATCTGCTCCTGGCGCGCGGCGAGTTACGGCTGCGGGAGATGGCGACGCGCGTGGCGCTGGGCGCGAGCCGTTCGCGGCTGGTCCGGCAGCTCCTCACCGAGGGGGCCGCGATGGCGGCGACAAGTGCCGTGTCCGGGCTGCTGCTCGCGTCGGCGCTGCTTCGGATCCTCGCATGGTGGAACCCCGCACAGATTCCACGCCTCGAGCGCGCATCGATCGACGTCCGCGTTCTGCTTTTCACCGTCGGCGTGGCCGTGCTCACGACCTTGGTGTTCAGCCTCGCACCGGCCGTGCGGATGCTGGATCCAGACCTCACCGACACGATCAAGCAGGGCAATGCGAACGCCACCGCCGGCGCCGGCCGCCAGCGATTCCGGAGCGTCCTCATCGTCGTGCAGATGGCGCTGGCCGTCGTCCTGCTCGTCGGCGCCGGCCTGATGCTGCGCACGCTGTGGTCCCTGCAGCACATCGATCTCGGGTTCGATCCGTCTGGCGTTCTCACGATGCGCGTCTCGCTGCCTCGAGCGGGCTACCCGGACGCGCAGGTCGTCGACTTCTACGAGCGCCTCGTCGATCAGGTGAAGACGCTGCCGGGCGTCGTCGACGCGGGCGCCGCGCGCGTGCTTCCGCTCGCCTCTCCCATCGGCGACTTCGGCCTGCGGGTCGACGGATACGTGCCTCCTCCGGGAACGAACGCGAAGGGCGACTGGCAGATCGTGACTCCCGGCTTCATCGAAGCCATGGGTGAACGGATCGTCCGCGGCCGCACGATCCTTCCCAGCGACACGCCAACGTCTCAGCTGGTCGCGCTGGTCAACGAGGAAATGGCCCGGAAATATTGGGCCGGACGGGACGCGATCGGCGGACGCTTCCGGATTGGCGGCTCATCCACCCGCCCATGGGTGACGGTCGCAGGGGTCGTGAAAAGCGTACGCCACAACGGCGTCGCGGGCGTTGTGAAGGAGAAGTTCTACGTCCCGCACACGCAATGGGCCGCATCGGCCGGAACGACGAACACGATCCGTGCGATGACGCTCGTCGTCAAGAGCAAAGGCGATCCGGCGGCGCTGACGGCATCCGTCCGGTCGGCCGTCGCGCGGATCGATCCGGCCATTCCGATCGCTGACGTGCGGACGATGGATGATGTCGTGGCGGGCGCGCTATCGACGCCGCGATTCACGGGCCTGCTCCTCGGGGCTTTCGCCGCGCTGGCGCTGGTGTTGTCGGCGGTCGGCGTTTACGGGCTGCTGTCGTTCGTGGTCAGCAGGCGGACGCGTGAGATCGGTATTCGTGTGGCCATTGGCGCCGATCGCCGGCGCGTGCTCTCGATGATCCTGCGTAGCGCTGCTGCGCTGGCGTGCACCGGCATCGGAGCCGGAACGGCCGGCGCGCTGGCATTGACACGCCTGCTCGGCACGTTGCTCCACGGCGTGACGCCCCAGGATCCGCTCGCGTTTGCCGCCGCCGTGTCGGCGTTGAGCGTCGTCGCGCTTGCCGCGAGCGCATTGCCGGCATGGCGCGCCACACGAGTGAATCCGGTCGTCGCGCTAAAATCCGAGTGATTGCCCGACGAGCCGCTCTTCACGCCGCGCTTCTTCGTGATGTGCGGCTTCACGTTCACCGTTTTTCTGTCCGCCTTCCAGCTGTTGCCGACGGCGCCGTTCGAGATCCTGGCGCGAGGCGGCAGCACGTTCGCGTCGGGCCTGTTTCTCGGGTTCCTGACGTATGCGTCCGCGTTTTCCGCGCCGCTGACGGGTGCCTTTTCCGATCGCGCGGGCCAGCGGCGCATCCTGATCACGACCAGTCTTGCGCTGGCGCTCTTCTCCCTCGCCTACGCGGTTGTCCCGGGTTATCGCCTGATGCTCGGGCTCGTGCTCGTGCACGGAGTCTTCTGGTCCGGCCTGCTGTCGGCGTCGGCCGCATATCTGACGAACAGCATCCCCGCGAACCGCCGCGGCGAGGGTATCGCGTACTGGGGGCTGTCGTCGGTCGCCGCGATTGCCGTCGCGCCGGTCATCGGGTTCTGGGTTTATCGGCTGGGCTGGACGACGCTGTGTGTGGAGTCGGCGGGTCTGAATCTTCTGATGGCGGCCATAGGGCTGCAGTTGCCAGAGCAACCCGTGATCGAAACGCCTCCTCGTGGCCGGCACGTCGAATGGAGAGTGCTCGCGCTCGCGATGACGTTGTTTCTTTACAGCTTCGGTTACGGAGGCATCACGAGCTTCACGGCGCTGTATGCGGACGCAAACGGCGTCAGACCAAAAGGCATTTATCTGACCGTGTTGTCGGTCGTCATCCTTGTGACGCGCCCACTCTCGGGCCGCCTCGGCGATCGTCTCGGGCATCAGCGTGTGCTGCTGCCGTGCCTCGCGCTCATCGCCGTGGGACTCGGCTGCTTGTGCTTCGGTGGAACCCTGAAATGGCAGATTGCATCGGCGGTAATTTTCGGAGCCGGATTCGGCACCGCGTATCCCGTCTTCGTCGCCTATGTGATGCAGCACATCGCACCGGGCCGGCGCGGCGCCGCATTCGGGTCCATTCTTGCGGCGTTCGACACCGGTATCGGAACGGGGTCGACGTTGATGGGAGCCATCATCGGCAGCTACGGTTTTGCGGCGGCATTCGGGACTGCCGCGGCGCTGTCCGCGCTCTCGGTGCCGTACTTCGTGCTGACGGAGCGTCTGGTCGGCCGTCCTACAACCACACAATCTGCGCATCCAGCGTAGTCGTCGTCACTTCGAGAATCGCCACACTCGGCCGCACGTTGAACCGCCGTGGCCCCGCGGCGCCCGGATTGACGACAAGCCGTGTTCCGGCACGTTCGATGAGCGCCTGATGCGTGTGACCGTACACGAGGACCTCGGCGTCGTAGCGCGCCAGCAGTCTGTCGGGAGTTGGCCTGCCGAGTTCGTGTCCGTGGCTCACGTGGATCGTGCGCCCTTCTGCTGTGACGTGGACCGCCTGTTCGAGCCACGGATCGCCCGGAAGATCGACGTTGCCGAACACCGCCTGTATCGGAGCGATGACCTCGAGCTTCTTCAGGACGGGGCGACCGCCGACGTCGCCGGCATGAAGGATCCGTTCGACGCCCGCGAGCGCCTCGACGACCTCGGGCCGGACGAGACCGTGTGTGTCGGCAATCAGGCCGATGCGCATGCGTCACGATACCGGGTGTGAATGTCGAGGGCAATTTGTGTGATTATGCTGCCCTTATGAGCGCACGCCGATCCACGCCATTCCTCGTTCTGTTTGGTATCTGTGTCGCAGCGATGACCGGACAGGCGCGGGTCGTCCAGCGTCCAGCGCCGGCTCCAGCGGATCTCGTCCTGACCAACGGCCGTATCGTGACGGTCGAGGACGCGATGCCGGAAGCTCAGGCCGTCGCCATCGCGGGCGATCGCATCGCCGCGATCGGTAGTGCCGACGAGATCAAACCGTACATCGGGTCGTCCACCCGCGTCATCGATCTCGCAGGGCAGCTGGCCGTCCCGGGATTCATCGAGAGCCACGGTCATTTCAAGGGCATCGGTGAAATGAAGATGGAGCTGGATCTCACCACGGCGAAGTCATGGGACGACATCGTCGCGATGGTCGCCGACGCCGTGAAAAAGGCGAAGCCTGGCGACTGGATTTACGGACGCGGATGGCATCAGGAGAAGTGGGCGGGCCGTCCAGAGCCGAATGTGGAAGGCTTCCCGACGCACGCGTCGCTCGACAAGGTGTCGCCGGACAATCCCGTCGTGCTCGAGCACGCCAGCGGCCACGCGTCGTTCGTGAACGCGAAGGCGATGGAGCTGTCGGGCATCAAGCGCTCGACCGAGAGTCCTGCCGGGGGAGACGTGCTGCGCGATTCGTCGGGCGACGCGACAGGCCTGCTGCGCGAGACAGCGCAACGGCTGGTGAGAGAGCCGCAGCTCTCCGGCGAAGAGAGGGCGACCCACCTGCGCAAAGTGCTCGAGCTTGCCAATCAGGAAGTCGTCTCCAAGGGCATCACGACATTCGTCGATGCCGGCTCGCCTCTCGACGTCATCGACGGCATTCGGTCCGCCGTCGACGATGGAGCGATCGGCGTGCGGATGTGGGTGATGATTCTTCAACCGAACGCTGCCTTCGCCTCGAAATTGAAACAGTATCGGACGATCGATCATGCGAACGGCCACTTCACCGTCCGGGCGATCAAGAAAGTCATGGATGGTGCGCTCGGGTCGCGCGGCGCGTGGATGCTGGAGCCGTACTCCGACAAGCCCGGGTGGACCGGCCTCAACACGACGTCGCTGGCCGAGATCCGCGAGGCGGCGCAGCTCGCGATCGCGAATGGGTATCAGCTGTGCGTGCACGCGATTGGCGACCGCGCCAACCGCGAGACGCTGGATATTTTCGAACGCACGTTCAAGGCAAACCCCAGCAGGCAGGACCTGCGATGGCGCGTGGAACACGCGCAGCACGTGAGCGCGCAGGATATTCCGCGCTTCGGCAGGCTCGGCGTCATCGCCTCGATGCAAGGCATCCACTGCACGTCCGATGCGCCGTACGTGCTCGCGCGGCTCGGCGCCAAACGCGCCGAGGAGGGCGCCTACGTCTGGCAGAAGCTGATGAAATCGGGGGCGGTCATCGCGAACGGCACCGACGCGCCCGTGGAGGACGTCGATCCGATTCCGAACTTCTATGCGACCGTCACGCGTAAGACGAAGGACGGGACCACGTTCTATCCCGACCAGCGCATGACACGGATGGAGGCGCTGAAGTCCTACACGATCAACGGCGCCTATGCCGCATTCGAGGAGGGGAGCCGCGGCTCGCTGAAGGTCGGGAAGTACGCCGACATCACCGTGCTCTCGAAGGACATCATGACGGTGCCCGACGAGGAGATCCGCTCGGCGAGAGTGGCTTACACGATTGTGGGCGGCAAGGTGTTGTACGACGCATCACAGCCGCACGCGGGGCGGTAGCGATCGTCGTCACGCAGATCTCACCGCGGAGACCGCGGTTTGCGTGCGGCGGGCGTGGCCGATCTACCGGGTGCCGACCGGCCGCCGGGTCTGCTGCTGCGGCGTGTGCTTCCGGTAGAGATCGAAGAAGCGGTTGCACGCCTTCTGGAACCGCTCCGCGAGCTGGCGTCCCGTCTCGCCGGGCACCGGCACCAGTCGCGCGAACGATGCCTGCGACTGACGGACCTCGTCAGCCATTCCGCGCCACTTCGTTTCATCGCTGCCTCGGCCGCCGATCGTGTTCGCGGCCAGGGCTTCCCGGAGCATGGAGGCCAGATCGTGGGTCGTGCCCGGCTCTTTTGCGGCCGCCTGGCTCGCGAATTCCTCGACGCGCGCGACGAGCTTCTCCATCCGCTGGCGGCTGGCATCGATGTCCAGCTCGCTGTTGCGGAAGGCATCCGGGTAGCTCGTGAGCAGACGCTCCATGGCCGACACGAAGCGACCGCTCAGCGGATCCGCTCCCTGGCGCACGCCGGACGTCGACTGGTTCCATCGCGTCCGCAGCGAGCGCACGCGCTCCAGCAGATCGGACGACGGCGGGGCATCGGGCGCGGGCATCAACGATTCGAGCTCCACCGCCAGCGCTTCACGGTCGGCCTGCCGCGATTCGAGTTCGATCTCGTCGCGGCGCTTGTACCGATCGAAGAAGCGGTCGCACGCCGTTCGGAACCGCTGCCACAGCGCCTCGGATTTGTTGCGGCGCACAGGCCCGACGGTTTTCCACTCGGCCTGAAGGCGCCGGATTTCCGAGGCCGTGCGCTCCCAGTCTTTCGAGTCCGCCAGTTCTTCGGCGCGTGCGCAGAGCGCCTCTTTCCTGGCCTGGTTCGTCGACCAGACCTCTTTTCGCTGCGCGAGGTCCTCGTTGCGGCGCGAGAAGAACCGATCACAGGCCTCGCGGAACCGCTTCCACACGTCGCGCGTGTCGCTCCGCGGTACGGGGCCGATCTTCTGCCATTCGGCCTGGAGCTTCTTCAGCTCGTCTGCGGTCTTGATCCAGTCCGTAGAATCGGCGAGCGCCTCGGCGCGTTCGCACAGAGCGAGCTTGTTTGCGAGATTGGTCTGACGTTCCTCAGCGCGATGCGCGAAGAATTCCCTGGCCTTTGCCTGCAGCGGATCGGCCGCCTGGCGATAGCGGTGCCACAGCGTCTGTGCCTGTGCGCGCGGCGCCTCGGCGACGGTTTTCCACCGTTCCTGGATCTCATGGAGCTCGTGCGCCGCCTTCTCGAGCATCTCGGCGTTGTCCCAGTCGTACTTGGTCTTGAGCGCCTCGGTCTGCGCGATCAGCTCTTCCTGGACGGCGGCGTTGGCGAAGCGCTTCCACTCATCCATCTCGCGCAGTTCGTGCAGCCGCGGTCCGAGCACGCCGAGCGCGGTCTTCACGCGCTCGATGAGGGCGTCCCGTTCGGCGGCCGGCACGGCCAGCGGCGCCTCGATCGCGCCGCGCAGGTCGCGCGCCGCCTTCTCGGCTTCCTTGAGGGTCAGGTCTTCTGCGGCGGCGCGTTTCTGGGCGCGATCGATCAATTGCTCGATGCGCTGCACCTGCTGGCGCACGGCGCGCTCTGCGGCCGCACGCTTCGCGTCGGCGCGCTCGCGGATTGTCCGCTCGGCCTCCGCGAATCGCGCCGCGACGGCATCGTCCACTCCCTCGGTGCGGCTGCGCAGGTCGTTCCACTCGCGTGAGATCGATTCCCACACATACGCGGGACCGTTCTCCTGCGCGGCAAGCTGTTCTGCTTCCCGCGACAGTTCCTCGAGCCGCGAGTTCGCGCGCGCGAACTCCTGCCGGTTCTCGTGGCGCGCGGTCGCGTGCTGGCATGCCGATTCGAACCGTGCGAGCAGCTCAGGATCCGCGGGATGAGCGTCTGCGGGTAGACCCTCCCATTCGGCGCGGGCTTCGGCGATTCGGTCGAGGGCGTCCTCGCCGGCGATGGCCTCGAGGCGTTCGCAGATAGCGGTTCGCGCATCGCGGACGCGTGCGA
>Ga0310810_10009792_pt1 | contig 11112 bp, 10 predicted proteins | sample NCmetagenome_FD_207641 | JGI IMG/M metagenome (GOLD analysis project Ga0310810, IMG submission 207641) | Soil microbial communities from experimental microcosm in Duke University, North Carolina, United States - NC | ecosystem: Engineered > Artificial ecosystem > Soil microcosm > Unclassified ... | reverse complement strand
GAGGCGACGCTACGGCTTCCGCTCGATGCGGACCGACTGAACCGTGATCGGCTTGATCGGGCGATCGCCGGGCTTCGACGTGGCCGTGCTGCCGATCTTCTTCACCACGTCCATCCCCTCGGTCACCTCGCCGAACACGCTGTGCTTGTCGTCGAGCCAGGGGGTCGCCGCCAGCGTGATGAAGAACTGGCCGCCGTTGGTGTTCGGGCCGCGGTTCGCCATCGACAGCATGCCGGCGCCGGAGTGCCGCAGCTTCGGGTGGAACTCGTCCGCGAAGGTGAAACCCGGCCCGCCGGTTCCCTGGCCGAGCGGATCGCCGCCCTGGATCATGAAGCCGTCGATCACGCGGTGGAAGACCGTGCCGTCGTAATACGGCTGCTTCACGGTGCGGCCGGTCCGCGGGTCGGTCCACTCCTTGGACCCTTCCGCCAGCCCGGCGAAGTTGTCGACCGTCTTCGGCGCCTCCGCGTCGAACAGCCGTGCGGTGAACGCCCCTTCGCTCGTCGTAAAATGCGCGTAGACCATGGCGCGATCATATCGCTACCTCCACTACGACGTCTTCACCAGCCGCCTCTTCGGCGGCAACCAGCTGGCCGTCGTGCTCGACGGCCGTGGGCTCGCCGCCGGCACGATGCAGGCGATCGCCCGCGAGATGAACTTCTCCGAGACGACGTTCCTCCTGCCGCCCGAGCGGCCCGACACCGACGTGCGCATGCGGATCTTCACCGTCGGCACGGAACTGCCGATGGCGGGGCATCCGACCGTCGGCAGCACCTTCGCGCTGGCGCGCACCGGCGTCATCGAGCCCGGCCGGGAACGGTTCGTCTTCGGCCTCGGCGTCGGCCCGACGCCCGTCACCCTGGCGTGGAACGGGCAGGACCTCAGCTTCGTGTGGATGACGCAGCAGGCCCCGGTCTTCGGCGCGCCGATTGCCGATCCGGCCGCCGCCGCGCGGTTGCTCGCGCTGGCGCCGGGCGATCTCGCCCCGAACCTGCCGGTCCAGGAAATCTCGTGCGGCGTCCCGTTCGTCTTCGTCGCGCTCGCGACGCGCGCCGCGGTCGATCGCGCGGTCGCCACCGCCGAGCGCTTCGAGGCCTTTGCCGCCGCGACCTCGATCAAGGCGCACGGCGTGTTTCTCTTTTCCACCGAGCCGGGCCCGGACGACGCGACGGTCTACTCCCGCATGTTCGCGCCCGAGCTCGGCGTCGTCGAAGATCCGGCGACGGGCAGCGCCAGCGGCCCGCTCGGCTGCTATCTGGTGCGCCATCGATTGGTGGCGCCGGAGCAGGCGTCGCGCATGCTGAGCCTCCAGGGCGCGAAAATGGGGAGGCCGAGCCACGTGCACATCTCCATCGGGACCGACGGCGGCGCGATCGCGTCCGTGCGGGTCGGCGGGGAGTCGGTGCTCGCGGGTGAGGGGACGCTCTATTTATAGGCTCGAGAGGCGGCAGCGACTGGTACGGGCGGGAGGGACGCGGCAGGGCGTGCAGGACCGGCGGCTTTGCTTGGGGGTAAGCGCGGGTTTCAGGTTCATAACGCGTGAGGAGACGACATGACATCACGTTCGATCATCGTGCTGGCGACCCTGGCGTGCGCGGGGGCCATGACGGCGGCGACCGCCGGGCAGACCGCGAAGGCGTCGGGAACGCCGTATGCGCACTTCACCACGAGTGAGGGGGCGTTCACGGCGGAGCTGTTCGAGAAGGACGCGCCGAAAACGGTCGCGAACTTCATCGGGCTCGCCGATGGCACCAAGCCGTGGACCAACCCGAGGACCGGCGAGAAGATGAAGAAGCCCTTCTACGACGGCCTCACGTTCCATCGCATCATCGCGGGCTTCATGATCCAGGGCGGCGACCCGCTCGGCAACGGCACGGGCGATCCGGGGTTCAAGATCCCCGACGAGTTCGGCTCGGGGCGCAAACTCGACAAGGCCGGCATCCTCGCCATGGCCAACGCGGGCCCGAACACCGGCGGCAGCCAGTTCTTCATCACGCTCGAACCGACGCCGTGGCTGAACGGCAAGCACACCGTCTTCGGCGAGGTCACCGAGGGCATGGACGTCGTGAAGAAGATCGGCGCCGTGAAGACCACCAAGCCCGGCGACCGGCCGGTGAAGCCGGTCGTGATCCAGTCGATCAAGATCGACCGCAAGTCCTGAGGGCGCCGGCCGTCCCGGCCGTGTTCAGTCCGGCAACGTGAACACGTAGAGCGCGTTGCCGTTCTTCGGGTGGTGGATCTCCGGGGCGATGGCGGCCGGGACGTTGCGCGGGCTGCCGCCGCCGAGCCCCGTCGGCACCGCGATGTACTGCTTGCCGTTCACGGCGAACGCCACCGGGAAGCCCTGGACGGAGGTGCCGAGGCGCGTCTCCCAGAGCGTCTCGCCGGTTCTGACGTCCACCGCGCGGAACCGGCGATCGAGATCGCCGACGAAGGCGACGTCGCCGGCGGTCGAGAGCACGGCGGTGAGGAACGGCGCGCGCTGCTCGCGCGTCCAGAGCGGCTTCAGCGTGCGGACGTCGTACGCGGCGAGCCGGCCGATCTTCCCGTTCGTCCCCGGCATCTCGAAGAAGCGCCGATCGGCGGCCGTGCCGCCGGCGCCCGCTTTGCGCTCCACTTCCTGCGGCGCGATCTCCAGGCAGCTCTGGCTGAGCGGGATGATGAGCGCGCCCGTGCCGGGGTGATAGCTCATGGCCTGCCAGTTGTGGCCGCCCTCGGTGCTGGGGCACGTCCGCTTCCACTCGCCGATCTTCTGGTCCGACACGTCGGCGCGATAGGTCGGGCGGCCCGTCTCGGGATCGATCCGCGTGAAGACGTCCTGGTGGATCGTCTCGACGTGCGCGAGATACCGCCCGCTGTGGCGATCCAGCTTCCACAGGATGCCCGGCTTGCCGACCGTGAAGAGCAGCTTGCGCCCGTCGACGTCGACGAGCACGCGCTCGAAGACCTCGTCGAGGTCGAACGTCTCGGCGGGCGCGTGCTGGTGGAACCAGGCGAGCGTCCCGTCCGCGGGCCGCAGCGCCACCGTGCTGCTCGTGTAGAGCAGCGCGTCGTCCAGCGTGGTGCCGCGGCTGGCGAGCATCCACGGCTTCGCCTGCGCGACGCCCCAGTAGGTCAGGTCCTCGTCGGGATCGTAGGTGCCCGTGATCCACGTCTCGCCGCCGGCGCGGAGAAGATTGGGCAGCGTGCCCCACGTGTCGCCGCCCGGCTGCCGCTCGCGCGCGACCGTCTCGAATTTCCAGAGGCGCGCGCCCGTCGACGCGTCGTAGGCGCTGATGAAGCAGCCGTCTTCCTTGTACTTGTCGCAGCCGGCGAGCCCCTGCACGACGCGGCCGCCGATGACGAGCGGTCCGCTCGTGTTGCCGTAGCCCTTGCGGCCGTCGGCAATGACGGTCTGCCACCGGACGGCGCCGGTGCGCGCATCGAGCGCCACCAGGCGGGCGTCGGTCGTGGCGTGAAAGATCTTGTCCTCGTAGATGGCGAGGCTGCGCGTTGCGCCGAAGAGCGCCCCGGGATCGGGACCGATCCGGTTCTCCCAGATCAGCTCGCCCGTCCGCCCGTCGAGCGCCTGGATGTCGTTGCCCGCGTTGGCCAGGTACACGATGCCGTTGTGGACGAGCGGCATCGGCTCGTTCCAGCCGCCTTCGTTCATCGCCCAGACCCAGGCGAGCCGCAGGCGCCCGACGTTGGCGCGCGTGATCTCCGCGAGCGGGCTGTAGCTCCAGCCCTGGTAATTGCGGCGCGCCATCAGCCAGTCGCCATCGGGCGGATGCCGCAGCATGGCGTCGGTCACCGGCGCGTAGTCTTTCACCTCGCCGGACACGATGAGGCCCGTGCGCTTCGTGGCGTCGGGCGGCACGTCGCCGGCCGGCTGCGCGTCGGCGGCCGACGGATCGAGCAGGAACGCGGCGAGATCGCGTGCCGCCGCGGCGCTCAGGGATCCGGCGTCGTCGGGCGGCATCGCTTTCTGGATGTACGCGGCGAGATCGGAGGGTCGTGCGCTCCAGCGCGACGCGAAGCGGCTGCCCGCGAGCGCCGGCGCCTCGTTGCGCCCGCTGCGATCGGGCAGGTGGCAGGCGGCGCACTGCGCCGCATAGGTGGCGCGCCCTGCCGCGCCATTGCCGATCCCGCCCGGCTGGGCGGCGGCGCCCAGCGCCAGCGCGACGACGACGGACGACGCGCCAAAGGCTGTGCTCGACGACATCGGCAGAGTGTAGCGGAAAGGCGGCCGGGCTCAGCGGCGCATGAAGCACGCGATGCGGCGCGGCGTTTGCCGATAAGATCGTCGGGATGCCCACCCTCACCGACCTCGAGTCGGGCCTGGCGGCGCTGGCGCAGGGCACGAGCGCCGATCCGTTCGCGCTCCTCGGACCGCACCGCGCGAGCGCGGCCGCGTTCGTTCTCCGCACGATCCAGCCGGCGGCCGTGCGCGTGGAGGCGGCGATTGCCGGCGGCGCGGTGGTGCCGCTCGAGCGACGACGCGGACAGCCGATTTTCGAGGCGACGATACCGGCCGTCGACGGAGAGGTCCCCGACTACCGCCTCCGCGTGACGTATCCCGGCGGCTTCGTTGCCGAGATCGACGATCCCTACCGCTACGGCCGCGTGCTCGGCGACTACGATCTGCACCTCTTCGCGGAGGGGACGCACAACCGCGCGTTCGAGAAGCTGGGCGCGCACCGCATCCGGCTCGGCGAGGCGTCGGGCATCCACTTCGCCGTCTGGGCGCCCAACGCGCAGCGCGTCAGCGCCATCGGCGATTTCAACGGCTGGGACGGCCGGGTCCACCCGATGCGGCACCTGGGGCCGAGCGGCATCTGGGAGCTGTTCGTCCCGGATCTGCCCGACGGCCAGCGGTACAAGTTCGAAGTGCGCACGCCGTCTGGCGTGCTCCTCAAGAAGAGCGATCCGTACGGCGTCGCGTTCGAGGCGCCGCCGCAGACGGCGTCGATCGTGCGCGACATCTCCCGTTATGAATGGAAGGACGCGGCGTGGATGGCCGCCCGCGCCGGCCGCGGCGCCTGCCTCGAGCAGCCGATGGCGATCTACGAGGCGCACCTCGGCTCGTGGGCGCGCGTGCCCGAGGAAGGCAACCGGTTTCTGAGTTACCGCGAGCTCGCGCTCCGGCTGGTCCCCTACGTGAAGGAGATGGGCTACACCCACATCGAGCTGCTGCCGGTGATGGAGCACCCGTTCTCCGGATCGTGGGGCTACCAGGTGCTCGGCTTCTTCGCGCCCACGAGCCGGTTCGGGCCGCCGGAAGACTTCAAGCACTTCGTGGACGCGTGCCACGAGGCGGGCCTCGGCGTCATCCTCGACTGGGTGCCGGGCCATTTTCCGAAGGACGAGCACGGCCTCGCGCGGTTCGACGGCACCGCGCTCTACGAGCACGCCGATCCGCGGCAGGGCGAGCACCAGGACTGGGGCACGCTGATCTTCAACTACGGCCGCAACGAGGTCCGGAGCTTTCTGCTGTCGAACGCGCTGTTCTGGCTCGAGGAGTATCACGTGGACGGCCTGCGCGTGGACGCCGTCGCGTCGATGCTCTATCTCGATTACTCGCGCCGGCAGGGCGAGTGGGTGCCCAACCGCTTCGGCGGCCGCGAGAACCTCGAGGCGATCGCCTTTCTCCAGGAGTTGAACCGGCTGACGCACGGCCGCCACCCCGGCACGCTGACGGCGGCCGAGGAGTCGACGTCGTGGCCCGGCGTCACCCGGCCGGCGCACGCGGGCGGCCTCGGCTTCACCTACAAGTGGAACATGGGGTGGATGCACGACATGCTGGCCTTCGCGGGCCACGAGCCGATCCACCGGCGCTGGCACCACGATCTCGTCACGTTCTCCGCGCTCTACATGCACTCGGAGAACTTCATCCTGCCGCTCTCGCACGACGAGGTCGTGCACGGCAAGCGGTCGCTCCTCGACAAGATGCCGGGCGACGTGTGGCAGAAGCACGCGACGCTGCGCACGCTGTTCGGCTACATGTACGGGCATCCGGGCAAGAAGCTGCTCTTCATGGGCGGAGAGTTCGGGCAGTGGCGGGAATGGAGCCACGATCGCAGCCTCGACTGGCACCTCCTCGACGACCCGCAGCACGCCGGCCTGCGCCGCTACGTGCAGGCCCTCAACTGGCACTACCGGGAGCAGCCGGCGCTCTTCGAGCTCGACGACGCCCCCGAGGGGTTCCGCTGGATCGACTGCCACGACAACGAGAACAGCGTCGTCTCGATCGTCCGCTACGCGCGCCGTCCCTCCGACTTCGTCGTGCTGGTCTTCAACTTCACGCCGGTGCCGCGCGCCGAGTACCGGATCGGCGTCCCGGCCGCCGGCTTCTACACCGAGCTCCTGAACAGCGACGCCGCCGTGTACGGCGGCAGCAACGTCGGCAACGACGGCGGCGTGGCCAGCGAGCCGGCCGCCGCGCACGGGTTCGATCAGTCGATCCGGCTCACCGTGCCGCCGCTCGGCTGCCTGCTGCTGAAACGGCGGTGATCCACGGGCGCGCACAGAAGTACCCCGCCACAGGTGTATACGACCAAGAGACGTACACATGACGGATCTCCGGTGATTCGTGCGTCGCGTCCCTTGTGGCCCCGGTGTGCCGCGCGGCGAAACGCCGGTGGACCTCTGTGTGCTTTGTGCCTCTGTGGCAGCAAGCCTCTGTGTGCCCTGTGCCTCGGTGGCGACGTGTCTCTGAGTGCTCTGTGCCTCCGTGGCTGAGAACCCGAGGGCCCGCATAGCAGCCCTCGTCACGTGCGCGACGTTCGTCGACATCGTCGCGTACTCGATTGCGGTGCCGGTGCTCCCCGACTTGAGCCGCCGTTTCGGCGCGTCGCCGACCGTCGTCGGGCTCCTGTTCGCCTCGTTCGGCGCGACGCTGCTCAGCGTCTCGGTACCGATGGGCGCCGTCTCGGATCGCCTGGGCCGCAAGCGGCCGCTGGCCGCGGGCGTCGGCACGCTGGCGGCCGCGACGTTGCTCTTCGCGTTCGCGACGAGCCTGCCCTGGCTGTTCGCCGCGCGGCTGGTGCAGGGCGCGGCCGACGCCGTCACCTGGGTCGTGGGCTTCGCGCTGATCGCGGATCTCTACGACGTCAACGAGCGCGGCCGCGTGACCGGCCTCGTGATGATGGGCACGAGCTTCGCCGTGATGATCGGCCCGACGCTGGGCGGCTGGCTGTACGATCTCGGCGGCATCCGGCTTCCGTTCATCGCCGTGGCGGCGCTCGCGGTCGTGGTGTTCGTCCTGCTCGTGGCGACGCCCGTTCCCGAGCAGCACGCGGCCGGCGAGATCGTCCCGATTCGGATGGTCGTGTCCGTTCCGGCGATTGCCGCGTGCGCGGCCGCCGTCGTCGCGATCGCCGGCACGATCACGATGCTCGAGCCGGTGCTGTCGCTGCACCTCGGCGAGCTGAACCTGACGCCGGGCCGCATCGGCACCGTCTACGGCCTGGCCGCCGTCGTCACGACGCTCCTGCACCCGGTGTGCGGCCGTTTGTCGGATCGCTTCGGGGCGCGGCGCGTGACCGTGGCCGGCCTGCTGCTGACGGCGCTGGCGCTGCCGGCTCTGACACAGGCGTGGAGCTACCGGTCGGCCGTTTTTCTCTACATGCTGGCGGCGTCGGCCGGCGCGTTCGTCATCACGCCGTCGCTGGCGTACATGGGAGAAGCGGCTTCCGCTGCCGGCGTCCGATCGTTCGGCGTCTCGTACGGTCTCTACAACCTGGCGTGGGGCATCGGCCTGCTCGGGGGGCCGGCGATCGGCGGCTTCCTGTTCGAACGCCTGGGCTTCTCGCTGGCCGTCGTCGCCTGGACGCCGGCGCTCGCCGTCGCCGCCGTGCTGGTGGCGAGAGTAGATTCCTCGGCCGCTGCCCTGAAGGAGCCCCTGTGACCCGCACCCATGTCGCGGCGTCCTGGCCTGTTCCGTAGACGGGGCGAAATCGCCGGGCGGCTGACGTCCGACCGCGGATCGCGTGGTGCCCGCCGGCTTCAAAGAGAGCCCGCAGCGGTTTCGCGCGTCAGCTTTTCGCCAGCGATTCGATCCGCGCCCACTCCGTGTCGCTGACCGGCATCACCGACAGGCGCGAGATCCGCACGAGCGGGAACTCCTTGAAGGCCTTGTCGGCCTTGATCTCGGCGAGCGTCACCGGGCGCGACAGTTTCCGGACCGGGGCCACGTCCACCACCGCCAGCTTGCCCGACGCGTCGTCGGGATCCGGGTAGGCGTCGCGGAGCGCTTTCGCGATGCCGACGACCGACTTCTCGTCGCCGGTGTGGTAGTAGAAGATGCGGTCGCCCTTGCGGACCGCGTGCAGGTGCTTCTGTGCGAGGGCGTTCTTCACGCCGCTCCACACGGTCTTCCCGTCCTTCACGAGGTCGTCGTACGCGTAGTGGGTCGGTTCTTCCTTGAAGAGCCAGTTCATGGGCGAATTGTAGCCGAGGACACGGAGGTGACGGAGGGGAGGAGACGGAGATCACGGAGGCGAGGAGACGGAGGGGACGGAGGGAACGGAGAATTATCAACCACAGAGGAACGGAGGAACGGAGTGACGTTGCTTCGTTCCTGTGTGGTTAAATTCCCCCGTGTCCCTGGTGACCTCGGTGGCGCTGCGGGGGGCTGTTGCTGCGGGCGCGCTCGCGGGGCTTCTCATCGGTTGTGGCGCGCCGGGGGAGCGCGCCGTCACCGGTGCGCACCCGGCGTCCGTGCACGTGGTGTTTCGCGCTGACGGACAGTGCACCGCTTCGGTCGGGCCGGCGGCGGCGCCGCCTCGCGTGACGGCTGGCGCGGCTTCGGGCGGCGATTTCGAGTGCGCGCTGCCGGGCGGGGCGGGGGCGGTCGACCTGCGCGTGACGCTGCCGCCTCGCGTGGCGCCGGCGGGCGCCGACTTCCCGCGGCTCGAATGGCACGACACGCCGGAGGGATGGACCGGCACGGCCTCGCTGCCGTCCATGCCGGCGTTCGTGCGCGTGCCGCGCGCGGGCAGCCGCGCGGCGGCGCGCGCGCGCTGGCTCGACGACATCGCGCTCGCCGCCACCGCGCTGGCCATTGTGTGGACGCTCGTGTACAGCGCCCGATCGCGCGGCGCCGGCCGCTGACATGCCCTGGAACTTTTACGCCTGGTTCGTGTTCGCGGCGCTGTTCATCGCCGTCTACTTCCTGTGGGTCTGGCGCTCGACCCGGCGGTGAGGACGCCCTCGCGATGCTAATCCTCGTCCTCGTGTCGTACTTCGGCGCCCTCGGATGGCTCGGCTACCGCCGCACGCAGACCGCGGCCGACTTCATCGTCGCCGGCCGGACGCTCGGCGCGCTCGTCGGCGGCGCGACGCTGGCCGCCACGCAGATCAGCGCCGGCACGTTCGTCGGCACGGTCGGCCTCCACTACATGGCGGGCGTCTGCTTCGCCTGGGTGTGGCCGGGCGCGTGGCTCGGGTGGATCGTGTCGGCGGTGTTCGTCGCGCCGAAGCTCCGCGAGTCGGGCGCCCTCACCGTCCCCGACTTCTTCGCGCGCCGCTACGGTCCCGCCGCACGCACCCTCTCGGCCGCGCTCATCGTCGTGGCCTACACGATCTTCCTGGTCGCGCAGTACAAGGCGAGCGGCATCATCGTGCACGCGGTGCTCGGGTGGCCGGAATGGACCGGCATCGCGCTCATCCTGGGCAGCACGACGATCTATTCGCTCCTCGGCGGGCTGCACGGGGGCGCCCGCATCGACCTGCTGCAGAGCGTCGTGATGGTGACGGGCGTCGTGGCCGCGGTGCCGTACCTGCTCGGGCATCTCGGCGGGCTCGACGGGCTGGCCCGTCACCTGACCGCCGTCGATCCGCGGCTCCTCGGCTGGTTCTACGGCTGGCGCGAGCTCGTCGGGTTCGCGGCGGCGTTCGGCCTGTCGCTCGCGGCGACGCCGCTCGAGATCACCCGCTTCATGGCGATGCGCGATCTGGCGTCGGCGCGCTACGCCGTCGGCGTCGGCTTCATCTTTCAGGCCGTCATCGGCGCCTCGATCATGATGATCGGCCTCTCGATGCGCGCGCTGTTCCCGAACCTGCCGTCGGGCGATCTCGCGAGCTCGGTGATGGCCGCCTACGTGCTCACGCCCGTGGCCGGGTCGCTCCTCATCGTGGCGGCCTTCTCCGCGATCATGAGCACGGTGAACGCGCTGCTCCTCGTGGCCTCCGCGAGCGTCGTGCACGACATCTTCGTGCCGATCGTGCGGCCGCTCGCGGGCGATCGGGTGCAGCTCGCGGCGAACCGTGTGGGCGTCATCGCGCTCGCGCTCGTGCCGGTGTGGTTCGCCGTGCACGAGGTGCCGCTCGTGCAGTTCATCGTGCTGTTCCAGGCGAAGCTGGTGGCGAGCTTCTTCTTCGCGCCGATCGTGATCGGGCTCAACTGGCGGCGCGCCACGCCGGCGGCCGCCCTGGCGTCCATGCTGGCCGGCCTTGTGGTCTGCATCTGGTGGAGCGTGCCGGCGAAGCCGCCGCTCGGCGTCGACGCCATCTTCCCCGGCGTCGCGGCGAGCATCCTGGTGTTCGTCGCCGTCAGCTCGACGGCGCCTACGGCTGCCCGATCGCCTGCACGAGCGTCCCTGCGATGACAGCGTAGCCGAGCGCGTTGGGGTGGACGTTCGGCCCGACCGGCGGCCGCGCGCCCATCCACGTCCACGACAAGGCGAGCAGCGCGTTCAACGGGATGCCGAGGAGCGGCACCGGCGTGAAGTCGGTGATGCGGAAGGTCCGCGCCACGTCGGCGACGGCCACGTCTGCGGCGCCGTAGGCCGCGGCCAGCACGCCGTTCAGCGCGAGCGTCCCCTGCAGCGATTCCTGCGCGAGCTGGACGCCGACTTGGCCGAAGATCGAGAGCGCCACCAGCGGGTCGTAGTAGTTGATCGCGAAGATCCGCACCTCCGGCGCGGCGCCGCGCAGCGCCGCCAGGATCATCGGCACCTGCTGCTGGGCCTGAAGGATGCCGATGAGCACGCACGACTGGTCGATCGTCGGCGGCGACGTCGTGAGGTCGATGCAGCCGTCGATGTTGTTCGCGCCGATGTCGATCGTGATGAAGCGGACGCGGTGGGTGGCGATGAACGCGATCGCCGCCGCCAGCTGGCTGGGGGCGTC
>Ga0310810_10009790_pt1 | contig 11115 bp, 7 predicted proteins | sample NCmetagenome_FD_207641 | JGI IMG/M metagenome (GOLD analysis project Ga0310810, IMG submission 207641) | Soil microbial communities from experimental microcosm in Duke University, North Carolina, United States - NC | ecosystem: Engineered > Artificial ecosystem > Soil microcosm > Unclassified ... | reverse complement strand
CATTGTCGAGGTCGGCCAAGCCAATGCTATGCGAGACCTGAAGCGAATCGAAACCCCAGGCGTGGCCGGTTTCTTCAAAGGTGAAGTCGCCGCGATTGTGAAAGGCGACATTCGGAATGCGCAAAGGGGGGAACAGGCTCAGGGCGCGTCGATTGTCGAGGGGATCTTTGGCTTTCAGCGATTTGTCTTGGTCCATGGCGTCCATGTCCTGGGTATCATAGAAATGACCGGTGCCGATCAAGACATCGGGATGTCCATCCAAATCGACGTCGAGGAAGACAACGGACCAGGACCAATCGGAGGCTGCGACACCGGCGTAATTAGCGATATCGGCATAGGTGCCATCACCGCGGTTAACGAAGAGGAAATTACGTCGAATTTGTGGGCGGTCCCAGGCGCGCTCGCGTGTATAGGCTGGGATTGGACTGTCCGGACTGATTTGGCGCATGCGCAAGACGTGAGAACGGCTCTGCATATCAGTGACGATGAAATCATCGAGCCCATCTCCGTTGATGTCGGCAAAGTCGCACGCCATTGAGAAATGGGGGATGCTGCGGAGGGCGTCGCGAGCAATAGCGCGGAAATGGCCACGGCCATCGCCCAGCCAAATGCGGTCAGGATCCTGAAAATCATTGCAGACATAAAGATCGGGGCGGCCGTCCTGATCCAGATCATGCATGACAACGCTCAGTCCGAGGTCCCAAGGAGCGGCCGACAAAGCGGCGCCCGTTTCGTCGAGGAATGTGCCGTCAGTCCAGGACATTTTGTGGAAACCACCTTTGCCGTCATTGAGGTAAAGGGCGTCGGGTTCGCCGTACTCAATGAGGTGTCCTTCGATAATCTTCAACCGATTGCGATAGCGGCCAACCACCTGTTCCTTGCCGCCGACGACGCGGGTGGTGATCCTCATTCCGGTCCGGATGGTATTTTCACCGTAGTTGGCGACATAGAGATCCAATGATCCATCGCCATCGACATCACCGAGCGCGATGGACATGCTGCCGGTGCTGTCTTCCAGTTCTTTGGCCTGGGCATCCCGGAAATGCCCGGAACCGTCATTGAGGAAGAGGCGGGCGCCTTTGCCGGAATACGTAACGACGAGGTCGAGGAAGCCGTCGCCATTGATATCTGCAAAAGCTGCGCCTCGGGCGAGGAGATTGGAGTTGGCCAGACCTGCGGCTTCGGTGACGTCCTGGAATTTCCAGCCGCCGAGGTTGCGGTAAAGGCGGCTGCTGCCATTGAGGTTGCACAAGAAAATGTCGCACCACCCGTCGCCGTCGTAATCGCCCAAGGCGAGACCGGCGCCGTTGAGGAGGTTTTGGTTGGCGAGCATCGCCTCCTGTGACAACTCATTGGTGAAGGTGATTCCCGTTTTGTCGGCTGGCAGGAGGAGGAAGCCGGGGCGTCCTGCGCCAGGCACGTTTAACGGCCGGCTTTTGACCCCGGCGTCATCAGCGCCGAACAACAGTAAACTGGAGAGCAAAAGCCAGCAGAGGGCCGGCGAGCAGAACCCAAAACGCATACTCAAGCGCCGCGAATGTTCCAAGTCACGGGCGCGAGTTCAATCCGGAAGTTTGTATAGTCGGTCAGGCCAGGGCGCCCAAAGCGCCGCGGTCGGCCGCCTCGGCGAGGCGGCACGACCAATAATTGAGGCAATCCGGAAGTTTAACCGTTTAACCGTTGCTAAAAGCGGGTAATCCAATTTATAAGTAGGCTGTGAAATCACGGTTGGTGCGAGCGTTATGGGCAATAGCGTTTTGCCTGTCGGGCTGCGCCTCGCCACATCAAGCTGTGAGCGATTTGCAGGGAAACCGTGTTGATCCATTTACTGGCAAACCTGCGGTTGCGGTAACGCTCGTCTTCGTTAGTAACGACTGTCCGATTTCCAACCGTTACGTTCCCGAATTAAACCGTTTGTATGAGCGGTTTGCTGCCCAAGGCATCGTCTTTTGGCTGGTGCATGCCGACCCGAGTGAAACGTCGGCGATAATCCGGGCTCACGCGCAGGAGTACGAGCTGCGAGTACCGGAGTTGCGCGATCCGAAACATGAACTGGTCCGGATGGCGCAAGTGGCGGTGACACCGTCGGCGGCAGTTTTTACGCCAGACGGGCGATTGCTGTATCGGGGACGGATTGACGATCGCTTTGTGGCGTTGGGGCGGGAGCGACCCGAAGCGCAGCGTCATGACCTTGCCGAAGCGTTAGAGGCAGTAGTGAACCATCGGCCCGTGGCGGTTGCAGTTACGCCGGCCGTTGGTTGTTATATTCCGGAGTGAGTGTTGATGACCGGCACGCCCATTGATGAGCGGCTCGGAGACGTTGCCAATGATTCGGCAGGCACGAGCATTTCCAAAAAGTAATGGAAAAGGGACTTAACAGTGGCAGGCGAAAATAAAACTCGATTGCGCTGGTTTCGAGCAATTGCGTTGTTGTCGCCGCTGTTATTGCTCGTACTGGTGGAGGCCGGATTGCGGCTGATGAATTCAGGTTACTCGACCGGATTTTTCATTAAAACGAATCGGGGTGAGCCGGGTGTGTTGGTGGAAAACCCAAAGTTCGGCTGGCGTTTTTTCCCGCCGAGTGTGGCCCGGTCGCCACAACCGTTGCGCCTGACGATGCCAAAGCCGCCGGACACCATACGGGTTTTTGTTTTTGGAGAGTCCGCCGCGATGGGAGATCCTGAACCGGCATACGGTTTCGCACGTCAACTCGAACGGATGCTCCAGGTGCGGCACGCCGATAAAAAGATCGAAGTGATTAATGTGGCGATGACGGGCATCAACTCGCATGTAATCTGTGAAATAGCGCGTGATTGCGGACCATTGGAAGGGGATTGCTGGCTCATCTATGCCGGCAACAATGAAGTTGTTGGTCCCTTTGGCGCCGGGACGGTGTTCGGACGACAAACACCGAATCGCTGGGTGATTCGAGCAAATCTGGCGTTGAAGTCATTACGTCTGGGCCAACTAGTGTTGAAGTGGCTGAGTCGATCGCACGAACCGATCGAATGGGAAGGTATGGAAATGTTCCTTCGGCAGCAGGTTCGGAGCAACGATCCCCGGTTGGAAACTGTATATGGGCATTTCGAGCGAAACATCGGAGAGATTATTGATCGAGGAAGGAACGCGGGCGCGAAGGTGATTGTCGCGACGATGGCGGTAAATCTTAAGGATTGTCCACCCTTTGCCTCGGTTCATCGCGCGGGCCTTGACGCGACCCAACTTAGCGAATGGGAGAGGCAATTTGCTGCCGGCCGTCAGAGTGAACGTGCAGAACGGTTTGGTGATGCCGCAGTTGCTTATGAAAAAGCGTGGAGGATCGATCCGGAGTTCGCCGAGGTAGCCTTTCACCGAGCCTGTTGCGATTTTGCCCAAAACAAATATACGGCCGCAGAAACGAATTTTTGCCGGGCGCGAGACCTGGACGCATTGCGTTTCCGGGCCGACTCGGCGATTAACGGACGGATCCGTCGGGTGGCAGCTCAGAAACAGGTGAGACTGATTGATGCTGAACAGGAATGCGCAGTTGGTTCAACCAGCGTCCCCGGCGAGGAGATCTTTTATGACCATGTTCACCTCAACTTCAAAGGAAATCACCGGGTCGCGGCGCTATTCTTGCCAGGGGTGGAAAAGGAGTTGTTCGGATCGGTTTTCGGAAGCGCGTTATCTGAGGAAGAAACGGGGCGTCGACTTGCATTTACACCGTTCGATGAAGGACGTGTAGGAGAAGAGATGAGGCTGCGGCTGCGACAACCGCCTTTCAGTTCCCAGAGCAATGCTGAAGAACGCGACGTGCGTTGGGAAAAACGCCTTGAACAGTTGCGAGGCGCGCTGGCGGATTCAGTTGGCGCTTACCGGGCCGCGCTGGCGCTGGCGCCTGAAGACTGGGTATTGCACGCAAATTTGGGGCGGCTGCTGGAAGCGACTGAAGATGCGCCGGAGGCGACGACGGAATGGCAGCAAGTCATACGGCTCATGCCGGATGAACCGGATGGTTGGTTTCAGCTCGGGGAGCTGGCTTATGGCGGGAAGAAGTACGTGGAGGCGGACAGTTACTACAGGAAAACCTTGGAGAAGAAGCCGGATTCCTGCGAAGCGCTTAACGGACTTGGCTTGTCCGCGGCCGCTCAGGGTAAAAGTCGGGAAGCGTTCCAATATTTTGAGACTGCGTTGAGGGTAAATCCGCGCTTTTCGGTGGCTCGAGTAAATCGGGGGCTGTTATTGGCCAAGACCGGAGACACGGCAGGGGCGATAGCCGAATATCGCGCCGTCATCCGGACGGACACGAACAACGTTGCAGCGCGAATCAACCTGGGAAAGTTGTTGGCTGGGCAAAATCGAACTGATGAGGCGGTCGCATTGTATTCAGAAGCCGTTCAAGTGAAACCGAATGACCCGATTGTCCAGTACGATCTCGCCAATGCACTCGCAGCCCAGCGTCACTATGACCAAGCGGTGGCGCACTACACCGCAGCGGTGAAGCTCAAGCCCGACTTTGTCGATGCGAGATACAATCTCGCCGTCGAACTTGCGCGCACCGGAAAGATTTCTGAAGCCCTTGACCAGTTTTTTCTAGTGGTCAAGGAAAGGCCGGATTCCGTGGAGGCGCGCTTCAATTACGGCATCGCGCTTGCCAAACAGCAGCGGTATAGCGACGCGACGACGCAATTCCGCGAGGTGCTTAGGCTGCAGCCCGATTATGCGCCGGCGCGCGCGGCACTTGAGCGGGCGCTCAGACTTTCAGATGGAGGCCATTGATGTCTTTTAAACGGCGGTATTGCCACAAGGTGAGCTGCCATAAGGAATCCCGAAACCCGAAGGCCGAAAGAAATTCGAATACCGAAGTCTGAGAATTGTAGGAGCCGACGGTGAGGATTTATTCTGAAAGGCGCGAATATTTAGCCTCCTCACGTCGGCTCCTACAAAATGTTCAAGGAATGGATTGGAGGTACTTATGCGCGGTGACGTTTTTGGGGTCGAGTTGCAGGACGGCTTCGAACTCGCGACGAGCGTCGGCAGTATTGTGCTGCTTGAGGAGCGCAATGCCGAAATACAATCTCGCGTCGAGCATGCGAGGGTCGAGACGAGCAGCCTCGGCAAATTGCTGGAGGGCCTCGGTATCTTGTCCTTGTTTGGCAAGCGTGACGCCGAGGCCAAGATGTGCGCCGGCATGGTCGGGATTGAGGCGCGCAGCCTCAGCAAACTGTTGTTTCGCTTCGGCGGTTCGCCCTGCGGTATCAAAAGCGCCTCCAAGATAGTAGTGCACTGCGGCATCTGTCGGGTTCAACTCCGCCGCGCGATTGAAGTTAGCAATCGCTTCGAGGACCCACGCGTGGCTCAGTGCGGTTTTGCCGAGTCGAACTAAGGTTTCCGGCGTATTGCGATCCGCCTCTAACGCCAAACGAAACTCTGCTCTGGCTTCTTCTTTTTGGTCGGTCGCTTCCAAAGCAGTTCCTAAGTTGAGGTGTGTGTCAGCAGAGTTCGGCTGCAACTGAAGTGCCTTATGAAACAGTGCAATGGCCTCCTGCATTTTCTGTTGCCGGACGCAGGTTAGGGCTAACCCATTCAGCGCGGGAATGGATTGGGGATCCAGTTCGAGGGCCTTGTGAAACTGCTCGACGGCGGCCTCGGCTCGACTCGACTGGATCAGCAGAGAACCAAGCTCAACGTAAGCCATTGAATCGAAGGGCAACAGTTCGATGACGCGTCGGCACGAGGCTTCGGCACTTGCATTATCACCCAGTTTTATTTGCAATTCTGCGAAGCTGCGCTCCAGGGCCCAATCCTGAGGCGAGAGGGTCAGCGCATCGCGATATTGTTGCGAAATCTGTTTCATGCCCGGGGGATTAAGGGTCGGTAATAAGCCTTCAAGGTCGTGCTGGAGGCGTTGACGATGTTCCGCATAGTCGAGCTGGTAAGTGAAGGGCGCTTCATTGAGCCGGAGCAGGATTAATTTGAGGGTTTTATAACGATCCCAATCGGTCCAGGCCAGACGGCGAGCACACTCGGTACTTGAGGCCCACTGGGGTTGCGCGCGCGAGGTCATGGTATGAGGCAGAAGTTGGACGACCTGGTCCGCAATGGCTCGGGCAAGGCGATAGTTCCCCTCGAAGTTGAAATGCACGTGCTCAAGGAGGAATTCGTTGCCCGGGAGTTCGTCCGCGCTCGCACTTGCCATCACGCGTTCACTGTCGGCCAAAAGAACCCGGTTCTGGCCAGAAGCAGTCGCGGCGGCGCGAATGATTGCATTGATGCGGCTATCGGCGCGAAATCGCAAGGTGTCGTAATCACAAGCCAAGGTGAAATGGCGACGCGCATCCTGGGTCTGACCGAGTGCGAGACAACAGCGCCCCCAGCGGAACTGCAGCTCGGCAAATTGATCATCGATACTCGCGGCCTGGGCAAAATGTGGAACGGCTTCAGCAAACTTGCCGGCCTGTTCGGCCAAGGTGCCTGCAGCATAGAGCTGATTCCATCGCTGGAGTTCCTGTTGAGTTAATCCAATCCGGTGCTGTGAACCAAAGGGCGGACAATCACGCAGATTGCTCACGATCGTGCTGAGAACAATCCCGGTGCCGTGGGCGCGACCCACGTGGATGAGGTCGGCCAGATTGCGTGTGAAATTTGCGTAGACAGTTTCGAGACGAGGATCGTCGTGTCGAAGGTGGTGCCCAACGAACAAGGACATGCCCCACTGGGCAAGCTTGCTGTGGGAATTGCGGGCGTGAGACAGGAAACTTTCGAACAGTTGCCCCAGCCGCGTGGCTTTTATTTGAAGGTCCGCGCGGGCCAACCATAAGGGCGGGGCTTGCGGGCCAAAAACGGTTCCCGCGCCAAAAGGCCCCACCACCTCGTTATTGCCCATGTAAATGACCCAAATGTCCCCACTTTGGCCGGCGCAGTCTCGCGCGATGGGCAAGATCGTATGGGAGTTGATGCCCGTCATCGCCGCGTTGATCACCTGAAAGTTGGTTTGGGGAAAGCGCTCGTGCAGTAGCGCTTCTAACATCCGGGGCAGACCAAACTCGGGGCGGGGGTCGCCGTAAGCTGCGGACTCACCGAAAACAAAAATGCGGCAGGTATTCGGCGGCTTAACAGCGGGAATGAGGAGGGGGCGGGGTGTTCGAGCCAATGCCGGGCCGAAAAAACGCCAGCCGAATTTTTGGTTTTCAATAAAAACCGGTTGCCCATTGAAATCTCTGCGCAGGAGAAAACTGGTTGGATAACCATACGCCGTTAAACGCAAGATGAGCTCAAGACAACCGAGCAAAAGCAGGGGTAAGAGCACCATCGAAGCGGAACGGAACACCCATTTTTGCCATGCCGGAAGTGGATGAGCGTCAATGGAGGCACCTGAGGTTGGCGTTTGCGTCGAAGCCGCGGAACGAGAGGTTCTTCGCGGCGACGAGGGCATGGATAGTGGTTATCAGTTCTGGTCTGTGAGCGAAAGGGCAAAGGGGGGAGGAATTCGGTGTTTCGTATCTCGCCAGCGGAGGCTGTGGGTTGTAAAATTAAAATGTGCGCTGGCGATACACTATAGGTGTATTAATTTCGCTGGGTTGGGTGTTGGCAGCGATTTTGGTCGGGTTATATTTAAGAGAACCGCACTGGCAGGGCCGAAGTCTAAGCGCCTGGCTGAGCGATCTCGACGTTGAAAGCTCGCGACCCCAGGCACCCGCGGTCGCGGCGATCCAAGGCATTGGGACAAATGCTTTGCCGCAGCTTAACCGGATGCTCTGTGCGATGGATCCAGGCTGGAAACGCGCGTTGATTGGCTTCAACTATCGTCAGAGCATATTCGAAATCCCAATCACTCCAGCACGCGTGCTTCGCAATCGGGCAATCCAGGGCTACACCGCGCTTGGTCCCAGGGCGAAATCAAGCATCCCAACTCTGATTCAGCTTTTGGAATCCGAAGCGTCTGCACAAGTTCGTTCGGGAGCTGCCGCCGCATTGGGTGGGATTGGTCCTGAAGCCAAGACCGCGGTCCCCGTACTGGCCAGAGCTCTGAAAGACCCGAACAGCGAGGTGCGCAAAGAATCGCTTTCGGCGCTCGCCAATATTCAGCGATGGTCGCCGGGACGATGAACTGCACTTTTGAGCACGGCCGGCGCGGTAGGGACGGCTCGCCGAGCCGTCCGCTTTGCTCTCAAAAGGTCTCGGCTCGCTCGGCGAGCGGGCCCCACCATTATGAGATGGTTTTCGAATTTGCCCTGTCGCTTGTGCCTGGTCAGTGATAGCCTTCGGCCAAGGTATGATTGATAGTCCAACCTCGCCCGCCGCTTTTTGGAATCCGCCGAAGCGGTCGGAAAAATGTGGATCGCCATTCCTAACAGTTCGATTCCATCGCACGGATGGTGCGCCAGCCGATCGGTTCTGAAATCAAGGTGACACGCAACCAGATCCGCGCCTCTGGAAGCTGACGCGGCACGCTCTGAAAAACTCCAGGACAAATGTTTGCTCGTTGCTGGTCGCGGCCGTGGCGGTTGCAGGCGGCAAAGCCGGCGGAGCTCCCGGTAATGAGTACGCGCCCCGGCCGAAAGGAACGGTCACGTTCAGCAAAGACATCGCACCGATTGTGTTCAACAATTGTTCGGGTTGTCATCGTCCCGGTGAGTCTGCGCCATTCAATCTGCTGAACTATGAGGACGTGCGGAAACGCGCGAAGCAAATTGTGGAGGTGACCCAGCGGCGCTACATGCCGCCCTGGCTGCCGGACCCGGCGATGGTTCATTTTGTCGGCGAACGACGCCTGAGCAACGACCAGTTAGGACTGATCAAACAATGGGTCGAGGAAGGAGCGGTGGCGGGCGACCCGGGGAAATTACCGTCGCTGCCGAAATGGAATGATCGCTGGCGTTTAGGTGAGCCCGATCTGGTGATGAAACCCGCCGCATTTTCATTAACGGCGGAGGGGCGCGATGTTTATCGCAACCTCGTCGTGGCTATTCCGATTCCGGCGCGTCGTTACGTGAGAGGGATCGAGTTCCGGGCGAACAGTCGCGCCGTACACCACGCGTTTTTGCGATTCGACAAAACCGGCCAATCGCGCGCGCTGGATGGACAGGACGGCCAGCCGGGTTTTTACGGCCTGCACACCCCAAAGTCGGCGGACAGCCCAATCACGTTCGCAAGCTGGCAGCCAGGCAAGACGCCGCGCTTTTACAGTCCTGACCTGGCCTGGCCCATTGAAACCAATACCGATCTCGTTCTGCAGCTTCATCTACAGCACATTGGCAAAGTGGAAAGCGTGGCACCGGAAGTGGGGTTTTACTTCACAGACAAACCGGGCACAGCGATCGCGTCGAAGTTACCGCTTGATTCGTACACGCTGGAAATTCCGGCTGGTGCGACGAATTACGTTGCGACCGATTCCTTCGTGCTGCCCGTCGATCTTGAGGTGCGCGGTATTCTCCCGCACGCGCACTATCTTTGCCGGAGCATGAGAGGTTATGCCGACCTGCCGGACGGTACGCGGCGGTGGCTGATGGCGATTCGCGACTGGGATTTCAATTGGCAGGGTGACTACCAGTTTGGGGAACCGATTCGTTTACCGCGCGGCACGAAGTTGGTGATGGAATACAGCTACGATAATTCGGCGAACAATCCGCGCAATCCAAACAACCCGCCGCAACTGGTACGTTACGGAATGAGCTCCAGCGATGAGATGGCGGAGCTATGGCTGCAGGTCGTAATGAAAAGCCGCGAAGATCAGGACGCGTTGAGCCGCGCGCTCGAGCCGCGCCTTTTGCGCGACCAAATCCTCATGGGTGAAATGCTGCTACGCAAGAACCCCCGCGATGCCAGGGCGCACACGGACATCGGCGTGGCGTTAATGCTGTCCGGGCGTGGGGCCGAGGCGTTCGAACAATTGCGGGCTGCAATCGAGATTGATCCCAATAACGACGAAGCGCACTACTATAATGGCCTGTTGTATCGGCTGAACAAAAAGTTGGACCTCGCGCGGAAGGAGTTTGAAGCAGCCCTTCGGATTAATCCCAAGCATGCGCGGGCGCACGGGAACCTCGGCATGGTGCTAGCCGAGCAAGGAAATCTGACGGCGGCGGCGGAACAGTTTGAGTTGATGTTACAGTTGAGTCCTGACGATGAAATCGCGCGCGAGATGTTGACGCGCATTCGGCAAGCCAGCAAGGGGCAGTAGTTGCTTGTCAGTAGTCAGTTGTGGGTGGTGGCGGCAAGTCAGGCTGGCGGTCCGAGGCCATGGGCTGCTCAGCCCATTGTTTCAGCCGATTCAGGAGAGTAGGCTGACTTCTCAAGGTTGAATCAACAATCAACGCAACAAAACACTATGAACACACTACGTGAAACATTCCTGGAAGAATTGGCGGATATTTACGACGCGGAAAAGCAATTGATAAAGGCGCTGCCGAAGATGGTCAAAGCGGCGGAAAATGACCAGCTGCGTGAGGGGTTTGAGGAACATCTGCAGCAAACCGAGGAGCATGTCCGTCGCGTCGAGCAGGTCTTCGAGCGCTTCGGGGAGAAGGCCAAGGCCAAAAGATGCAAGGCCATGGTGGGTCTGCTGGAAGAGGGTCAGGAACTCATCAGGGAAAAAGCCGGTGATGCGGCCCTGATTTGCGCCGCCCAAAAGGTCGAGCATTATGAGATTGCGGCCTATGGTTCACTTAAGTCCTGGGCGGAATTTCTCGATGAAAATGAAGCCGCCGAGCTGCTTGACGAAACGCTCGAAGAAGAAAAGGAGACCGACCAAAAGCTGACCGAAGTGGCCGAGGATGTGGTCAACGAAGCGGGAAATCAGGAGGAAGGGCAAGAGGAAAATCAAAAGCGAAAAGCTGCTTAACGCCACACAGGCGAATTTTCTGCTGAGTCGGTTTTAAAGCGACGACCTAGTCGTCACACCGTCCGGCTTGATGAAGGCCTCGCGGAGTTCGGCCTTCGACAAGGTCGTGCTTTTGCGGGGCACACCTTTATTGGTTCAGCATCTCAGCGCGCTGACGGCCGGGGACGCGGCCGGTCTGTTCGAGCTCCAGGAGCAAGCGTTTGCGCCAGAGGCCACCTCCATAACCGGTTAGAGTTCCATCTTTGCCGATCACGCGGTGGCAGGGGATAAGGATAGCGACGTAATTCATGCCA
>Ga0310810_10009789_pt1 | contig 11115 bp, 7 predicted proteins | sample NCmetagenome_FD_207641 | JGI IMG/M metagenome (GOLD analysis project Ga0310810, IMG submission 207641) | Soil microbial communities from experimental microcosm in Duke University, North Carolina, United States - NC | ecosystem: Engineered > Artificial ecosystem > Soil microcosm > Unclassified ... | reverse complement strand
TAGCAAACGCTAGTGCAAGAGGCGTTGCACCTCACTACGGAGATCTGTCAAACGGATCGGCTTGGTGAGGGTGCCCGTAGGGCCAAAATACTCATGCGGCGGGAGCATACAACTCAAATAGGCCTCCCAGCCGTTGGCGGCAATGGATTTTCCGACCCTTCTTCTCGGGCAGCGGCGTCAACAGTTTGTTGCCTTTACCCTGATGGTTGCGTTCCCGGTGATAATGCGCCGTGAACTCGGTCAGGCTGCGCTGCAGCGGACCTTCGCCCAACAGAACCATCTGGGACAGGCACTCCTGTTTCACGGATCGAGCCCAGCGCTCCGCATACGCGTTCAAATTCGGGCTCTTGGCCGGGAGCATGATCGGCTATACGCCTGCCGCGGTCAGCACCGACCGGAACGATGCGCAGAACTTTTTGTCCCGGTCGTGCAGAACGTATCCGCATGGATTCAGATAACCCCAGGTTTCCTGCGTCGGGCCGCAGGCGATCTGCTCCATCCACTCACCAGTCGGATGCCGGGTAATGTGCTTATTGGGCCGCTGCCCTGGCGAGATGGGCCAGTTCACCCAACCTGCGCGTTTGACCCCAGATTGGCGCGACCTGAGTGACCATATAGCGTCAAGGCTCGAAATAATAAGGACTAGCACTATCCGAATTGATCCTCAGCACTCTATGGATCAATTGGCACATTCGATGTGAGTTAGTCAGGCGGACCTGCATATCCTCTCGAGAAAACAGGCACGGCGTTAAAACTGCTCTACGATTTGCACGAAGTGCTGATACGATATCGACTAGGGAGATCCCCAGTGAGATTTTTAGCGGCTCAATGGCGCGTAGCGGCAATTGTCATCGTGATCGCGGCAAGCCTTGCGAGCGCCCCCAGCAGTCCCTATTCCACACACGAGAAGGCGTTTTTCGCGAATGATCAGACGGTCCAGTTCGTCCGTCCCGGCCTCGTCATTAAGGTCAATTCGGCCCAGATCGCCGGCGATGGCACGATCAGCGCGGTTTACACCATCTCCGATCCTCAGGGATTGCCGCTGGATTCGGCCGGAGTGACCACGCCGGGCACGATGAGGTTGAGCTTCATCGCCGCGGTTATCCCTAACGATCAGGAGCAGTACACCGCTTACACGACGCGCACAAGGACCGGGACCGCGGGCGCCACTCTGCAGGCGGCAGCCGATTCGGGCGGCCTATCCACGCAGATCGGACCAGGGCAATATCAATACACGTTCCACACCAGAGCGCCTTCCGGCTTCGATCCCGCCGCCACGCACACGATCGGCGTTTATGGTTCCCGGGATTTGACGATTTTCAATTTGGGCATCAACTACGCCAGCACGACCTTCAACTTTGTTCCCAACGGCGCACTCGTAACCCATACCAGGGACGTCATCCGGACGGCGAGCTGTAATGCCTGTCACGATCAGTTGTCGGCGCACGGAGGGTCGCGGCGCGGCATCGACTTGTGTGTGTTGTGTCATCAACCGCAAAGCAAAGACTCCAACACCGGCGCCACCATCGACGCCAAGGTTTTCTTTCACAAGATCCACATGGGCAAGAATTTGCCCAGCGTCAAGGCCGGCACGCCGTATATTCCCGTCCTCGGCGCCGACTTTTCGGACGTGGCGTTCCCGGCCGATCCGGGCGATCCGCGGCGCTGCGAAACCTGCCATTCGCAAACCACCGGCGCCGCGCATGCGACCGCGTATCTGCTTCATCCCACGCGCGCGGCCTGCGGCGCCTGCCATGACGACGTGAATTTCGTGACTGGCGACAATCACCCCGGTGGACCTCAGCCTGACGACACTCGATGCGCAACCTGCCACGTTCCCCAAGGCGAAATCGACTTCGACGCGTCGATCAGGGGCGCGCACGTTGCGCCGACAGCTTCGAGCTTGCTCTCGGGCCTGGTGGTGAACATTACGAAAGTTGCGAACGGGACGGCGGGGAGCCTGCCGGTAGTATCGTTTAACGTTCAAGACAGCGGCGCGAATGCGGTCCCGCTATCGAGCCTCGGCTCCCTCTCGTTCACCATGGCCGGCCCGACCTCCGACTACGGCTACACGAACTTCGGTGTGAGCACGCCGGGATATGTGACCGAAAGCGCCACCAAAGCCAGTTGCGACGCGAGCAGTAACTGTACCTACACGTTCACCCACCCGGTTCCGGCCGGATCGACCGGGACGTACGCCATCGGCGTCGAGGCTCGCCGCTCGGAAACGATCCTGGCCGGCGACCCTAAACAGCAGAGCATTACCTACGGAGCTAAGAACCAGGTTGTATATTTCTCCGTGGACGGATCGCCGGTAGCGCCACGGCGGGGAGTGGTGGCGTTAGGCAATTGCAATTCCTGCCACGTGTCTTTGTCGCTGCATGGCGGACTCCGCAACAACACCGAATACTGCGTGATGTGCCATAACCCGTCGAACACCGACGCAGCCAGACGCACCAGCGCCGCCGATAAGGCCGTCCCGGCCCAGGGCATCAATTTCAACCTGCTGGTGCATCGCATTCACTTTGGCGAGAATATGCAGGCGTCCAATCGCACTTACATCGTGGTGGGCTTTGGCGGAAGCCACAATGATTTCAGCGGCACGCTCTTCCCCGCGATGAGCCCCACCGGCGCGACCACCGACACCAGAAACTGTTCCTTGTGCCACGTCAATAAGAGCGAGCAAAATCTCCCATTGGGACGCAACCAGGTGGTCGACCCGCAAGGACCGATCAATCCGATCCAGGCGATCGCTTCGGCATGCACGGGTTGCCATGTGGACATTCCCGCCGCCTCGCACGCGCTCTCGGAAACGAGCACGCTGGGGGAAAGCTGCACGGTCTGCCATAGGTCAGGAGCGGAGTTCGCGGTCGATAAGGTGCATGCGCAGTATTAAGCTAGCGGTTCTCCTACTGTTCGCGGCCGGCCTGACTACGCGCGGGCAGACCGCACCCGCTCTGCCGGCGGGTTACGTTGGGTCGGAAACCTGCAAGATCTGCCACGAGGATATCTATACCGCGTTCGGGAAAAGCTCCCACAACGCGGTCGAGACGGGTGCGAAACGTGGCTGGGAGGGGCGTGCCTGCGAGTCCTGCCATGGACCCGCGCAGATGCACACCGAATCGCCTTCGGCCGCGACGATACGCAACCCAGCCAAGCTCGCGGCGGCTGCTACCGACAAGATCTGTCTCACCTGCCATTTAAATCAGCCGACCCACGTCGGCCGTTTGGAGAGCAGTCATGCGAAGGATCAGATCGCGTGCACGTCGTGCCACAAAGTTCACGCCAACGGGCCCAATGGACTAGTGTTGCGCAAACCGGCCGCGATCAACGAACAGTGCGCCAGCTGCCATACCAACGTTTGGGCCCAGTTTCAGAGACCCAATCATCACAAGTTGCCAGAAGGCGCGATGAGCTGCGTCGATTGTCACAATCCACACGGCAGTATTCGCCCGGCCATGGCGCAATCCTTCGCAGCGAACGAGCCGGGATGCCTGAACTGCCATGGCGACAAGCGCGGTCCGTTCACGTTCGAGCACGGGCCGGTGCGTTTTGAGGGCTGCGTTGCCTGCCACGAGCCGCATGGCTCGGCCAATCCCCGGCTTCTGGCGCGCCAGGAGGTGCGCATCGTCTGCCTGGAGTGCCACGCCAGTCTGCCTACGGTCAACGCCACCGGCACCATCGGCGTCGTGCCTCCGTCGTTTCACGACCTGCGCTCGCCGCGCTTCCAGAACTGCACGGTGTGCCATCAGAAGATCCACGGAAGTTACGTGGACAGGAACCTGCTGCGATGAACCGGCTGATCGCTCTCATCTTGCTCGTCGTCCCGCTGATGGTGCCGATTCACGCCCAGACGCCGGCGCCGCAAGCTCCGGCGGAGACCACTCCAGCCGCCGAAACTCCGTCGCCCGTGCCCTCGGCGGAATCCTGGCTGACTGGCTCGGTCGATGTGGGCTATCGCTGGCGCACCGATGTCGGCGGGAGCCTGGATACCTACCGGAGCATCGTAAATTTGGGCTCAGGACCAAAGATGCTCGGTGCTGATTTCACCCTCACCGATCCCAAGCATCGCGCCTTTGATCAGATCCGCGTGCGAGCCAACGGTTGGGGCGATGAGCCGTACCAGACCTTCCATCTCGACGCGAAGAAATCCAAGCTGTATGACTTCAGAGCCGACTATCGAGACATGGCGTACTTCAATTTCCTGCCCTCCTACGCCGATCCGCTGCTCTCGCGCGGGATCGTTCTCAATGAGCAATCCTTCGACATGCGCCGGCATCTCGCGAATTTCCAGATCGATCTGCTGCCGGGGAACTGGTTCATTCCGTATTTCGCTTACGATCGGGATTCGGGCTCAGGCACCGGTGCGACGACCTTCGTGACCGACACCAACGAGTTTCCTGTCCCCAACACCCTGCGCGATCAGACCAGTCTCTACCGCGGCGGCGTCCGCTTCGAGCGGAGCCGTTTTCACGCGACGCTCGAGCAGGGCGGCACGACATTCAAGGACGACCAGAGCGTCTTCCAAGGCTCCGGCACCACCAATTTCGGCAACGTCGCGACGTCCATCTTCGGCCAGAAGACGGACCTCACGAATCTGCTGGCCGCCTACGGCGTTCGCGGGACCAGCATCTACAGCAAGGCCCTATTTACGGCCGAAGCCACCTCGTGGCTCGATCTCTACGGGCAGTTCCTGTACAGCCAGCCCGACACCAACGTTCACTATCAGCAGACCGATACAGGCAACCTGTTATTGCAGAGCCAGCTGCTCTTCTATAGCAGCCAGCAGTATCTGGTCTCGGCCGCCGCCAAGCTGCCCCACACCAGTGGAAGCCTAGGCGTGGAAATTCGTCCTCTGCGCCGCGTCCGCATCGTCCAGTCCTGGCTCACCGACCGGCTCCACAACGCGGGCTCGGCGTCGTCGACCCAGACCCTCGCCGGCACCGGCGCCTCCCAACAGATCGCGGCTCTGCTGACATCCTCGCTGGTGACCAACTATAGCCAGGAAGAGATCGACGTTTTTTACGACGCCACGTCGAAACTAACCCTGCACGGAGGCTATCGTTATGTATGGGGCGACGCCAATGATGCGGTTCTTCCGCCCGCGGGATTGATGAGTTCGGATCAAGCCAAGCTTCGGCGCAATGTCGGCATCGGGGGAGTGACCTTCCGCCCAACTCAGAAGCTCACGGTTCGGACCGACGCGGAAGTCGCATCGAGCGGCGGAGCATACTTCCGGACTAGCCTGTACGATTATCAGAAGGTCCATGCCCAGGCGCGCTATCAGGCCTTGACCTCGCTCAGTCTCGCGGCGGATTTTACGCTGCTCGACAATAATAACCCCGTACCGGGCGTGAATTACGATTACCGCTCGCGACAGGAATCGCTGTCGCTGTTCTGGTCGCCCCTGGGCGCCAAGTTCGGAGATTTCCAGGCTTCCTACACGCGATCCACCCTGCATTCGAATATCGGTTATCTCATTCCCCAGACTCTGACGCCCCAGACGTCTCTTTATCGCGACAACGCCCACACCGCGACCGCGCTGTTCAACGTAAAGCTCCCGACTGTTCAAGGAATCGCACCGAAACTCTCCGCCGGTGGATCGCTCTTCATCTCATCCGGCAGCCGCGCGACCAGCTACTATCAGCCGCTGGCGACGCTGTGGGTCCCCATTAATAAGAAGCTGAGCCTGTTCGCGGACTGGAAGTATTACGGCTACGGGGAGGCCTTCTACCTGTACGAGGGCTTTCGCACCAACCTGGTTACCACCGGACTGAGGTTCACGCGATGAGACGAACGCTAGTGATGTTCTCGTTCTCGATCTGGAGCCTCCACGCCGCCTCCGTCGCGGCGGACTCCGCGCGCGGCGCGCAACTGTTTGAATCGCTTTCCTGCGTTCAGTGTCACAGCATCAACGGTAAAGGCGGAACAGTCGGGCCCGACCTGGGCCGCCGTATCGATCGCGATTTTACGCCCGCATCACTCGCCGCCACCATGTGGAACCACGCGCCCGCGATGTGGGCCGCCATGCGCACGCGAAACATCAGTCCGGGCGACCTCAATGAGCAATCCGCCGCCGATCTGTTTGCCTACTTTTACTCGGCTCGCTTCTTCGAGAAGCTGGGCGATGCAGGCCGCGGCAAACGCCTGTTTTCATCGAAACATTGCGCGGAATGCCACGGCCTGACGGATGCCAAGCTCCCCAGTGCCAAACCGGTTACCCAGTGGGAATCCCTGGGTCAACCGCTGGAGATGCTGAACGCGATGTGGAATCACGCTGCGACCATGCGCCAGGAGTTCGCGAGGAAGAAGCTGAGTTGGCCCGTGCTGACCGGGCAGGATCTCACGGATATGCTGGTCTATCTCCGAAACCTTCCGTCCGCGCCCAACGCGAACGCCCGCATGGAAATCACCTCCGGGGCGAATGGCCAGGCGCTATTCGATTCGAAGGGATGTGCGGCCTGCCATAACGGCGCGGCCGCTCTCACCTCACGGCTCAAAGGCAAAACGCTGACCGATATCGCCGTCGCGATGTGGGATCACGAGCCTAGAATGTCCGCCGCACCAGCGCCGCTCAGTCTCGCGGAAATGCGCGAGATCGTGAGCTATCTGTGGGCCGAACAGTTCTTTGAGGATGCGGGCAACCCCGCCGCGGGCGCTCGGGTATTTACCGCCAAGCGCTGCGCCACATGCCATAACGATCCGTCGAGCGGAGCGCCCAAGCTCACCGGCGCCGGACGCTCGTTTAATGCGGCCACGATCGTCTCCGTCCTCTGGCATCATGGCCCACGAATGCTCGATCAAATGAAAACCAAAGGCATCGCATGGCCGCGCTTTGAAGGGTCGGACATGGCCAACCTGATCGCCTACCTGAACGCCCAGAACAAGGGCCAAAATAGAAAACAGTAAAATGCCCGATCCGCAGAAGCAGCCCGTCATCGTCCTGCTTACCAGCCACTGGATCACCATGACGGGCGTCGCACTGGTGACCCTGGCGGGCTTTTCGTGGCTCTTTGCGCTGCCGGCGAACATTCGCGGGAATGTCAGCAATCCCTATATCGGATTGCTCACGTTCATTGCGATCCCGGTCGTTTTCTTCGCGGGACTGATCCTGATTCCCATCGGCATCGCGCTGGGACGGCACAAGGCCGCCGCGGCGTTGAACCCGTCTGTCGATCGTAGAGCCGCCTGGCGTCGCGCCGGGATATTTTTCGCGATCATGACCACGGCGAATTTGGTCATCGGAAGCCAGCTCACCTATCGGGCCGTCGAGCACATGGAAACCACGCAGTTCTGCGGGCAGAGCTGCCACGTCATGAAGCCCGAGTTCACGGCCCACCTTCGTCCGCCACACCAGCAAGTAGCCTGCGCAGCCTGCCATGTCAGTCCCGGCGCGACAGGCTGGCTTGCGTCCAAAATGGCTGGAACCCGCCAGCTTATCGGGGTCGTGCTCAACAACTATCCGCGGCCTATCGAATCGGCCATAGAGAGCAACCGTCTGGTCTCCTCCGCCGATACTTGTGAGCAGTGCCATGCGCGTGGGAGGGTCGTCGGCCCACGCCTCCGCATGCACAGTAGCTTCCAGGACGATGAGGCCAACACCCGCAGCGAAACCGTCCTCATGCTGATGGTGGGCGGCGGGACCACGGGTGGGATCCACGGCGCGCACATGGGCCCGGGCGTCCGCATTCGCTACGCGGCCTCTGATAAGAAGAGACAGACCATCCCCTGGGTCGAGTACAGCAACGGCGGCGCGACAGAAACCTACCTCGCCGACGGCACGACGCCCGATGCAGCCGGTGCTCTACCGACGTTCGAAATGCAGTGCGCCGATTGCCACAATCGCGTAGGCCACGCCCTCGAATCGCCCGAACACGCCGTCGATCACGCCCTGGCGACCGCACAGATTTCCGCGACGTTACCCTTCGTCAAGAAGACCGGAGTCGAGCTGCTGAAGGCTGACTACACCAGCGACGACGACGCTGCCCAGAAGATCCCCGCCGGCCTCAACAGCTTCTACCAACAAAAGTTCGGGGACGTTTGGGCGAAGCGCGCGAACGATGTCCAGCGAGCGGGTCAAGCGCTGCTGGCCATTTATCGAGACAACGTGTTCCCGGATCTGAAGGTCACCTGGGGAACCTACGCGAATAATCTCGGACACATGGATAATCCCGGCTGCTTCCGCTGTCACGATGGCGGCCACTCCGCCGCCGACAAGAAAACGATCCCGCAAGATTGCGGCACCTGCCATCAGATGCTCGCTGTGGACGAGACGGATCCCACGATCCTGAAGACGCTTGGTCTGGGACAGTAACGCGATCGAGCGAGTTTCACCAGTCCGTGCCCTTCCCTTCGAGCGATTCCCTCGGTTCGCGCGGTCACACACACAGATGCTGGTTTCCTCATCTACACTGACTGAGTTTTCTTGAGGACTGAAATCGGTCATACTGCGTTCGAAGGGAATCGTGTGACCAACATCAAAGCCCTATTCGCCGCTGGCGTCATTGCCACCATCACCCTGATTTCGACGATCACCGCCCAGCAGCCCCGCGCGGTGGACGCTAAAATTCTCAAAACCGCCGGTACCGCCAAGGACGCTCTGCCGGGCACCTGGCTCACCTACGGCCTGACGCAAACGGAACAGCGCTACAGCCAGCTGAAGCAGATCGATGAATCGAACGTCGGCAAGCTGGGCCTGGCCTGGTCGGCTCCGATCAGCATGCCGGGCCGCCGCGGAGGCACCGAAGGCACGCCTCTGATGTGGAACAACACGATCTACCAAACGATGGACAACAGCATTGTGTACGCGCTCGACGCGCGCACCGGCGAACAGAAGTGGATATACGACGCCAAGATCGATCCCGTCACGCCCAGCCATATGTGCTGCGGCACACACAATCGCGGGCTCGCGATCTACGACGGAAAGATCATCCTGGCGGCCAACGATGCCCGTCTGATCGCGCTTGACGCCGTCAGCGGCAAGGAGTTGTGGCAGAGTAAGGTTGCGGAAATCGAAAAGTATTACTCGTTCACCATCGCGCCCCGGATCGCGGGCGACAAAGTGATCGTCGGCGTGGGCGGCGGCGAGTATTTCATTCGCGGCTTCTTCGCGGCGTACAACCTCAAGGACGGATCGCTCGCGTGGAAGTTCCACACGGTTCCGCCGGCCCCCGGCCAGCCTATGGAGGACAAGGATCAGGAAAAGGCATCCAAAACCTGGGTCGGTGACTGGGCCAAGTACGGTGGCGGCGGCTCGGTATGGGACGGCCTGGTGTACGACCCCGATACGAACCTGGTGATCGCCGGCACGGGTAACGCTGAACCGTGGCCACAGGAGCTGCGGGGCATCCCGAAATCGGAGTGGGGTAAGTGGGACAACCTCTATACCTGCTCGATCGTGGCCGTGGATGCGTCGACCGGCAAGTTGAAGTGGTATTACCAGACGGTCCCCACCGACAGTTGGGACTTCGACTCTGTGGGCGGGTTCATCATGGCCGACGTCCAGATCGAGGGCAAGACGCGCAAGATCGTCATGCAGGCTCCCAAGAGCGGTGTGTTCTACATCCTGGACCGCACCAATGGACAGTTCATCTCGGCCGAGCCCTTCGTCCCGGTGAACTGGGTGACGGGCTTCGATAAGAAGAACAACGGCAAGCCGATCATCAATCAGGATGCATACTACGATCAGACGAATTCGGTGGTGATGTTTCCGGGCGGAGGCGGGGCGCACAATTGGGCGCCGATGTCGTACAACCCGGACGCCGGCTTGGTCTATCTGCCTTACAGTGCCGGCAGCTACACCTTCAACGCCGCTAAGGAACCCGATCCCAAGGCCGGGGGCGGCGCACATGGGCTGGGTCGCGGAGGTCAAGACAAAAAATCGACCCCCATGCCAATCTGGGGCCCCGACAACGTGGGCCGCGGCGGCTTGCAGGCCCGCGATCCAAAGACGAACCAGATCAAGTGGGTGAAGCCGGGCCGGGGTAGCGGGTCGACCGGCGGCACGATGACCACGGCCAGCAACCTAGTCTTCCAGACGGCGGGCAATACGTTGTACGCCTACAAGGCGGATACGGGCGACGAACTGCTGGCGCTGCCGTTCAACGTCCCCGGTGGGGCTCCCCCGATCACCTATATGATCGATAACACGCAGTACGTCGGGTTCGCGACCGGCACCCAGTTCTTGGCGATGAAGGTCGGCGGCACGGCGACCATGCCTCCGGCCCCGCCGCCGGGTCAGTTTGGTCGAGGGGCCAAGGGGGGTCCGCCGCCGACACCTCCTGCGCCGCCGCCGGCCCAAGAGTTACACAATTAGCCCAAAGTTACACAATTAGATGGAGTGTCGGTAGTATAGGATGGACAGCGGGATCCGGATCGCTCAGGGTCGAGCGCTTGAAAAGCAAGGAGAATGACAATGAAATTGGCGAAAGCGGTGTTGCTTTTTATCCTGGCATCGATGGCGGCCTGGGCCCAGGTGAATGCGGGCGAACAGAAGCCCGATCCCAACCAGCCCTTTACTATGACCCCGGCGCCGGCCACCTTTGAATTACCTTGGCGGATAGCATTCCTGCCTGACGGCCGCATGCTGATAACCGAGAAGGTCGGGCCTGTTTGGCTGGTGTCCGCAAAGGGAGAGAAGATCGCCCCGGTAGGTGGGACACCCGCAGTCTATTGGCAGGGCCAGAGCGGCATGTTAGGGGTCTATGTATCGCCTACTTACGCTACCGACCAGAATGTCTATCTCACGTATTCCGAACCGGGTGACTATGGCGGGGGTCTGGCGCTGGCCCGCGGCAAATTGAACCTCACTGCCAACTCCGCAAGACTCACGAATTTCCAGGTACTCTGGCATCAGATGCCCAAGGGCAAGGGCGGCCAGGAAGGCGCTGCCGTCGCCTTCTCGCCCGACGGCCAGTATCTGTTCCTCTCGGTTGGCGACCGCCAGCGTTTCACCCCAGCCCAGGACCCGGATCAGCCTGTGGGCAAGATTCTGCGCCTGACGCTGGACGGCAAGCCCGCCCCCGGCAACCCTAACTTCGGCAAAACCGGAGCGGCCACCATTCCGCTGATCGATCCGCCCACTGACACCGAAGCTGCCAAAACCGCGAAGATCGT